>ENA-UESG01000042-UESG01000042.1-human-gut-metagenome-genome-assembly--contig:-NODE-42-length-152635-cov-37.076364_pt1 | contig 152635 bp, 122 predicted proteins | sample MGYA00243002_ERZ508003 | MGnify/ENA primary metagenome ERZ508003 (study PRJEB26167, sample SAMN06115514) | human gut metagenome | host: Homo sapiens | place: China:Shanxi | collected 2015-12-02... | reverse complement strand
AACCAGATCGGTACGCTGACCGAGACGCTCGACGCCATCGAGATGGCTCACCGCGCCGGCTATACGTCGGTGACGTCGCACCGTTCGGGCGAGACCGAGGATTCGACCATCGCCGACATCGCCGTGGCTACGAACTCGGGTCAGATCAAGACCGGTTCGGCTTCGCGTTCGGACCGTATGGCCAAGTACAACCAGCTGCTCCGCATCGAGGAGGAACTCGGCGACGAGGCTATCTACGGCTACACGAAGATCTACCGCAAGTAATTTGCTGCCGGAATATAAAGAGAACCGGATGCCGCGAGGCGTCCGGTTTTTTTATGATGCAGCCCCGGGAACCGGAGCGCGGAGGCGATGTCGCCCGACGGATTCGTATCGCATGTTCCGTGTCGGCCAATTGAACTGTCTGCACATGCCAACGAAAAAAGGTCTTCGCAAGAAGACCTTTTCGGGTGGAAGAAGGGGCTCGAACCCTCGACCTTCGGAACCACAATCCGACGCTCTAACCGACTGAGCTACATCCACCGTGTGATACGAGTTCGTCGTATCGGGATGCAAATGTAATACGATTTTTCGGTCCGTGCAAAAAAAACGGCTGAAAAATCGTCCGGAAATGGCGGAAATGACAAAATGGCAGTCGCCTCTGCTCGTTTGTCACGCAAAATCTGCCAAAAAACGGTTGGCACATCTATTGATGGGATAGAGGTTGCGAAAGCGAATGAAACATATTATATCAAACAAATTTAAAACACAAAGCTATGAACGTAAAACCATTATCGGACCGCGTGCTGATTCTCCCGAATCCCGCGGAGGAGAAGACGGCCGGCGGATTGATCATCCCCGACACGGCAAAGGAGAAACCGCTGGCAGGCAAAGTCGTTGCAGTAGGTCCCGGAACCTCGGAGGTCAAGATGGAGGTCAAGGAGGGCGACCAGGTGCTCTACGGCAAGTATGCCGGTCAGGAAATCCAGGTCGACGGCGTGGACTACCTCATTATGAAACAGAACGATATTTTGGCAATCATCTAAATTCGATAAATAGTCATGGCAAAGGATATTAAATATAACGTAGAGGCGCGCGAACTGCTCAAGGAGGGTGTCGACGCGCTGTCGAACGCCGTTAAGGTAACGCTCGGTCCCAAAGGCCGCAACGTGATCATCGACAAGAAATTCGGCGCTCCGCAGATCACCAAGGACGGTGTGACGGTGGCCAAGGAGGTGGAACTGGAGGACGCTTTCGCCAACATGGGCGCCCAGATGGTCCGCGAGGTCGCTTCGAAGACCAACGACGATGCGGGCGACGGTACGACCACCGCAACCGTGCTGGCGCAGTCGATCATCGGCGTCGGTCTGAAGAACGTGACGGCCGGAGCCAACCCGATGGACCTGAAACGCGGTATCGACAAGGCCGTTGCGACGGTCGTGGAGTCGCTGCGGAAGCAGAGCCAGGAGGTCGGCTCGGATTTCGCCAAGATCGAGCAGGTGGCCACCATTTCGGCCAACAACGACGAGACGATCGGTAAGCTGATCGCCGAGGCGATGGCCAAGGTCAACAACGAGGGTGTCATCACCGTCGAGGAGGCCAAGGGAACCGAGACCCATGTCGAGGTGGTCGAGGGCATGCAGTTCGACCGCGGTTACATTTCGGCTTACTTCATCACCGACACGGAAAAGATGGAGGCCCAGCTCGAAAAGCCCTATATCCTGATCACGGACAAGAAGGTTTCGACGATGAAGGAGCTGATGGGCGTGCTGGAGCCGGTGGCCCAGAGCGGCCGTGCGCTGCTGATCATCGCCGAGGATGTCGACGGCGAGGCCCTTTCGGCGCTGGTTGTCAACAAACTCCGCGGCACGCTGAAGATCGCCGCCTGCAAGGCTCCGGGCTTCGGTGACCGCCGCAAGGAGATGCTCGAAGACATCGCCGTCCTGACGGGTGCGACCGTGATCTCGGCCGACAAGGGCATGAAGATCGAGGATACGACGCTGGAGATGCTGGGTTCGGCCGACAAGGTGACGCTCAACAAGGAGAACACCACCATCGTCGACGGCGCCGGCAAGAAGGAGGAGATCGCAGCCCGTGTGGCCCAGATCCGCTCGTCGATCGACAAGGCTACGTCGGACTATGACAAGGAGAAGTTGCAGGAGCGTCTGGCCAAGCTGGCCGGCGGTGTCGCCGTGCTCTACGTCGGAGCCGCCACGGAGGTCGAGATGAAGGAGAAGAAGGACCGTGTCGACGACGCGCTGGCCGCAACGCGCGCAGCTGTCGAGGAAGGTATCGTTCCGGGCGGCGGCGTGGCTTACATCCGTGCCACGGCGGCTCTCGAAGGCCTGAAGGGCCAGAACGAGGACCAGACGACGGGTATCCAGATCGTGAAACGCGCCATCGAGGAGCCGCTCCGCCAGATCGTCGAGAACGCCGGCGGCGAAGGCTCGGTGGTCGTCAACAAGGTGAAGGAGGGCAAGGACGCCTTCGGTTACAACGCCCGCGACGACAAGTACGAGGACCTGCTGAAAGCCGGTATCATCGACCCGACGAAGGTGTCGCGCGTAGCGCTGGAGAACGCCGCGTCGATCGCCTCGATGTTCCTCACCACGGAGTGCGTGCTGGCCGAGAAGAAGTCCGACGCTCCCGCCATGCCGGCGATGCCCGCAGGCGGTATGGGCGGCATGATGTAACGGATTCCCATTTATAAGCGGATATTTCCGCACATCTCTCGAACGGGGCGAATGGAATGTACCTCAAGTACTATCCGTTCGTCCCGTTCTTCACGATGCCCGGACGGATCCGGCTTAAAATCAGAATCCGCCCGGACCGGGACGCGGTATCCGGCATCTGCGCCGTTCCGGCGAATGCACGGCCTGCTCCCGGACCGGCCCGTCCATTTGCCCGGACCGGTTTCGTTTTGCCGGCCGTTTTTCGTACCTTTGCGGCGGAAAGATGCACGTTATGAAAAAAGGAATACTCTACGCCGTGCTGGCCTCGGTATTGTGGGCGATTGTCAATCCGTTCATCAAGCAGGGGTTGAGCTACGATTTCTCGCCGATGAATTTCGCGGGCCTGCGCTTCACCGTTGTCGGAATCATTCTCTTCGCCTACACCTGGCATCGCGGCATGTGGCGCGAGATCATGCAGCACCGGCGGCTTTTCGGCAACCTGATCCTGATCAATATGTTCATGGGCTATACGGCCTTCTATTTCGGAGTCGATTTCGTCAGCGGGGCCATCAGCTCGATCGTCATGGGCCTCACGCCGCTGATCAACGTGCTGCTGGCGCACCTCGTGGCCAGCAACGACCGCCTGAACCGTTACAAGGTCGTGAGTCTTGCGGTGAGCCTCGCGGGACTGCTGCTGATCGTCGGCACGGGCAGCGACGGTTCGCCGCTCGACTGGCGCGGCATCGGGGGTATCGTCCTGCTGCTGGCCTGCATCCTGTTCCAGGGCTATTCCGCGATTTCGGTTTCGGAGGACAAGGGCAAGGTCGATCCGATCTTCCTGAATGCCGTGCAGATGTTTTTCGGCGGCCTGCTGATTTACGGCGTGGGCATCGCGGCGGAGGGTTTCCACCCCTTCTGGGCCAAGCCCGTCGGGTTTTATGCGAGTCTCGGCGTGCTGGTCTTCATCTCGGTCTTCGCCTTCAGTTTCTGGTTCATGGCCCTGCGCACCGAGGGCACGAAGGTCAGCGACATCAATATGTGCCGTTTGATCAATCCTGTCCTGGGAGCCGTGCTGAGCTGGATCATGCTGCCCGGCGAATACCCCGATTTTAGCACCGTGGCGGGCATGGCGGTCATCGTCAGTTCGCTGGTCATCTACTTCCGGGGCGAGACGATCGTGCAACGGTGGCGGCTGCGCCGGCATTGACGCAAAACGGACCGTCCCCCGAAAGGAACGGTCCGTTTTCTTTGAGGCTGCGGCGGTTATTTCTCCTTGCCGCATTTGCGGTTCAATGCTTTCCATATGCCGGCCGGCAGGGCCGTGCAGGGGAGCGGTGTTTCCGGCGGGCTTACGGCATCCATTCCAGAATGCCCTCGACGGGGTTCGCCGCACGCCATGCTTCGAACTCGGCATAGGTGCGCACGCCGTCGCGAAGGACCGCCTGGTAGTATTCGATGCCCATGATCTTCACCTCGTCGGGCGTGTCGTACTTGATTTGCAGGACGGCGCGGCGCGTCTCGTCGGTCAGTACGGCGCTGATTCGGTCGGCCACGCGTTCGAAATAGCCGTCCCAGGCCGAGCCGCGGGGCATGTGGATCATGTCGATCTGCCAGAGCCGTTCGTCGGCGTCGGCATACCACGCATGCCATTCGAGACACTGGTCCTGCGCGTCGAGCAGGTTTCCGTACTCGATGCGACGGATGCGGGGATTTTCGGCCAGCCGGGCCATGGCGGCGAAGCTGTCGGCCACGCGGAGCGGTGAGGAGTAGATGTGAAAGTCGATGTCGCGGTGCTTCATCAGCAGACCCGTGCGGAGCGAGCCTACGAGGTTCGCTTCGGCGCCCACCGAGCGCCAGATGGCCTCCAGATCGGTGTCGCGGATGACCTCGCGGGCGCGCTGCTGGTTGGCGGCCGCAATTTCGAGGATGTCGTTCATGTCGTGTTTTTTAGGGGTTATAATGGCGGGCGGAGCGGTCCGGCCGCTCCGTCACGTGTGAAATCGGTTTTGTACGGCTATTTGCCGAGCAGGATGCGGGCCTGGGCCACGGCGGCGTCGGTGATTTCCGAGCCGGAGAGCATCTTGGCGATCTCGGTCACGCGCTCCTCGTCGCCCAGGCGCGTGATGTCGGTGCGTCCGCCGCGCTTGTAGACCACGAAGTGCGCCGTGCCCTTCGAAGCGACCTGCGGCAGGTGGGTGATGTCCACCACCTGCATCGAGGCCGAGAGCGAGGCGATGATTTCGCCCATGGCGTCGGCGATGCGGCCCGAAACGCCCGTGTCGATCTCGTCGAAGATGATCGTCGGCAGCTGCATCCGTTCGGCCAGCAGGGCTTTCAGGGCCAGCATCACGCGCGAAAGCTCGCCGCCTGAGGCGATGCGCTCGACGGGCTGCGGCGTCATTCGCGGATTGGCCGTGAAGAGGAATTGCACGCTGTCGCGGCCCGTGCGTCCCGGCTCTGCGAGGGGTGTCAGGGCGATGCGGAAAACCGTCTCGGGCATGCCCAGCCGGGCGAGGGTCGAGAGGATGTGTTTCTCGAATCCCGCAGCGGCCTTCTCGCGCGTCTTGTGCAGACGGTCGGCCAGCGTCGCGGTCTTTTCGGCTGCTTCCGAGAGGGCTGCTTCCGCCTGGGCGATCTCCTCGTCGCTGTGGACGATGGCTGCGAGTTGTGCAGCGCAGCGGTCGCGCAGGGCGATCAGCTCCGCTTCGTCCGCCGCGCGGTGTTTCTGTTGCAGGGCGATCAGCGTGTCGAGCCGCGCCGAGCACTTCGCCAGCCGCTCGGGGTCGGCATCGAGCCGTTCGCATGCGGCGGCGGCCGAACCGTTGATGTCCTTCAGTTCCTCCAGCACCGAGCGCAGCCGTCCGGCATATTCCCCGGCGGCGGGGTAGTGGCTGCGGATATGGTTGAGTTCGTTCTCCGAATTCTTGAGCTGCGCCAGCACCCCGGTCTCGTCGGCGTCGAGGGCGTTGCGCAGGGAGGTCAGCGCCTCGCCGATGCGGTCGGCGTTTTCGAGCACCGCCAGCTCCTCCTCCAGCTCTGCCTGCTCGCCGGGACGCAGGTTGGCCGAGGTGAGTTCCTCGGTCTGGAACCGGAGCCACTCTTCGTCGCGGCGGCCGTTGGCGGCCTCTTCGCGCAGGGCCGCGAGACGGCGGCGCAGCTCCGTAAGCCGGGCATACTGCGCGGCGTACTGCGTCAGCAGTTCCCCGTTCGCAGCCACGGTGTCGAGCGCCGAAGTCCTGAACTCCTCCGACGAGAGGATCAGGTTCTGGTGCTGCGAGTGGATGTCCAGCAGGCGTGCGCCCAGTTCGCGCAGTTGCGCCAGCTGCACGGGTACGTCGTTGACGAAGGCGCGGCTCTTGCCCGCAGGGGTGATCATGCGCGTCAGGGTCGTTTCGGGGGCGTAGTCGAGGTCGTTCTCGGCGAAAAACGCTTCCAGGCTGCTTCCCGCGAGGTCGAAGGTCCCCTCCACCGTGCAGTTGCGCGTTGCGTCCTTCATCGCCTGCCCGTCGTTCTTGGCTCCGAGCAGCAGGCCCAGCGCGCCGAGCAGAATGGATTTTCCGGCCCCGGTCTCACCCGTGATGATGTTCAGGTGGGGGTCCAGCTCCATTTCGAGCTTGTCGATGAGCGCGTAGTTTTCGACCGACAGACGGCGTAGCATACCAATTCGGGATTAAGAATTCAAAATTAAGAATTAAAAATGAAAAAACGAAAACCGGGTGCGATTGCGCGCTATTCGGCGAAAAACTCTTCGATACGTTCGGCGATGCGTTCGGCGACTTCGCGCTTCGACAGCAGGGGAAGCTCTTCGCGGCCCGTGCGGTCGATGAAGGTCACCTTGTTCGTGTCGCCGCGGAAGCCGGCTCCGGCGTCGCGCAGCGAGTTGAGGACGATGAAGTCGAAATTCTTCTTTTCGAGTTTGGCTTCGGCGTGCGCCTGTTCGTCGTGGGTTTCCAGGGCGAATCCCACCAGCAGGCGGCCGTCCTTGTGCGCTCCAAGCTCGGCGGCGATGTCGCGCGTGCGGCGCAGGGTGATGCACATGTCGCCGTCGCATTTCTTGATTTTGGTGTCCGAAACCCGGTCGGGGGTGTAGTCGGCCACGGCGGCGCACATCACGGCCCCGTCGGACCCTTCGAAAGCCCGGACCGCGGCGTCGTACATCTCGGCGGCCGAGAGCACGTCCACGCGCTCGACGCCCGCGGGCGTCGGCAGCTCCGTGCGGCCCGTGACAAGCGTCACGCAGGCCCCTCTGTCGGCCAGCTCCCCGGCAATGGCATAGCCCATCTTGCCCGAGGAGTGGTTCGAGATGAACCGCACGGGGTCGATGGCTTCGATCGTGGCTCCTGCCGTGACGATCAGCCGTTTACCTTGCAGGTTCTTTTTTTTTTCACGGAGAAGACCGCCGACGAATGCGGCGATCGCATCGGGTTCGGCCATGCGGCCCTTGCCCTGAAGACCGCTGGCCAGTTCGCCTTCGCCCGGCTCGACGATATGCACGCCGCGTCGGGCGAGTGTCCGGAGGTTCTGCTGCGTGGCCTCGTGGGCGTACATGTCCAGGTCCATGGCGGGAGCCACGGCGACCGGGCAGCGGGCCGAGAGGTAGGTGGTCAGCAGCAGGTTGTCGGCGATGCCGGAGGCCATTTTGGCCAGGGTGTTGGCCGTGGCGGGGGCGATCAGGTAGCAGTCGGCCCATTCGCCCAACGACACGTGGGAGTTCCACGCGCCGTTTTCGGGGTCGAAGAACTCCACCAGAATCGGGTTCTTCGAGAGCGTGGCCATCGTCAGGGGCGTGATGAACTGCTTCGCCAGCGGAGTCATCACCACGCGCACGTCGGCGCCGGCCGTCTTCAATAAACGACAAAGCACGGCAGCCTTGTAGGCCGCTATGCTACCCGTGATACCCAGCAGTATGTGGCGTCCCGCCAGCGGGGGACACGTGCCCGGGGATGCCATTGCGTGCGGATTTTAAATCTCCTTCATCACGCCGTCCTTGCCCTCCTTGTAGACCAGCTCGTGGTCGAGGAACTCCTCGGTGGCGATGATCACCGGTTTGGGCAGGCGTTCGTAGTAACGCGAAATCTCGATCTGCTCGCGGTTCTCGAAGGTCTCCTCCATGGTGTCGGTGGGCGACGAGAAATCGGCGAGCTTGCGGTTAAGCTCCGTCTTGAGTTCGGTCGAGATCTGGTTGGCGCGGCGGGCGATGATATTGATGCTTTTGTAGACGTTGCCCGTCTCCCGGTCCAGATCCACCAGCTTGCGCGTGATGGTGTTGTTGGGAATGTTCTTCTTGATTTCCATCTTATATGTTGTTGTCTTTGTTATTGCGGTCGAGGTAGTCGCGTGCCTGCTGGGCCATGCGGTCGAGGCTCTTGATGTGCGTCGATTCGGGGAACTCCTCCTTGAACGAGAGGTAGGAGTCGAGCATCGACAGGTAGCGGTCGGTCTGCTTTTCGGAGATCGAGTTGCTGGCCAGGCGGTAGCCCGAATCGACGATCAGGTACATGATCTCTTCGCGGCGCTTGCTCTCGGGGTATTGTTTCAGCGCGTTCTTGAACGCCACGATCGCCGATTTGTATTTGCCCGTCTTATAATAGGTGTAGGCGTTCAGGTAGGCTTTCTCGTGGAGCCGTTCGGTCAGCTCGGTGTTGATCTTGCGGAAGTTCTCGACGCGGTCACTCTGCGGATAGCGCGACATGAATTCGTTGATGGCGATCAGCGCGTGCCCGGTCATCGTCTGGTCGCGCGAGGGACCCGGCGAGAGGTAGTAGAAGCAGAGCGCGTACATGCCCTCGGCGTCTTCGATGAAGGCGCTGCGGCCGAATTTGCGGCGGAAGTCGTCCAGCAGGGTCGAAGCCGTGTCGAAATCGCGGTTCTTGTACTTGCAGCGGGCGTTGAAGAACGAGATGCTGTCTTCGCGCGACGAGCCCGTGTAGTAGTGCTGCACGCCTTCGAAAAGGGTCGAGGCGCGCTGCCATTTCTCCTTCTGGTAGTACTCCAGCGCCTTGCTGTAAATCAGTTCGGGCTGCCCGCTTTTCAGAAGGGCGTTCATCCCGGAGCATCCTCCGAGGATGATCGCTGCCGCCACTCCGCAAAGGGCGTATAAAAAAGTCTGCTTCATTTATGAATCTTTTACGGCGCTTTATCGCGCAAAGTTACGCATAAATTAACGATTTGCAAAAAAAAATATTGCTCGCGGAGGCTGCGAAGATGCCGTGCGGGGCGTTTTTTCCGGCGGCGCGTGAAAAAGCCCCTGCCGGGGCGGGGGCTTGAGGGCGGGGCGAAGGTGCCGGAACGATGTTTCGGAGTGTGGATAAATGCCCGATTTGCAGCTTGTTGCGGTGGGGCGCGCCGTGCCGGGACGTTTTCGGCGACGGTGTCAGAAGAAAAATCCCAGGGACCCGCCGTAGACGATGTCGTGGGGCACTTTGACGCGCCGGGCGATTCCTTCGGAGGTGAAATCGTGCCAGACGCGCGAACGCGGGTAGCCCGAGATGCGGAAGTCGATGAAGAATTTGCGGACGTTGAAGCCCAGTCCGCCCATGACGCCCACGTCGCCGTTGTTGAAGCGGACCTTGAGCAGCTGCGGGACGCTGCTCCGCTCGGATTCCGTGACGCGGAACAGCGCGCCGCCGAACAGGCGCAGCACGCCGAACTGGAAGCCCAGCTGGACGGGGATTTCGAACCGCTCGGTGCGCAGCGCGATGCGGCGGCTCCCGGAGTTCTCAGCCAGCACGTTGTAATTGACGAAGGCGTAGTTCAGTTCCGATTGCAGGTGGAGGTGTTTCGAAAGGTTGAGCCGCAGGACGAAGCCCACGTCGTAACCGGCCCGGACGGCGCCGGGCGTGAAGCGGGTGTCGCCGATGCGGGTCGGGACGAACGAGTAGTCGGCGAAGTTGACGCCGCCGCGTACGCCGACCATCAGGCGTTGGGCGGAGGCCGCGCCGGAGAAGACGAGCGCGGCGAGGAGGGTGAAGACCAGGTGTTTCATAAAACGTTGATGTTTAGGACGGGATCACATCAGGGGTGACACGAGCCGGAGCACGTCGCCCAGCGTCCGGCGCCACAGCGGCGGCCTCCATTCGGCGCGCGTGATGCGGCGGCACGAGGCGAGGTCGTCGTCGAAGGTCGCCGCCAGCTGCCGGACCGTCTCGCGGTCGCGGATGAAGGCCGTGACTTCGAGGTTGTCCGTCAGACTGCGGTAGTCCATGTTCGCGGTTCCGACCGACGCCAGCGTGTCGTCGACGATCACCAGTTTGGCGTGCAGGAATCCGTTGTCGTAGCGGTATAGTTCGACTCCGGCGTCGAGCAGGTCCGCGACGTAGGAGTCGGACACGAGGTCCGAGAACGGCGAGTCGCTGCACGTCGGGATCATCACTTCGACCCGGATGCCGCCCCGCGCCGCAAGGCGCAGCGCGTCGAGGATCAGCGTCGGGGGCAGGAAGTAGGGTGAGCAGATGCGCACCCGCTGTCTGGCCCGGACGACGGCCGCTGCGAAAGCCTCGGCGATGGTCAGCTGCGAGGGGCCCTCTTCGGACCAGGCCAGCTGGATCGGCAGGCGCTGCCGGATGCCGTGCGGGGCGACGTAACGGCGCAGGTCGAGACATTCGTCCGTGACCCGCGCCCAGTCGGCGATGAAGAGCCGCTGCAAGTCCTTCACGGCGTCGCCCTCGATGCGGAGGTGCTCGTCGCGCCACTTGCCCATGTAATCTCCGTCGAGGTAGTATTTCGCAATATTTATGCCACCCAGAAAGGCGATACGGCCGTCCGTGACGACTATTTTGCGGTGGTTGCGGCGCGAGACGCGCGTGGTGAACCACGGGAAGCGCACCGGCTCGAAGGCGGCCGTGCGTACCCCGGCGTCGTGCATGCGGCGCAATGTCGTGCGGCTCAGCCGCCACGAGCCTACGGCGTCGTAGATGACGCGCACTTCGAGTCCGGCGCGGGCTTTGCGGATCAGGATTTCGGCGATGGTGCGCCCGATGCGGTCGTCGCGGATGATGTAGTACTCCATGTGGATCGAGCGGACGGCGTGTTGCAGGGCGGCGATCAGCGCCGTGAAGGCGTTGCTGCCGTTGTGCAGCAGACTGACGCTGTTGCGGGGTGCGGGGCGGGTTCCGCAGCCGCGGGCGACGATCTGCTCCACGGCGTCGCCCCGGCAGTCGCAGGACTCTGCCGCCGGGACCGCGCGGCGGTATCCGGCCAGCACGTAAAGCAGCGTGCCGGCGACGGGAAGCAGGAAGACCAGCGCCAGCCAGGCGGCCGCCGAGGCCGGTATCCGTTGGCGACGCGTGATGACGGCGGCCGCGCCGAGCGTCCACAGCAGATGAAGCGTAAGGGCGATGTACATACCCCGCACGGCGGGCACGATCCGTGCCACGAGGCGCGAAAAAAGATTTGGAAATATGGATTTTACTTCCTATCTTTGTCTATGCAATAGCAACGGGGTTCTGGCCTTTTCGGGTCAGGATTCTTATTTTTTACGTTTTATTCGGTTTTTGGAATTTCCGGCTTCCGGCGGGAGATTCCGGAGAGTTATTGGATTATGGCACAAGAGATTATTTATCTGACAGCGGAGGGCTACAAGAAAATCAAGGACGAACTCGAGCACATGCGTTCCGTCGAGCGTCCGGCGATTTCGGCGGCGATCGCCGAAGCGCGCGACAAGGGCGACCTTTCGGAGAATGCGGAGTACGATGCCGCCCGTGAGGCACAGGGGTTGCTGGAGATGCGTATCGCCAAACTGGAGGATACGATGGCCAACGCCCGCGTGATCGACGAGTCGAAGATCGACAAGAGCAAAGTGCAGATTTTGAGCAAGGTGACGCTTCTGAACCACAACAACCAGAAGCAGATGACCTACACGATCGTCGCCGAGCACGAGGCGAATCTGCGCGAAGGCAAGCTGGCGATCGGTACGCCTATCGCGAAGGCGCTGCTGGGCCGCAAGAAGGGCGACCGTGTGGACGTGGAGGTTCCGGCCGGCACGATCCATTTCGAGATCCTCGACATCAGCATTTGAACCGCCCGGCTTTTTCCGGGGGTGTCCGCTTCCCCCGGGGAGTGCCGGACAGGACATACATCCTCATTTGTAGGTATTTTTGCAGGGGCCGCTTGTCGCGGTCCCTTTTTTTCGTATCTTCGCCACCGTGAAGACAATGCACCTCCGCCTCAAACAATGCCTCGCGGCCTTTATGCTGGCCGTTCTGCTCGCAGCCCATGCGGGTCAGAAGGTGCATATCTATTTGGAGGACCATGCCCATTTCGCGGCTTTCAGCGGCGATCTGGTTCCCGACAACGGCGCTGCCGAACAGGTCGTCGAATTCTGTGTCGTCGACGATTTCTATTTCTTCCCCTACCTGGCCGAGACCCAGCCTCCGCATGAATTCTACGCCGAGGTGCTGGCCGTGCTGCAACCCGAAGCCACGCGCTGCAAATGTGCGGTCGAGGTCCGGCGTTTCTCCCTGCGGGCGCCTCCGGCGGCGTAATTGCGTTTCGTAATATCGGCATGTCCGGCTGCATCGCGACAACTGCGGCGACAGGCGAGGGCCGACGATTTATCGTTTGCCGAGCCGTCAAAGCGGAAGCGGCGCGTGTTTTTACGCCGTAAGTCCCTTCCGAGGAGGGGATTCAGGGGTGGACCGGATTTGTAAACGCGGCCGGAAACCGCAATCGTCCGCATGCCGGAGCGGACTTACTTTCACCATTATTCAATACTTTCGTATGAAACGATATATTTTGTTGGCGCTGTCCGTGTGCCAGAGCCTTGTCGTGCTCGCGGCCGAAGCGCCGCGCAAAAGCACGGACGCGAATCTTTTCGGCCACGTCGTGGACCGGGATACCCATGAACACATCGCCTACGCCTCGGTGGCCGTCGTCGGCACGGCTTTCGGTACGACGACCGACGCTTCGGGCCACTATTTCCTGAAAAACCTTCCTGTCGGCGAACTGACGCTCGAAGTCCGTGCGCTGGGCTATGCCTCCGGTCGGATGACCGTCGCTCTCGAACGGGGCGAGACCCGGGAACTCAACTTCGAGGTGGCGCAGAGCGGCATTTCGATGGACGAAGTGGTCGTCTCGGCCAGCCGTTCGGAGACGCTGCGGCGCGAAGCTCCGGCGCTGGTGAGCGTGCTGGACGCCGGCCTGTTCGAACGGGCCAACGCCTCGTGCCTGGCCCAGGGCCTTTCGTTCCAGCCCGGGGTGCGCGTCGAGGACGACTGCCAGAACTGCGGCTTCACGCAGGTCCGCATCAACGGTCTCGACGGCCACTATTCGCAGATTCTGGTCGACTCGCATCCGGTTTTCTCCTCCCTGACGGGTGTCTACGGGCTGGAGCAGATTCCGGCCAATATGATCGAGCGGGTCGAGGTGCTGCGCGGCGGCGGGTCGGCGCTCTACGGCTCGTCGGCCATCGGCGGCACGATCAACATCATCACCCGTGAGCCGACGCGCAGTTCGGCCCAGCTGTCGCATACGCTGACCTCGCTCGGAGGCAGCAACTCCTACGACAACAACACGATGCTCAACGCTTCGATCGTCTCCGAGAGCGGCCGCGCGGGCATCAGCGTCTTCGGCCAGAGCCGCCACCGTTCGGGCTACGACCACGACGGCGACGGATTCACCGAACTGCCCGTCATCAGCAGCCAGTCCGTGGGCATGCGTTCGTTCTTCCGCACGGGGGCCTATTCGCGCATCACGGCGCAGTACCACCACATCGACGAGTACCGCCGGGGCGGCGACCTGTTGAAGCAGCCGCCCCACGAAGCCTTCGTCGCCGAGCAGACCGACCATGCCATCGACGGCGGAAGCCTTTCGTTCGACATCTCGTCGGCCGACCGCAGCAACCGCTTCAATGCCTACGCCTCGTTCCAGAACACGGCCCGCAAGAGTTATTACGGCAGCAAACAGGACCTCGACGCCTACGGCACGACGCACGACCTGACCCTCGCCGCGGGCATGCAGTATGTCCATGCCTTCCGCAAACTGCTCTTCATGCCCTCGGAGCTGACGCTCGGTACGGAGTACAGCTACGACGACCTTTCGGACCGTTCGATCGGTTATGACATCCGCACCGACCAGGCGGTGCACATCGTCGGGGCCTATCTCCAGAACGAATGGAAGACCCGGAAATGGTCGCTGCTCATCGGCGGCCGCCTCGACAAGCACAACCTCGTGGACCATGCGATCTTCAGCCCCCGGGCCAATGTCCGCTTCAATCCTTCGGAGTCGGTCAACCTGCGTGTGAGCTATGCCGGGGGCTACCGCGCCCCGCAGGCCTTCGACGAGGACATGCACATTGCCATCGTGGGCGGCAAGCGGGTCCGCATCCGGCTTGCCGACGATCTGAAGGAGGAACGCTCGCACAGCGTAAGCCTCTCGGCCGACCTCTACCACTCTTTCGGCCGGGTGCAGACCAACCTGCTCGTCGAGGGATTCTACACCCGTCTCGACGACGTGTTCGCCCTGCGCGACATCGAGGACACGGCCGACGGCGGCAAAATCAAGGAGCGTTACAACGGTTCGGGCGCCACGGTGAGGGGCCTGAACGCCGAAGGCCGGGCGGTTTTCACCCGCTGGTTCGAGTTGCAGGCGGGCGTGACGTGGCAGCGGAGCCGCTATATCGAGCCTGAATACTGGAGCGAGGACAAAACGGTGCCTCCCGTGCGCCGGATGTTCCGCACGCCCGATCTGTACGGTTATTTCACGGCGTCGCTGAAGCCCTTGCGCAATTTCACGGCCGACGTGACGGGAACCTGCACGGGCGAGATGCTCGTGCAGCACATGGCCGGATCGGGCGTGGAGCGGGATGTGGCCGTCACGACGCCTGCGTTCTGCGACGTGAACCTGCGTCTGGCCTACGACCTGCGGGTCTACAAGGAGATCACCCTCCAGCTTTATGGCGGCGTGCAGAATCTGTTCAACGCTTACCAGAAGGATTTCGACAAGGGCGTGGACCGCGATTCGGGCTACATTTACGGACCTTCGTTGCCCCGCAGCTGGTTCATCGGCGCGAAGGTCAGCTTCTGATAGACGCTCCTTTCCGGATACGAAAAAGCCGCTCCGAATCGTCGGAGCGGCTTTTGTAAAGGAGTTCCCTGGGTTTTGCGGGACAGGCTTTCCGTATTCCGGTCCGCCACCCACCCCCGGTTTAGAGCGCCTTGATCTCGTGCAGGATGTTGTTCGTCTTGCGGACGGCCTCGGCCGAAGCGGCGAACTTCTCGGCCTCTTCCTTCGTGAGGTCGATCTTCACGATCTTCTCGATGCCCTTGCGGCCGATGATCGCGGGAACGCCGATGCAGATGTCCTTCTGGCCGTACTCGCCGTCGAGGTAGCAGCAGCAGGGAACCATCTTCTTCTGGTCGTTGAGGATAGCCTCGACCATCATCGCTGCGCCTGCGCCGGGAGCGTACCATGCCGAAGTGCCGATGAGTTTGGTCAGCGTGGCTCCGCCGACCATCGTGTTGGCGACGGCCTCTTCGAGTTTCTTCTTCGAAGCGAACTGCGAAACGGGAACGCCGTTGACCGTGGCTTTCGATACGAGCGGAATCATTGTCGTGTCGCCGTGGCCGCCGATGACCATGCCGTCGACGTTGTTGATGTTAGCGCCCGTGGCCTTGGCCAGGTAGCACTTGAAGCGGGCCGAGTCCAATGCGCCGCCCATGCCGATGATACGGTTCTTCGGGAGTCCCGAAGCCTTCAGGGCCAGGTAGGTCAGCGTGTCCATCGGGTTGGCAACCACGATGATGATGGCGCGGGGCGAGTACTTGATGACGTTCTCGATCACGCCCTTCATAATGCCGGCGTTCGTGCCGATCAGCTCCTCGCGGGTCATGCCCGGCTTGCGGGGAATGCCCGAGGTGATGACCACCACGTCCGAATTGGCCGTCATCTTGTAGTCGTTGGTTGCGCCTACGACCTTCGTGTCGAAATCCATCAGCGTCGAGCACTGGTACATGTCCAGCATCTTGCCTTCCGAGAGACCCTCCTTGATGTCGATGAGGACCACTTCGCTCGCCACCTCGCGGCAAGCCATCACGTTTGCACAGGTTGCACCTACGGCGCCTGCACCTACGACAGTAACTTTTGACATAACAGTAAGTATTTTGTATTAATTGTTCGTTTTGCTTCTCTTGGATGGTTCCATTCGCGGCGTTCCGCCGCGTTTGCAAATTGGACCCACCCCTAAATCCCCGCCTTGGCGGGGACTTTATCCGAAGGCTTCTTGGTTATTTTCGCCTGCGGTCGGAATTTCAGCCCGAAAACCATCCGCCTTGGCGGGGACTTTGTCCGAAGGCTTCCTTGTTTATTTTTGCCTGCGGCCGGAATTTCGACCGGAAAACGGACGGATAAACCGAAATGAAAAACTAATTTTTAATTCTTAATTTTTCATTTTTAATTCTCCTTCGGACTATCCGATCAGTTTCTCGTAGTCGGCGGCGCCGAGCAGGGCGTCGTATTCGGCCGGGTTCGACATTTTGACCTTCACGAGCCAGCCTTCGCCGTAGGCGTCGCGGTTGACGACGGCGGGATCGGCGTCCACAGCCTCGTTGAATTCCACGATCTCGCCGCCCACCGGAAGGAACGCGTCGCTCACGGTCTTCACGGCCTCGATCGAGCCGAAAACCTCGCCTGCGGCGAGCGTCTCGCCCACGGTCGGAACATCGACGAAAACGATGTCGCCCAACTGGCTCTGGGCAAAGTCGGTGATGCCGATAACGGCCGTGTCACCCTCGATGCGGCACCACTCGTGGTCGCTGGAGTATTTCAGATTTGCAGGTACGTTCATAATATCCTTAAAATTTGATTTGAATTAGGCTGTTTTACGATGCAAATATAACTGTTATTTCTGTAACAGCAAAAGACTTTCACACTATTTTGCCATATATTTTTTCCTGCGGCAGATTTTGAATTATTGCTGTAATTGACTATATTTGAAATATATTGTTGACTGCCTATGAAACTGAATTTGTCACCCAATGTATTATTGCTGATCCTGACCGTTTCTTGTGTCCTATTTTCCTGCTCGGAGAGATTGCAGGTTTCCGGAACGACATCGCCCGACAAGCGGTCGGGTTTTTCTCTTGCGGAGATAAAACGATCTTTCGAGTCGGATTATGCGGGCATGCCGCAGACTCGGGCGGATGGGGAATTCGATGAATCCGAAATCCTGTCGCCGGGCTGGATAATTCCCTTGTGGGATTCCGTTTCGGTTTATTACGGCGAACATCTTTTTCAGGCCGGCGTTGTGTTCGAAGCCCGGTATGGATACCGTTTGCTGCGTTGGGGCGATACTGGCCAGCCGGAACTTTTTCCGATGCCGAGTCGTTTGATTGTGCTGAAAGATCCCGACACCGATGGAACGGCATCCTATCTGCGGTTTTTAATTCCGGAGGCGAATGATGTTGCATCGGATGCCGGAACGGGCTTTTCGGGACTGGTTCTCTATACATTGCTTTCGGGCTGTCCGGTCAGCATCGGAAAATTCAGCGACGGAGTTCTGACCGGGTCGGCATCGCTTTGGGATGATTCCCGGACAAGGGAAGAGACTGTCGACGAGATGGTTGAACTCTTGCAGGGTATATATGTCGCACGGGTTCGGCCGAGGGCTTCTACACGGGCGATCATACCGCCCGTGGAGATTGTGGGAAAAAGGGAGATCGTGGTCAATGTCAAAGAGTTGTTGAATGAGATTATCCCGCCAATTGAGCCTCCGTTGGAAGGCATTGGCGGTGGTGATGACGGTAGCGGTAACATTGGCGGCAGCGGCGGCGGAAATTCCAGTTCGGGAGGAGATTCCGGTGCGGCTTATCCGAACAATACCAAGATAACGATGGATAAGCCGGAAGTTAGAGCGGCACTCGATTCCCTATATAACGATTGTATGGGACAGTTGCTGATCAATGCCATCGGAGCGCCTGTTGCTATCTCATCCGGATATTTGGCGCCGTCTAAAATAACTCCTGTTGTCTATGATCTGCCTACGGGACCATTGATTTCCGGTTATAATGTAGAAATGGGTTACCGGTGCGACCCGCTGTCGGTTATGGAAGAACTGATGCATGTTTACCAATACCAGAAGCAGGGCTTGGTTGACTTCCGGAATGCAAAGATAAATAACGAGGTTGAAGCCAAACTCGCATGGTATATGTATCGGGAGAGAATCGGGAGTAAAATAAGTATTGGAAATGCTCTCGGCGGACATGAGGGTATAAGGTTTTTCAAAAATATGGGGGAGCGAGTTCTCGCAAACGACCTGGAAAGTCCTGCATTTACCGATGCCTATGAAGGCGCCGTCGGCGCACTGCGAAATACCAAGACATCCTATCGGGACGAAGATCGTTATCCGTTCGATCCGGGTAAAATGAATGTTGAAAACTTATTGGAATTGTTGAAAGATTGTATAAATAAATAGGATGATGAAAAATTATATCTTGCTGTTGGCATTGACCTTTGCGACCGGAGCTTATTGTGGGAACCCATATCAAGACGGTTCTACTGTTGCTGCGAATGGAATAACCTTTAAAGTTGAAAATGATAAATTTGGCTTTGCTTTGTCAAATACAGCCAATATTTATAGTCACGAAGCTAACTGGCGCTATAAAGATGGTCGAAAACTGGAGACGGAAGACGAATATGCGGTTATAGACGGCAGCATGAAGCCAGGGGGCGAAAACCTGGCATTCCGCAAGTCTTTTTTGGATGCGAATATCAAGTCTTTGCGCTCTTATGAGCATAGCCCCATGACTATTTTCTATGTGGTCGGTCCCGACGGCGATACGCTAGAAGTTACATTTATCATGGATTCTGTTCCGGAACTTCTGTCCCTGCCTCCGGAAATCTTTGCGCTGTTGGAGCAGAATCTGAAAAAGTATGTGAAATGGGAGGTTAACAAGTACGGTCAGCAGCTTGAATTTATGCAAGCTATAAGTCCTGTGCACTTTCAAAAAGTTCCGCTCAATAGCGAGGTCCCCCAAAGAAATCCGGACATTTCGTTTGATTCTGATTTGAAACTTGAAATTGAGGGAAATTAGTTTGGCTGGATTGAATGAACTGTTTTGAAGTCGATAAATCAGGTGCTTATAGTGATTAAGTAAGTTCCTGCCGTAAATTACTGTGTTTTTTCAATCACGAATTCGATCTCCTTGAACAGATATTCCCGGAGCGTGCCGTCGGCGTGCCGCAGCAGCAGTTCGCCCGTGGGGCGCACGCCCTCGATCGAGGCCTCGGTCGGCGTGCCGTCGGGGTAGCGGAACGTATGCCGTTCGCCCAGTCGGTACATCCGTTCGCGGTAGTCGCGCTGGAGGGTTTCCCGTTCGTCCAGCTCGAGCTGGGCGTAGCGGATGCCGATGTGGCGGCGGAAGGCTTCGAGCACCTCGCCGCGGTCGAACGTGCGTCCCGCGACCATGGCCATCGACACGGGGTTCGGAAGCGCGGGGTCGAACTCCGTCTGGTTGACGTTGATGCCGATTCCGACGATCGTGCGGGCGAGCGTCTGCCCGGAGTAGCGGTGTTCGATCAGGATGCCGACCAGCTTTTTGTCCCCGGCATAGATGTCGTTGGTCCACTTGATGCGCGCCGCGATGCCGAACTGCGCGAAGGTGTCGGTGAGAGCGAGGGCCACGGCCTCGTTGAGCAGGAACTGTTCGCCGGCGGGCAGGAACCGGGGTTCGAGCACCAGCGAGAAGGTGAGGTTCAGACCCTCGGCGCTCGACCATTTATGGCCCCGCTGGCCGCGGCCGGCGGTCTGGCGTTCGGCCCAGACGATGTCGCCGTGGCGGTATTTCGCGTCGCGGGCGTCGTCGTTGGTCGAGGTGGTCTCTTCGATGCGGTGAATCATGTCTATACCGATACGCCGAAGTCGCGCAGGGCGTCGTTCAGCGAGGTTTTCTTGTCGGTGGATTCCTTGCGCCGGCCGATGATCAGCGCGCACGTGACGCTGTATTCTCCCGCCGGGAACTGTTTGCGGTAGCTGCCCGGGACGACCACCGAGCGGGGCGGCACGTAGCCCTTGTAGGTGACGGGTTCAGGCCCCGTGACGTCGATGATGTGCGTCGAGCCGGTGATCACGGTGTTCGAGCCGAGCACCGCTTCGCGGCAGACGTGCGCACCCTCGACCACGATGCAGCGCGAGCCGATGAAACAGCTGTCCTCGATGATCACGGGCGCGGCCTGCACGGGTTCGAGCACGCCGCCGATGCCCACGCCGCCCGAGAGGTGGACGTGTTTGCCGATCTGGGCGCAGGAGCCCACCGTGGCCCATGTGTCGACCATCGTGCCGGTGTCGACGTAGGCGCCGATGTTCACGTACGAAGGCATCAGGATGGCTCCCGGGGCGATGTAGGCGCCGTAGCGCGCCACGGCCTGGGGCACGACCCGCACGCCCAGCTCCCCGTAGCCGTGCTTGAGCTCCATCTTGTCGTACCACTCCAGTTCGCCGGCCTCCATCTTGCGCATGGGCTGGATCGGGAAGTAGAGGATCACGGCCTTCTTGACCCACTCGTTGACCTTCCATTCGCTTTTGGCCGGGTCGACGGGTTCCGCCGTGCGGAGTTCGCCCTTGTCCACCAGTTCGACGACCTGTCGTACGGCCTGCTGCACGGCGGGGTCCTGAAGCAGCGCGCGGTTTTCCCACGCCTGCTCGATTATCGTTTTGAGTTCGTTGTGCATAGTCTGTTGTTTTCAATAGGCAAAATTACTGAAAATATTGAATTTTTCATAACTTTGTCCCGATCATTACCCAAACGGTTCAATTATGAAGCATTTATCCATCAAAGCCGCCCTTCTGCTCGGTGCAGCGGCGGCGGCAGGTTGCGGCAATATGAAACAGATAAAACACCAGCCTTACCCCGAGACCGTGCGCGGCGACGTGGTGGACAACTATTTCGGCACGGAGGTTCCCGATCCCTACCGCTGGCTCGAGGACGACAACTCGGAGGCCACGGCCGCGTGGGTCGCCGCCGAGAACGCCGTGACGCAGGACTACCTCTCGCAAATTCCGTTCCGCGGGGCCATCCGCGAGCGGCTGACCGAAGTGTGGAACTACGCCAAGGAGAGCGCCCCGCGCAAGCACGGCGACTGGTGGTACTACACTTATAACGACGGTTTGCAGAACCAGTCGGTGATCTACCGCACGAAGGAGCCGGGCGAGGCCGGCGAGGTGTTCCTCGACCCCAATAAGCTCTCCGACGACGGGACGGTGGCCCTGACCGACATGTCCTTCTCGAAGGACGGCCGCTGGTTTGCCTATTCGGCCGCCGCGTCGGGTTCGGACTGGGTGGAGATCCGCGTGATGGACACCGCCGACAAGTCGCTCGCTGCCGACAAGATCGAGTGGGTGAAATTCTCGGGCGCACGGTGGGCGCCCGATTCCAAGGGATTCTATTACAGCGCCTACGACGCCCCGAAGCAAAACGCCTACTCTTCCAAGAACGAGTTTCAGAAGGTTTATTACCATGCGCTGGGTACGCCCCAGTCGGCCGACAGGCTCATTTACGAGGACCGGGAACATCCGCTGCGTTACTTCTCGGCATGGCCTTCGGAGGACGGCAAATGGCTCTTCGTCATAGCTTCGGAGGGCACGTCGGGAACGGAGGTCCTCTATAAAAGGGTGTCGGACCCGAAATTCCGCGTCCTGCTGCCGGGCTTCGATGCCGATTATTCGCCCGTCGACTGCAAGGACGACCGGCTTTATTACGTGACCAACAGGGATGCGTCGAACTACGCGCTGATGAAGGTCGATCTGAACCGTCCCGGGATGATCGAAACGGTGATTCCCGAGAGTGAAAGGAACCTGCTCGAAGGCGTGGGCACGGCGGGCGGCAGTCTGTTCGCCTACTACCTGCAGGATGCGCAGAGCCGGATTTACCAGTACGACTACGCCGGCAAGCAGGTGCGCGAAGTGGCGCTTCCGGCCATCGGCTCGGTCGGCGGATTCGACGGCCGGGAGGAGGACTCGGAACTTTACTATACGCTGGTCAACTACACGGCTCCGGCCACGATCTACAAATACGACATCGCTTCGGGCGAATCGACGCTCTACAAGGCTCCGGAGGTGAATTTCGATCCCGAACTGTTCACGACCGAGCAGGTGTTCTACACCTCGAAGGACGGCACGAAGGTCCCGATGTTCATCACCCGCCGCAAGGACATGAAGCGCGACGGCAAGAATCCCTGCCTGCTTTACGCTTACGGCGGTTTTCAGATCAACCTCACGCCCGGCTTCAACCCCTCGGCGCTGATGTTCGTCGAGCAGGGCGGCATCTACTGCGTCGCCAACCTGCGCGGCGGCTCGGAGTACGGCGAGGAGTGGCACAAGGCCGGCATGCTCGAAAACAAGCAGAACGTCTTCGACGACTTCATCGCCGCCGCCGAGTACCTGATCGCCGGAAAATACACGTCGACGGACAAGCTGGCCATCCACGGCGGCTCGAACGGCGGCCTGCTGGTCGGCGCCTGCGAGGTGCAGCGTCCGGACCTCTATGCCGTGTGCCTTCCGGCCGTGGGCGTGATGGACATGCTCCGCTACCACAAGTTCACCATCGGCTGGGGCTGGGCCGTGGAGTACGGTTCGTCGGAGGACGAGGAGCAGTTTTCCTATATTTACAAGTACTCTCCGCTGCACAATATAAAGGAGGGCGTGAAATACCCCGCGACGCTGGTGACTACCGCGGACCACGACGACCGTGTCGTTCCGGCCCACTCGTTCAAGTTCGCCGCCGCGATGCAGCATGCCCAGGCGGGCGACGCCCCGATCCTGATCCGCATCGAGTCGAAAGCGGGCCACGGCGCCGGCAAACCCACTTCGAAGCGTATCGACGAGGCGGCCGACATGTACGCGTTCCTGTTCCAGAACATCGGAGTACCCTATAAAGTAATTAAGAATTAAGAATGAAAAATTAAAAATTGGTTTTTCATTTCGGGATATCCGGTTGTAAATCCGGTCGAAATCCCGGTTGCGTCGCGACAAGCCCCTCCCACGGGAGGGGTTTGGGGTGGGGTAGATTTGTAAACGCGGCCATCGGCCGCAAGAGTACAGCGGTCAACTGTGCAAAAGGTAAAGGAAGGTACGTTAGGTTAATAAGCGAAATAACATGAAAGTCTATAAATTCGGAGGTGCGTCGGTGCGGAATGCCGACGGAGTGAGGAATCTGCGCAAGATCATCGACGACGAGCAGAACCTGTTCATCATCGTTTCGGCGATGGGCAAAACGACCAATGCCCTGGAAAAGGTGTTCGAGGGGCTTCAGAAAGGCGATAAACAGCTCTCGCTGGAGCATGTCGAGTCGCTGCGGAAGTACCATGCGGAGATCATCGACGAGCTGTGGCACGAGCCGAAGCGGCTGCCGGCGGTCGACGCGCTGTTCGGCGAACTGGAAAAGGTCGCGACGGAGACCGTCTACAAACCCGGCGACGCCGAACTGTGGTACGACACGATCGTGGCCTACGGCGAGCTGGTCTCGACGACGATTATCTCCGAGTACCTGAACTACGCCGGGGTGTCGAACCGCTGGATCGACATGCGCCGCTGTTTTCTCACCGAGCAGCGCCACAAGGACGCCGGGGTGAACATCGAGGCTTCGGCTTCGCTGCTGAAAAATGCGCTGGGCAAATGCGTCGAGAACATCTTCATCGGACAGGGCTTCATCGGCGGCGCGCCCGACGGCACGACCACGACCCTGGGGCGCGAAGGCTCGGACTACTCGGCGGCCGTGGTGGCCAACATTCTCGACGCCGAGTCGATGTCGGTGTGGAAGGATGTGGACGGCGTGATGAACGCCGACCCGAAAGCGTTTCCCGATGCCGTGCAGATCGCCGAGCTGAACTACCTCGACACCATCGAACTGGCTTACAGCGGCGCGCAGATCATCCATCCGAAGACGATCAAGCCGCTCCAGAACAAGAATATTCCGCTTTACGTGCGGCCCTTCGGCGACAAGCGCAAACCCGGCACGGTGATCCGAGGCATGTCGGCCCCGGTCGACGTTCCGATCCTGATCCTCAAGAAGGACCAGGTGCTGCTGACCATCCGGTCGCGGGATTTCTCCTTCGTGCTGGAAGAGAAGTTCGCCACGATCTTCTCGCTGCTGGAGCGTTTCCGCATCAAGGCCAACCTGATCCACAATTCGGCCGTGAACCTGAGCCTGTGCGTCGACAACTCGTGGCATATCGACGAGTCCATCGAGGCGCTGCGCGAGGCGGGTTTCGACGTGATGAAAGCCGAGAACATGGAGCTGCTCACGGTGCGCGGCTATACTGACGAGCTGTGGCGGCGTTACGCCCGCGGTCCGCAGGTCTTCGTGCGGCAGGCCACGCAGTCCACCGTGCGCGTGGTCCGCAAACGGGAATAACCGGTCCCAAGGGCCGGATTCATGGGCGGGAGCGCCGGATGCGTTTCGAGCGTGTCCGCGTTCCCGCCCCTCTTTTTTCCGTTATTGCTGTCCGGTGCGGAGTTTGTGGATAATGCCGATCATCGACGCGTCGCGGATTTCGCCGTTGCGCTTCATGTTCCAGATCGTGCGGGCGATATACCGCTCGATGTCGCGTTCCAACCGTTTGTAAAGCGGGCTTTTGGTGTAGTTTTCGTTGTCGAGCAGCACGTCGCGGATCGAGCGCAGCGAGTTGGTGTAGTTCGACATCTCGTTCTTGAGCGCCACGCCCTGCTTCTTCGAGGCGGTGATCTTGGCGATCGACATGGCCCGCAGCTTCTCGCACACGGTGTTGAGCATGATCAGCACCACGTTGTCCATCAGCGTGTGGCCGTGCATGAACAGGTAGGCGTTTTCGGGCGTCAGGCCGCGCCCGCGGAGCTGCACCTCGAACTCCTTCATGGGTTCGATCATCCGCGGGTTGCGCTGGCGGAGCAGGTTCTCGCGCTTCGAGACGTTGCGCCGCAGCCACTCGATCGTCTTTGAGCCGTTGTCCTCGATGTCGAGGTAGCCGATGCGCACCGACTGCTTGAAGTCGATCAGCGGAAAGACGTTTTCCGTGGCCAGCTGCGCCGAGTAGGCGTACCAGAGGAACAGCGGGTAGATCGTGCACGAATATTCGTGCATGAACTTCACGAAGTCGAAGATGCGCGTGTCGTTCTTGGTGGCCTTGACGCAGACGTTGTGCAGCGAGGGGGCGTAGCAGAGGTAGTTCTCGGTGGCGTAGGCGTAGGTGTGGAACATGAATTTGGCCTCGGCGACCTCCTTCGACTGGGGCGTTCGCCCGGCGAAGAGGTAGTCGAAGTCGGAGTCGACGCAGAGGAGCAGTTCCTCCGACGAACGGGGGATCATGCCCATGAGGACCTTCTTGCCCTTGGGCAGGTCGCCGCGGTCGGGGACCGAGATTTCGAAACGCAGGTAGGGATTCTGGAAATGGTCGAAGATGCCGCGCCAGAAGGCCACGTCTTCGTAGCCTTCGACATAGACCTTCACCAGCCGCTGGTCGGGGTTGGCCGGCAGCGGTTTGGGCAGTTCGTCGAGCGTCATCGGACGCGTGAAGGGGTTGAACTTGCGCAGTTTTTCGCGGAACTTCTTTGCCATGCGTTAACAAAGATAAATATTTTGCTAATTTTGCGCAATAAATGACGCCGCTTTCGGCGTTTAATTTCAACCATTCGAACAACTATGGCCGACAACGACTGGAAATCACGGCTCGGGATGGTCTATTCGACCGACCCGGGTTTCAACTACGAAACGGACGACGAACCCGAAGCCGAGACGCTGCCTGCGGAGCAGCAGGACCTGCGCGTGTGGCTCGACCGCAAACAGCGGGCGGGCAAGGTCGTGACCCTCGTCAAAGGTTTCGTGGGCCGAGATGCCGACCTTCAGGAGCTGGCGCGCATGCTGAAATCCAGGTGCGGCGTCGGCGGTTCGGCGAAGGCGGGCGAAATCATCATCCAGGGCGACCACCGCGACCGTGTGGCCGAACTGCTCATCCGCAGCGGCTACCGCTGCAAAAAAGCCGGTTCGTAGCGTGCGCCGGCAGCTTCTCCTCTTGGCGTTGCTGTGCGCGCTGTGCGGTGCCGAACGCGCCGCGGCCCAGTATTACACCTGGGGTTCGGACCCTCCGCAGAAGTGGTCGGCGATCCGCACGCCCGACGTGCGGATGATCTATCCCGATACGGTCGCCGGCATCGCCCGGCGCACGCTGTTCTACATCCGCTCGGTCCGGCCCGACATCGGTTACGGGTTCCGCCACGGCCCGATGCGCATTCCCTTCGTCATGCATCCCGAGAATTTCCAGTCGAACGGACTGGTGATGTACCTTCCCAAGCGCGTGGAATTCCTCACCTCGCCCGCCGTCGACAGCTATTCGATGCCGTGGTACAAGCAGCTCGTGGCCCACGAGTACCGCCACGCCGTGCAGTACAACAACCTCGACCGGGGCGTCATCCGCGCCTTGAGTTACGTGCTCGGACAGCAGGGGTCGACCATCGGTCTGCTGTGCATGCCGATCTGGGCCATGGAGGGCGACGCCGTGATGTCCGAAACGATGCACTCGTCGTTCGGCCGCGGTCTCCAGCCTTCGTTTTCGATGGCCTACCGCGCCATGGGCAGCGTCGGCCGCGACCGCCGCAACATCGACCGCTGGTTCTGCGGCTCCTACCGCGACTACATTCCCGACCACTACGAGCTGGGCTATCAGATCTGCTCCTACGCCTGGGAACGCTACGGCGAGAACATCTGGGACAAGGTCGCGTGGTACGGGTCGCGCAACCCCTACGTGCTGGCCACCACGCGCGTGGCGCTGGGCAAATTCTACAAGACCAACGTCATAAAGCTCTTCCGCGAAACCTTCGACGAACTGGAACGCTACTGGGATTCGCTGCCGGAAACCGGGGACAGCGCCGTGCCGCTCACCGCGCTGCCCGAAAAGAACCACACGACCTACCAGTGGCCCCTGCCGCTGGGCGACACGGCCGTCGTGGCGCTGAAAACCGACCTCGACCGCGTTTCGCGTTTCGTCGTGATCGACCGCCGTACGGGCGGGGAACGGACGGTCTGTCATACGGGGCTGGTCTCGACCCGTCCGTCGATGGCCGACGGCCGCGTCTGGTGGACCGAGTACCGCCGTTCCACGCTTTTCGAACAGCGCGTCAACTCGCAACTGTGTTACATGGACCTCGCCGACGGTGTGCCCCGCACGGCGGAACGGCAGCGAAATACGCTCTATCCCACGGCTTCGGGCGAGGAGTTCGGATGGGTCGAGTACAATCCCGACGGCCGTTATACGGTCGTGGTGCGGCACGGCGAGGGTCCCGAACGGCGGTTCGAAACGCCCGTCCGGTCGGAGATTCACGGATTGGCGTGGGACGATCGTACGGTGGCGTGGTACGTCCTCGTCACGGACGACAGCGGCATGTGGATCGGCCGCATCGACTCCGACGGCCTGCACCCGATTACCGAGGGGGCTTACATCACCCTTTCGAACCTGCGGGCTGGGGGCGGCAAGCTCTATTACGGCTCGATCGCCTCGGGCCGCGACGAGGCCCACTGTTACGACCTGATGGCCCGCCGCGAATACCGCATCACCACCTCGGCCTACGGCTCCTTCGCGCCCGCCCCGGCGGACGGAGGGGTGCTGTTGACGACCTACGACCGCCTCGGCTACCGCGTCGCGGAGCAGCGGGTCGCCGCCGATGACAGCCTGCTGATTCCCGTCACGCCTTCGCGGCTGCCCGTCAACCTGGTGAACCCGCCCCGCAAACGCTGGGACGTGGTGAACCTCGACACGGTGCGCTATACGCGCGCCGATTCGGTCGGACAGTCCGGCGAGTTCCGCGCGAAGCGGTATCGCAAGGTGCCCAATCTGGTGAACGCCCACAGCTGGATGCCCGTGGCGTTCAACCCTTTTGCGGCGGTCGACGAACACGTGATCGACCTCAATGTGGGCCTTACGCTGATCTCGCAGAACCTGCTTTCGAGCGCCGAGGCCTACGCCTCCTACGGCTGGAACCGGCACGAAGGCTCGCTCGTGAATCTGGGCGTGCGCTATTTCGGGCTGGGCGTGCGTTTCGACCTGGACGCCTCCTACGGCGGCAATCAGCTCTTCTACTCGCTGGCCGGCCGCGACGGGCAGGGCAATCCGGTCTACCAAAGCCGTCCTGCTCCCGACAAATATTACTCCGTGGGGCTGTCGGCCACGCTGCCGCTCTATTTCCAGCGGGGTTATCACACGCGCCAGCTCTCCCTCTCGGCGGGCTGGAACTACTCCAACGGCATGGTTGCCGATCTGGGCAAGATCGAATGGGAGAACGGCAGCATCTCCAACATTCAGCGGGTCGGTTTCCGCGAGGGGCTGCACAAGGTTTCGTTCGGAGCCGGATTCTCCGACCAGGTGCGCATGGCGCACCGCGACATCGCGCCCCGCTGGGGCTACACCTTCAGCGCGAACTACACGTTCAACCCCGAGAACGCCCATTTCAGCGACCTGATTTCGTTCTACGGGCAGGCTTATCTGCCGGGTTTCGCGCCCCACAACTCGGTGCTGGTGGCCGCGACCTACCAGACCTCGATCGGCGGCTACAAGTTTCCGTCGGGATATGCTCCGTTGAGCTACAAATCCACGCGGCTGGTTCCGCGCGGGTTCACCTCCGCGGACATCGTGTCGAACAACTACACGGCTTTTCAGGCCAACTACCAGCTGCCGGTGTGGTATCCCGAGGGCGGCATCGGCTCGGTGATCTACATCAAGCGCATCCGGCTCAACGCCGGAGGCGACTACGCGCAGTTCCGCGACGTGGGCCGCGGAGGAATGACGTGGCGGCGGATCTGGTCGGTGGGCGGAGACATCGTTTTCGACTTCAACGCCTTCCGGCAGCCGGCGTCGGCCACTTCGACCTTCAAGCTGTCGTGCTACCATCCGTCGAGCGGCGGGGTGTACGTCGCAGCGTCGGTGGGACTGCCGTTTTAAGGTGAAAGGTTAAAGGTTAAAAGTGAAAGGAGAACTTTGCGGTTAAGCGAGGGCAGAGACCGCTTGCGGGCTATGCCGAGCGTGAGCAAAGTCGAGCCGCTTCAGGCGGATTAAAGTGAAAGGTTAAAAGTAAAAGGTGAAAATTTCGTATCTTTGTCGCAAATATCGTCGTATGGGACAGAAAAAAAAGACGGGTGTCAGCCCGAAAACGATAAAATGGATCTGGTACGCGGCTTTCGCACCCTTTGCGCTCGTGGCGCTGATGCTGGTGCTCACGGTCTTCGGCGTGTTCGGCCGCATGCCCTCGTTCGAGGAGCTGGAGAATCCCCGCAGCAACCTCGCCACGGAGATCTACTCCGAGGACGGCAAGGTGATCGGAACCTTCTTCGTGCAGAACCGCTCCTATGTGCAGTACGCCGACCTCTATCCGTCGGATTCGACGCTTCACATCCGGCTGGCCGGGCATGAGGTTCCGCCCATCGTCGCGGCGCTCATTGCGACCGAGGACGTCCGTTTCCGCACCCACTCGGGCATCGACATTCCTTCGCTGGCGCGTGTGGCCGTGAAGACCCTGCTGTTGCAGAACACCTCGCAGGGCGGCGGCTCGACCATCACGCAGCAGCTGGCCAAGAACCTCTTTCCGCGCGATACGGTCCGCAACCGCGGCGCCGTCGTCCGCAAGGCCAAACTCGTGACCTCGAAGTTCAAGGAGTGGATCACGGCCCTCAAACTCGAATACAACTACACCAAGGAGGAGATCGCCGCCATGTACCTCAATACGGTGGAGTTCGGCTCGAACGCCTTCGGCATCAAGTCGGCGGCCCACACCTTCTTCAACAAGGAGCCGGACGAACTCAACGTGCAGGAGGCGGCCGTGCTGGTGGGGGTGGTGAACGCCCCGACGCGCTATTCGCCCATCCTGAATCCCAAGAACGCCCTCGTGCGCCGCAACCTCGTGCTTTCACGCATGGAGGAGGCCGGGGCGCTGACCCGCAGGCAGCGCGATTCGCTGGCGGCGCTGCCGATCGTGACCAACTACAAGCCCGTGTCGCACAACGAGGGTGCGGCGACCTATTTCCGCGAGATGCTGCGGCTGGTGATGAACGCCCGGCCTCCCAAGCGCAGCCAGTTCTACAACGAGTGGGACTATGACCAGGCGGTGAAGGAGTACAACGAGAATCCGCTCTATGGCTGGTGTCACAAGAACCGCAAGGCCGACGGCACGCCCTACAATATCTACCGCGACGGGTTGAAAATCTATACCACGATCAACTCCGTGATGCAGACCTATGCCGAGCAGGCCGTGCAGCGGCAGATGGAGAAGGAGATTCAGCCCAAGATGGACGCGCAGTTCCGGGCGACGAAGACGCTTTTCGTCGATGCCGACAAGGAGGAGCGCGACCGGATCATGCGCCATGCCGTCCGTTATTCGGACCGTTACCGCGAGATGAAGCACGCCGGGGCGGGCGAGAAGGAGATCAACGCCGCTTTCGACAAACCCTGCAACATGCGGGTGTTCACCTACAAGGGCGAGCGCGACACGCTGATGACGCCGCGCGACTCGATCCTCCACCACAAGCGTATCATGCGTGCCGCGATGGTGTCGATCGATCCTGCCACGGGCTTCGTAAAAGCCTATGTCGGAGGGCCTAATTTCCGTTACTTCAAGTACGACATGGCCAAGCAGGGCAAACGCCAGATCGGCTCGACGATCAAGCCCTTCGTTTACACCTTCGCCATCGACCATCTGGGCCTGACGCCCTGCACGATGGTTCCCAACCTGCCGACGACCATTGAGACGGCCAACGGTACGGCCTGGTCGCCCAAGGAGGCCGGCAATGTCGAGTACGACGGGGTGCTGCACCCCCTCAAGTGGGGACTTGCGCGCAGCCGCAACAACTACTCGGCGTGGATTATGAAGCAGGCCAAGCAGCCGGCTGCCGTGGCCGATTTCATTCACAACATGGGCATCCGCAGCTACATAGACCCCGTTCCGGCGCTGGCTCTCGGCTCTTCGGAATCGAACGTTTACGAGTTGGTGAGCGCCTTTTCGACCTTTGCCAATCAGGGCGTGCACACCGATCCGATCTTCGTGACGCGCATCGAGGACCGTCAGGGCAACCTGATCGCCAGTTTCATTCCCCAGTCGCAGGACGCCGTCAGCGAACGCACGGCCTACACGATGCTCACGATGCTTCAGGACGTGGTCAACTCGGGGACGGCGGGCCGTCTGCGGTGGCAGTTCGGGCTGACCGACATGGAGATCGGCGGTAAGACCGGAACTTCGAACAAGAACCGCGACGCGTGGTTCATGTGCGTGACCCCGAAGCTGGTGACCGGCGCCTGGGTCGGCGGCGAGGACCAGTCGGTGCACTTCATCCGCGGCGGCGAGGGCAGCGTGATGGCGCTGCCGATCGTGGGCGAATATATGAAAAAGATCTACGACGACGGTCGTTTCGGCATCAGCCGTACGGACCAGTTCGTGCGTCCGGCGATGATGCCCCGTTACGACTGCGAGGACGAAGTCGACTCCGAGGGGCGGAACAACCCCGAGGACGACAATTTCTTCGACTGACACGGACCGGGTTTTCTGTATCCGATAAAAGTCCGGGCCGCCATCAATGGGCGGCCCGGACTTATTTGAGGATCGAACCGGTTTCGCTTATTCGGCCGGGGTGCCGGTGGTGAGGTCGTTCCCGTCGGCGTCTATCAGCTGAACCCACGTGAAGGGACCCACCGGGAAGTCTTTGGCCGTATAGCCCGGACGGACAGCCGGCGAGGTGTAGTAGGATGCCTGGTTTTCCGTCCATCTGAAGAATTCTATGCCGACGTAATCGGTGCCGGTATTGTAGCCGGAACCGTACATCGTTGCCTGGCCTGCCTGCGCCTCGTCGTAAATGCCGACGAGTTTGGGCGAGGTCTGGGTCGTCGTAAATGACGAGTAGGCTCCGGTCGAGTGGGTTATACGGGAGTAGCGAGTCCGGATCGGGTAGACTCCGTCGTAGCCGTAAATCGCATTGTCGGTTTTCGTGTAGAGAATGCCGGTCGACTTCGGAATCGGGATAGCCGGAGTGGAGGCGCCATTATAGGATGCCTGGTAATATGCCCGCAGGTCGTACCTGTTTCCGTAGATCGTGATGCCCCAGCCCCGGATCATGTAGGACGAGTTGACGGTGCCCGGTTTTACGATAACCTCGAATGTTACGGGAGCTTCGTTTACCTGCGAGGTGGTGCTCGTAACTCTCCATTTGCCCAGCCATCTCTTGTAGAGAGGATCGGTATTGTCCGGCAAGAGCGAGGCGTCGATCGAAACCGGAAGCGACGTGATGGGCGTGGTGGAGACGATGAATCCGTTGAAGACGGCGCATCCGAATACGACGGCTACGTACTCGTCGTAGAAACTCGGATAGTTGAGCGTATAGGTGTCCGCACCTTTGTGGAGCAGGCTGGCTGCGATCGCTTCGGGATCGTCGCCTGCGCCGATGTTGCCGTTGAGCGTGCCGACCAGGCTTTGCAGGAGCTTTTTCTCGCGCTGGGCCTCGAATTCGGACTTCAGCATCAGTCCCATGTAGTAGTACTCCGTATCCGTTGATGGAACTGTATTCACCGTAACGCTGTTGTAGGTCTTCGTGGCATCGGGAACGGTCACTTCGAACGTGATGTCCGACCGGACCGGCTCGGGCGTCATAATCTTGAAATCGGCGCCGTTGACTTCGGCGAAATAGTAGTCGTCGACAAAGGTGAAGTTCTGTGCGGTCACTCCGTCGATCTCGACCGGCATGTAGAAACTGATGCCGGCCTTGGTGTAGATGAACGGTGCGTACACGGTGGTTTCACTGTCGATCTTGACCGCAAAGCGACGGTTCGTGAGCGTTGCCGAATACGTCTTGTCTTTCACGACGAAGGAATAGGTGTTGAATGACATGTCTTCCGCATTGTTCCGGTAGGTCTCCAGGTCTTCCGACCAGTCGGTGTCCGCGGAAACGGGGGTCAGGATGTAGTAATTCCCCGTGATGATGCCGCGCAGGACGACCATTGCCGCGGATGTCTCCATCACCGTGAATTTGTAGTCGCCCTCCATGCCCTTGTAGGTCGATCCGATGTTGTCGGGATTTTTCGGGTGTACGAAGTAATTGATGAGCGAGTTTTTCGTATCGAAATTGAGCGTGACGCCCAGATCCTCGCCGAGCGAATAGAGGCTCGTCTCGGTGATGGACGGGTTGCTTTCGATCTCGGAGGCAACGGTGACGCTGCCTTCGGAGAATTTGAAAAACAGGTTGTATCCGCCGAACTCCTGGGTCGGGGAGGGGAAATAGCGCACGTGCCATCCGTTTTCAGCGCTTTCGAGCACGGTCTTGGCCTCCTGCTTGGCGGCTTCGATGCGTTCGGAGGCGGACTTGTCGAAAAGATCCTCCTCGTCGAACAGGCATGAGGTGAGCAGGGCAGGAATGGCCAGAACCAGAAATAGTATGATTGCTGTTTTTTTCATATTCGGTGTCGCTTATTCGTTTGTACCGGAATTTTCGGGCGTGTCCGTATCTTCGTCATCCAGCGAGTCGAAGTCGAGGTTGGGCGCTTCTTCCGCACGGCGCAGTACGATTTCCCGCAGTTCGTTCAGGTCGATGTTCCAGGTGCTTTTCATGTAGTTGGAGACGATTTCGAATTTGGCTTCGATTTTCGGCCGTCCCGTGTCGCCGGCCGTCGTCAGCATCTCCTCCCACTCTTCTGCGCTCCGGTTGACGTAGAGGGCGATGAGTTCCACGAAATCCTCGCCGTCGGCTTTCGATGCATACGGGGAAATGAATCCTTTTTGCAGCGCCGATTCGGTGGTCTTGTAGATTTCGAAGCATTGGTCCTGTACGTAATCCGGGCCGGAAATCTCCGCGAAATCGGTGGGGTAAGGTTTCGTCTGATTGAGGATATGTCCGAATTCGTGGTGGATCGTCTTGAAATAGGCCGTCTTCGCATTGACGGTCTTGGGGTTCAGGTTGTCGAGGTTGTAGAGCGTGATCTTCGCCCCGGCTTCGGCCGTTCCCAGCACCATCGCTCCGTTGGTCTTGTAGGCATACGAGCCGACCAGGAAGAGGATTTTCGGGAAATAGGCCTTGATGAAATCCGTGCTGCCGGTTATCTCGTCGTAGGCTTCCAGGCACATGTGGCGCACCAGTTTGGCCATGGCGACCGACTGCTTGTAGCTGGCGGGTGTGAGGTAGTAGCCCATGCTCGACTCGATGTCCTCGAACCGGTATTTGAGCTGGATGTTGTAGGTTTCGACGTAGTTGCGCTTGAGCCAGCGGTCGAGGTCGTTCTGTTCGGTGGTCGTCGGCCTGACCACGCTGGTGGAATCCAGATCGTCGTTGTCCGAACAGGCTGTCAGCGCTGCGCAGAGCAGCGTGACGGAAAAGAGCAGATATATCAGATTCTTTTTCATACGCACTTTGGTTTGTTATTTTCTCGGGTTGGGGGTCAGGCCGGCGGCAATAACGTCGGCCGGGAGTTGCAGGGCGCGGCGCGGATCGGCCGTACCGTTCTCGTCGCTGATCTGATCGGTGATTTGCACGACGGTTTCGGCGTCTTCATCGAGCAGGTAGCGGTAGACCGTGATGCCGAAGCGACGGGTGTCGAACCACCGCATGCCTTCGTGGAGGAACTGGTAGCGGCGCATGAAGATGAGCGCCTGAAGCATGCTCTCCTGCGGGCCGCCCTCTTCGAGCGTGTTGTAGGGGGCCGCATGGAGCTTTTTCTTGGGATTGAGCGTCTGCGGGCTGCTGACCGAGGTCTTTCCGACGTAGAGTTCGGAGTAGTCGGGGTAGGTTTCCGTAGCCCATTTGATGATCGAAGCCTCCGTCATGGATTTGAACCCTGCCGAGAAGAGGTTCGCGGCGTAGAGGTTTATATCCTCCAGAGCCTTGTCGAGCGCCGTCGGGTCTTCGTTCATCTTCATAATATAGGCTTCGGCGCGGTTGAGCAACGCCTCCTCGGAGGTGAAGAGAACGGAAATCGCTTTGTTGAATCCGGTTCCGGCGACCGGGTCGGTGTATTGGAACACGCGCCATGTCCGGGGAAGAACGTATTTGCCCGATGAGGCAAGCACTGCATGCGGCGCTTTGAAAGTCACGCTGCTGCCCCACGGACCGCCTTTTTTCGGCTGAACGGTTTCATAGATTCCTTGCAGTTTGCCGTGCGAATAGCGGCCGGCGGTGGAGTACCAGTCGAAAAGCAGTCCGCTGTTCGATGTCGCGGCCTGGAGGAGGAAGTTGGCCGTGCTGGCCGAATTGACATATTCCTGATGCCTGCTGGTGCCGTTCGGCAGAGCGGCGATCGCACTGTAATCGCGCAGCAGCGACGACGGGTTGGAGGTCAGGGCCATCGTCGCGTATTTGATGGCATTGTCCCAGTCCTGCATGAACAGGTAGTAGCGCGAGGCGAAGCAGCAGGCGGCCTTGTAGTTGAAGTGGTATTTCGGAACCGAATAGGCCGTGTCGTCGATCAGGGGGATGCCCGCTTCGATGTCTTTGCCGATCATCTCGTAGACCTCCTGGAGCGTTCCGCGTTCGTACCTGGGGTTGAGGTCGGTTTCGGCGTGGTCCATATAGGGTATGCCCAGGCAGTTCCCGGCTGTTGCCGGGTTGTAGGGCATGCAGAACATGTTTGCCAGTACGAAATGGGAATAAGCCCGGCAAATCAGCGCTTCGCCTTTGCTGGCCTTGAGCTTCGTGGTGGTAGGTCCTCCCAGCTCCTCGATGGCCGAAAGCGCCTGGTTGGCGTTGGCGATGTTGTTGTAGTTCGAACTCCAGATGTTCCGCGGGGCGTCGTTGTTGCTGGTAACCTCTTCGGCCCATTCGTAGACATCCTGATAGAACTGGTTGTAATTCTTTGTGATGCCGTAGTCGCAGACGTTGTCCGAGGAGAGTTCCGCAACGAGCTGGTAGCTGCCTGCTCCGCTGATGTAGGCCGAGACGAGTATGTTGGCGATCTTCTCTTCGGAATCCAGCGTCGTGCGCAGATCGGGATTCTGATCCAGAAAATCGCTGCACGACATGAATGCCGGAATGACGACCGCTATGCCCAGTAAATATATGATGCTTTTTTTCATAGGAATCTTTTTAAGATAAATCAGATTTTACAGTCCGATTCGGATTGTGAGCGTGAACTGCCGCGGCACGGGGGCTGCGACGCCGCCGGTGTTGTAGAACTCGGGGTCCTGGCCGTTGAGCTTCTTGTCGGCGTAGATCAGGAAGAGGTTCGTGGCTTGCAGTTTGAGCGAAAGCGAAGAGAACCGCAGTTTCGAAATGAGTCTCTTCGGGAAGTCGTACGAAAGCGAAATCTCCTTCATGCGGATGAAGTCGCCCTTGGCGATGCGTGCCGTCGAGTAGTTGTAGGCGCTGTATCCGTACGAAATCGAGGAGTTCAGCTGGCGCTGGCGCTTCGAGGCGATGGCCGGGATGTTCGTGACGGCTTCGTCGCCGGAGACCATCCAGCGGTTCTTGAATTCCCGCGGCATGGCGTCGAGGTCCGAGTAAATGCTGCTGAAGACCGGGTTGAGCCGCACGACGTTGCCGAACGAGTAGGTCATAAAGACGTTCAGACGCCATCCCTTGTACTGGAACGTATTGCCGAAACTGCCCAGGTCGGTCGGGTCGACCGGTCCGGAGTAGACCAGATTCGTTTTCAGGTTGTTCTCGTTGCTGTCCTGGAAATTGAAGGAGCTGGAGCTGAGTTTGCCTTCCGTGTTGACCACGACCGGCAGTCCGACTTCGTTCAATCCTGCGAACTGGAACGAGAAGAGCGAGCGGGCGGGATACCCCTCCATCGTGAATCCTGTTCCCGAAACCAGCGTCATTGCGCGCGTGGAGGTTTCGAGTTTGGTCACTTCGTTGTGGATGTGCGAGTAGATGAAGTTGGTGGTCCAGCTGAAGTTCTTGGTCTGGACGTTCTTGGTCGAAAGGCTGATTTCGACGCCGTTCGATTTCATCTCCGCGACGTTGCCGTATTTGGAGATCTCGCCGCCGATACCCTGGGTCGTGACCGTGCCGATCAGGTCGAAGTTGTTGCGTTTGTACCAGTCGAAGGCCAGGTTGATCCGGTTGTTGACGAACCCGACGTCGAGTCCGAGGTTCAGCTCGTGCTTCTTCTCGTAGGTGAGCTGCGCATTTTCGAGGCTCGAAACCTTGAGACCGGTTTCGGTATCGCCGCTGGTCGGACGCCACGGGGTCGAGGCTTTGATGACGGCCAGCGAGTTGGTGACGTAAGACGGGCCGCGGTCGGCGGTCAGCGAGTAGGAGGCTTTGAGCGACAGGTGCGACAGGGCGGGCTGTACGTGGCTGAAGAACTTCTCCTCGTGGACGTTCCATGCCCCGGAGATATTCCACGTCGGCAGCCAGCGGGCTTTGCGGCTCTTGCCCATCTTGTTGGTCCCTTCGTATCGGTAGGTTCCGTTGATGGTGTAGCGTCCCTTGTAAGAATAGGTTCCGTTGAAGAAGAAGGCCACTTCGCGATAGAACGAGTCGCCGATCGTGTAGTACTTGCTGCCGCTCTCCATGCCCTGCTTGAAGGCCAGGTAATCGTAGTAAGGCTCCATACCCATATCGTACTGGAGTCCCCAGCCGCGGAACCAGGTGTTGTGCCGGTCGATCTTGTTCACCGACATACCGCCGTAGAGGCTGATGATATGCGTGTTGTTGAACGTTTTGTTGTAGGTCGCCGACGCGCGGAAGTCGTACGAAAGCATTTTGTTGTCCGTGCGTTCGTAGATACCGCCCTTGGGCAGCACGGTCACCGGAACGGCGTAGGGGTTGTCCGGATCGGTGTAAAGGAACGGGTTGTTGTCCCGGACGGTGGTCGGTTCGACGGTCCGGTAAGCGACGGACTGGTTTGAGGACTCGGTGATGTTATGCTCCTGGATCGAGGCCTGGTATTTTACCGCGCCCAGGGCGCTCAGGTCGAGGCCCTCGACGGGCGACCACTTCAGTTCGGCCTGGAATTTGGTCTCGACGACCGAAAGGTCGATGTAGTTGTTGTCCAGTTCGTGCAGAATGTTGAAGCTCGCGTAGTTTCGCGTGTAGAATTCGTCGGGGTCGAGCGTGCGCGACGTATTGAGCGCATAGGAATAGGGGTTGATGTCGAATTCGCGCTTCACTTCGCCCGTCACGTAGTTGGTTGCCGACGACAGCGTTCCCGGCGCCTTCTGCTTCCGGTAGGAGCCGTTGGAAATCAGGTTCAGCGACAGGTTTTTGAAGATGTTGTAGGTGGCGTTGATGTTGGCCGTGTAGCGTTCCACCTTGCTGGTCTTCGTCCAGCCCGGGTCGCTCATGGCGCTCAGCGACGCATAGTAGGACGATTTGTCGGTTCCGGACGTGAGGCTCACCGAGTGGGTGTGCATGACGTTGTTGTTGAACAGCTCGCTGAACCAGTTCGTGTTGCGGAACTCCGCCGCGCGCAGGTAATTCCCGATGCTCGCGTCGTCGTTTTGCAATTGTCCGGCCGCAATCATCTGGTACATCTTTCCGAATACGCCGCTTTCCGAATCGGTGATGGTTTCGGCGAGGTTGAGCCAGCCTTTTTTCTGCATGTCCATGTACACCGACATCTGGTCCTGCGAGTTCATGATGTTGAAATCCCGGTAGGACGGAATCATGCGGTAGGTGAATTCGCCGGTGTAGTTGATGGTGCTCACGCCGGCGCGGCCGCGTTTGGTGGTGATGACGATGACGCCCGCCATGGCGCGCGCTCCGTAGATGGAGGTGGCGGAGCCGTCTTTCAGAATGTTGAAGCTCTCGATGTCTTCGGCATTGAGTCCGGCGATGGCCGATGCGATGAGCGTCGTGGCGTCGCCCGAGGAGAGGTCGTCGGCGTCGATGTCGACGATGTCCTCCATGATGACGCCGTCCACGACCCACAGCGGCTTCGAACTGCCGTAAATTGATGTGGCGCCGCGCACGCGGATTTTCGGGGCGGTTCCGAACGTACCGGATACGTTCTGGACGGATACGCCGGCCGACCGGCCTTCCAGGCCGCGGCTGATGTCGGCCATACCGGCCAGTTTCACGTCGTCGGCAACCAGCTGGTCTGCGGCTCCCGTGAACAGCCGCTTGTCCATCTTGGTCATACCCGTCACCACGACGGCCTCTACGGCCTGGGCGTCGGGTTCGAGTTTTACCCGGATGTCGGGTGCAATGTCAACATCCTGGGTTTTGTAGCCTACATAAGAGATTTGGAGTTTCCCCCCCCCTCCTTTCGGGACTCCTTGAAGTGCGAATTCTCCCTTGACATCGGTCGAAGTGCCGATTGTCGGGCGGTTCTTGACGACAACGGTCGCACCGATGACCGGTGCGTTGTTCTCATCGACGACGCGGCCTTTGACCGTCTGGGTCTGGGCCGAAGCTGCCGTCATACAGAAAACCGCCGATAGCGATAAGAGCAATTTTTTTATCATAGGCGAAAATTTAAATGGGTTTGGTACGAGGTTCGGGCCGGTTGCCTTTCCGATGGGCCGTCGGCTATCGGAAAAGGAACAGTGCGTTTGAATAAGCGTGCAGCGGGTGTGGGTAGAGATGCTGCGGGAGGATGCGAACGTAAGTGAGAGGGCGATACGGCGGATCAGCCGAAGAGCGGGTCGTTCGGATGCCGTTGCTTCCGGTATTTCGACCGGCGGAACTGGAATACGGAAAACGATGCGGAGACTGCCCGGAATGATTTTCCGGCGATCGTCCGATTTGGATGCGAATACCTCTGATGCCGAAACAAGTGCGTTTTCTTCATAGCATGCGGGTTTTATATATAGGTGTCGCAAATAAGCCTTTCGGGAAGCGGAAACTTTCGTCAGGGCTTCTACAAAAATATCGGAAAACGGCATTGTGCGAGTATATTTTCTTGTAAAAGAAGTATGATTTCATATCATAGCGCCCAAGATCGCTCTTTGCCGCTCGCCGGAAAAGCCATCCGGCGTATCCGGGAAAAAGCCCTTATACCAAGGGGAATCGGCGTTGTCGCTAAATGAGATATTTTGTTTTGAAATCCGGTTTTTTGTATATATTTACATAGATATTCCGGTCTGTTTTTATCTAATTCGCCCTGCTATGTATTTCAGATGCGTATTCCTTCTCCTCGCGGTCGCGGTCGTCCGGAGTGCATTCCCGCAGAATATCCGCCGCATTACCCACCGCGACGGGCTGTCGAACAGTTCGATTCTGTCGCTGGCGCAGGATGCGGACGGGTATATCTGGGCGGGCAGTTGCGACGGACTGAATCTGTGGGACGGCGATTCCGCCCGGCATTTCCGGCTCTCGGGCAACCTGATTCAGGAGATCGTAGCCACGGACGACGGTTACCTCTGGGTGCGGACCAACTACGGTGTCGACCGCTTCGACACGCGCGACCGGCGGATCGAAATGCTTGCCGGATTCCAGCGGGTCTATAAATTCGCGGCCCGCAGCCGGGACGAGGCGTTTTTCCTGCATGGCAACAAGTTGTACGGATATGTGGCGTCGCAGGGTGCGTTCGAGCCGGTCGATGTCCGCGGGGAGGAGCTTAACGGGGTGCTGCGCATGTGCCTCGACGGCGACGGCGTATTGTGGCTGGTGCGTTCGGAGGATATTCGTTGTGCGCAGGTGGTCTATGACGCCGGCGGCAGGGCTTCGGTGGGGGAGTGGGAGCGGATGCCGCTGCCGGACGGGGTGGTGTTCACCCGTTACGACGGCGACCGGACGATCTTTTTCACCGACCGGAACGGCATGTTGTTCCGCTTCGACACCGGGCAGCGGCGGGCTTTCCCGATTTTCGACCTGCGGGAGGAGCTCGGACGGCGCGGCACCCTTTCGTCGGTGATCAGCGACAAGGACGATTACGTGCTGGCCTTCGGGATGAGCGGCGTGCTGCGGCTCCGTTCGACCGATCCGATCGAGGGGCGTTACGAGTTGCAGGAGATCGACGTCAACTGCGGCGTTTTTGCGCTGCTGAAGGACTGTAACCAGGATATTGTCTGGATCGGAACCGACGGCAGCGGGTTGCTGCGGCAGGCGGTCGGGGAGGTCGCGATCCGTTCGGTCACCTACGAAACGCTGCCCTACCTGCTGACCAAACCGATCAAGGCGCTCCATGTCGACCCGGATGGCGACCTCTGGATCGGGACCAAGAACGACGGCATCCTGCGCATCCGCGATTTCTACTCCCGGCGGACCTTTACGCGGGAGAATACCGACAGCTATACGGCCGCCGATTCGCCGCTGGGGAAAAATTCGGTCTATACGTTTGCCGGAAGCCGCCGCAATGTGCTGTGGATCGGCGGCGACGGCGGCGTGTGCTACTACTCGTACCGGCACAGGCGGATTTTCGAACTGCCGCGGAGCGGGGCGCTGCGGCGCATTCACGGGCTTTACGAGGACCGGGACGGGGTGCTGTGGGCTGCGAGCGTGGGCTACGGGGTCTGGCGCGTCGAACTGTCCGGGAGCGCCGACGCGCCCGTCGCCGCGAATGTCGAACCGGTGGAGCTGGGACTCAAGGCGCGGAGCCGGAACTTCTTTTTCTCCGTTTGCGAGGAGTCCGATTCCACCCTCTGGTTCTGCAACCACGGTATCGGCGTCGTACACTATGACAGGCGCACCCGGGAGGGCCGGACCGTCGGGTTCGACACCCGCCGGGGGCTGGCCGTGAACGACGTGACGGCGGGCGTGTGCCGTTCGGACGGCTCGTCGTGGTTCGGGACCGGCTGCGGCCTGGTGCGTTACGATCCGGCGGGCGGCGGCGCGGAATCCGATTACAGCAACGACCAGCTGCGCTGCGGGGTGATCCACGGCCTGCTGGTCGATTCGCTCGACAACATCTGGGTCGGGACGCTGATGCGCCGGGGGCGGATGGTGCTGCGGCATCATCAGAATGCTTTCAGTCTTTCGATCGCGGCGCTGGATTACGTCAACGGCAGCAATTATTCCTATTTTTACAATATCGAGGGACTGGACGGCGACTGGCATGACAATTACCACAGCAACACGCTGGCCTTCGCTGCGTTTCCCACGGGCCGCTATACGCTCGGGGTGCGCTACCGGAACAATACGACCGGGGAGTGGAGTCCCGTCAGCCGCCTGCCGATCCGCGTGCTGGCTCCGCCCTACGCCTCGACCTGGGCCTGGATCGGGTATCTCGCCGCAACGCTGGGCGTCGTTATCGGCGTGTCGGGATACCTGATCCGCCGCCGCCGGCTCCGGGCGCGGCTCCGGCAGTCGCTCTACGAACAGCGGCAGCGGGAACTGGTCTATGAGTCGTGCATCTGGTCGTTCTCCAACCTGACCAACGAACTCTCGATCCCCGTGACGCTGATAAACGGTCCCTGCCAGCAGATCATGGGCTGCAAGTCGGCCGACGCGTTCGTCCGCCGGCAGGCGGAGCTGATCCGGCACAATGCGCAGAAGATCAACGATCTGATCTATATGCTCAACGAATTCCAGTCGACCGATCCCGTCGACGGTTCGGACGATATCGAGATGTTGGACGTTTCGCGCACGGCCGGCGGCATCGCGCAGACATTCGCCGATTATGCCGGGGAGAACCGTATCGCCTACCGGACGGCCGTAGGCAGCGGCGTGCTGTTCCCTTCGGTGCGCAATATCCTGATGATGATCTTCAATATTCTGCTGTCCAATGCGTTCCGCCGGACGGGGCCGGGCGGTGAGGTGAGCGTTTCGGTCGGGACCTGCTCCGTGCCGCGTCCGGACGGGGCGGCTTCCGGCGCCGGGGAGGAGACTTCCGGCGCGGCGGAACGGCTTCGGATCGAGGTCTCGAACCGGGGCGTGGAACTCGACGCCGGGCAGATCGAACTGATTTTCGACCGTTATAAACTGCTCAACCACCTGGGGGCGCTGAGCCGTCAGGGCGTGTCGCTGAAGGAAGACCTGGAGTTGGCGATCTGCTACAACCTCGTGACCAAGCTCCAGGGCGAATTCCGGGTGGAGAGCCGCGACGGGCTGACGACCTTTACGCTGTCGCTGCCGCGGCTCGAGATCACCCGTGCGGCCCGGTCCGCCGCACAGCCCGACATCGCTCCCGGACAGCGGTTCAGCCTGCCCGTGCCGGTTCCCGAAGCCTCCGTGATGACGTTCGGCGACATGCTCCCGACGATGCTCGTCATCAACGAGGACCGGGATATGGCCGACTTCATCGCCGGCCTGTTCAGCGGCGGCTACAACGTGCGGATCGTCTCCGACCTGAAATGCCCGCAGGAGAAACTGGCCGAAGCGCAGCCGCAGATCATCATCTGCGGGACGGTGTCGCTCAATGCGGCGATGATCGGCCTGATCCGCAGCATCCGGGAAACCAAGCAGCTGATGCAGGTCCCGATTATCCTGTTGACGGCGGTTTCCCGTACGGACGTGAAGGTCGAGGGGCTGGAACTGGGCGTGGACATCTGCCTGAAGATACCCTTCGACATTACCCATTTGCAGAGTGTCGTCGACCAGCTGCTGCGCCGTTACGAATCGCTGAAAAGCTACGGACGCTCGGTTTACAGCGCCTTCGACCTCACGCAGGGGCGGTTGCTGCACAAGGACGACAAGGCGTTTCTGGAGCGGATGCTCGACATCATCAACCGGAACATTCTCGATCCGGGGTTCTCGACGCAGTTCATCGCCCGGGAACTCGGTATGAGTCTCTGCAATTTCTACCGGCGGCTGGGGACGATCACCGGCCAGACCCCGGCGGGAATCATCCGGGAGTACCGGCTGAACCTGGCCGAGCAGTTGCTGGTGACCACGCGGCTCTCGATCGACGAGATTATCTACAAGTCGGGGTTCGCCAACCGCAGTACCTTTTTCCGGGGATTCATCGCCCGGTTCGGGGCGACGCCGAAGGTCTATCGCGAGCGGAAGATCGAGGAGGCGCTGCGGGAAAAGGACGCCCGGGCGGAGGAATCGGACCGGGCGTGAGCGAAGCCCTCGGCGGCGCGGGTGCCGGGAGGGTGCGGTGCGGATGTGGCATGGGTGGTGCGGCACGGGTGCCGGGTGCGGGCGAAAGCGGGCGGCAGCCGTTGCGGGAGGGGGCGTTTCTGCGGATGTTTCCGGGCGGCAGTCGTTGCCGGGACCGTTTCTGCGGATGTTTTCGGGCGGTTGCTGCGGCGGCGGTGCGGGCGGAACGGTTCGTACGCAGTCGTTTTCCGGTGTCCGGATCGTGTGCCTGCGTTCCGGATTTTACCGATTTCCAGGCCGGAAGGAGGATTTTTCCCGGAAAATCGTTATTTTTGCCTCCGGAGCTTCCGTGTACGGTTCGTCCGAGCGGAAACGATGATCACTTTATAACTTTATCGAGATGAAAATTGCTATTGTGGGCGTCAGCGGCGCTGTGGGCCAGGAGTTTTTGCGGATTTTGGAGGAGCGCCGGCTCCCGATCGACGAACTGGTGCTGTTCGGTTCGCAGCGCAGCGCGGGCCGTACCTATAAATTCCGCGGGGAGGAGCTTACCGTCAAACTGCTGCAACACAACGACGATTTCAAGGAAATCAACTTCGCTCTGACGTCGGCCGGAGCGGGTACGTCGAAGGAGTTCGCCGAGACGATCACCCGGCACGGGACCGTTATGATTGATAATTCGAGCGCTTTCCGCATGGATGCCGACGTGCCCCTCGTCGTGCCGGAGGTCAACCCCGGGGATGCGAAGAACGCACCCCGCCGCATCATCGCCAATCCCAACTGCACGACGATCCAGATGGTCGTGGCGCTGAAGGCGATCGAGGACGTGTCGCATATCCGCCGCGTGCACGTGTCGACGTACCAGTCGGCCAGCGGCGCCGGGGCGGCCGCCATGGCGGAACTGGAGACGCAGTATGCCGAACTGGGCGCGGGCAAGGAACCGACGGTGGCGAAATTCGCCTTTCAGCTGGCCTACAACGTGATTCCGCATATCGACGTCTTTACCGACAACGACTATACGAAGGAGGAGATGAAGATGTTCCACGAGACGCGCAAGATCATGCATTCGGACATCGCCGTGTCGGCGACCTGCGTGCGCGTCCCGGTGATGCGCGCCCATTCGGAGAGCGTGTGGCTCGAAACCGAGCGTCCCGTCTCCGTGTCCGAAGCCCGCGAAGCCTTCTCGAAGGCCGAAGGCGTGGTGCTGATGGACGATCCCGCCGGCAAGGTCTACCCGATGCCGCTCTTCATCGCCGGCAAGGACCCCGTGTACGTGGGGCGCATCCGCAAGGACCTGACGTGCGACAACGGCCTGGCGTTCTGGTGCGTGAGCGACCAGATCAAGAAGGGTGCGGCGCTCAATGCCGTGCAGATCCTCGAAACGCTGATTTAGCTTTCGGCCGGCGGCTGTCCGGGAGTTGCTTCGGGCGGAAAGCCGACTGAAGAACTGACGGCCTGCGCTGCCGATGACCGCATTGATTGCGGTTTGCGCGTAGAGCGGCGGTTTTGTCGCAAGAACAGGCCCGGGCCGAAATCCCGGGCCTGCTCTGTATCGGGAAATCCGGATAAAGCAGGTCGCTTACCCGATTAAGCGGGGGTGGGTATGCGTGCGAAACAGAGGATAATTGCGACCTTTCGGAACAAATCCCATACTGTTATGATCACTTCCGTAAAGGTAAAATTCCGCGCATCGCGCGTATCCGGCAAGGCCGGAACCATCTACTATCAGTTGACCCATCTCCGTCGGACCCGCTGCATTACGACCGGCATCCGTTTGATGCCCGGCGAGTGGGACGCTTCGGCGCAGCGGGCCGTCTCTCCCGAGCCGGGCCGCGTTCCGGTCTGGCAGTGCCGCATAGAGTGCGACGTGGACCGGCTGCACCGGATCATCCGCGACCTGGGCCGCGAGGGGCGGCCCTATACGGTCGACGAGGTTGCCGACCGCTTCTGCGCACAGTCCTGCGGCGTGGGCGTGACGGCGTTCATGCGCGAGCAGATCGCGCAGCTGACAGCCGACAACCGGCTGGGCACGGCCCGCAACTACACGCGCACGCTCCGCAGTTTTTCGGGCTTTCTCGGCGGCGGCGAACTGCCTTTCGCCGCGTTCACCGAGCGGCTGGTCGAGGAGTACAACGCTTACCTGCTGCGCCGCGGGGTCGTCCGGAACACCGTGTCGTTCTACATGCGCATCCTGCGCTCGGTTTACAACAAGGCGGTCCGCAGGCGGCTGGCCGAGCCGGCGTCGCCGTTCGGCGGGGTCTATACGGGCGTCGACCGCACGCGCAAACGGGCCATCGACGAGCGGCTCATCGCCCGTCTGAAAAGCCTCGACCTGCCGGTTTCGGGTGCGTTGCCGCTGGCCCGCGACCTGTTCGTTTTCAGCTACTGCATGCGTGGCATGGCGTTCGTCGACATGGCTTTTCTCCGGAAAAAGGACATGAGGGACGGGGCGATCCACTACGTGCGCCGCAAGACGGGGCAGCGGATGACCGTGCATCTGGAGCCGTGCATGCGCGAGATCATCGGCCGGTACGCTCCGCGCACGCGCGATACGCCCTATCTTTTCCCGGTGCTGACGGCCGAGGACCCGGCCCGGGCCTATGCGCAGTATCAGGTCGCGCTGAACTACTACAACCGTCTGCTGAAAAAGCTCGCGTCGCTGCTGGGGCTGGACTCCGGGCTTTCGTCCTACACCTCGCGTCACAGCTGGGCGACGGCGGCCCGCAACCACAATGTGCCGCTGCCGGTGATCAGCGCCGGAATGGGGCACACCTCCGAGCGCACGACGCAGATTTACCTCTCGGCGCTGGAAACCTCGGTCATCGACTCCGCCAACCGGAAAATCCTCGCTTCGCTGAACCGCTGCGTCTCCTGCTGACGTGTCCGGAGATGCGGGTCTGAAAAAATCCGGCCGCGGAGGTCTGTCCCCGCGGCCGGATCGGTCGGTTGGAACATGCGTTTACTTCACCTCCCAGTCGTCGGTGCGGAACGAGGAGGCGGGGATGCCGGAGGTGTTGAAAAGGGTGGCTTCGGGAACGTTGCGGAAGGCGTAGCGCACGGCGACCGGTTCCGGAACGGCGTCGCACGCGACGATCAGGCGGCTTTTGCCCTTCTCGATCCGGGCTGCGGCCGGGTGGAAGACGCGGTCGGCGCCCGCCATTTCGAAGCCCGTGAGCGTGCGGCCGTAGGGCGCCAGGCCGTCGGGACCTGTCGCGAAGGTCAGGTAGGCCTTGCCGTCGGCGACCTCCATCTTTTCGCAGACGGGCGTATCGGCGTCGATGCCTTTCATGCCGTAGGTTTTCGACAGCGCCAGCCAGGCCAGACGTGTTCCGACCTCTTCTTTTTTGGCCGGATGGATGCAGCCCTCGTCGCCGATGTCGAGTGTTACGGCCATGCCGCTCGATGGAATATCCTTCAGATTATGCAGCTGGGCTTCGCGCAGCAAGGCCCCGCTGACAGCATTGGGTCCGTCATAGCGGTAGGGTGCAATCTGCACGTAGTAGAACGGCAGCTCGCCCTGCGCCCAGCGCTCGCGGAGCATCTTCACGAAGGCCGGCATCAGCGCCCGGTACTGGGTGGGATTCGGCCTGTTCGACTCGCCCTGATACCAGAGGAATCCCTTCACGGTGTAGGGTACGAGCGGTGCGATCATGCCGTTGTAAAGTCCGCAGGGTTTGTACTGGGGGCGGTCGATTTGGTCCGGGTTGTCAAGGAACGAGAGGTCGAACTCCTTGAATCCGGACATCGTTTCGCGGTCCATCCACGCCTCGACCGGGGTGCCGCCCCAGCAGGTGACGATGACGCCCACGGGGACGTCCAGCACGCTCTGCAAGTAGCGGGCGAAGTAGTAGGCCGTGGCGCTGGTTCCGGCGACCGCTTCGGGGGTGTGCTTCAGCCATTGTGCCGCGCACTCCTCCTGCGGCGTGCGTGCCGTGCTGCGTTTGACGGTGCAGAGGCGGATCGGCGTCGCGGCCCTGGCCCGGATGATCGCCTCCGCCGAACCTTCGACGGGCTGGTTGGGGAATCCGTGTACCGGCATCTCCATGTTCGATTGTCCGGAGCAGAGCCACACCTCGCCGATCAGCACGTCGCGGAGCGTCAGCCGCTCGCCGTCGCTCAATTCGATCGTGTAGGGACCTCCGGCCTCCGGGGTGGGCACGGCGGCCCGCCAGCGGCCGTCTTTGCCGACGTTGGCCGTAATGCCTTGCGTGCTCCACGAGGGGCGGATCGTGACCTTCTTGCCGGGCGCGGCCTTGCCCCAGAACTGCGCTTCGGACTGCTGCTGGAGCACCATGTTGTCGCCGAAAATGCCGGGCAGGACGACTTTCGCCTGCATCGTGAGGGCCGTGCCGAGCGCGGCCAGTGTGAGAAGGATTCGTTTCATCGTTAACGGATTTTATCGAGTTCGACGGTGAAGTGGCGCAGGATCGGCGCCTCGAAGGTGATGCGGTAACCCGTGGTGATCTCCGCGCGGCGCTCGAAGATGTTGCGGCATGCGGCGGCGATCACCCGGATGTGGTTGTCGGTGTAGACGCGGCGCGGGATGGCCAGGCGCAGCAGTTCGAGCGCGGGGTAGCGGTTCTCGTGCGTCTCGGGGTCGCGGTCGGCGAGGATCGAGCCGATCTCCACGCCGCGGATGCCCGCTTCGAGGTAGAGTTCCACGGCCAGCGTCTGGGCGATGAACTGTTCCTTCGGGAGGTTCGGAAGCACCTTCTTCGCATCCACGAAGATCGCGTGCCCGCCTGCCGGACGCTGGTAGGGGACGCCGTACTGGTCCAGCAGGTCGCCCAGCAGCCGCACCTGCCGGATGCGGGCGTCGAGCTGTCCGAATTCCGTGTTCTCGTCCAGTCCCACGGCCAGCGCGTCCATGTCGCGGCCCGACATGCCGCCGTAGGTGACGTAGCCTTCGAACATGATGCTGAACGACATCGCCTTTTTGTAGAGTTCCTCGGAGCGCATCGCCACGAAGCCGCCCATGTTCACCACGCCGTCCTTCTTGGCCGAGATGGTCATAATGTCGGCCCAGTCGTACATTTCGCGGACGATCTCCTTGATCGTCTTCGAGGCGTAGCCCTCCTCGCGGGTTTTGATGAAGTAGGCGTTCTCGGCGAAGCGCGCCGAGTCCATCAGCAGGGGCACGCCGTAGCGGCGGCACAGTTCGGCCGTTTCGCGGATGTTGCGCATCGACACGGGTTGGCCTCCGGCCGTGTTGTTGGTGACGGTGAGCACCACGCACGGAATCTTTTCGCGCGGGTTTTCGGCGAGGACCTTTTCGAGTTTCGCAAGGTCCATCTCGCCTTTGAACGGCAGTTCGAGCTGCGTGTCGGCCGCGGCGTCGATCGTGCAGTCCACGGCGTGGCAGCGGCGGAATTCGATGTGCCCCTTCGTGGTGTCGAAGTGCGAGTTGCCCGGCACGATGTCGCCCTCCTTGAGCAGCGCCGAGAAGATCACGTTCTCCGCGGCGCGCCCCTGGTGCGTGGGCAGGAACCACGGCATGCCGAACAGCTCCGCGACCGTCGTTTTGAGCCGGAAATAGGACGAGGCCCCGGCGTAGCTTTCGTCGCCGGTCATCATCGCCGCCCACTGGCGGTCGGACATCGACCCCGTGCCCGAATCGGTCAGCAGGTCGATCGTCACCTGGTCCGAGCGCAGTTTGAAAAGGTTGTAGCGGGCTTCGCGAATCCACGCTTCGCGCTCTTCGCGCGTGGAAGTGCGGATGGCCTCGGTCATCTTGATCTTGTAGGGTTCGGCATAAGGAAGTGTCATCATATAGTTGGTTTTAGGTTGCAATTCGTCGGTATTCCGATCAAAATTACGAAAAATTTTCCGAAACCGGAACTCGGGTACGTTATTTGTTCGGGGTCCTGCTGAATTTAACCTTCCGAATGCGATGCAAAAATACCGCTGCACCTACTGCGAATACATCTATGATCCCGTGTCGGGCGATCCGGAACACAACGTGGGCCGGTATACGCCGTTCGACGCGCTGCCCGACGACTGGGTATGTCCCGTCTGCGGTCGGGGAAAATGGGCTTTCGATGCGATGAAGGAACAAAAAACAAACGACATATGATTTTGTATCTCAACTTATTAACATCTTTGATTATGGCAACGACCGATACCGCGTCCTCGCCGCGTTTCACCCCGCAGGACCTGCCTTATGCCTACGACGCGCTTGCGCCCGCAATCTCCGAGGAGACGATGCACTACCACCACGACAAGCATTATGCTGGTTATGTCGACAAACTGAACGAGCTGATCGTCGACACGCCCTTTGCCGGGCAGCCGCTGGAAGACATCATCCTTTCGGCCGACGGGCCGGTCTACAACAACGCCGCGCAGGCGTGGAACCACGCGTTCTTCTTCGGACAGCTCTCGCCGAAACCCCAAAAGGAGCCTTCGGGCGAGCTGCTGGAGGCCATCAACCGCAATTTCGGCTCGCTCGACGAACTGAAGGTGCAGATCGGCCGCGCCGCCGCGGGCCTTTTCGGCTCGGGGTGGGTATGGCTGGCCGAGGACCCCTCGGGGCGTCTGGCCGTCGTCAGCGAGCAGAACGCCGGCAACCCCATGCGCCACGGCATGAAGCCGCTGCTGGCGATCGACGTCTGGGAGCATGCGTATTACATCGACTACCGGAACCGCCGCGCCGGTGCTGTTGAGGCCCTCTGGGGCGTCGTCGACTGGAAGGTCGTGGGCGACCGATACGCTGAAAAATAGGCGGTTTCCGCCGGTGTTCGAATGCCGTTTCCTATATAGGAAACGGCATTTTTTGCGGGCTGCGGATTCATGGATTTGTAATCAAAATTCGTCATTTTGTGATCATTTTGGTTTGCCGATGTGTTTTTCTGCGTAAAAGAGTGTATCTTCGCAGCGTAGAAATTTATGATTCGGACCGGATGCAGGAAAGAATTCAATTGGCATTGATCCTGTTGCTCTTCGCCCTGGCGGGGAGTCTGGAGGATACGTCGTTCCGCAGCGGCGCGGAGAGCGTGCGCCCTGCCCTGACGCAATCCTCGGTTGCCGGTTCGCACGCCGCGGCATGCAATTATTTCTCCGCCGCGATCTGTCCCTGCGCCGTCTCGATCGAGGCTCCCGCAGCTCCTTCGGACCATAAGGCCGCCGTGCGGCAGCTTGCCGGCGCGCGCGTCGCCTGTGATGCCGCTTTCGGCCTCCGTACCGCAATGCGGACCTATTCCCCGGCTTTGCACCCCGACGCCGTGGATTACTACGTCTTCTCTCTGGGGCGCATTCTGATTTAGCCTTTTCCGCCGTTTTACCTGCCGCATGTTTCCGGGGCTTTGCCGTCCGCGGGGCGTGCGTGCGTTCGTCGTGCCGGAATTAAAAATCGTAAAACAACATATCTATGTATTTCACGCTATTGGTGGTCGTCATCCTTACGGCCATTGCGCTGGTCGCAGTCGCGCTGGGCATCGCCCGCGCCGTGTCGCCGCGTTCGTACAACCCCCAGAAGGGCGAGGCTTACGAGTGCGGCATCCCGACGCGCGGACGTTCGTGGATGCAGTTCAAGGTGGGTTACTACCTCTTCGCCATCCTCTTCCTGATGTTCGACGTCGAGACGGTGTTCCTCTTTTCGTGGGCCGTCGTCGTGCAGGAACTGGGCGTCTACGGACTGGTGAGCATTCTCTTCTTTTTGGTGGTACTGATTCTGGGCCTTGCCTACGCATGGCGGAAAGGAGCTTTGGAATGGAAATAAAGAGACCGAAAATCAAGTCGATGAAGTACGAAGACTTCAACGACAACGAATACCTCGAACAGATGGTGCGCGAACTGCGCGAGAACGGAACCCATGTGGTGGCGGGATGTCTCGACGAGGTGATCAACTGGGGGCGCAGCAACAGCCTCTGGCCCCTGACGTTCGCCACGAGCTGCTGCGGCATCGAATTCATGGCCGTGGGCGCCGCGCGCTACGACTTCGCCCGGTTCGGGTTCGAAGTGGCCCGCGCCTCCCCGCGCCAGGCCGACTTCATCATGGTCGCCGGAACCATCACGCACAAGATGGCCCCGGTGCTCAGGCGCCTTTACGACCAGATGGCCGATCCCAAATACGTGATCGCCGTGGGCGGCTGCGCCATCAGCGGCGGTCCGTTCAAGAAGTCGTACCACGTGGTCAACGGCGTGGACCGGATTCTGCCCGTCGACGTTTACATCCCCGGATGTCCGCCGCGTCCCGAGGCGATGCTCTACGGACTGATGCAGCTCCAGCGCAAGGTGAAACTGCAACGCTTCTTCGGCGGCGTGAACCGGCAGATCGGCCGCGAGGAGTACGAACGGCTGCTGCGGAGCGACCTGACGGCGGAGAAGAACGATTTGAATGTGGACGAAGAAAAACGAGAATTATGACCCTGACAGATAAAATGAAGGCCTGGGAGCCTGCGGCCGTGTGGTCGGAGGCCGGCGAGGGGATGTTCACCGTGCCGGCGGAAGCTTTCCGCGGGGTGGCCGAACGCCTGAAGGCCGAAGGCTTCGATTTCCTGCGCAGCCTCACGGGCATGGACTGGGGCGAAGAGGGCTTCGGCGTGGTGTACCACCTCGAAGCCACCTCGACGGGCGAGAACGTCGTGGTGCGGACGCTGACTCCGGAACGCGAACGCCCGGTCCTGCCCTCGGTGTGCGACCTGTGGAAGGCCGCCGAGCTGAACGAGCGCGAGGCGTTCGACTACTTCGGCATCCGTTTCCTGAACCATCCCGACATGCGGCGGCTGTACCTGCGCGACGATTGGGTGGGACATCCCCTGCGCAAGGACTACGATCCGGCGTCGAACCCGCTCCGCATGAGCAACGAGGTGTCGAAGGACAGCGCCCCGACCTTCGAGTTGCAGCCCGACGGCAGTTTCATACGCGGGCGCAACGTGCTTTTCGAGGAGGAGGAGTACGTCATCAACGTCGGTCCCCAGCACCCGGCCACGCACGGCGTGCTGCGCTTCCGCGTGTCGCTCGAAGGCGAGATCATTAAAAAACTCGACGTGCACTGCGGCTACATCCACCGCGGCATCGAGAAGATGTGCGAGGAGCTGACCTATCCCCAGACCCTCGCCCTGACGGACCGTCTCGACTACCTCGGGGCGTCGCAGAACCGCCACGCCCTCTGCATGTGCATCGAAAAGGGGCTGGGCGTCGAGGTGCCGGAGCGCGTGCAGTACATCCGCACGATCATGGACGAGTTGCAGCGCATTGATTCGCACCTGCTCTTCTTCGCCTGCCTGTGCATGGACATGGGCGCGCTGACGGCCTTCTTCTACGGTTTCCGCGACCGCGAGAAGGTGCTCGACATCCTGGAGCAGACCACCGGCGGCCGCCTGATCCAGACTTACAACACCATCGGCGGCGTGCAGGCCGACATCCATCCCGATTTCGTGCGCAAGGTCAAGGAGTTCATCGCCTACATGCGTCCCGTGCTGCGCGAGTACCACGAGATTTTCACGGGCAACGTCATCGCGCAGGAGCGTCTGAAAGGCACCGGCGTGCTGACGCGCGAGGATGCCATTTCGTTCGGCGCCACGGGCGGCACGGGCCGCGCCGCAGGGTGGGCCTGCGACGTGCGCAAGCGCCATCCCTACGCCGTTTACGGCAAGGTGGATTTCGAGGAGGTGCTCTTCACCGAGGGCGACTGCCTGGCCCGCTACATGGTCCGCATGCGGGAGATCGAGCAGAGCATGCACATCATCGAGCAGTTGATCGACAACATTCCCGAAGGCGAATACCAGTTGAAGATGAAGCCCGTGATCCGCATTCCCGAGGGCAGCTACTACGCCGCCGTCGAGGGAAGCCGCGGCGAGTTCGGGGTCTTCATCGAGAGCCGGGGCGACAAGTTCCCCTACCGCATGAAGTTCCGCTCGACGGGTCTGCCGCTCGTCTCTTGCCTGGAGACCATCGCCCGGGGGACGAAGATCGCCGACCTGATCGCCATCGGCGGCACGCTGGATTACGTGGTTCCGGATATTGACAGATAAAAGAGACTCTATGACCATGATGCATCATATCACGCTGTCGAATGGCGTTTTCGCCGCCTGCGGCGTCGTTTGCAAGTCCGACCCCACCCCAAACCCCTCCCTCGGGGAGGGACTTGGTGCCGCTGCGCGGCAAAATTGGCGTTTCGGACGGTTGTGCCATAATCTGTAATAGCGAAAAATTGTATTGCTATGTTCGACTTTTCTATAATTACGAGCTGGGTCCACGGGCTGCTGACCTCGCTGATGCCCCTCGGGCTGGCCGTTTTCATCGAATGCGTGATCGTCGGCGGCTGTCTGCTGCTGATGTACACCGTGATCGCCATCCTGATGATCTTCATGGAACGCAAGGTCTGCGCGGCCTTCCAATGCCGCCTCGGGCCGATGCGCGTGGGTCCGTGGGGTACGGTGCAGGTCATCTGCGATGTCTTCAAGATGCTCACCAAGGAGATCATCACCATCCGCCGTTCGGACAAGTTCCTCTACAACCTCGCGCCCTATATCGTCATCCTCGCCTCGGTGCTGGCCTTCGCCTGTCTGCCGGTCAACAAGGGGCTGGAGGTGCTGGATTTCAACGTGGGCATCTTCTTTATGATGGCCGCCTCGTCGATCGGCGTGGTCGGCATTCTGCTGGCGGGGTGGAGTTCCAACAACAAGTATTCGCTCATCGGCGCCATGCGCAGCGGTGCGCAGATGATCTCCTACGAGCTTTCCATCGGCCTCTCGATCCTCACGATCATCGTGCTGACCGACACCATGCAGTTCTCCGAGATCGTGGCCCGGCAGGCCGACGGGTGGTTCCTTTTCAAGGGCCACATTCCGGCGCTGATCGCCTTCGTGATCTACCTCATCGCCGGCAACGCCGAGGTCAACCGCGGCCCGTTCGACCTCCCGGAGGCCGAGTCGGAGCTGACGGCGGGCTACCACACCGAGTATTCGGGCATGCACTTCGGGCTGTTCTACGTCGCCGAGTTCGTCAACCTGTTCATCGTCGCGGGCGTCGCCGCCACCATCTTCCTCGGAGGCTGGATGCCGCTGCACATTGCGGGCTGGGAGGGCTTCAACGCCGTGATGGACTGCATTCCGGGTTTCGTGTGGTTCTTCGCCAAGGCGTTTTTCGTGGTGTGGCTGCTCATGTGGATCAAGTGGACCTTTCCGCGCCTGCGCATCGACCAGATCCTGACGCTCGAATGGAAATACCTCGTTCCCATCGGGCTGGCGAACCTGCTGCTGATGGTCATTGTCGTCGTCTTTAAACTGCATTTTTAGTTATGAGTAGCTATATCAAAGGCCTTTTCCACGGACTGGGAACCCTTTTGACCGGACTTAAAGTGACGGGGCGCGAGTTCTTCACGCCCAAGATCACCGAGCAGTATCCCGAAAACCGGGCCACGCTGAAGATGTACGACCGTTTCTGCGGCTCTCTGACGATGCCCCACGACGCCGAGGGGCGCAACAGGTGCATCGCCTGCGGGCTGTGCCAGTCGGCCTGCCCCAACGGGACCATCCGCCTCACGACCGAGACGGTCGCCGACCCCGGGACGGGCAAGACCAAAAAACGGCTGGTGCGCTACGAGTACGACCTGGGGTCGTGCATGTTCTGCCACCTGTGCGTCAACGCCTGCCCGACCGGCGCGATCCGCTTCTCGACCGATTTCGAGCACGCGGTCTACACGCGCGAAAAGCTCGTTAAACAACTCAACAAACAGTAAGTCATGGAAATAACACTCGAATTGATCGTTTTCACGGTCCTGGCGCTGTTCATCGGCGTCAGCGCGATTCTCGCCGTGACGACCCGGCGCATCCTGCGCGCCGCGACCTACCTGCTGTTCGTGCTCTTCGGTACGGCGGGCATCTACTTCCAGCTCAACTACTCGTTCCTCGGGGCGGTGCAGCTGCTGATCTACGCCGGCGGCATCACGGTGCTCTACGTCTTCTCGATCCTCCTGACGTCGAGCCAGGGCGACAAGGCCGAGGACCTGAAGGGCTACAAGCTCTTCGTGGGGCTGGGCGCCGCGCTGGCCAGCCTGGGCATCTGCCTCTGGATAACGCTCCGCCACGACTTCCTGCCCTCGCATTTCGAGCACGGCGAACTGCACGTGCGGACCATCGGCCACGCGCTGATGAGCAGCGGAAAATACGGTTACATCCTGCCGTTCGAGGTGATCAGCCTGCTGCTGCTGGCCTGCATCGTCGGCGGCATCCTCATCGCGCGCAAACGCTAAAAAACACGACTATGATACACATGGAATATTACCTGATTGTCTCCACGGTGATGATGTTCGTGGGCATTTACGGATTCGTCACGCGCCGCAACCTGCTGGCGATGCTGATTTCGGTCGAGCTGATTCTCAACTCGGTGGACATCAATTTCGTGGTCTTCAACCGCTTCCTCTTCCCCGAGCAGCTCGAAGGGTTCTTCTTCGCCCTGTTCGCCATCGGAATCAGCGCCGCGGAGACCGCCGTGGCCATCGCCATCATCATCAATATCTACCGCAACATCCGCAACATCGGCGCCCGGAGCCTGCGGGAAATGAAGTGGTAACGGTGCGAAAAAACGATCTTCTATGGAATATACGATTCTGATTCTGTTGCTTCCGCTGGCGAGTTTCCTCGTGCTGGGGCTTGCGGGCATGAAGATGCGTCCCGCGGCGGCGGGCGCCGTGGGCACGGCCGTGCTGGCCGTCGTGGCGCTGTTGAGCTATTGGACGGCTTTCGAATACTTCTCGGCCGGGCGCGATGCCGCGGGCGTGTTTCCGACGCAGATCCCCTGGAATGCCGTGTGGCTGCCCATCGGCGGTGCGCTGCACATCGACCTGGGCATTCTGCTCGACCCGATCTCGGTGATGATGCTCGTGGTGATCTCCACGGTGTCGCTGATGGTCCACATCTACTCGCTGGGCTATATGAAGGGCGAGCGGGGCTTCCAGCGTTACTATGCCTTTCTGTCGCTCTTCACGATGAGCATGATCGGGCTGGTCGTGGCGACCAACATCTTCCAGATGTACCTCTTCTGGGAGCTGGTGGGCGTCAGCTCCTACCTGCTGATCGGCTTCTACTATACGAAGAAGGAGGCCGTGGCCGCCTCGAAAAAGGCCTTTATCGTCACGCGCTTCGCCGACCTGGGCTTCTTGATAGGCATCCTGATCTACGGCTACTACGCCGGGACCTTCTCCTTTACGCCCGAGACGCACGCGCTGGTGGCCGCCGGGGCGATGATCCCGCTGGCGCTGGGACTGATGTTCGTCGGCGGCGCGGGCAAGAGCGCCATGTTCCCGCTGCACATCTGGCTGCCCGACGCCATGGAGGGGCCCACGCCCGTGTCGGCGCTGATCCATGCCGCGACGATGGTCGTGGCGGGCGTCTACCTCGTGGCGCGGATGTTTCCGCTCTTCATCGGCTATGCGCCCGAAGTGCTGCATTGGACGGCTTATGTCGGGGCCTTCACGGCGTTTTACGCCGCCGTCGTGGCCTGTGTGCAGAGCGACATCAAGCGTGTGCTGGCGTTCAGCACCATTTCGCAGATCGGGTTCATGCTCGTGGCGCTGGGCGTCTCGACCTCGGCCGACCCGCACGCCGGAGGGCTGGGTTACATGGCCTCGATGTTCCACCTCTTCACCCACGCCATGTTCAAGGCGCTGCTGTTCCTCGGCGCGGGGTGCATCATCCATGCCGTGCACTCCAACGAGATGTCGGCCATGGGCGGCCTGCGCCGCTACATGCCGCTGACCCACTTGACGTTCCTCGTGGCGTGCCTCGCCATCGCGGGGATCTGGCCCTTGAGCGGTTTCTTCTCGAAGGACGAGATCCTGACGGCCTGCTTCGCCTTCTCACCCGTCATGGGGTGGGTGATGACCGCCATCGCGGGACTTACGGCCTTCTACATGTTCCGGCTCTATTACGGTATTTTCTGGGGCGCGGAGAATCGCGAACTGCATGCGGCGCACAAGCCGCACGAGGCTCCGCTGACGATGACCCTGCCGCTGGTGTTTCTGGCGGCGGTGACCTGCGTGGCGGGATTCATCCCCTTCGGGGAGTTCGTGTCGAGCGACGGCGCGCCCTATGTCATCCATATCGACCGGAGCGTTGCCGCCGTGAGCCTCTGCGTCGCCGCTGCGGCCATCGCGCTGGCGACGTGGATGTACGCCCGCGACCGGCAGCCCGTGGCCGACAGGCTGGCCGCGACGTTCAGCGGCCTGCACCGCGCGGCCTATCGCCGGTTCTACATCGACGAGGTCTACCAGTTCATCACCCACCGGGTGATTTTCGCCTGCATCTCGACGCCCATTGCGTGGTTCGACCGCCATGTGGTCGACGGCTTTATGAATCTCCTCGCCTGGGGCGCCAACGGCGCCGCCTGGCTCATCCGCGACATGCAGAGCGGCAGCGTGCAGCGTTACTGCATCTGGTTCCTCGGCGGTGCGCTGGGCCTCACGATCCTGATTCTTCTAATCTGTTAATCCGAACGAGTTATGAATATACTATCTCTGTTTCCCGCCGTTCCGCTCGTGATGATGCTGGGTCTGTGGCTCTCGAAGTCCACGCGGCAGATTCACACGGTGATGGTCGCAGGCTCTTCGCTGCTCGTGGCGCTGGCCGTCGTGCTCGTGGTGCAGTACCTCGGGCTGCGCGGCGCGGGCGAGACGGCGCAGATGCTCTTCACCGAAAGCCGCGTCTGGTATGCGCCGCTCAACATCCACTACGCCGTGGGCGTCGACGGCATTTCGGTGGCAATGCTCCTGCTGTCGGCCGTCATCGTCTTCACGGGCACGTTCGCCTCGTGGCAGATGAAGACCGACGTCAAAGCCTACTTCCTCTGGTTCTGCCTGTTGAGCGTGGGGGTGTTCGGGTTCTTCATTTCGGTCGACCTCTTCACGATGTTCCTGTTCTACGAGGTGGCGCTGATCCCGATGTACCTGCTGATCGGCGTCTGGGGCAGCGGGCGCAAGGAATACGCCGCCATGAAACTGACGCTGATGCTCATGGGCGGTTCGGCGTTGCTGCTGATCGGCATTCTGGGCATCTACTTCGGTGCGGGCGCCACGACGATGAACATTCAGGAGATCGCCGCGCTGAACAACATTCCCGTTGCCCAGCAGCGCATCTGGTTCCCGCTGGTGTTCGTGGGTTTCGGCGTGCTGGGCGCGCTGTTCCCGTTCCATACGTGGAGCCCCGACGGCCACGCCTCGGCCCCGACGGCCGTGTCGATGCTCCACGCCGGGGTGCTGATGAAGCTGGGCGGATACGGCTGTTTCCGGGTTGCTATGTATCTTTTACCCGAAGCGGCGCATGAATTGAGCTGGGTATTTATCATCCTGACAACGATTTCCGTCGTCTACGGCGCCTTCTCGGCCTGCGTGCAGACCGACCTCAAGTACATCAACGCCTACTCCTCGGTGTCGCACTGCGGACTGGTGCTGTTCGCCGTTTTGATGATGAACACCACGGCCGGTACGGGCGCCGTGCTCCAGATGTTGAGCCACGGCCTGATGACGGCCCTCTTCTTCGCGCTGATCGGCATGATCTACGGCCGCACCCACACGCGGGACATCCGCCAGCTGGGCGGGCTGATGAAGGTGATGCCGTTCCTCGCGGTCGGGTATGTGATCGCGGGTCTGGCCAACCTCGGGCTGCCGGGCCTGAGCGGCTTCGTGGCCGAAATGACCATCTTCAACGGCGCGTTTATGAACGCCGACACGTTCCACCGCGTGGTGACCGTCATCGCCTGCACGTCGATCGTCATCACGGCGGTCTACATCCTGCGCGTCGTCGGGAAAATCCTTTACGGCACGTGCGACAATCCCGAACACCTGAAGCTTTCGGACGCCACGTGGGACGAGCGGCTGTCGGTCGTTTGCCTCGTCGTCGCCATCGCCGGCATGGGTCTGGCGCCGCTGTGGGTGAGCGACATGATCCGCGGCAGCGTCGCGGAGATCATTGCACATATTTTGAGTTAAGCGACTATGGATTACACCTCGATATTTACGCTGATGCGGGCCGAAGTGACCCTCACGGCGATTCTCGTCTTCGTGTTCCTCTACGACCTCATGGCCGGGGAGCGCGCACGCCGCCGCTTTTCGGCCGTGGTCTGCTGCCTGATGGTCGTGCAGGTGGTTGTGAACCTTGTTCCGGCTGCGGGGGGCGAACTCTTCGGCGGCATGTTCTGCCATACGCCGATGGACGGCATCGTCAAAAGCATGCTCTCCGTCGGGGCGCTGATCGTCTTCCTGCAGTCCGACACGTGGCTGCGCCGCGAGGACACGCGCCATAAGCAGGGCGAATTCTACATCCTGACCCTCTCGACGCTGCTGGGCATGTATTTTATGATCGGCGCGGGCAACTTCCTGCTGTTCTTCATCGGTCTGGAGCTGGCTTCGGTCCCGATGGCCTGTCTGGTGGCCTTCGACAAATACAAACGCTATTCGGCCGAGGCGGGGGCCAAATACATCCTCTGCGCGCTGTTCTCGAGCGGACTGATGCTCTACGGCATCTCGTTCCTCTACGGAACGACCGGGACGCTCTATTTCGGCGACATGGCCGCCCGCATCGACGGTTCGCCGTTGCAGGTGATGGCCCTGGTCTTCTTCCTCTCGGGGCTTGGCTTCAAGATTTCGCTCGTGCCCTTCCACCTCTGGACGGCGGACGCCTACCAGGGCGCGCCGACGAACGTGACCGCCTATCTTTCGGTGGTCTCGAAGGGCGCTGCGGCGTTCGTGCTGCTGACGGTGCTCGTGAAGGTGTTCGCCCCGATGACCGAACAGTGGCAGACGCTGCTCTGGATCGTGACGGTGTCGAGCATCACCGTTGCGAACCTCTTCGCCATCCGGCAGAAGGACCTCAAGCGTTTCATGGCCTTCTCGTCCATCTCGCAGGCCGGATACATCATGCTGGCCGTCATCGGCGGCAGCGCCATCGGCATGACCTCGCTGGTCTTTTACGTGCTGGTCTACATGGCCGCCAACCTCGCGGTGTTCGGCGTGCTGTCCGCCGTCGAGCAGCACAGCGGCGGTAGGGTCTCGCTGGAGGACTACAACGGGTTTTCCCGCACCAATCCCCGCCTGGCGCTGCTGATGACCCTGGCGTTGTTCTCGCTGGCGGGAATCCCGCCCTTCGCCGGGTTCTTCTCGAAATTCTTCGTCTTCGCCGCGGCTTTCAGTGGCGGATTCCACCTGCTGGTCTTCATCGCGCTGGTCAACACGGTCGTGTCGCTCTATTACTACCTGTTGATCGTCAAGGCGATGTACATTATGCCCGGCGACGCGCCGATCGCGGCGTTCCGCAGCGACCGTTACACGCGCGTCAGCCTCGCGCTCTGCATGGCAGGCGTCCTGCTGCTGGGCATCGTCAGCGCGGTTTACGACGGCATCAACGCCTTTGCGTTCGGGCTTTGACCCGGCGGGATATGCAGATGCGGGGCGCGGGAGACCGTGCCCCGCATTTTTTCGTGCGGGTGCGATTGGGGTTTGCGGGCCTGCCGCCGGGGTGCGTTATCGCCGCTTTTCCAGGGCGAGCAGCCGCTCCTTGATGTCGAGCCCTCCGGCGTAGCCCGTGAGCTTGCCGTCGTAGCCCAGGACGCGGTGGCAGGGAATGACGATGACGATGGGGTTGCGGTTGTTGGCCATGCCGACGGCGCGGAACGATTTGTTGTGGCCGATCTGCATGGCGATATGTCCGTAGGTGCGGGTTTCGCTGTAGGGGATGGTTTGCAACGCCTGCCAGACGGATTGCTGGAAGGGCGTTCCGGCGGGTGCGAGCGGCAGCGAGAAGTCGCGGCGCGTGCCGGCGAAATACTCCCGGAGCTGCGCCGCCGCCTTCAGCAGCAGGGGCGTGGCGGCGGTTTCGGGGACGGCAGCGGAGCCTTCCGGAACTGCCGTGCCGAAACGGATCTGCGTCACAGCCTCGCCCGTAGCCGTGATCGTCACGGGGCCGACGGGCGTTTCGTGTTGCAATGTGTACGTCATAAATTCTTCAGAGTGTAGTCGATCATCTTTTGTCTTATGTGTGCCGTTGCGTCGGGCAACATCGAATGGTTCTGGTCGGGGTACACCATCATGTCGTACTGTTTGCCGGCGCGGTTGAGCGCCCGGGTCATCTCGACGGTGTTCTGGAAATGGACGTTATCGTCGGCCGTGCCGTGGATGATCAGCAGCCGCGTGCGCCGGTCGTCGAGCATCCGCGCGAAATTGATCGGCGAATTGTCGTCGTAGCCTGCGGCGTTGTACTGCGGAAGGTTGTTGTAGATCTCGGTGTAGATCGTGTCGTAATAACGCCACGAGGTGACGGGAGCCACGGCGATGGCCATTTTGAACAGCCCGAGGCCCTTCATCGCACAGCTCAGGGCCATGAATCCGCCGTAGGACCAGCCGTAGATGCCGATGCGCGCAGGGTCGACCCAGGGCTGCGCCGCCATGTGGCGGGCGGTCGAAAGCTGGTCCTCGACCTCCAGCGCCCCCAGGCGTCCGTAGGTGAGTTTCTTGAACTTTTCGCCCCGGAATCCCGTGCCGCAGCCGTCGGCGCAGACCACGATGTAGCCTTTGTCGGCGAGGGCGTCCTCCCAGTCCAGCGACCAGCGGTCGCGCACGGACTGCGAGCCGGGACCCGAATACTGGGTCAGCAATACGGGGTAACGCTGCGAGGGATCGAAGCCGCGGGGCTTGACCATATAGGCGTTGAGCGTGTCGCCGCGCTCGGTCGTGAAGGTGAAGAACTCCTTCACGGGGCGGTCGGCGGCGGCCAGTTCTTCGCGCAGGCGGCGACTGTCGGCCAGCGTGCGGACGGGTTTCCCGGCGGCGTCGCAGACCTCCGTGACGTTGGGGGTCGAGGCGTTGGAAAAGGTGGTGATGAAGTATTTCATCCCGGCGCTCGGGGCTGCGGTGTAGTAGCCCTCGCCCGTGGTGAGACGCTGTTTGTCCTTGCCGTCGAGGCGCACGCTGTACAGGTTGCGGCGCAGCGGCGAGGTCTCGGTCGAGAGGAACCACACGCGCCTGCCGTCGGTTCCCACAACCTGGGTCACCTCCCACGGGCCTTTGGTCACCTGTTCGAGGATGCCCCGGCGGAGGCTGTACAGGTAGAGGTGCATGAAGCCCGTGTGGCTCTCCTGCCGCACGAGGAAACGGTCGCGGTCGACGAAGGTCACGGTCCCGTCGTCCACGCGCTCGACATATTGCTGCGCCCGCTCCTCGTAGACCGTGCGCTGCGCTCCGTGGGGTTCGCAGACGATCATCTCGAAGGTGTTCTGGCGGCGGTTGAGGCGGTAGTACCACGGCCGTCCGTCGGGCGTCCAGCCGATGCGGGGAATGTACTGGTCGGTCTCCTCGCCCGTGTCGATGCGCTCCCTGGCGCCGGTCTCGAGGTCGGCGATCCAGAGCTGGACCACGGAGTTGCGCTCCCCGGCCTTGGGGTATTTGAACGAATAGGCCCTGTTGTAGAGTTTGCCGTCGAAGCGCATCATCTCCATCAGCGGCACTTCGCTCTCGTCGAAACGCAGGTAGGCGATGCGGCGGCTGTCGGGCGAGAAGGCGTAGGCCCGCGTTGCGCCGAACTCCTCCTCGTAGACCCAGTCGGTCGTGCCGTTGATCACCTCGTTCCACGCCCCGTCGTCGGTGATGCGGCGCGTGGTCTGGGAGGCGATGTCGTAGACGTAGAGATCGTTGCGGTCCGAGTAGGCGATCTTCTGCCCGTCGGGCGAGAAGGAGGCGTCGCGCGGCGCTTCGGCGTCGCGCAGGACGGGGCGCACGGCGTTGTCGCGCACGAGTGAATAGCTGGTGGTGTACGAATGGCGGTAGATCGGCTTGCGGCCCGAGGCAATGAGGATCGACCGCTCGTCGGGCGAGAAGGCGTAGTCGGTGATGACGAGGTTCGGCGCGGGCGCGGGGAGCATGCTCTCGCCGGGAGCCGCGGAGGCGTAGCTGTAACGGACGATGTCGTTCGATTCGAGCGTGGTGTAGTGTTCGCCGTCGGCCATCGAGCGGATGCCGCGCACCGATTCGTTCAGCCCCCGCAGCCGGGCGATTTCGGCGTATTCGTTCTGGGCGCGGACGCTGCCCGTCAGGAGCGCCGCTGCGGTTATTAGCGGGAAAAGAATGGTTTTCAAGAGAAAATGACGTGTTGAAAGTTGTGTTCGATGCGTGGGGCGCGGTACGGCAAGTTCCCTCCGGAGGAGGGGTTCGGGGAAGGGCCGGATTTACGGCGTGCCGCTAAAGCGGCGATCATGTGCCGCAACGGCGGTTGCGGCACGCGGGACCCGGTGAAAATCGGAAGCCCCTCCCGTGTTCGGCCCGTTAAATGTCCTCTACGTCGAAGTCGTAGCCGAGGCGTTTGCCCGTCACGAACTTCGAGTTGTCCATCTTGGTGTTGAACTGGTCCACCGTCACGCGTTTGTTCTCCTCGTAGGGCGGCATCAGCAGGTCGAAGTTCAGCGCGAAGCCGATTGCCGATTCGAGAATCGCGACCAGCGCCTCCTGGCCGATCTCCGACTTGCCGAAATCCATCGCCCGCATCGAGTTCTGCTGCTTGCCTTCGGCGAAGTAGCGGCGTTCGCGGTTGATGAAGATGCGGCCGATCAGGTAGCCTTCGTCGGCGTTGCGGTTGAATTTGAACGAGTCGGACAGGAAGTTGTAGATGTTGATAAGTCCGCAGTAGGAGTTGTCGCGGTCGGCCTGCACGTAGGGGTTTTGCCAGATGAGGTGGTCGGAGCCGAACTCGAAGACGTCGGTGTGCATCTGGAAGATCAGGATGTCGTTGGCTACCTGCAACTGGGCCTCGAACTTGCCGCGGTCGCGGTATTCGAGCCTCACGCGGCGGTCGAGTTTGCCGTCCAGTTCGTCGTCCATCTCCGAGGCCATCTCCAGTAGCGTCTCCTTCAGGGAGTTGAACGCTCTGAAGGTGTTGTCGAAAACCCGTTGTTTGAGTGTCGACTTGCGGATGATGGTGTCGAGAATCTGTGCTCTCAGCGGGGTTGTTTCCATGGTATGTAGGTTTTATTTTATGCGTATTTCGCGTCCTGCGGCCAGCTCCTCGTCCTTGCGGAGCTTGTTGAGTTTCTCGATCGACCGCGTGCGGATGGCGTAGGACTGGCCCACGGAGTAGGCCGTTTCGCCCTGGCGGCAGATGTGGTGCCGGGAGTTGCCCTCCCAGCGTTTCCGCTTGCGTTCGATGTAGACCGCCTCGCCCGGCACCGGCTGGGCCTTCTTGTCCTTCAGATCGTTGAATTTGCGCAGGTTGCGCGGCGAGAGGCGGAACTTCCGCCCGATGTTCTCGAACGTGTCGTTCTCCTTGGCCAGCACGTAGTGCACGCCGTTGGTGACGTAGACGTTGTAACCCTGGTGGGCGTTGATCGTCACGCGGTAGTTGTCCGGGTCGACGGCCCCCTCGGTCCGGGCCAGTTCCTCCACGCTGCTCTGCGACGAGAACCACTCTTCGGGGTCGCGTTTCAGGCCGTAGCGCGAGGCGTAGAGCCGTGCGCCGTCGGGCCGGTCGAGCAGGAAGAGCTGGTTCTCCTCGATGATGCGGATGAGCCGCTGCGCGTAGTCGGGGGCCGTGGCGTAGCCCGCGGCCTTGAGACCCCGCGCCCAGCTCTTGTAATCGTCGGAGGAGTAGGCGAACAGCGAGTCGTAGCGGGGCTGCGAGTCGAGGAATTCGGCGTGGTCCCGGTACGACGCCTCGACCGAGGGGTAGGAGCGGAAGCATTCGCCCTTGGCGTCGTCGTCGTGGTAGACCTTGTCGCCCGTCCAGTTGCGCTTGCACTTGATGCCGAAGTGGTTGTTCGACTTCATCGACAGCAGGCTGTTGCCGCAGTCGGATTCGAGGATTCCCTGCGCCATGGTGATGCTCGCGGGGATTCCGTAGCGCTCCATGTGGGCGATGGCGATGGGCATGTAGCGGCTGATGTACTCTTCGCGCGTCTGGCGCACCTGCGCCCCGAGCTGCACGGAGATGCAGAGGAGGATTCCGGAGAGGAGTATTGCTTTTTTGGAAAAAGTCATTATCTTTGTTTAATCGTTACCGACAAAGGTATGATTTTCCGGTGAAAAATCCAATAATACTATAAAACCGCAAGCTATGTTTACCGAAAACGCGAATCGTATTTTCAACCGGTCCATCGAGGAGTATCACCGCTGGGACGATGTGGACCATCCCATCGACAATCCCTACGCGCCGGGCACGATCGACCATTTGCTCTACCACAAGAACTGGATCGACACGGTGCAGTGGCACTTGGAGGACATTATCCGCGACCCGGCCATCGACCCCGCGGAGGCGCTTCTCATCAAGCGCCGCATCGACAAATCGAATCAGGACCGTACGGACATGGTGGAGTACGTGGACTCCTACCTGCTGGACAAATACAAGGACGTAACGCCTGCCGAAGGCGCCCGGCTCAACACCGAGACCCCGGCGTGGGCCATCGACCGCCTGTCGATCCTCGCCCTGAAGATTTACCACATGGCGCGCGAGGCGGAGCGTACGGACGTGGACGACGCGCATCGCGCGGCCTGCCGGAAGAAGCTGGACGTGCTGCTCGCGCAGCAGGTCGACCTTTCGCAGGCCATCGAAGAGCTGATCGAGGACATCGAGGCGGGCCGCAAGTACATGAAGACCTACAAACAGATGAAAATGTACAACGACCCGGCACTGAATCCGGTGCTCTATGGGCAGAAAAAATAGCGTGGGGACGGCGAACGGCCTCCCGAACGGGGAACGAGCGGGCGGTGCGGCGGCCGGGAGCGGCGCGCCGGTTCCGTGTCACCTGCTGGTGATGCGCACCTCGGCGATGGGCGACGTGGCGATGCTGCCGCATGCGCTCCGTGCGCTGACGGCCGCTTATCCCGATCTGCGGGTCACGGTGGCCACGCAGGCCATGTTCAGGCCCTTTTTCGCAGGGCTGGATGTCGGGTTTCTCGACGTCGATGTAAAAGGCGCCCATCACTCCCTGGCGGGAATGTGGCGGCTGGCCGCCCAGGTCCGGAGGCTGGGCGTGGACGCCGTGGCCGACGTGCACGACGTGCTGCGCTCGAAGGCGTTCCGCCTCGCGATGCGTCTGCACGGCGTTCCGGCGGCGCATATCGACAAGGGGCGCGCCGGGAAACGGGCGTTCATCCGCTGCGGCGGCCGCGGCATGGAGCCGTTGCGCCACACGGTGCTGCGCTACTGCGACGTTTTCCGGAAGCTGGGATTCGTGCTGGACGACCCTGCGCCCGCCGTGCGCCGGGACCGCCCTAATCCCTTCGGGGAGAAACACGGCGTGTGGGTGGGCTTCGCACCCTTCTCCGCACACCGGGGCAAGACCTATCCCGAGGAGCAGAGCCGCGAACTCGTGCGGATGCTCTCGGAGCGTTACGGGCGGGTTTTCATCCACGGAGGCGGAGGCGCCGAACAGGCGTTCGCCGAGGAGATGGAACGCACGTATCCCAACGTCACGGCCTTGTACGGCAAGGTCCGTTTCGCCGGGGAGATGGACCTCATCGCCAACCTGGACTGCGTGGTGACGATGGATTCGCTGGTGATGCACCTGGCGTCGCTCGTCGCGACGCCCGTGGTGTCGGTATGGGGCGCGACGCATCCCGGGCTGGGTTTTCTGGGCTACGGGGTTTCGTCCGGGAACGTTTTGCAGGCCGACATGGCGTGCCGTCCCTGCTCGGTCTTCGGCAACAAGCCCTGCCGCTACGGCGACTACCGCTGCCTGAAAGCCGTTACGCCCGAAATGGCGGCCCGGCGGGTGGCCGAAATCACTGGCAGCTTGCCGGAATGTCCCGGAAACGGATAAACCGATTGAATCCATAATCCGATTCAGGGGTGACCTTACGGAGCGATATCGGACGGGAACCGGGGCTGAAAGCAGGCCTCCGGTTCCCGTCCGGAGTTTTATTTCGCCTTATTCACCGCTCCGGTTCCGGGGAGCCGTGTTTCATTTCCGTGAAATTGCATTTTCGGTTACGTAGAGGGTTCGCCTCATTCGTACTTATTATAACCGACCTGATGAACTTATGAAGAAACTTCTTTTTTACCTGCTGATTTTCACCTTGTTTGCGGCCGCCGCCGGCTGCTCTTCCGGCAAGGACGACGACGGAAATCCCGATGTCAGATTCTATGCAGTTCCGGCTTCGCTGAATTTCGAGGCCGGGAAAACGACCTTGCAGTTGAGCATCTCGACGACGGGGCATTGGACGATCGTGTGCGACGACGAGTGGCTGGAAGCCGTTCCGGCGGAAGGCACGGGGAGTGCGAAGGTCGGAATCACCGCGCAGGCGAATCCTTTGGCGCAGCAGCGCACCTCGTCGCTGACGATCGCATACGGCGGTGCGGAACCGGCCGTCGTGCCCGTCACCCAAAAGGTCTCCGGGGAGGAGTCGGTCGACCTGTTCGGCTCGACCGACGAGATGAAAGCCTACCTGAAAGCGCGCGTTGAAGCCTGCAATTACGCCGAGTCGGTGACGACGACCGCCGGAAGGGTGCTGAAGTTCGGCTTCAAGGGCGCCGCGACGCGGGGCGTTCGGAAAGAGGCGATTCCCTTCTTTACGGTGAACGGCGGCGGTTACTGGGCGGCCGACGGCGTTGCGACGCCGGTGAAAGCCGACGCGGAGGCCCTGCGGGGCGGGGCGTCGCCCGCGGTGACGCTGACGGCCGGCGGAACGATCGCTTTCGACGGGGCCGACACGGGCACGGCCGCTCCTGCGGGCGGAGCCGTTGCGCTGCGCTGCGTGCTCGACACGGGGAAATACGTCTGCTTCGTCTTCGCCGACGGCGAGGTGATCCGGATCGGGAGCGAGCTTAACGGCTCGTTCAACCCGCCGCTGCCGGCGGGAGGCAAATCCCTCAAGATACTCTTTATCGGCAACAGTTTTACGGTCGATGCCACGGAGCATCTGCCGGGCATGTTGAAAAGCGCCGGAATCACCCATGTCCGGATGGTGCGGGCCTATCACGGCGGCTATAAGCTGCCCGAATTTTTCGAGAACTATGCCGCGCCGGACATCTGCACCTATTATTACTGCGAGCCGGGAGCGACGAAGTGGGAGAACGAAGGGACGCTGAACCGTTCGCTCAAGAGCATCGTCGAGTCGGATACGTGGGACATCGTGACGTTGCAGGAGCACACCGGTTCGTACTATGCGTGGGAGTGGGACGGGACCGAGCGGGGCGCGATTTCCGGACTTTGCGACTACATCCAGCAGGCGCAGCCCCTCGACCGGCCCACGATCGGCTACATCATGGCCCAGGCCTACGGAGCCTACCACTCCCATTATCCGAAGTATTTCGCCAACCAGCAGGCGATGTTCGAGGCGATCGTGGCCCAGGTGCGGAAGATCACCGCCCAGACCTGCATCGACATCGTGATCCCCTCGGGAACGTCGCTCCAGAACCTGCGGACCTCGTCGCTGAACAGGGACAACGGGATGGACCTTACGCGCGACTCCTACCACATGGACTACGGAATCAGCCGTTACGCGGCCGCCGCGACGGTGTTCCGGACGCTCGTCACGCCCTGCACGGGCGTCAGCGTCGAGGGAAACGGCTACCGCTATTCGACCTCCAGCACCTCGACGACGGGTTATTCGACGCCGGTTACCGACGCCAACGCCCCGGTGGCGATCCGGGCGGCGCTGGAGGCCTGCCGGACGCCCTATGCGGTTACGGACATGAGCAAATACTGACGGACATGCAGAATCGTTTACGGGATTCGGAGCTTGTCGTGATGATGCGCGGCGGCGACAAGGCAGCCTTCGGAGTGCTTTTCGACCGCTACTACGACCTGCTGCACACCTTCGCCAGGCATATCGTCAAGGACTCTTCCGTGGCGGAGGACATCATCCAGAACGTCTTCGTCAAAATGTGGATGCGCAAGGAGCAGGTCAATCCCGAACTGTCGGTGCGCAATTACCTGCTGGTCGCCACGCGCAACGAACTTTTCGACTACATGCGGCTGCGGTACAACATGCTGCGCAGCGACATCAACGATGCGATGCTCAACGTCGCCGACGGCGATACGGACATTTACGACTACGTGGACGTGCGCGAACGGGTCGGGTTCATCGACTCGGTGATGCGTTCGATGCCCGACAAGCGGCGCAAGATATTCGCCATGCGCTACGACCGCAACATGACCAATGCCGAGATCGCCCGGGCGCTGAACCTCTCGATCCGCACGGTCGAAAAGCACGTCGACCTGGCGATCAAGCAGATCCGCAAGACGATCTCCGTCGTGACGCTCTTTTTTGTGCTGTTCTTCTGAAAACAAGACGAAACCTATGGATACCAAGAAAAATATGTCGCGTGAACAGCTGCTTGCCTACATGCGGGACAACTGCACGGAAGCCGAGGCGCAGCAGGTGCGCATGTGGCTGCGGGAGCGGCTGAAGGACCCGGGGCTGGACCAGCTGTTCAGCGACCTGCTGGACGCTACCGAGACCGAGTACGATCCCGAGGGCAAGGAGCGCGTGCGGCGTAAGCTGGACTCGATCCTCGCGGCATGCCCCGCCCCGAATTCCCCCCCCCGCAGCGGTAACCTCCGGCGGTGGCGGTGGTCCCTCCGTATAATCGAATACGCCGCCGCCGTTGCCGCCGTCGTTCTGGCGCTCCATTACAGGCATCAGGCCAACACCCCGCGCGAGTGGGTGGAGGTCTATGCCGGCATGGGCGAGCGCCGCGAGATCGTGCTGCCCGACAGCACGCACGTGTGGCTCAACGCCGGTACGAAACTCATCTATCCCAAGCAGTTCAACCGCTCGATGAGGCAGGTCTACCTGTCGGGCGAGATGTTCGCCGACGTCCGCCGCGACGAGGACCGCCCGTTCATCGTCTCCGCCGACCGGCTGGAGGTGAAGGTGCTCGGCACGCAGTTCAACCTCAAATCCTACCAGGAGGACGCCAAGTCGGAGGTGAGTCTGGTGCGCGGCAAGGTGTCGGTAGGCATCAAGGCGTCGAAGATGAACGGGAAACTCACCCTCGCGCCCGGAGACATCCTCCGTTTCAACAAGACCAACAATCACATCGACTTCCTCAATTTCGATCCCGATTCCTATGCGAACTGGATCGACAACGACAACTTCTTCTTCGTGGAGCAGACCCTGGGCGACATCGTCGCCGACCTGCGCCGCCACTTCGCCGTCGAGATCGTCGTCACGGACAAATCGCTGTGCGACGAGACCTACTACGCCTCGTTCGTCAACGAGGAGTCGCTCGACGAAATCCTCGATGCGCTCAACAAGGATCGCCTTTTCTCGGTGCGCAGGGAAGCCGAGGTATATTACATATCGCCACCCCTAAAATAACCATATCATGTAGTACACAGAACGAACGGAATCTTTAATGACCTATTTCTCAAAACTTCAAATCTTAACGTAATGAATAAACTTTTACCTTCCGTCAAAAGTTTGATCACGCTTGCCGCACTTCTGTGCTTCCTGTTCCAGGCCTCCGCGGCCTCGGCCCAGAAGGTGAGCCTGTCGGTCCGCAATGCGACCGTCAAGGCGGCGATCGAACGCCTGCAAAAGGATTACGGCTACTCGTTCGTCATCAAGACGAAGGATGCCGATGTGAACAAGAAGATCACCCTCGATGTCAAAAACGAGGAGATCGGCGCGGTCGTCGGGAAGATGTTCGCCGGACAGAACGTCGTGAGCAGCGTCGAGGGCAAGATGATCGCCATCATGTCCGCCCCCGCGAAGCGGGACGCCGCGGCCCGCGCTTCGGCCAATGCCGTCGTGAAGGGCGTCGTGAAAGACAGCGCCGGGAATCCGATCACCGGCGCCACGGTGATCGTCGACGGCACGACGATCGGCGCCACCACCGACCTCGACGGCTCGTTCTCCGTACGGATCGGGGCGCGCACGGATGTCCGCCTGATCGTCTCCTACCTCGGCCTGAAGACCAGGGAGGTTGCGGTGGACGATCCGGCACGGTTCTATGAGGTCCGGCTCGAAAACGACAACATGGCCCTCGACGAGGTGGTCGTGGTCGGTTACGGCACGCAGCGCCGCAGCCTGGTGACCAACGCCATCAGCCAGTTCAAGCCCACCGAGGAGAACATGCGCAGCGTGATGTCGCCCTCGGAACTCCTTCAGGGCCGCATCGCCGGCGTGTCGATCTCGACCAGTTCGGGTAACCTCGGCTCGGCCGAGAAGATGAGCATCCGCGGTTCGTCGTCGCTCAGCGCCAGCAACGAGCCGCTTTACGTGATCGACGGCATTCCGCTGTCGAACAACTCGGCGTCGCTCTATTCGTTCGGCGAGAACATGAGTTCGCTGGCGACGCTCAACCTCACGGACATCGAGTCGATCGAGGTGCTGAAGGACGCCGCTTCGGCCGCGATCTACGGCTCGCGCGCCACCAACGGCGTCGTGCTGATCACCACCAAGCAGGGCCGCGAGGGCAAATCGGAGGTCAAGGTCAACTACGGCTTCAGCATCACGCAGTTTCCCAACACCGGGCGCCGCGAATACGTCGGTTCGAAGCAGTACGTCGAGGTCTTCAACGAGGGCGTCGACAACTACAACCGCCAGAACGGCTTCACGGTCAACAGCTCGGGATATGTCAAGCCCATCCGCAATCCCTACGGAGACATGCCCGACACCGACTGGCTCGACCTGATCACCCGGCTCGGGCAGTCGCACTACCTCGACCTGTCGTTTTCGGGCGGCAACGCCAAGACCAAATACTACCTTTCGGGCAGCTACAACTACCAGGAGGGCGTCATCAAGACGAACGACATCTCGAAGGTCAACCTCAAGTCGAATATCAACCACGAAATGTTCAAATGGCTGAAGGTGGGCGCCAACATCAGCGGCAACTACCTGCACAACAACCGTATCCCGGGAGCCGATCTCGGATCGACGATCATCGGACGCGCCGTGCAGCAGCGTCCCTTCGACCGTCCCTACAAACCCAACGGCGGCTATTACACGGGCGGAACCGACGAACTGCTGCTGCACAATGCCGTGCAGATTCTCTCCGAGGAGACCTCCTATACGGACAACTACCGCTTCATCGGTTCGTTCTGGGCCGAGGCGCAGATCATCAAGGGGCTGACGGTCAGGGCGTCGTACAACAACGACTCGGCCTACACCTACGACTACATCTATTACAACCAGAACCACCCCTATGCCGCCGACAAGGGCCGCATTCTGGACCGGAACCGGTTCGTGATGACCAACACGATCGACCTCTACGCCAACTATAACCGCAAGATCGGCGAAGATTTCGAACTCGGGGCCATGGTGGGTCACTCGTTCCTCAAGACCAGGAGCCGCACGTCGTACATCGATGCGCAGAACTATCCCTCGCCGGCGTTCGACGTGGCGAGCGTGGCCGCCAACGTCGTCGATGCCAGCGCCGGACTGTCGGAATATGCCATCGAATCCTATTTCGCCCGCTTGAGCCTCGCCTACAAGGACCGTTACGTGGTCAATGCCACGATCCGTACCGACGGTTCGTCGCGCTTCGCGCCCGACTGCCGCTGGGGCTGGTTCCCCTCGGTGTCGGTCGGCTGGAACGTCTCGAACGAGTCGTTCTGGAACGCCGAGAAGACCGACCTGAAGATCCGCGCCAGCTACGGCCGCACGGGTAACCAGGACGGAATCAGCAACTACGGCTGGCAGGCCCTGATCAGCGGCGGCGTCAACTACGGCGGCCAGAGCGGCATCGCCATTTCGTCGAGCGGCAACGACCGTCTGACGTGGGAGACCGCCGACCAGTACAACGCCGGATTCGACCTGAGCTTCCTGGGCGGCAAGATCAACATGATCGCAGACGTTTACCTGAAGAACACGAACAACCTGCTCTACTCGAAGCCCGTGCACGCCACGACGGGCGAGACCTCGATCCTGAGCAACATCGGGTCGATGCGCAACAAGGGTGTCGAGTTCACGATCAACACCCACCTCAATCTGGGCAAGGTGCTGTGGAGTTCGTCGTTCAACATCGCCCGCAACGTCAACAAGCTGACGTCGCTGCTCGAAGACGACCTGCTGTCGATCGGCGCCAACCGCGCGCTGAAACTCGGCCGGACGGTGGGTTCGTGGTACATCTTCCGCACGGACGGCATCTACCAGTACGACGGCGAGGTGCCGCAGGCGCTCTACGACAAGGGCGTGCGCGCCGGCGACGTCAAGTACTGGGACCGCAACGGCGACGGGAACATCACGGACGACGACCGTATCGTCACGGGCAACCCCAACCCCAAATTCTCGGGCGGCTGGAACAACACCTTCAAGTACAAAGGGCTGGAATTGAGCCTCTTCTTTACGTACAGCTACGGAAACGACGTGTATGCGTCGTGGATGATCCACGGCTCCAAGCCCGGCTATACCCGCTCGCTGCTGAAAGCCTATGCCGACAACCGCTGGACGGGACCCGGCACGTCGGACAAATACCCGCGCGCGATCTACTCGTACAGCGGCTGGAACGGCAAGAACTCGACGATGTACCTGACCGACGGTTCGTTCATCCGCCTGCGCTCGGTGACGCTGGGATACACCTTCCCGCAGCGGCTGGTTTCGAAAATCCACCTCAAGGGACTCCGGGTCTATGCCCAGGGCGACAACGTCTTCCTCTGCTCGCGCTATCCCGGCTGGGACCCCGAGACGAGCGTCAATCTCGATCCGCGCTTCTACGGCGAGGATAACGACGGCGTTCCCCAGCCGCGCATCTTCAAGTTAGGCGTAAACATCACTTTCTAAATCCGACAATCATGAAATCGTTGCATAAAATCATCTTGTTTGCCTTGCTGCCCCTGATGGGTGCTTGCAGCGGCATGCTCGACATCGAGCCGCATTCGGCGGTCTCCCCGACGGTGGTCGGCTCCGACGACATCGAGGCGCTGCGCATCGGAATGTACAATAAGGTCCAGGAGGGACCTACCTACTACTCCTACATCGCGTTCGACCTCTTCGGCGGTGAGCTGATGACCAGCACGGGCCGCCCGATCGACCTGATCAACTCGCTTTCCAATGCGCTGCATACGTTTGTCAGCAGCCAGTGGAACGGCTACTACAAGGCGCTTTTGCAGGTGAACAACGTCATGTCGATCGCCGAGGGGCTGGCCGACAGCCCCACGCGGAACCGGGTGCTGGGCGAGTGCCGCTATTTCCGGGCGTATATTTACCTCTGTCTGGTGACCCGCTTCGGCGACGTGCCCGTCCTGCGGCAGAACACCCAGGCCAAGGTTTCGCGCGACCCGGCCTCGATGGCCTGGGAGCTGGTCGAGGAGGATCTCGACGCGGCTTCGGGCTTCCTGAACGGGTTGAGCGCCGACAGTTTCTACTACGTGTCGCCCGCCGCCGTGACGGCCCTGAAAGCGCGCGTGAAACTCTATCTGGGCAAGAAGGGAGAGGCCAAGGAGCTGGCCGAGAGCCTGATCGCCAATCCGAACTACGCACTCGACGACTTCGACAAGATTTTCCGCTCGAAGGCCAACAAGGAGGTGATCTTCGCCTTCTCGTGTCTGACCGAGGACGGTTCGTCGATCAAGATTTCCAACCAGTTCTACTCCTACAACCACCCCAACAAGGGCAGTTACAACTACCGTCCCGCGGGCGACGTGATGACGATGTACGCCGACAACGACCTGCGCAAGGAGGTGTCGATCACCACGCTCGACAACCTGAACTTCGTCAACAAATACCCCAGCGGGCAGACCGGGTCGGACCCCGTGGTGATTTCGCGTCTGGCCGAAATGTACCTGATCAGCGCCGAGGCGCAGGGGCTGAACGGAGGTCTGGATCGTCTCAACGAACTGCGGGAAAAGCGCGGCCTCGACAGGGTGAGTCCGGGGAACGAAGCCGATTTTCTCGACGCGGTGCTTCAGGAGCGCCGTCTGGAGTTCCTCGCCGAGGGTTTCCGCTGGTACGACCTCGTGCGGACCGGAAAGGCTACGCAGACGCTCGGCACGAAGGACTACCAATGCCTGATGCCGCTTCCGAGCCGGGAGTTGCTTTACAATCCGAACCTCAAACCGAATAATCCGGGTTATTAGCGGGATTGTCCAATATGCATAAAACGATAAAACGATGAAAACATACAGATATATGATCGGAATGCTGTTGTGCGTGTGGCTGCTTGCTGCGTGCGACAATTCGAATGCTTTCGACGAATACGCCAAGTTCGACACGACCGCCCAGACGGCCTGGGGACAGAGCATCGTCGACGGATCGAACGGGTATGTGGCTCACGTGAAGAGCGACAGGACCTACAACCTGGCCGACGGCGTGGACGTGCTGGAGATGGCATTTCTGGCCGACGACGGACTGGCCATGCAGCTGTTCCTGTTCAAGATCGCCCTGAGCGACAAAATCACCCTGCGCACGACGCTCGCCGACGACAAGAACCAGGTGGGCACCGGCCAGACGATTATGAAGCAGCTCGAGGCGATGCAGAAGAACGGGAAGAAGGTCCTGGGCGGCACGAACGCCGACTTCTTCAATACGACGACCTACATCCCCTACGGCGTATGCTACCGCGACGGCGTGGCGGTGAAGACTTCGTTCAGCCGTACGGACTGCAACGTCTTCGTGATCACGAAGGACAACGAGGCCTGCTGCTTCACGGAGGAGGAGTACGCTCTTCACAAGGACATCGTCCGCGAAGCAGTCTGCGGCCGCAGCACGCTGCTGCTCAAGAACGGCGAGCAGCTGGACCAGAGCGGCAACACGATGCCGGTGGCGAAGATGGAACCGCGTACGGCGATCGGCGTGTCGCAGGATGGCAAGGAGGTCTACCTGATGGTGGTCGACGGCCGTAACTTCTACTATTCGAACGGCGCCGACCTGCTGGACCTGATGAACCTGATGTCGGCCTGCGGAGCCAGCGACGCGCTCAACCTCGACGGCGGCGGCTCGTCGACCTTCATCGCTCGCGACGGCGCGGAGGGCGAACTCAAACTGCTGAACTGGCCGACCGACCAGGGCGGGGTCATGCGCAAGGTGGCGACCGGACTGGCGATTGTTGAACAATAAAAGACGGAACCGATGAAAATGATATTTCAATACCTGCTCCTGACGGCCGCATGCGCGGCGCTGGGAGCCTGCCAGGATTTTAGCGACGATACGGCCTTTACTCCCGAGACGCCCGAACTGTCGTTCGTGGAGACGAGCATCACCGCGGAGAAGGCCACCAAGGACTACGAACTTTCGATCAAATCGAACCTTCCGTGGCGCATCGAATGCGACAAGGACTGGGTGTCGTTCGATCCGTCGTACGGACAGGGCGACGCCACGATCACGGTGACCGTGGCCGCAAACCGTACGCTCGACGAACGCACGGCGACGATCTCGGCCTATGTCATCAAGGGCGAGAACGTCACGCTGCCCGTGACGCAGGCCGCTGCGAGCGCTTCGGACCTGGCGACGCACTACTATGTCAAGACCGACGGCTCGGCCGACAAGGACGGTCTGACATGGGAGACGGCGACCACGCTGGCCAACGCGATCGACCAGGCGATGAACGGCGACGTGATCCATGTGGCTGCGGGTTCCTACGTGCCTTCGGTTCCGCTGACGGGCATGAAGACCGCGCTGGACAACACGTTCGAAATCCACAGCAACTTCTCGATGATCGGCGGCTATCCGGCCGATGCGGCCGAGGGCGCCGTGGCTGATCCCGTGGCGAACGAGACGATTCTGGACGGCGACCACGCCGTATGCCACGTGGTTGCGGTGACGGCGGCCAAGATGAACGGCATGAAGGCTTCGCTCGACGGATTCACGATCAAGAACGGTTCGTCGCAGTTCGGATCGGTGGGCAGCACGACGATAGGCGGCGTGAAGTTCTACCAGAGTTACGGCGCGGGCATTTTCATCGGCAACGCGACGGTGGACATCCTCAACTGCAAGATCGTCGAGAATACGGACATCCGCATGGGCGCCATCCGTGTCGACGCCGGAGCCGAGGCGTTGTTCGACAACTGCGTGGTTGCCGACAATGCGACCAAGTCGACGGCGGCATACAACGGCGGCTGTCTGTGGGCCGACGGAGCCAAACTGCTGCGGATCAACAACTGTACGTTCAACAACAACAAGACCTCGGGCGTCGGTATCTGCATGTATATCTTCGGCGACACGGGCGGCAAGACCAATGTGCTGATCAGCAACACCACGATCTCGAACAACAGCGTCAACCCCGAACATGCCACCAAGAACGGCGGCGGTATCTACGTCCGCGAAAACGGCAACCTGGTGATTGTCAATTCGACGGTCTATGGCAACCATTCCGGAAAGGGCGGCGGTATCGCGGTCTACGGCACGGCGGCCAAGCCGAGCAAGGCGGTGATCGTCAGCTGTACGATTGCCGGCAACACGACGGTGACGGTCGGAAACGGCGCGGGATTGCAGCAGGCTGCCGTCGGAGGGGCCATCGAGGTCTACAATACGCTGATCTCGGGCAATACGACGGACGGCGCGGCCGACGATGTCGCCTGGTTCAAGGACGCCAGCTACAAGGTCGCCAACTCCATTATCGGAGGCACGGTCTACAATGCCGACGGTATGGCTGTCGCAGGCGCGGCGTTCGATCCTGCCTCGATGCTCAGCCCGCTGGGCGACAACGGCGGTGCGACGAAGACCTGCGTGCTGCTCGGCGACGCGAATCCGGCGCGCCAGTACGGCATGTCCGCTTCGGAACTGAAGATCCTGGGCGAGACGCTCGATCCGGCCTTCGGCGAGGCGGTCAGCGCCATCGACCAGACCGGCGCTTCGCGCACGGGCAAGACGGTGATCGGAGCCGTCGTGAAATAAATCTGTTCACAGGGGGCGTGCTTTCTCGGTGCGCCCCTTTTTTTTTGTATCTTTGGGGTCGTAACGCCCCTTTTATCTGTCGCGGCGTCCGGCCGCCCCGCAAGGAGGTGCGGTTTTGCATCGGCCCGACTTTTTTATGATCTTTACAGTTATGAAACTTTACAGAACCGGACTGCTGCTGCTTGCAGTCCTATGCACAATCCCGGTGTTTGCCGGGCAGCCGCCGCGGCTGAAGGTGGGTTCCTCGTCCGGGATTTTCGGCCCGGTGACGAACTGGACCTACGAAACCTTCGCCGAGGCGAAGAGGGCTGGCATCGACGCCATCGAGATCAGCGCGTCGACGCTGTTCCTGAACAAGGAGATGACCGACGATCGGCAGATCGAGGCGCGCTGCCGTCAGCTGAAGCGCGACCTCAAGCGCGCCGGAATCGAAATCTGGTCGGTGCACATGCCTTTCGGCCGCGAGATCGACCTCTCGCAGACGGACGAGGCCGTGCGGCAGCGAAGTGTCGAACTGCACCGCCGCGTGCTGCGCTTCTGCAAGATCCTGTCGCCGCGGATCGTGCTGTTCCACCCGAGCTGGTATCTCGGGCACGGGGAGCGCGACGCGCGGATCGCGCAGCTGGTGCGCTCGGTCGGGGAGCTGCTTCCCGATGCGAAGAAGATCGGCGCCCGGGTGGTGATCGAGAACATGCTGGGCTACGAACTGGTCAAGGACGGGAACTACGAACGCCCGCTGGGCCGTACGGTCGAAGAGGTGCTGCACATCATGTCGCTCGTGCCCCGGGAGGTGGACGCCGCGGTCGACACCAACCACATCGACAATCCCGAACTGCTGATCAGTGCGCTCGGACGCCGGGTGAGGACGATTCACGTCAGCGACGGCGACGGCCGCAGCGAGTGTCACGAACTGCCGGGCCAGGGCCGGGGCGACAACGACTGGACGGCGATCCTGAAGGCCCTGTACGAGGATGCGCACTACCGGGGCGTCTTCATGTACGAGGTGAAGAAGGCGGAGTTCCCGCAGTTGAAGGCTTGTTACGACCGGTTGTACGAACAGTACGTGCAGTCGAAGCAATAAGGACGGTCGGGTTAAATGAGAACGCGGTTTGATGCAACTTCATCAAACCGCGTTCTTTGATTCCGGGCCGCTGGCCGGTCACCTGCGGACCACGATGCAGTTGGGGACCCCGCGCTCGCCCTCGTGGTCGAAGCGGCGGTTGTCATAGGGATGGTTGAGGACGCCTTCCTGCGCCGTCCAGAGCGTCGAAGAGCCGCCGCCGTCGAGGTTCAGCGCCTCGGTAAGACCTAACTGGCGTGCGATGTAGGCTGTTTCGGCGATGGTCGCGCCGTCGCCCTGGCCTTTGAAACGCCCGTCGATCACGGCCATCACCACCGTGCCGTCGGCCCGTTTGCCGATCAGCGTCCGGGGATGGCGGCGCGTGTAGAAACTGCTTCCGGAGGTGTATTCGACCACCTTGCCGCCGTCGATCAGCACCGGGCCTGCGGCCAGCGCCGAGCGGTAGCGGCGCGCCACGTCGGCATACTGCGTCGTGTCGCACGGGAAGATCTCCATCCGGCGGCCCTTGCGGTCCTTGAAGGCGATGACGCCGTTGGTGCGGAATGCCTCCTCGGGGGTGGTGCGTCCCACGATCTTCCTGTCGAGCAGGACGAAGGTGACCGGTTCGAAGGTTTTGACGTTGAAGTAGCTGCCGTTGACGGCGATCTCCGCGCCGGCGGCCTTCCCCAGATCGCTCGTGGACTCGGCCCTGCGATCGAGGTGGACGATCGAGGTGGTGAACCTGCGTCCGGGGTAGGTGGCGACGGAGATGCTCTGCCGCGACCCGAACATGTCGATCTGGGCGTAGCGGCATTCGGCGCCGCCGCCGAGGTCGGCCGTGCGCCATTGGGCGGAGGCGAATGCAATCGAGTCGCGGGGTGTCTGCGCCGCGGCGCTGGAGGAAAAGAGGAGCAGCAAGGCTCCCGTCAGAATTTTGTTCATGGTTCGGATAAACGGGTTAGTAGCCACAAATTTACGCATTTAGCACGGATTTAGCAAGCGTCGGAGCCGCTATTTTCGGGGAAAAACGGACGCCGGACCCTCCCGGAAACGAAAGCGCCCCCGGAAGTCCGGAGGCGCTGGCTTTTCGGGGCGGAAAAGCTGTTTACTGCTTGGCCTTGGTGTAGACCGTGCCCGTGCCCTCGATCGTGAGGGTGTAGTTCCCGTCGGCCGTTTTGGCGATCATGCCCGTCTGGGTGAAGTCGATGGTCTGGCCGTTGCCGAGGCTCTGGCCCTTGAGCAGGATTTTGTCCGCCTCGCCTTGAAGTTCCCACGAGGTGTAGACCAGCGTCGCCATGTTGATCGACCTGGCTGCGCCTTCGACCATGATCTCGACGCCCATGACGCCTTCGGGAGCAATCGGGTCGGGCATCGTCCATTTGCCGACGGCTTCGGCGTAGGTGGGATCGGTCGCGATCTTCGTGGCGGCGGTTCCGTCCTTCAGCTTGCCCGTGTAGTCTACGGTGACGGGGGCGCCGAGCAGCAGGCCGTTGGCGTCGCTCTTGTCGGCGTCCGTGGTCGCGAAGGTGCAGGTGCTCTCGTCGGTCAGCGCACGGACGGTGACGGTGTTCATCGAGGCGTCGGTGATGAATCCCGAGAAGGTTTTGGGGCTGTTGTCGGCACAGGCCGTCAGGCCGGCGAAAGTCAGTGCGGCGATCAGGGATTTGATGTTGTTCATGGTGTCGGATTTATCGGATTTGCATGTTGCAGCTAATATACGGAACTCTCGCTTAATGTGTGCCGTTTGCACGTGATTTTACATATTCGTCGATGGCTTTGGCCGCGGTGCGTCCCGCGCCCATGGCCAGGATGACCGTCGCGGCGCCCGTCACGGCGTCGCCGCCCGCGAAGACGCCCGGACGGGTCGTCGCGCCGCGCTCGTCGGCCGTGATGCAGCCGCGGCGGGTGGTTTCCAGACCGGCGGTCGTGGCGGCCAGCAGCGGATTGGGCGAGGTTCCCAGCGCCATGATCACCACGTCGCATTCGATTTCGAACTCCGAGCCCTCCTTTACCACCGGCGAGCGGCGGCCGCTTTCGTCGGGTTCGCCCAGCTCCATCTCCACGCACCGCAGACCCGTCACCCAGCCTTTTTCGTCGCCGAGGACTGCGGTGGGGTTGGTCAGCATGCGGAAGCGGATGCCCTCCTCCTTGGCGTGGTGGACCTCCTCGACGCGCGCCGGAAGCTCTTTTTCCGAACGGCGGTAGACGATCGTGGCCTCGGCGCCCAGCCGTTTGGCCGTGCGCACGGCGTCCATCGCCACGTTGCCGCCGCCTACGACCACGACGCGCTGTCCGACGTAGATCGGGGTGTCGTACGCCTTGTCGTAGGCATGCATCAGGTTGGCCCGCGTGAGGAACTCGTTGGCCGAAACCACGCCGTTGAGGTTCTCGCCCGGGATGCCCATGAAGCGGGGCAGCCCGGCGCCCGAGCCGATGAATACGGCGTCATAGCCTTCGTCGTCCAGCAGCGAGTCGATCGTCACGGTGCGGCCCACGATCACGTCGGTCTCGATCCCGACGCCCAGCCGTTCGACCTGGGCGATCTCGCGCGCCACGATCCGCTCCTTCGGGAGGCGGAATTCGGGAATGCCGTAAACCAGCACGCCGCCCACCTTGTGCAGCGCCTCGAAAATCTTCACTTCGTAGCCCATGCGGGCCAGGTCGCTGGCGCAGGCCAGCCCGGCCGGGCCGCTGCCGATGACGGCGACCTTGCGGCCGTTGCGCACGGCGGCAGGCTGCACGGGGGCGCCGTGTTCGAGTTTCCAGTCGCCGACGAAGCGTTCGAGCTTGCCCACGGCGACCGGTTCGCTCTTGATACCCAGGATGCACGAGCCTTCGCACTGGCTCTCCTGCGGGCAGACGCGGCCGCAGATCGACGGCAGCGAACTGTCCTCGGAGATGATGTCGGCTGCCTCCTGCAACCGCCCTTCGTGCAGGGCGGCGATGAAGTCGGGGATGCGGATGCCTACGGGGCAGGCCGCCACGCAGCGGGGATTCTTGCAGCGCAGGCAGCGCGAAGCTTCGAGTGTGGCCTCTTCGAGGTTGTAGCCGTAGCAGACCTCCTCGAAATTGGTCGCACGGATCGCCGGGTCCTGTTCGCGCACCGGCACGCGGGGTATTTTGTTTGCCATGTGATAGCAGGTTAAAGGTTAAAAGTGAAAGGTTAAAGGTTAAAAGTGAAAAGTTAAAAGAGGGAAGTTCTATGCGGGAGATAATTATATATTCTGCATGGTCTCCGTCGCTAAAATACCTTTCACCTTCCTACTTGTCCAATCCGATCTTACATACGTGTCCGGCCTCGCGCTCGGCCTCGATCGCCGCGGCGCGCTGCTCCTGGGTGCGGTACATGCCCTGCCGGCGCATCGCCTCGTCGAAATCGACCTCGTGGGCGTCGAACTCCGGGCCGTCGACGCACGTGAAGCGCGTCCGGCCGCCGACCGTCACGCGGCAGGCGCCGCACATGCCCGTGCCGTCGACCATCAGCGCATTGAGCGACACGGTGGTTTTCAGCGCGTACTTCTTCGTGGTGAGGGCCACGAACTTCATCATAATCATCGGGCCGATGGCCACGCATTCGTCGTAGTGTCTGCCCTCTTTTTCGATCAGTTCCCCGATCAGCGCCGTCACGAGTCCCTTGAAACCCTCCGAACCGTCGTCGGTGGCGATATGGAGGTTTTCGGCTACGGCGCGCATGGCGTCGGTGTAGATCAGCATGTCGCGTGTCTTGGCGCCGATGATGACGTCGGCCTTCACGCCGTGTTCCCGGAGCCATTTGACCTGCGGGTAGACCGGGGCCGTGCCCACGCCGCCCGCCACGAAGAGGTAGCGGCGTGGGCGCAGCTCTTCGACGGGCATTTTGACGAATTCCGAAGGGTGGCCCAGCGGACCTGCGAAGTCGGCGAGGGCATCGCCCTCGTTCAGTGCGCAGATTTTGCGCGTCGAGGCGCCGATGGCCTGCGTGACGATGGTCACGCTGCCCTCCGCAGCGTCGAAATCGGAGATCGTTAGCGGAATGCGCTCGCCGTGTTCGTCGACGCGCACGATGACGAATTGTCCGGGCTGCGCCGAGCGGGCCACGCGCGGTGCGAGGACCTTCATCAGCCAGATGCCCTCTGCGAGGAGTCTTTTTTCAAGAATGGGGTACATTATATCCGTTGTGTGTTTGTGTGTCACTCTTCGATGATTGCCGTCACCCGGATGCGCCGCATGGGCCGCACGGGGTCGTTGGTCACCACCACGAGGTGTTCGGTCACGATGCCGTAGTCCTGCGTCCGGGGATCGAGCAGAATTTCGCAGCGCAGCGAATCTCCGGGGGCGATTTTCTGCCCCGGGGCGAGTGTCGTGGCCACGTGTCCCTCGCCTTCGACGGCCCGCACGATCAGCTCCGCGCCGCCCGCGTTCGAAAGCGTAAAGTGCTTTTTCCGGACTGGTCCCGCATGTTTGACCGGTCCAAATTTAAGGATATTTTCCGAAAAATCGGCTTTCGGGGCGTTTTGTGTTGCATCCGCGGGCTGCGGATCGACGCCGATGCCGTGGGTGACGAGCGTCGTGCCGTTGCTCCGTCCGTCGATCAGGACCTCCAGCGCGTCGCGCACGGTCCCGTAGCGGGGTTTGTCGGCGGGGATGAGGTAGGTGAAGTTGATTTCACCCCGTTCGCCCGGCGCGATCTGTTTCGGATAGTTGGTCCGAAGCGCTCCGCTCGTGGTTTCGGGCCGCAGTTCGAGGCGGACCGGGCGTTTCGAGGTGTTCGCGTAGCCGATCGCCGCCTGCACCTGCCGCCCCGGATAAATATAGGAGAAGGCGTTGAGCGTCGAGGCCAGCCGCAGCCCTCCGCCGGCATCGACGGGGTAGAGCTCCTCGACGGTTTTCTGCCGCGGGATGACGCTCCCCTGCACGGTGAGCGTGGCGATTTTCCGCTTCTCCGAAGAGTAGACCCACAGCTCCTTGGTGAATGAGCCGGGGCGGTTGGCGGGGTCGTAGGTGACGGTGATCTGCGTCTTTTCGCCCGGAAGGATCGGTTTCTTTGAGAAATCGGGGACCGTGCAGCCGCAGGTGGTCACCACGTCGAGGATCACCAGAGGGCTGTCGCCGCGGTTGACACCCGTGAACGTGTGGCTGACGCGGCCGTCGGTTTCGCGGATCGTGCCGAAGTCCCACGTATCGGGCCGAAAAGACAGATGTTCCTGCGCTGAGGCCGTTAAGGCGCATAGTGTCAAGAGAATAAGGAAAATAACGCGATTCGGGATCATTTCTTTATGATTTGTGCGACATGCAAAGATACTTTTTTTGCGAAAAAATCGTGCAATAATTTTGCGGGAATGAAAAATTGCTATATATTTGCACTCCGAAACGACGGGATAACCCGTTTCGAAATGCCTGAATAGCTCAGTTGGTTAGAGCACATGACTGTTAATCATGGGGTCCTAGGTTCAAGTCCTTGTTCAGGCGCAGATGCGCGAGGGTTGCGTAAAGGTTCTTTCAAAAAACGCCTGCAAGGGGTCGTCCGTAAAAGGGTGGTCCGGAGGGTGATCGGAAGATTGCCTTTGCAGTCCCAAGCCATTTTTAGGGGAGCTTAGCTCAGCTGGTTCAGAGCGTCTGCCTTACAAGCAGAGGGTCGGGGGTTCGAATCCCTCAGCTCCCACAATTGAAAATCAACGACTTACAGCAATGTAGGTCGTTTTTATTTTGTGTGCCTCCGTGGTCGATTTACACGTTTTTTGCCCGTTTGTGTTAACCAATGTGTCAACCGAAATGACGCATGAAAGCAAACATTGAGGTCATTTGTTACAAGTACAAACCTCTCAAAGACGGAACGCTTCCTTTAATGCTCCGAGTTACGAAAGACCGCAAACGCAAATACGTTTCGCTCGGCCTTTCCCTGCACGAAAAATTTTGGGATTTCGAGAAAAGCAAGCCCAAACGGAATTGTCCCAACAAGGAGCAAATTGAACGGCTGATAGCCGCAAAAACGGCGGAATACAACGATTTGATTGTCGAAATGACCTCCCAGCAACGTGAATACACGGTGGAAACGCTCGTGTCCCATTTTCATAACCAAGTCCGTTGCGCTACGGTGGTCGAATTGTACGATAAACTGATTGACGACATGAAACGCGGCGGTAAACTCGGCAATGCAGGCGTTTACAAATACTCCCGTACATCGTTGCTGAAATTCACGGGGCAGCGGTTGCAAATCCCGTTCAGCGACATTGACGCCGTGTGGTTGCGTCGTTACGAGAATTGGTTACGGACGAGCGGTTGCGGTGATACGACCATCAGCCAACTCTTTCGGACGTTGCGTAGCGTGTTCAACAAGGCGGTAGAATTGCAGTTGGTGAAACGGGATTATTACCCGTTCGATGCCTATAAAGTCAGCAAATTCGATACGCGGACGAAGAAACGGGCCATTGCGAAAGAGGACGTGCGCAAGGTTATTGCACTCGATTTGTCGCAAGGCTATCCCTCCGAACGATTGGCACGTGATATATTCGTGTTCAGCTATTTCGGAGCAGGGATTAACTTTGCAGACATCGCCCTGCTGAAATACGGGAATGTACGGGACGGACGGGTGCAATATGTTCGCAAGAAAACGGGCAAGCCTATCAATTTTCTGCTGACGGAAGAAATGCGGAATATCATTGCCAAATACCAGCGACAAGGACAGACGGATGAAGATTATATTTTTCCGATACTCGACCGTCGTGTGCATAGGACGGAGCAGCAGAGATATGACCGAACGCATAAGGTGCTGACGAACACGAATCGTTGGTTACGCAAAATCGGGCAGCGGGTTGGCATCGAACATCTGACTACCTATGTCGCCCGTCACACGTTCGCCACGGTTTTGAAGCGTTCGGGAGTGAATATTGCCATCATTTCCGAATCGCTCGGCCATTCTGATTTATCGACTACCCAAATCTATTTGGATTCATTCGAGAACTCGCAGATAGACGCTGCAATGGTTCATCTATTATAGACAGGAAAGAGGACAGACATCGACAAGGGGTATAGATTAAGCCCCTATGTCAATGTTTGTCCTCCTAATTCTGCTGATCTTGTGGTTAGCTATTATTGGTAGAGATAGGACAGACTTGGTAAAAGGGGTTAATTATAGGCTCCTTTTCCAAGTTTGTCCTTTATTTTTTGTATATTAGGGACTACTAACCACAAATTACTATGGATAAGGATAACAACTTCTACCCTCATGTTTTTACATGGGAACAATTCCAAAGAGCATTGCTCTATACGAAAAAGTATTACGGCATGGATGCCCCCTATTTCTATCGAACAGCCAACGCAGAATTGGCAGGTAAAGACCAACCTATCACGATCTACAATCGTCTTATGTTCGAGGATTTCTGTAAACGGTTGCTATTCTCTGATAAATCCTCCTCCAAATATATGGAGCAGATACCACAAGAGGAGATTGCAATTATATGGGCGTTGATGTTAGTCGAATGGGGATTGTTGTGCGAATGGCTGAAAGACCAAGACAGCGATTATACGCTCGGCGATTATTATGCGGACAACCCCAATGATTATTACCAAGACCACATGCGGGAGGAGTTATTGAAAACCTATCTGTTCTGTAAGCAAACGCCCATCCGCCCGCAGAGGACGAATGAAATCATACTGACGGTTAACAAGGGCTATCCCAAATATCGTCGTTCACTTACTCTGCCGAACTTCGAGAATTGGGTATTACGCGGTGCGTTGTTGCAATATTGCGAGAGCCATTTGGAAGACATACACTCGGTAGAGGAGGCACAAAAGGCGTTGGATGCTTACCATGAAAAAGGGCGTAAGGCTGATGAAAAAATCGACCGCATCATATACGGGACTTATACGATGTTCAAGGATGCCGCCAAAGACACGCGGGCAACCAGCACAGGATTGTGTCGTATTATCACTAATTATCTGTTCTATCTCGGCATGATCTCCAAGTATGAGGTAGAAAACGAGCAACTCATTGCTGGACGCATTAAATATATGTTAAAACAAGGAAAACAACCTCGATTTACATTGCGTATATTGAGCGGGAAAGAAGCCCTTGAGGAGTTGAGTAAAAGTGGTCGAAATACGTTCGAGGATATGATGAAATAATTTGATTTACAAACTATTTTTTAGAAAGAATAGATGGCATTTTCGCTGTCTATTCTTTCTCTTTTTTAGCTGTGTTTTCTCCAAAAAAAGAGAGACTTTTGCCCTCGTAATCAAATCACGCTGGCCAGCAGACAAGGTTACGGAGTAAGCCGAACGCCAAGTGGAGGCACAACAGAATAAATACACAAAAAGATGAAAATCAAAGAGATTAACATCAATGAAGGACAATATCTTGAAGACGTAATGCCTAAAATCCTTGTCAACCAGAGGCCAGCGATCCCTACCAATACCATCCTTAATAAGGTGATGACGGGTTGCGGTGCTACATGGCTGGAAATCCATTCAGAGCGACATTCCATCGTTATCGAGCCGAACGTGCCCGTGATTATTGGGAAAAAGGCTCAACACCCATTCCTCTTTGCTGTGTACGAGGGTACGACACGCGAGGACGTGAAAGCCTACCTTGCAGGTGAGGAGGACGGCTATCGAAAAATCATCACCACGCCAGAGGGATTCGACAAGAAAGTCCTGCCCGCCATGTACGAGTTGGGGCTTGAGGTGTACGAGGAGTATTTCCTCCTATTCGATGAATGCGAGAAGCCCGTACAAGACGTGGGCTATCGCGGGGACATCTACCTGCCTGTCGAGGATTTTTTCAAATTCGAGAACAAAGCGATGGTTTCCGCAACGCCTATCGTTCCGTCCGACCCGCGTTTCGAGGTGCAGGGGTTCGAGATGATACGAATTGTTCCCACCTATGACTACTGCAAGGATTTGACGGTAGTCGTGACCAACAACACCGTATGCGTACTGCGGAAACTGCTGGAACGCTATCGTAAGGCAGGCGAAAAGGTCTGCATCTTCTTCAACTCGACGGATACGACGTTAAGCCTCATTCAGACCCTCAAACTACAAGGACGGTGCAAGGTATTCTGCTCGGAAAAGAGTGTGCGCAAACTCAAGCGCGAGGGATTTACAGCCGTGAGCGACAACCTCACCGAGTTGGCCGAGGTCAATTTCTTCACCAGCCGCTTCTACTCGGCCGTGGACATCAAGCTGGACTACCAGCCGAACGTCATCGTACTGACGGACGTATTCCATGCACCGTACTCGATGATCGACCCGCAGACCGAGGTGGTGCAGGCCATCGGTCGCTTCCGTAACGGCGTGGCAAAACTCCACCATGTAACGAACACTTGCAACCAGTTGGAGAGCCTATCCCGTGAAACGCTCATTCAGCAGTTGGAGAGCAAGGAGGCCATATATAACAAGGTGGCCGCAATCCCTACCGCCAACGAAATCGAAAAAGGAGCATTGATGGAGGCCATAGAGGGGATGGAGTATAAACGCTTCGTAACCCGCGACGGCAAACGTAACTGGTTTATGTGGGACAATGCGTGGGAGGACGAGAAGATAAAAGCCTACTACAAATACCCCTCGACGGTAAAGGCTGCCTATAAGAACGCACCGTTCCACGCTAAGATCGTCAAGTATAACGTCGCTATTACGGACGAGGATCGCCTGCACCGTAAGCAGGCAGGGCTGAAAAGCACCAAGGAATTGTGGCGGGAGGTGGTAAGCCAGCTCGACAGGTTGCAGACAGCCAACCCCGATGCCGAGCCGAGTTATATGCTCGACGAGTTAGGCGACGAGTTCGAGGCGATGGTTAAAGCCCACACGATACTGGGAGCAAAACGCATCGAAGCCCTCGGTTACGACCGCCGTAAGATCGAGGCCGCATTGGGTAGCATCGAGGAGAACCGATTGCTGACCTCCGAGAAGATGCAACAGGTCGTCTATGCTCGTTTCCACTCGGACGACATCGTACCAGCCAACGAGGTGAACGCTTACATGCGCCAACTGATAACCGACAACGGCATCCCGTTCGAGGGACGAGTAGATCGCAAGGTCATCGGTCTGTTCTTCGAGTTGGAGGACTGCAAGCAAGGCGGAGCGAGAGCCTTTAAGTTCGGCAAGAAGAAATACGAGTTTTAGAGGCTGGTAGGCAGAGGACAGACTTGGATGAGGGGTCTATATTTAATACCCCTCGACCAAGTTTGTCCCCTCCCTCTCAAAAGCTATACAGAGAGAAATTAATAACTAAAAATATTTAAAATATGTCTACAAAAATAGAATGGACTGGTGAAACATGGAATCCCGTTACAGGATGTACGCAACTATCGGCAGGGTGTGCCAACTGTTATGCAAAAGCGATTGCGTTACAGATGCAGAAGAATGGAGTGAAAAAGTATGTGAACGGATTTACGGTAACGATGCACGAATACGCGCTGAACATGCCACGACTATTACATGAACCCTCGTTCATCTTCGTTTGCTCGATGGCTGACCTTTTCCATAAGGACGTGCCGTTTGAATTTATAGATAAGGTGACGGATGTTATCAGATCGACACCGTGGCACACATATCAAATTCTTACGAAAAGAGCCGAGCGGATGGCAGAATATTTCGCAACACGGGCGATACCTGCAAATGTATGGTTGGGGGTTACGGTCGAGGTGCCGAGTGTAAAATACAGAATCGACTGCTTGCGTAATCTGCCTGCTTCGATACGGTTTTTTATCGTGTGAGCCGTTGGTGGAAGATTTAGGTGAACTCGACTTGACGAATATAGATTGGGTAATCGTAGGAGGAGAGCATGCAATTAACGCACGACCGATGAAAGAACCGTGGGTATTGTCGATAAAAGAGCAGGCAGACAAACAAGGTGCATTGTTCTTTTTTAAGCAATGGGGAAGCATCGGCAGGGATGGTGTTTATCGAAGCATAGAGCGCAACGGTAGCGAGTTGCAAGGAAAAACATATAAAGCCATGCCCGCGGTGAACAGGCATACGTTGTTCGGGTAGGCTGGCAATATATGAATAGACAGAGGACAGACATTTTCGAGTGGCCTATATTCTATACCGCTCGACAATGTTTGTCCTTTTCTCTTGGGCAGGATATTGGGCAGGATATATACTGCCCACGAACAGAGTAACAGATCAAAGCCCCTCCCCCTTGTCGAATGTGAAATCAATAAAAAAGCCATGAAAACATTGGATAAAAAGGCGTCAGAAATCCTGCAAAAATTGCTGGCTCTGCAACAATCGAAAATCGACAACACAGACGGAGTGTATATGCCTGTTCATATCGAGATTATCGAGAAGACAGACAAGTACACCCACATTTCGCTGGCTCATTACGGACGGCAAAACGGAGATGCCATGCGTGACCCTGAAATGATTATCGCCCTGCACAAAGAATCACAGCAATTCATTCCGTACTATTATCGTAATGATTATATGGGTATGGAGCAATACAGCGTTAAATGGACGGAAGAGGGCATTTTGCTGAACCGTCGTTTGCAGGCAGCACACACCACATTCGCTAATCAATGGTTACGCAACATAGCCACACAACAGCACCTATTATGACGGCACGGCGATTAGTGGAGAACTGCGTACTGACGAATCAAACCGCAGTCGTGGATGAAATGCTGAACAAGCATTTGCTACCAGAAGAATATATCTATCCCTTTGTGGGTGATGTCATGGAATGGTGGTTAATTGATTCGTGGCTGGCAGAACGTCTGAAACGAGAGGGAGAGGTAATCATCGACGAATACGGTTGCTGTTGGTGGGGCAGGTTATCGAGCGGACAGTCTATCTGCATGGACAGCGTGATACAGAAAATTGCAGGAGAGTAAAACTCGGCCTGCATATCGACATAGCAAAACTGTAAATTACAGAGATTAGGGGCATTGCAATTTCGAGAAGATTTTGCAACCTCTAATTTCTGTTTTTATGCTGGCGTAAGGTCGATAATTGGATGCAATGGTATATCGCAATACGTTGTTTTCGACCTTATGCGCCCTTAATCTTGCAAACGTTTCCCTCAATTTACGAATAACAAAGTTGTGATTCTATAAGCCGTGCTATTGCATGGAAACTTTGTTTTAGAGAACTTTGCAACTACAATACCCCAAGAGTGTTGCGTATTGAGAAACATTTTTTAACTTTGTGGCATCGTCCTAATGGGCGGTAACATATTAGTTTAGTGAAAGTGTTTCGCTAATCCTTGACGACAAAATTTGGCGATTTTGCAAAAAGCACAAGGAGAGCAATACAAACACTCATCACCGTGTATAGGCATATATCATTCTTGATATATACTATTCGGTGTGGGGTATTGTTTATTTGTGCTTGGGCTACGCCAAATGCCTGTCGTCAGATAAACGAACAGCTCCACACTTTCTTTTTGCATATAACTCACCGCAGTAGGAGTTGATACGGTAAAAAAACTTTACAATTATGGATTTTAAGATTGGTGATGTCGTCGTCCTCAAATCGGGAGGCCCCAAAATGACGGTTTCAGAGTATCCAATCAAGATGATTGATGGCTCTGAAAACCATGCGCAAGTTCAATGCAAGTGGTTTAGTGACAATAATCATTTAACACACAGCTTCTTTCATATTGATGAACTGGAAAAACAAAATTGAAGAAAGTTATGAAAAAGCTATTTTTATTTGCATTAGTAGCATTTGCCATCGGTTGTAGCAAGAATGAAGGGGGTGAACGAGGTGACGAAAGTACATATTTACGGCTTTACTATTCCAACCTGCTTCTCAATGCATTTAAAACTTCCGAGATTATTCGTATTGATACCGACGGACAATGGAAGATTACGAGTGTTCCTTCTTGGTGTGAATGCTCTTCATTAACAGGTTATGGCGAGACGGAAATAACAATAACCGTTAAACCTGAATTTGTTTACGAGGAAGATAAAAATGCTATTATGGACGTTACGGACGTTCTCACAATTAAGGCAGGCGCTCTAACAGAGACGATTTCTATATACCTCAATAAAATGAGAAGGTTTTATGTCGAGACAAAAGGTGAATTGGAGAATGTTTTGGCGGATTATGATTATGCCAATCTCTATTCATTGAACATTAGAGGCGTGCTGAATGATGTCGATTTTCTGTTTATCTACCGCATGATGCCTAAGTTGAGATACCTCAATATTGCGGAGGTAAATATTACGGCATTGCCGACACAGGCATTTTATAATTCAAAAAATGTCGAGCATCTGATTCTCCCAAATACATTAATAACGATTGGGGAAGAAATGTTTTATCACAGCGCGCTAAAGACGATTGTAATTCCTGAAAGTGTGGAGACAATTGAACGGGCTGCCTTCTGTGGGTGCGAAAATTTGTCTTCTTTTGAGATACCTGCGCGTGTTAAAACGATTGAAAAAGAAGTTTTCTGTTACTGCAGAAGTTTGACTTCTATTGAGATACCTGCAAATGTGAAGACGATTGGAGATGGTGCCTTTTCAATGTCAGCCTTGACCTCTATCAAGATACCTACAAATGTGGAGACGATTGGAAATGAAGCCTTCTCGGACTGCGAAAGTTTGACTTCTATTGAAATACTTGCAAATGTGAAGACGATTGGAAATAACGTCTTCAGTCTTTGCAAAAGTTTGAAGACAGTCGATATGTCTGCCTGTACACAGGTTGAGACAATCGGTCAATACGCTTTTTATAAGGATTCCGAACTTCGATTATTCAAGATTGGCACGGGGACGCCACCGACTTGTTGGACGGACGCTTTTAAGGGAATAAATCCTTATTCTGTACTGAAAGTACCTTCGGGCTGCGCCGATGCCTATAAAGCCGCAAGTGGCTGGAAGAACTTTGCAAGCATTACAGGATTAGATGAATAAATGTTAAACATTTGTCAGCGATACTTCGGTATTGCAAAGGTATTATTCAATTTTATATGATTCAGTCATTTAAGATGGCCTTTGATACCAGCCGTATTTCAACTCAAAAAATTAGAGAAATTATTGAAGAATTAACAAAATTGGGAGTATATGATTCTAAAATAGGCATTGTTTCATATGACAATGATGATAAAGTTTTAGAGCAAAAGATAATTGGAATTCTTGATAATATAGTTCAAAAAAATTGATTGTTATTTTTAGGACAGACTTGTGCAAAAGGGTTAATATATAGACCCTCTGCACAAGTTTGTCCTTTTTATATATTTGCATAAGTCATAAATTTTTCGTATATTTACGTCATAATCAAAGATTTAATAACACTATAAATTTTAGCTAAAATGAAAAGAAAAACACCAAGTATTGATTGAAAAACGGGCACAGAGACTATCGATGATGTACAAATATCGTATATCGCCAAAGGGGTATCTTATGATAATGACCACGGCGTTTGCCTGTTTGTAGGGCGTAGAACTGATGATCCCACACCACGAGAGTTTCACTATATCTTTGAACTCGACATTGACCCTACGAAAGATATGACCATCTGTTTTCAGAGACGGGGTCGTTATATGGCAGGATTCTCCTATCTGCTAAATCCAAAAGCCGTAGAGGAGGGTTGTCTCGCCATTATATTACCTAACATGGTGGATATTCCCAAGTCCAACTGTATGCTTAATCTCTTTGAAGCCCATATAAAGAGTGATACGGTCATATTCAGCTATACGGCAATAGACGGCACACAGAAAGATTTCAAATTCCCGCTGGCTGGATTCAAAGAGAAATATTTAGAGCAGTTCATATAAAAGATATATCCTCGGCCATACGGTCGAGGATTTTTTGTTTGAATAGAATTCTTCGCCGCTAAATATGCTATAATTAAGCCTAATATTCGCATAAAGAATAGCTGTATTTATAATAAATTAGAACCTAATTAAATAACAGCTATTTATGAACGTAGAAAGGCTCAATCTCATAACCTATATATCGCTAATTATCATAGTAATTGCATTCTTTTTTTGCCTGTTCTATGTTAGCAGGCAAAGAAAGTTAGGGACACTTATTGTCAAACGACGTTGGATTGAGCAATTACCCTCTATGATTTCCACTTTGGGAGTTCTTGGTACATTTGCAGGTATTACAATAGGTCTTCTTTATTTTGATACAAAAAATCTTGATGATAGTATTCCGAAACTTCTTAGTGGCTTAAAGACGGCTTTTTTTACCTCATTAGCAGGTATGATTGGGTCCTTATTTTTATCTAAGCAGGTTAATTCGGCATTAGATGAAAAAGATGGTGGTATGTCGGATATAGATATGGCCGCAGGTCAAATTTGCAAAGCCGTAGATGCGATGAATACTACAACAAAAGAAGCTTTTGAAGAACTGAGGAATCAAAATAAACAGCAATTGGAGGTTCAATTGCATTTTTACCGAACAATAAGTGAAACGGTTTCTTCTTTAACAGCTAATATTGGAGAATTGAAAGGATTCTCCAAAAAGTTCGATAATGTCGATGCCGTTACAACCTCAATCAATAGCTTTGTTGGTGAATGTCTTGAAATTACAAGTGGTATTGCAGGTGCTCAAAATGAAATATCGGATGAAATTAAAAATTTCAGTATGGTGTTGCGTAGCGAAGTAGACGAGATTGAAGAAAAGATGAAAGAAACGAATAACCTGCTTGTTGGAAAATTTGATGAATTTTCGGAACTCCTTAAAAAGAGTAATACGGAAGCCCTTGTGGATGTAATGAAAAGTGTTACCGAAGAATTCCAAAAGCAGATGAATTCGCTTATAAATAAATTGATTCAGGAAAATTTCGATCAACTCAATAAAAGCGTGGAAAGTCTGAATGTTTGGCAACAGGAGAATAAAGAAATGATAAGCTCCTTAACTAAACAATATAAAGAGATGACTGCCAATTTTGAGCAAACATCTACAACGTTGACCAAAGTATCTGGTGATACTCGTTTGCTTGTGAGCGATGGTGGCAAATTGAGGCAATTGATTGAAGCGCTCAATCAAGTTATTATTGAAGATCAAAAATTCGTTAAGATCGTTGCTCAAATCGAAGAGACGGCTACATTGAGTAAAGACAATATGTTGCAGTTTGAGGAATCGACAAAATCGCTTAATGAATGGGTTCGTAAACAGCGAAATTTTGTTGATGGGGTACAAATACTCATTCAGAAGTTAGAGGAACTCAATAAATTGCGCGACTATAACGAACAATTTTGGCAAAATACTAAACGCAGTTTAGAAGAGGGCGTGGGATTCATTACACAGGGTTCGAGAACACTCAACACACAACTTACGGCATTGGACAAACAATTTTATGCTCGATTGAGTACCACGCTGGCTGAACTGGATGCTTGTATTCAAGCAATGATTAGAAAGAACTGATTATGGCTAAATCCAATGTGTGGATGTCGGTTTCTGACCTGATGACGGGGCTGATGATTATTTTCCTCTTCATTGCCATTGCATATATTAGTCGTGTGCAACAGAATCAGACTGTGCTTACAGATTATGTCGAGACAAAGAATAAATTGTACGACAAATTAGTTTCTGAATTTAAGCAAGATACCGTTAAATGGCAAATGGCAATCGGGAGGGACTTATCCATGAAATTTAATAATCCGACAGTTCTGTTTGCACAAGGTAGCGCATATTTGACTCCACAGTTCAAATCAATTCTCGATGAATTTTTACCGAGGTATTTCGATATTTTGCTTAACGATAATTTAAGGAGCAAAATTCAGGAAATTCGTATAGAGGGTCATACAGATAACGTCCCATATCCTAAAAAACATGCAGATCCCTATGTTGCAAATGTTATTCTTTCTCAGGAACGGGCGCTAAATGTGTTAATATATCTTAGGCAGATGCCCATATTTCAACGATATACAAAAGAGCAGAAAGAGTTGTTGGAATTTTGGTTCACGGCCAATGGTCTTTCGTATGGGAAATCGCTGGACAGCAATGGTGAATATACCTATAAAACGAAGAATGAGATTGATCCGACAGCATCCCGTCGTGTGGAATTCCGCATTGTGACCAGCGGAGAGGAAGTGCTTGAAAATTTTGTAAATAAAAATGCTGAATGCGATGGCCAATGACGAACCTATTTACAAATTTGAAAGGTTGAAGTCCTTGCTAAAATCAATGGGGTATCGCATTGATAAAGCCATTGGCTATAAACCCTTAAAAATTGAGGACGTTGATATAAATGATATTCGTAAAAATATCAAATTTACAGACAAAGGCATTTTTGTAATTGACGAGGAGGATAATCAAGAGCGTCAGATTTTTCTGTATAAACGAAATTATCGTTTGACAAAATACGGGAAACCGCGTTTTCATATTCGAGAGTGCCAGACAATTCAAGATTTCATAAATTCAGGAACATTAAAATCTGAATATCGGCGAGCCAATACGGACCCAGTTTCGGTTAAAGATATGGATAATAACATGCAAGAGGTAGAGATTCGTAATCTTCCTCTTTGCAAATACTGTATGAATATGGCTTTAGGGGAATACTCTGCAAATATGACATCTGCTGATTTTGTTGAAATATTGAAGCGGGCAGATGATTCATACGAGGAGGCCCAAAATAAAGATATAGAGGTTGATATATTTGGTTATACCAAAGATTGGACAAAAATTAGTCTTGCCTACCGAGAGTTGCATGAATACACCTGTGAGAAGTGTGGATTGCATATAACAAATCCATTCGACCAATTATTTATGCAAACACATCATAAAAATGGAAATAAGGTAGATAATAGACAGTCTAATTTGCAATGTTTGTGTATTCGTTGTCATGCAAATATAGACGCCCGACATAAAGCTAATTTTGCCAGAGGAGGCAATCGAATTACTCTGGAAGATTTTAACACAAAGTATCCTCAATAAAACAAAAGCAACAAACACTCTCTTAAAAGGAGAGAGCAGGGAGGAGGGGAAAATTTTCTCGCGCGTTTTTCTCAACAGATACGAGGACAGACTTTGCAAAGGGGTCTTAAATATACCCCTATTGCAATGTTTGTCCTCTCTTATTCAAATATAAGATTGTCAATTAATTCACTATTGTTTAACCAGCATTGGCTTTATGCAAATGTGTAAACCAGCGTGTCAACCGAATGAACTGCCAGCGAAAAAAGATTTCCCAAAATGAAGCGAGGACTTGCAGGAATGATTTATTTATCATACATTTGCACTCGCAATTCAGCAAAAGGGGAGCTTAGCTCAGCTGGTTCAGAGCGTCTGCCTTACAAGCAGAGGGTCGGGGGTTCGAATCCCTCAGCTCCCACGACAGAGACCATCCAAAACAGGATGGTTTTTTATGCCGGGAGCATAGCTCAGTTGGTTTAGAGCGCCTGCTCGACAAGCAGGAGGTCAGCGGTTCAAATCCGCTTGTTCCCACAAGCAGAAAAGCCTTTCGGATTCGTTTCGGAAGGCTTTTCTGTCGACATTGCGGCAATGCCACTCAAGAAAAAGACGGATACCTGCGTATCCGTCTTTTATTATGAAACAGGCCGTGCTATTTGCCGGTCGCCTGTTCGCGGCTGTTGCCGGGGTAGACTCTCACCAGAACGACGCCGTGAGGCGCAACGGCGGTTTCGAACTTGTCGGTGCACTCCGTGAGGTCCTTCTGCCGCCACAGGTCGCGCACGGCCTGCCTGCCGCGCAGACCCAGCATGCGGAGCGTGAAGTTCATCTTCACGGTCTGCCAGCCCCGGTTGAAAAGCCCGACGGCCATCGAGCCGTCTTCGAGGTGCTTGGCGTAGATCACCTGGTCGCCCTGCTGCCAGACGGGAACGGCCTGCAGGCCCAGCGGGTCCTGGTTGACGTCGATCACTTCGTCGTTGGTCAGCAGGCTCCGTGTGAAGTCGTCCATCTGCGCCATGTCGCAGCCGATCAGCAGCGGCGCGGCCAGCAGCGACCAGAGGCTGATGTGCGTATACTGCTCGTCGGCCGTGAGCTGCGTGTAGTGGAGTTTCGGGCCCCAGCCCACCATGCCTATGACCAGCATGTCGGGGTCGGCCCAGTGACCCGGGCGGTTGAAGGGCAGCCAGCGGTCCTGGCTGAACCCGATGCTGCTGATGCTCTCCCACGTGTCGCGGATGTCGCCCGTCGTGCGCCAGCAGTTGGAGTACCGCATCCACTGCGGGGCGTCGCCGTAGGGTGCGCTGTTCGAGAGGCTGTAAACGACGTCGCGGTCGAGCGTCCGAAGGGCGTCGTGCATCTCCTTGACGTGGTAATAGTCGAGCGGATTCCAGTCGTACTTGAGGTAGTCGATACCCCATTCGCCCCATTGCTTCACGTCGGCCTCCACGAAGGAGTAAGGGCCGAGGTGCCAGACTTCGGTCCGGTCCTTCCAGTAGTTGCTGCCCTCTTTCTGATAACGGTAATGCTCGTTGTGCCGGCCTTTTTTGATCCACTCGTTGACGCCGTCGGGGTTGTCCGAGTAGCTGCCGATATGCGCGGCATAGGTCCCGATCCACGGCGTGGAGTAGATGCCCACCCGCAGGCCCATGTCGTGAATCTCGCGTACAAGGCCCTTCATGTCGGGGAATTTCGTGTTCGGCTGGATCGCGTTGTGTTTGCCGCCGCGTTTGCCCTGCCATCCGTCGTCGATGTTGATGTAGGACCAGCCGTGGTCGGCGAGTCCGCTTTCGACCATCGCGCGCGCCGACGAGAGCACCTGCTCCTGCGTGACGTCGCGCGCCCAGCAGTTCCAGCTGTTCCAGCCCATCGGCGGAGTGAGTGCGATTTCGTCGCCCACGACGATCTTCAGATTACGCTCGCAGCTGCCCGACGCATTTGCGGCTTTCAGGTGCACGGTATATTCGCCCGGAGCGGTTACGCGTCCCGTGATCCGTCCGGTTTCGGGGTCGAGTTTCAGCCCTTTGGGAAGCCCCTCGGCCGAGAAAGTCATTGGACGGACGCCCGTCGCGGCGATCGTGTAGAGGAATTCCGAACCCGGGCGGACGCCGAAGACGCGGGCGCCGTTGATGCGCGGGGTGTCGGCGGGTTTCGGGGTCAGGATGTATTTCGACATGTCGGGCGCGCTTTGCGCCGCAGCCTGCCCGGCCGCCGCCCCGCCGCAGAGTGCGGTCAGGACGAGGGTCGTCAGGTAAAGCAGAATCGGTTTTTTCATCGGTTCGGGAATTTTGGATTTCGGGTTCATTTCGTCTTTTCCGCCAGCACCGGAACGAATTCCGACACGGAGTACAGTTTGTTGCGGTTGCTGGCATTTACGGCCAGTCGTACGTAGCGGCCCGAAACGGTCCACTGCTCGACGGCGTAGGTTCCGGTCGTCGACGTGTTGGTCTTGTCGCCGAAGTCGAAGTCCTGGGCTTTCGTCCAGTTCTTGCCGTCGTCCGAAAGCTCGATGTAGCCGGCGCGGAGGTCGGTCACGTAGGAGTCGCTGCGGCGGACGAGCGTCATGCCGCACCAGTAGTACGTCTTGCCCATATCCCATACGGTCGATGCTTCGTTGGGGTTGATGTCGCCCTCTCCGGTGTTGTTGTAGCGGCTCTCCCAGCGGGTGACCAGATCGCCGTCGATCATCAGCTCGGGGCCGCGGCCGGTGTAGTAGGAGCTGCACGAAACGAGATTCCACTTGCTGCGGCTGTCGTAGATCGGGAGCAGCGAGATGTGGTAAAGCACCGTGTTCTTCTCGCCGATCTTGAATTTCGAATTGCTCTTGAGCCTTACGGCCAGCGTGTAGTAACGGTCTGCCGTCAGATTCGATTTGTCGATGTCGATGGTCGAAACCGCTTTGTTCGAGCCGGCTTTCAGGTCGGCTCCCGTGAAGGTGTAGGCGCTTTCGGGCAGCGGGATGTATTGCGTGCCGTGCTCGGCGTTATAGGCCGCGAGCACTGCATCGCCGTGTTCGTATTCCATCTCGGAATCCCACTTGTTGTTGAACTCGGTGTAGGCTGTGAATTCGAGCGTATTGGCGTCGGTGGCGCTCAAGTCGCTTTCCACGACACCGGCGTTCTCGGCCAGCACCTCGGTCTCCTGCATCCGGGGATTGATCAGAATGGTGTTCAGCTTCTCGTTGACCTCGGTTCCCGTGGCCGTGAGCCGCAGCGGAAGGACGTAGTCGTTCATGTAGGGCAGCGCCATGATCCCCTTGCAGTCGAGGCGGACGGTGAGGGTGGCGCGGCGGCCTTCGGCCGTGATCGAACCGGTGTCCTTGACGATCTGGTAGTACTCCTCGCCGAGCAGCGTGTAGGAGGAGCCGTTCGCGGCGTTGAGAGCCTCGACGGCATCGGGATCGGGTACGACCTTCACCTCCGACGGCTGTCCGAAGTAGCCGCTGCTGTAAGCGTAAATGTTGTAGTCGATCGTCTCCTCCACGTCGTAATAGATTGCGTTCTGCACGCCGTTGTTGACGATGTAGACGCGCGGGTCGGTCAGGTTGTCGTTGCGGTGGTCTTTTTCGCAGGCGGTCAGCAGCAGCACGCCTGCGAAGGGTATCAATATGTTTTTCAGTTTCATAATTATCCGGATTAGAGGGGTTTACCAGCCGTAGTTCTGCGTGCATTTCACACGGTCGAGTTCTTCCTGGGAAATCGGGAAGAGGTAGCAGCGCTTGGTGAAGACGCGGTTGCCGTCGCGGCCGCCGTCGTATTTGCAGATGACGCGCTGCCAGAATTCGCCGTTCGCCTTGTGGTCTTTGGCCGAGATGTTCATGCCGTAGACCGGCATGTTGTTGTCCGTCTCGGCCGTCATCCAGGTCCGCGTGTCGAAATAGCGCAGGTTTTCGAAGCACAGCTCGACCTGGCGTTCGCGGCGGATCAGTTCGCGCATCTTGGCCTGGTCGCCGGCGGCGTCGGGATAGACCTCCTCGATGTCGGGAACGCCGGCGCGTTTGCGGATCATGTTCAGGTAGAGCGTGATGTCCGCGTTCGACGGATCGTACTCGTTAAGCGCCTCGACGTAGTTGAGCAGGATCTCCGCATAGCGGAATACGGGGAAATCCAGGTAGCCATAGTTGCCGGTGGAGGTGTCGATCGACGGGTTGGTGAACTTATGCGCCAGATAACCCGTCGGCGGATAGTTGTGCGATTTTCCCGGACCCGAATTGCCGTTGAAATAGAACTGGACGTTGGCTGTTTTCTTGTTGGCTCCGTGCCAGGTCATGCCGCTCCAGAACACGTTGACGTAGAAGCGCGGTTCGCGGTTCTGGTACATTTTGAACGTCTCCAGTTCGTCGCCGTAGATCGGGTGCTTGAACTTCGAGAATCCGCTTTCGCTGTAACCTGCGTCGGGGTCGATGATCGGCCGCGCCTGGTCGCCGTCGGTGTAGCCCGTGATGGGGTAGCGGCCGTTGGCCATGGCGAACGCGTCGACCTGTTTCTGGGTTACGCCGTAGCCGCCGTAGGCCGTTCCGCCGACACTCGGGGGCGTGGTGACTATACGCCACTGGTAGCCGCTGGCGATGCGCGTGTAGATCTTCTCCGTAGCGCCGGTCCCGGAACCTACCGACGTGAAGAGCGTGTTGAAGCTGGCGTAGGGGTCCGTGCCGTCGGCGCCGACCAGCGAGTAGAGGTTCAGGTTCATAACGTCTTTGGCGGCCTGGGCTGCCAGCTCCCATTTCTTTTCGTCGTACTGGGTCGGGAACAGGTGGTCGCCGTTTCTGTTGACGATACCCTTGTAGAGTTCGTTGCCGTTGAAGAGCTTGCGGGCCGAGTAGAGCAGCAGGCGGGCGCGGGCGGCCAGGGCGGCGCCTTTCGTGGCACGGCCGTAGTAGATGTCGGGCCAGCTGTCGGGCAGCCCCTTGGCGGCTTCCCAGAGCTCGTTCGCGACGTAGTTGACGCACTCGTCCCAGGTGTTGCGCTCGCGCTGGTCGAGTCCGCTCTGCGTGAAGTCCACCGGATCGTCGCCGATGAGGAAGATGGGACCGTAGACGGGCAGCATCATGGCGTAGAAATGCGCGCGCAGGAAGCGGGCCTCGTTGTAGTAGTAGCCCTTGTCGACATCGTTCAGTTCCTCCGGAGGGCACTTGTGGACGTTCTGCATGAAGTAGTTGGCTTCGCGGATGCCCTTATAGGGCGTGTTGTAGGTGTCGTCGCGGTAGATGTGTAGCGATGGGTTCCACGAGTTGTAGTTGATCTGGGTGTAGGACCGGTCCAGATAGGCGAACGAGGTCTCGTCCGAGCAGGCCTCCCAGGGGATGTCGTTGCTGTTCGACACGCAGGCGGGAGCTTCGTAATCCGGCTGGTAGGAGTAGATGTTGGTCAGGTATTGGAGCGTGGTCTTCTGCTTTTTGAATATGTTGTCCGAAGTCAGCGGCTCGTCGGGCTGGCGGTCGAGGTATGAGTCGCAGGAAGCGAGCATGGCTCCGGCTGTCAGGAACAGGGCGAATGTTTTAATCGTGTTTTTCATGGTTGTTGCCGGTTAGGGGTTAGAAACCGATCGTGAGACCGAGGTTGATGATCCGGTTGTTCGGGTAGTTGGTGGCTCCGGTTTGCAGGTCGGGGTCCCACAGCTTGAAGGGGCTGAACGTGAATAGGTTCACACCCGAGAGGTAGACGCGCAGGCTCTGCATGGCGATCTTGTTGGCGATGCGTTTGGGCAGCGTGTAGCCGAGCTCGAGGTTCTTCAGGCGCAGGTAACGTCCGTTGGCCATCCAGAAGGTCGACAGCTGGTTGTTGTTGTCGATGGCGCCGGTCGTCATGCGCGGGTATTTGGCGCCGGGGTTCTCCGGAGTCCAGGTGTTGCCGTAGAGGTCGGCGAATACGCTCGACTCCTTGAGGTTGCGGCCGACGAACGCCTGCGTCTGGTCGGTGAGGGTCGAGAAGCTGACATGCGCCACGCCCTGGAAGAATGCCGACAGGTCGAATGCCTTCCATTGCAGCGAGAAGCCGAATCCGTAAACGATCTCGGGGATGTCCGAGTAGCCGATGGGCTTCGTGTCGTAGTTGTCGACGATGCCGTCGCCGTTGAGGTCGAGGTATTTGATGTCGCCCGGTTTCACCTCGCCGAAACTCTGTTTGGCCCACGAGTCGATGTCTTCCTGATCCTGGAAGAGTCCGGCGGCCACCAGACCGAATTTCTGCCACTGCATCTGGCCGCTGTGGTTCATGTAGGTATAGGCGTAATCAGGCTCGTCCTGGTCCATGATCCGGTTGCGTGCGTAGGTGAAATTGCCGCGCACGGTGAGGTGGAGGTCCTTGCCGAGCGGTTGGTGGTATTCGAGCGAGGCGTCGATGCCGCTGTTGCGCATCTTGCCGATGTTCACCCAGGGTTTGGTGCTCAGACCCACGTACATGGGGATGGATTTGCGCTGGAGGAAGATGCCCTCGCGGTTTTCCTTGAAATAATCCACCGATATGTTCAACTGGTTGAAGAACGAGAGGTCGGCGCCGAGATTGAACTTCTTGGCCTTTTCCCAGCCTACGTTGGGGTTCGGGAATTCGCCGAGGCGGACCGAGGTGTACTGGCTGGGCGTCGTGCCGAAATAGTATTTGCCGCCGCCGATCACGGTTTCGTTGTAGATGAAACGGCGGTCGCCGCCGATCTGGTCGTTGCCCACCAGACCGTAGGAGGCTTTGAGCTTGACCATGCTGACCACGTCGCGGATCGGCTCGAAGAATTTTTCGTTCGAGACGACATAACCCAAGGCGATCGACGGGAAGAAACCGAAGCGGTGGTTGGGCGAGAAGTTCTCCGAGCCGTTGTAGCCGAAGTTACCCTCGACGAAGTAGCGGTTGTCGTAGTTGTAGGTGATACGGCCCGCAATGCCCTGATGGCGGTAGGGAAGCGCTTTTTCCGAGTTGTTGGCGCTTTCGCCCACGTAGTTCTTCTGCGACTGCTGGAAGAGGAACATGGCCGATAGGTCGTGCTTGCCGAAAGTGCGTGCCCAGTTGGCCACGGCTTCGAAGTAGACCGAACGGTAGCCTTTGTTGGTCTGCTTGTAGGAGAGGTTCTCCTCGCCGATCTGCGTCTGGTTGAATTCGAGTTCGCCCGCTTCGTTGCGGCCGGTGGCCAGCCATTGGGGCGAGGTTTTCGTGCGGCTCAGGTTGTTCTCGTTCTTGGCGTCGAACGAACCCTTGATCGAAACGGTAAGGCCCTTGGTCACCCAGTCGCCCAGGTCCTGCGTCAGCACGAACAGCGACTGCGCCGTGTTGTAGAAGATTTCGCGGTAACCGGTCTGCGTCAGCAGCGCATAGGGGTTCTCGCCCTGTCCCGACGCCGGGCCGGCCAGGTAGCCGTTCGAATAGACGTCCGGGAAGGCGTTGGCTGCGGTCTTGAGCGCATAGCCCCAGATGCCGTTGGCGCCGGTGGCGCTCGAACCCGGTTCGTTCTTGCGTTCGAACGTGGTGGCCAGGTTGATGTTGAGCTTGGTGTATTTGTGGAGCTGGACCTCGACGTTCGACCGGAAGTTGAACCGACGGTAGAAGACCGACGTGTTGTACTCCTTCATGTTGTCGGCCTTGAACAGGCCGTCCTCGTTGTAGAAGCCGCCCGAGATGTAGTATTTGGCCGTCGAGCCGCCGCCCGAGATGTTGACGTTGACGCGCTGGTTGAACGAGTAGTCCTTGTAGAGCCGATCCACCCAGTCGATGTTGGGGTGCAGGTCGGGGTCCGAACCGTCGCGGAACATCTGGATGTCCTTCTTCGAGTAGAAGTCGTATCCGGCCGCCGCATTGTACATCTCGGCGAACTGGACGGCGTCGATCATGTCGGGAATCTTGGTCGGCTGCACCATGCCGGCCTCGAACTTGATGTTGATCTGCGGCTTGCCTACGATACCTCCGCGGGTGGTGACCAGCACGACGCCGTTGGCGCCGCGTACGCCGTAGACGGCGGTCGCCGCGGCGTCCTTGAGGATCGAGAACTCCTTGATGTCCTCGATGTCCACCAGGTCGAGGTCGCGCTCGATGCCGTCGACCAGCACCAGCGGCGACTTGTTCGAGCCGAAGGTGCTGATGCCGCGGATCCAGAAGGTCGACGAGGCGCCCGGTTCGCCCGAACGCTGTACGGAGATGACGCCCGCGAGCTGTCCGGCCAGGTTGTTCGAAATCTTGCCCGTGGGCATCTTGATGTCGTTGACCGGAACGGAGGCTATCGAGCCGATGATGCTGGCCTTTTTCTGGGCGCCGTAGCCGACGACGACGACCTCTTCGAGGTTGTTGTCCGGCGAAAGGGAGATCACTTTCGGAATGCGGCCGATCGGGAACTCCTGCGTCTGGTAACCGACGTAGGAGACGGTCACGAAGCCGAAGTTGCCGGAGAACGAATAGTCGAACGAACCGTCCGATGCGGTGCTCGTGCCGAGCGCCGAATCCTTGATCCAGATCGTGGCGCCGATGATCGGCTGCCGGGTCGCGGCGTCGAGCACCTGGCCCGCGATGTGCTGTTTTCGCGGCGCGGCCGGAGCCGGGGCTGCGGATGCGGGGCTTTGTGCCTCCGCACGGGTCAGGATGATGTTGTTCTGACGGATGATGTAGGTGATGCCGGTTCCGCGCAGGGCTTCGTCGAGCAGCTGGGAAACCGATTTCGTCGATTTGGCGATTTTTACGGGGACGTTGTCCGCCAGGTTGCCCTGGTAGGAGATCCGGTAGGAGGTCTGCGATTCGATCTCCTGAATCAGTCCTTTCAGGCTGGTTACGTTTTCAACGCGGACCGAAGTCTGCTGGGGCGACGGCGCCGCCTGCATTTCCCCCCCCCCACGGAATAAGGAGTGTCAGGCATGCTGCCAGTAGATACCAGGCATGCCGCATACGGAGTAACTTTTGTTTCATAGAGGTTTGGTTAAGATTGGATTATTTGTGAATGGTGATTTTTTCGCCGTTGCGGTTGAAACGGGTGTTCGTCGAAAGCGTCAGCACTTCGAGGATATGGTCGATCGGCATGTTGAAGTCGAGCGTTCCGGTGAACTGGATGTTTTTGAGCGCCTCGCTGCGGAAGGCGACGCCGATGCCGTAGAAATCCTCGATCACCCCGGCGATCTGCGCCAGGTCGACGTGGCGGAACGTGCGCAGCCGCGCGGCCAGCTCCGCCTCCACGTTGACCGTTTGCAGCGTCAGGTCGTTGTCCGTGGGGTTGTAGGAGACTTTCTGCCCCGGGTGCAGGGCCACGACGTGGTCCGCGGCGCGGAAATCGACGGCTCCCTCGACCAGTACGGTTTCGACGTCGGAGCTGTCGTCGTAGGCTTTCAGGTTGAATTTGGTTCCGCGGACCACGACTTCGGCGTCGTGGACCGTGGTGACGGTGAACGGCGCGCCGTTGCGCTTGCTGACTTCGAAAAAGGCTTCGCCGGTGAGGTGCACCGTGCGGTTCCCGTCGTCGAACGAGGCCGGATAGTTGAGCTGCGAACTGCGGGTGAGCCGGATGACGGAGCCGTCGGGCAGCGTCACCGAGCAGTCGCTGCGCTCGGCGCTGACCGTGCAGATGCGGTCGTCCGGCCGGTTCTGGTAGAGATACATGCCTGCGACGATCACGCCCGCGACGAGGATGGCGGCGTAGCGCGCCGCGATCTGCCGCCATTGGGGCCTTGTTTTCGTGCGGCGCAGTTCGATGCGCCGCTGCAACGATCTGAAGGCCTGGTCGGTGTTGACCGACGCGGCGGCACGGAGCCGGTCTCCGGCGAAGAGCACGAAGTAGAGCGCTTCGAGCCGGCGGCGGTTCTCCTCCGAGGCGTCGTACCAGTTTTCGATCTCGCGGTTGGCGGGTTCGTCGAGTTTTCCTTCGAGAAATTCGGTCAGCAGGTTGTCGTCGATCTCTTTCATAAGTTCGGTTTCTAACAGTAATACGGTTTTGGGGAAATAGTTACTAAACGAAAACCCGATTTTTTTTCGGGCTTTCGTTTTTATTGCATATGGTCGGTTGCAGGGGCAGGGGTTTCAGTTGTTCCCGGGCATTTCGAAAAACAGCGCGATCAGCGGCAGGTAGTCCTTCAGCGCGACGCCGAGGACTTTGAGCGCCTGGCCGATATGGTAGTTGACGGTCTGGGGCGACACCTCCATCTCGGCGGCGATCTGCTGGTGGGTCATGCCCTGGAAGCGGCTCATCTCGAAGATGCGCCGGGTCTGCTCGGGGAGTTGGGCGAGCGCCTCGCGGTAGAGCCGTGCGAGTTCCGTGCCGAGGTAGAAGTCCGGGGAGTCGAACTGGTCGGCGAATCTCTTTTCCAACTGCTGGTGGACGCGTGAATGGACCTTCTGGCTGGAGATGCGGTCCAGCGACTTGTTGCGGACGATCATAAACAGAAGTCCTTTCAGCGAAAGTTCCTCCATCAGGCGGTCCCGGTTTTCCCAAATGTACAGCATCGTGTCCTGTACGATGTCCTCCGCCACGGGGAGGGATACCCAGCGCGAGGCGAAGCTGCACAATCCCTTGTAATAGAATCGGTAGCACGCTTCGAAACACTGCCGGTCCCCGGCGTTGAGCCGTCGGATGACCAGTCGGTTGTCGAGGATGTCGTATTTGGTGTTCAGGGACATAAACCGTCGTATCTCGCGTAATTCGGGAGGCTAAAATTACAATTTTTTCCGGAAAACGGGCCGGATTCCCGAAAAAAGGGCCACCTTTGCAGTAAAATGGAACCGGGCTGCCGGGAAGTCCGCGCCCCGGGATCGCCGTTTTACATCGCTTATGAATACCGTCTGGATCGTACTGCCTGTATTGATCGCGCTGATGTTTCAGCTCGGCATCGAACTCGACCGGCAGGCCTTCGCCGGTGTGGCCCGCCGTCCGGCGGCCGTTGTCGCGGGGCTGCTGGGCCAATTGGCGCTGCTGCCGCTCATCGCCTTCGGCGTGGGGCTGGCCTTCCGCCTGCCGCCCGTCTATTTTCTGGGGCTGCTGCTCGTCGCCTGCTGTCCGGGAGGCAGTTCGTCGAACGTCTTTTCGATGCTGGCCAAGGGCGACGTGGCCCTTTCGGTGACGCTGACCGCTTTGAGCAGCCTCATCACGCTCTTCACGATTCCGCTGGTGATGGGTTTCGCCGCGCGTTTCGTCGCGGTGCATGCCAGTGCGGCCATCGAACTTCCGGTCGGGAAACTGCTGGTGCAGAACATCGTCCTGCTGTTCCTGCCGATGCTCTGCGGGGCGCTTTTCAGGCATTGGCGGCCCCGGGCGGCACGGCGTGTGCACGAGCTGCTGGGACGTGTGGCCTTCCCGGCCCTGATGCTGCTGGCGGCGGTGTTCTTCGTGCAGTACGCCTCGACGATTCTGGAGAATCTCGGCGTGCTGGGGCTGGCCGCGGGTGCGCTGATCCTGCTGGCGATGGCGGGCGGATCGCTGCTGGCCCGCCTGTTCCGGCTCCGGCGGGCGGTGCGCCGCACGATCGTCATCGAGGTCGGGATGCAGAACGCTGCGCAGGCGATCGCCGTCGCCACCTCGCCGCTGATCTTCGACAGCGGCGAAATGGCCGTCCCGGCCATCGTCTACGCCCTCGTGATGAACGTGGTTCTGCTCTCGTACCTGAAACTGCTGCCGAAATGTACCGATGAAACGGCGTCGGAAGGCGCCTGACCGAGTATCTTTGCCGTATGAAATTCCTGAAAGTCGCTGTTTTGTTTTTCGGCCTGGCCGCGGCGTTTGCCGTGCGGGCGCAGGGCGGGACCTATCCCGTCAGCGGGCGGGTGATCGACCGTTTGAGCCGCCGCCCCGTGGCCTATGCCGCCGTGGTGCTGGCCGGGCAGGAGCAGAAGGGAGCCTCGACCGACTCGCTGGGGAGGTTCCGCATCGAGCGCGTGAAGCCGGGCATCTGGCGGCTGGCGGTCTCGTCGGTGGGCTACAAGAGCCTCACGACGCCCGAATACATGGTCTCGGCCGCCACGCCCTTTATCGAAGTCGAGCTGGAGGAGGATGCCGCGCAGCTGGAGGCCGTGACGGTCCGTCCGTCGCCGTTCCGCGTCACGGCGGAGAGTCCCGTAAGTTTGAAGGTGATCGGCCTGCGGGAGATCGAGAAAAGCCCCGGCTCGAACCGCGACGTGTCGCGCATCGTGCGCTCGTATCCCGGCGTGGCCTTCTCGCCCGTGGGGTATCGCAACGATTTGATCGTGCGCGGCGGCGGGCCTGCGGAGAACAAGTTCTACATGGACGGGATCGAAATCCCGAACATCAACCATTTCGCCACGCAGGGGGCGACGGGCGGTCCGGTGAGCATCGTCAACGCCGACCTCGTGCGCGAAATCAGTTTTTATACGGGCGCTTTTCCCGCCGACCGGGCCGGGGCGTTGAGTTCCGTGCTGGACTTCAGGCTCCGCGACGGCAATGCCGAAAAGCAGACCTTCAAAGCGACGTTGGGCGCCTCGGAAGTGGGGTTGAGCGGCAGCGGGCACATCGGCGGCAAGACGACTTATCTGTTTTCCATCCGCCAGTCCTACCTGCAACTGCTGTTCAAACTGCTGGGGCTGCCCTTCCTGCCCAACTACATCGACGGGCAGGCGAAAGTCAAGACACGCCTTTCGGAGCGCGACGAGCTGACGGTGCTGGCCCTTGCGGGATTCGACAACATGCGTCTCAACGTCGACGAGAAGGGGGAGGACGCCGAATACCTGTTGAGCTACCTGCCCCGCATCCGGCAGGAGACCTTCACGGTGGGGGCTTCGTGGCGTCACTATGCGGGCCGCCACGTGCAGACCGTGACCTTGAGCCACAACTACCTGAACAACCGCAACCTGAAATACCTGCGCAACGATGATTCGTCGGAGGACAACCTGACGCTCCGGCTGCGCTCCGTGGAGCAGAAGACCACGCTCCGGGCCGAGAACCGCACCTATCTGGGCCGCTGGACCGTCCGCGAGGGCGTCGAGGTGAATTATTCCGACTACACGAACCGCACGCTGCAACGGCTCTATACCGACAGGACGCAGCTGTCGGACTACCGGACCCGGCTGGGAATCGTCGGCTGGGGGCTGTTCGCCGGGGCCGAATACGCCTCGGCCGACAAGCGGTTCACCGCCTCGGCGGGCCTGCGCGCCGACGGGTGCGACTACTCGGGACGTATGGCGCGGGTGTGGCGCCAGCTGTCGCCCCGGGCTTCGGTCTCCTATGCGGTAGGTCCCGGCTGGTCGGTGAGCGGCAGCGCGGGGCTTTACTGCCAGCTGCCGCCCTACACGGCGTTGGGATTCAAGGTGGACGACGCGCTGGTCAACCGATCGCTCGATTACATGCGCGTCGGGGTCTTCAGCGCGGGTGTCGACTGGCGGCTGCGCGACCGGCTGATCGTCTCGGTCGAGGGATTTTACAAACGCTACGGCGATGTGCCGCTGTCGGTGGCGGACGGGATTCCGCTCTCGTGCAAGGGCAACGATTACGGCGTGGTGGGCAACGAGAAGCTGGTCTCCTCGGCGCAGGGGCGCGCCTACGGCGTCGAGGCGATGGCCCGCTGGCAGATTCCGGGGCGAGTGAACGTCGTGGGATCGGTGACCGTGTTCCGCTCGGAGTACCGCAACGACCGGCAGGCCCCGTGGATCGCCTCGGCGTGGGACAACCGTTTCGTGGTCAACGTCAGCGGAACCTACGACCTGCCGCGCCACTGGAGCTTCGGTGCGAAGTTGAGCGCCGTGGGCGGTGCGCCCTACACGCCCTACGACGTGGAGCGTTCGTCGCTCGTCGAGGCGTGGGATGCGCAGGGACGGCCCTACTACGACTATTCGAAATACAACGCCGGGCGGCTCGACGCCTTCGCCCAGCTGGACGTGCGCGTCGACAAGGTGTTCTACTTCCGCCGCTGCATGCTGGGCGTCTACATCGATCTGCAAAACGTTGCGGGCGGTCGTTTGCGCCAGCCCGACGTGCTGATGTCCACGGGGGAGATCGAAAATCCCTCGGCTCCGGCGTCGGAGCGGCGTTACCGCATGAAATACCTCGAACAGGTGAGCGGCACGCTGCTCCCGACGCTGGGCCTGACGGTCGAGTTTTAAGCCTCCGGCGTCCGCCGGGCGTTCCGTTTGTCCATTGAGAAACTGATGATGAAGGGGATCGCGAGGAAGACCGCCGTGCCGGTCACCACCAGCCACGTGTACGTCGCCGGACTGCCCACGGGCAGCTGCGAAGGCGGGAAGAAGGTGACGATGAACGAGAACAGCACGGCGAGGAACCCCACGCCTCCGATCAGCCACATGCCCGTGTTTCCGCCCGGCACGCGGTAGCTGCGGATAAGCTTGGGCTGCGTGTAGCGCAGGCGGATTCCTGCGGCGTACATCATCATGTACATGATCAGATACAGTCCCACGGTCAGGGCGCTCAACAGGAAGAACGCCACGCTGACGTCGTCCATCACGATGTAAAGCGACGAGAGGAGCGTCACGATGCAGCCCTGGATAATCAGTATGTTGAGCTGCACGCCGTTCTTGTTGGTCTTCTGGAGGAAGCAGGGCAGAGCACCGTCCCTGGCCGTCCACAGCAGGCCGCGGCTGGGGCCCGAAATCCACGACATCACGCCCGCCAGCGCACCGAAGGCCACGAGCAGCCCCATGACGTTCGAGAGCCATCCCACGTGGTAACGTTCGAAAGCGATCTGGAAGGTGGTGAACAGCCCCGACTGGAGGTTGATCTGGTCGTAGGGGGTGATGATGGCCACGGCCAGCGCGCCCAGCGTGAACAGTCCGAACGAGATCAGCGCCGCGAGGAACATCGCCCGTGGGAACTGCGTCTGGGGTTTGGCCAGTTCCGGAGCGTGCACGGCGTGCACCTCCACGCCGGCGAACAGCAGCAGGATGCCCGCCAGGAACGCGATGTCGCTCATGCCCGTGATGTGGGGGAAGAGACGCGGGTGGACGTGCTGCGCGGCGTCGACGTTGACGATCTGCGAGACGCCGGCCGGAATCTCCTTCAGGGCGATTTCGTTGCCGCCGGCCATCCAGATGACCGCCATCACGATCACGACGACGCCCGGGAGCACCGTGCCGATCAGAAATCCCTTCGAGGTGATGCCCGAGATGGCCGACGTGCCGCGCAGGGTCACCAGCGTCGCGCACCAGTACATCGCAATCGAGAACAACCCGACGTACAGCCCGTTCTGCGCCAGAGCCGGAACGCCGATCATGTAGGCGATCGACGCGGCGGCGAATCCCAGTACGGTGGGATACCAGACGACGTTCTGAATCCATTGCAGGAAGATCGCCGAGAAGCCCAGGTGGCGGTTGAAAGCCTCCTTGACCCAGGTGTAGACGCCGCCGCCGCGGTCGGCGAAGGCGCTGCCCAGTTCGGCGCCAACGAGGGCCGCGGGAATCAGGAAGAGGAACGTCGCGAAGAAAATGTAGAAGAACATCGTCAGTTCCTCCTGGGCCATCATCGGGAGCCCGCGCAGGCTGATGACGGCCGCAGCGGTCATCAGCGCCAGCTGCGTCGTGGTGATATTTTTACGTTTTGCCATGGTGGGTAGGTTGGATTTTGCTGTTTTCCCTCGTCGTCCGCCGCACAGTTTTCGTGCCGGAGCGCATTGCCGCCCCGTGAAATCGGCAGCCGGAGCGTTGCAAAGAACCGATCGGAACACCGGGCGGCTTTTTCGTACCCTGCGCACGCGGGAACGGCGCGCCCGGCATGCGGACGCAAAAACAGCAGGGAATCTCGCGATTGCCTGCTGTCCCCGGAGGTCGCCCTCCTAAAACTACTAACCCAAACTTAAATAAATGAAGAAACCTCACTGCGGTTGCTGTGCCGCAGCTGACCGGAATAAGTACAAAGCGCGTGCCGAACCTGCAATCGCCGTCCGCCGCAGACCGTTTGGCCGATTATCGGGTCTTGTCGTGGAATTTTCACCGGAATAATTTTGGTTTTATTTCTTTTTATTGTTTTATTTGTGGCATATGCCTGATGATAGTGTCTTTAAAGGAAAATTCACGGCGTTGTAACGTGGAAGGAGAAAAAGACATTTTGCGGCGGGTGAGTGGCGGGGACAGCGATGCCTTGTGGCCGATCTTCCCGAAACACGGTTCGCGTGTGGGAGGTCTTCGCCGTTGCGGGAGTTGATGCTACGCCCCGCGAATGGCTGTACGAAACGGCCGTCGCCTGCCGGGTGATCTACGACTGGCAGCGGGCCGACGGGACCTACGGCAAGCAGTTCGTGACGGACACTTACCTGCTGCCCGAACGCCAGCTGATCCTGGCGTCGTATCGTCTGGCCGCCGTGCTCAACGACCTGTTCGGTTAGTGATGCCCTCCGGGGATAAAAAAACAGCAGGGAATCTCACGATTGCCTGCTGCCCCCAGGAGGTTGCCCTCCTAAAACTACTAACCCAAACTTAAATAAATGAAGAAACCTCACTGCGGTTGCTGTGCCGCAGTTGACTGAAATAAGTACAAAGCGCGTGCCAAAGTTGCGCCGCTGTCTGCCGGAAAAGGGACGCATCGTGGTCGGAACGGTCCGCTGCGCAGAGCGGCGGGGCGCGTTTCGCGGAAATATTCCGCCGGATCGCTTGCTTCCTGCCGATAAAAGCGTATCTTTGCCGTGCAATGGTTTCCCCGTGGAGGGGAATTAAAAGGGAATGCCGTGTGAATCGGCAACAGTTCCCGCTGCTGTGAGTCCCGCCCGCAAGGGCTTTTTCGTTGCGGCATTCTTGAGCCACTGGTCCTCCGGGACCGGGAAGGCGCCGCCTCGGGGGACAAGTCAGAAGACCTGCCTTGCGCGATAGGGTGTTTGCTCCTGCGGAGAAAGGGAGCGCCTGAAGTCGTCGCCGGCGGTTTTTCCGTGCGTCCTTATTTGCTTCGGCCCTCTTTTTCCTGTTGCTGCGAACCTCTTCGGACAGACTTTTTTACGGTTGGATGAGGAAGTCGTCGCCATGCTTTGCCGGGTCGTCATGCCTGTTTTTGCCTGCGCGGTATTCTCCGTGAAGTCTGTCCCTTACGGACGGAACAGATGGAACCATTAACTAAAAAACAAGGTATGATGAAAAAATTATTTGTGATCTGCTCCTGGGCGCTGCTTCTCGGCGGCTGCAAGAGCGAATCCGGGGCTTCGTACCGGGGATAAAACGAAATGTATAGATAGTGATTGATTAGAGTGACGATGCATTGAGCGAACGATCAGAGGGTTAGCAGCGTGACATCCCCGGGCGAGGCCCGAAACGAAATGTGACTTTAGTGTTACTTACGTGTTACATCCCTTCGTGGTCTGAACGCATCGTTCAGTGTGTAATGTTACTTTGCCTCCAAAAGCAGCCTGAAACGGCTCTATTTTGGCGGCTTTTTTTGCGCCTAAATCCCCCGTACATGGAGATAAGAGCCCATTTCTCGCCTTTTACTGCCTCTGTTGGATAACCTCTTGCCTGAGCGTTCAAAAAGGCGTTCAGAGGCTCTTTGTGTCGCTTTTGAACGCTTCTCCTTTGTCGTTCGTTTGTTCTGCTTGATTCGACTTAGGGGGACATTAAGGGGGACGTTTTGGGGGACATGTTTTCCGAATAAAAAAAACGAAATATCCACGTTAGGGGGACATTTAGGAGGACAAATTCGTGTAAAAATTTGCTTCGTATAGTATCGTTACGCACATAATAACGATTGAATTTGCATGAAATAGGCGGTATAACACCCCCTTAATGACATGTAAAATAAAACATATTGGCGCGTATGGCGCTGAATGTGTGCGTTTTGCGGAATAATGGCGGTATGGATGTCCGTCAAAGGTGCGCGCGACGTCTTTCTCTACCCCATTGTGTTGAACCGAATGCTCGCTTTAACAAGTGCAAGAGCTTGGATGGAGTCAATCGGGATGTCCTTTGGGGAGTGGTGAGGATTGTGGCTGACAAGTCGGATGAACCGATCGTCATCTGCTTTCTGGATATACTTGATTGTGATGTAGCTTTCTCCGTCGATGTTGAAGGACAGTAGATACATCTCACCCCATAGGATGTTCTTGGATCCATTGGGGATCTCTTTATATAATACAATATCTCCGCTCTTCAGTAACGGATACATTGAGTCTCCTCTGACGTAGACAGCTCCGTCGCATGGAGGCAAGTCTGGTATCTGGATATGGCTGATTGGGGTCATTCGGCCTTGATCGGCAAATAGAGCTACCAGACCGGCTGTTGCATCGAGTTCGTATAGGGGTACGCTTTGCACGTCGATCCGTCGATCCGTTCGAAGTGTGAACTGCGACTGGATTGTTGCGCCAGTCGTCTGGGCGTCTTCGCCTCGAGTCATACACCCTTTGCCGGAGAGCAGCCATTCAGCCGATATGTTCGCATTTGCGCATATTTTCTCCAGAACATCATAGGAAGGCTTGCCTTGGCGCGTGCCAACGACATTCTCTATAACGGTTGGCGATATGCCTACATGCTGGGCAAATGCCCGCTTATTGCCTGCGTACAAGCGGTTTATAATTTCCACAAATCGACCGTTAATACCAGTGTTCTTTCCCATATTCGCAAAAGCGTAAAAATGTTCGCAAAATATTTTGATTATTCGCATTTGCGAATTATATTTGCATTGTCTTAACAAGTTAAGACGCGGTAAAGATAGTGAAAATTACAAGAATAACGAAAATGGGAACTGATATTAAGAGATGGCACACGCAGAGTTGCAAGGATCGGGTTTGTTTTTACCTGATCATTCGTGGGATCGCCTTCAGCTACACGCCCGACTTGGGAATTGTTTTCGAGGCCCCGAAAGCCTTTGTGGATCAGATGGCAACCACCTTGATGATTGCCTACGGATGTTCCCTCAAACCGATCATCAACGAAGTAAAATAGATCTGATATGAGACGATATTGGTTCCAGCTGCTGACGGATAAATACGACGAGTTAGGCGCGTTTATTCCGGATGGATCGAATAAAGGAGCTGCTGTAAACCGGGCAAAACGATGGATGCGGCAGAATGGAGTCATGAGTGCCGTTTTGACGGTCAATAGCATGGCGACAAGTAATCTACTCGACACGATACAAATTGAACTTTAGATAATTATGACAAAGCAAGAATTCGAAGCCCGCACGGGCTTGAAAGTAAGCTCCGAGGATTATGCTCGGATCGAAAAGATGTACATGGCCGCCGGCAATATGGACAAGGACATGTTCTGCGCTGAATACAAGAAGGTGGGGACCAGCGTTCTGGTTACCGAACTTTTCCGGCAGGTGCTCGTCCTGAAAGGGCAACTCGAGGAGCGCAACAACGAGCTGGATGACGCGACTCAGCGGCGAGCCGATGTCGCGGAGTTCCTTGTCGGGAAGGCTGCAGTACACAAGGACGACGACGGCGAAGACTTCTACCGGGTTGCACTTCGAATCGCCGGTCGTAATGCCTGTGTGCGTACCAAGCTCGAATACGGCTACCCTCTGAACGGAGAGGATATCTCCTTCCTCAAATCCCTGTTGTAGTGCCCAAGTATCAACCAAACAACCAAGCAAACAATGAAATACATCAAAATCCAGCCATCAACGAGATCGCGCATTTGTCGCGCGCTGGGAATCAGTCGAGTAACATTGTGGTCTGCTTTGACCTATCAGACGCAGAGTGCGCTGGCCGAACGGATACGGAGGTTGGCCATGCATGAAGGCGGCCGCGTGGTGTGCGAAGTCGATGTGACCAACGGCTTCTCGCCCAACTGCGAAACAACCTTCTCGCACGGCGACTCAACGGATGGACATGTTCGTCAGATCACGCAGACGTTTGCCAACGGCGTGGAGGTCGTCCTGATGGGAGAAGAGGCTATGGCCGAGATAACCCGAAATGGCACGCCGGTGAAGTCATATGCGAACGTAACGCTCGGCGACTGGATGCAGATTGCCTATGAGGCGCAAAGCCTTTCTGATTCACTAAGCCCTCAACTTCGATAGAGTATGAACAACACGCGACGAAAGATTCTCGATGAACTCGTTGAACGCCTCGAGGAGGTTAAGGCTCGACTGGAAGAGGTCCGGCAGGATGAAGAGGAGAGCTACGACAACCTCCCGGAGGCATTCCAAGAAGGATCTCGAGGGGAACGGATGCAGGAGGCGATTTCACGGATGGAAGATGCATTCGGGTCGATCGAGGAGGCGATCGATGGGCTGACAGAGGCCCGAGAATAACGGCTTGCCCCAATAGCTCAAAGGTAGAGCAGCGATGCGCATGGTCAAGACAGCAGGTTGCCGGTTCGAGTCCGGTTTGGGGCGCAAATGAAGCAAATGACATGGAGTGGTTCGGAAACATAATAGCTGTAACGAAGCATGATCTGACGAGGTCGGATGATGGCGAAGGCGTTATGAGCGCCGATTGTTACAAGAAGCTCGTGGCCCGGGGGCAACTTACGATGCTCCGGCCGGGCAAAGGGCTTGGATCGTACGCACTGATTGAGTACGCTTCGATGCCGAGCCGGTTCCGTGACCGGTTCGAGGCCAAATACGGAGATCCAGAGAAGACGATGAGACAAAATGAGATTACACTGGCAGCCGATCCGGAGGCGCAGCGGTTCTTTCACGATCACCTGCTGCCTAACGGAGAGCATCTGCCCGAGGAGAAGCAGAACGAATATACGTTGAACGCCCGGGTGCTGAACGCCCTGCGTGACATGTTCAACACCCAGCGGGCGATGCGCCGCGCGTGCAACAACAACACCCCGGTGATCTGGACGAATATCTTTGCTGCAGCCGAGCAGCTCCGGGCGGCATACGGGCATACGCTGCCCAAGAGTGAGGCCCGCCTGCGCGATAAGATGCGGCAGTACGCAAAGGAGGGCTATGCCTGTCTGGTGTCGGGGAAATTCTGCAACAGCAACACGCTCAAGATTACGAAGGCTGCCGGGCGTCAGATCATCGCATTGCGCCGGTGTCGTGTGCCGGTGTACACGACGCAGCAGCTCTTCGACGAGTTCAACCGGATTGCCGCCCAGCGTGGCTGGAAACCTCTCGAATCGAAGGCTTCGCTTGTCCAGTACCTCGAGCGCCCGGAGATCAAACCCCAATGGTATGACGCCGTGTACGGGGAGTTGGCCGCCAAGCAGCTCTTCGCGCGCCGGAACAAGACCGTGATGCCAACCCTGCGAGACTCGCTGTGGTACGGCGACGGAACGAAGCTGAACCTCTACTACAAGGCAGCCGAGAACGGCCGATGGGTGGTGCGCACGGCATCGGTCTACGAGGTGGTTGACGCCTACAGTGAGACGCTGCTCGGTTACGCTGTGAGTGACACGGAGAACTTCGATGTGCAGTTTCGAGCCTTCCGCATGGCAATCGAGACATCTGGCCACAAGCCGTATGAGATCGTCACCGACAATCAAGGCGGCCAGCGCAGCAAGGTTGCGCAGCGCTTCTTCGCCAACATCTGTCGGGTGAACCGCCCGACAGCTCCCTACAATGCCCCGTCGAAGAGTATCGAATCGATCTTCGGACGCTTCCAGCGGCAGGTGCTGCACCAAGACTGGCGATTCACCGGAGGTAATATCTCCTCGAAAGAGTCGTGGAAAATCAACCGCGAGTTCCTCGAGGCGAACAAGGAGCAGCTCTACACCTACGAGGAGATGCTCGCGGCCTATGCCGCCGCCCGAGGCCAGTGGAACTCCATGCCGCACTATGAGACCGGAGTCGCCCATGAGGAGATGTACCGCACGTCGGTCAATCCGGAGACGGATCCCGTGACAGAGCTGGATATGATCGACCTGTTCTGGCTAACGACCGAGCGTCCGAGCCTCTTCTCGGCTGATGGCATCACCATCCAGTACCGCAACCGAAAATACACCTATGAGGTGCTCGACGCCTCCGGCCGGCCCGACATGGAGTGGCGGCGGGAGAACACCGGCCGGTCGTTCTTCGTGCGCTTCGATCCCGACCGCATGGATCGTGCGCTGCTCTACGAGGAGACCCCGATGGGACTGCGCTTCGAAACCGTGGCCTATCCGTACCTCACGGTGCGCCGAAACATTCAGGAACAGCGGCCGGGCGACATGGAGCTGCTCCGATGGAACGACGCTCAGATCAAGGAACAGCGCGTTCGTCGCCAGATCGAGAATCATGCACTCGAGCTCGAGCATGGAGTCGCCCCGGAACAGCACGGGCTCCGCACCCCGGCCATCAAAGGAATCAGCGAACGGGAGTTCGAGCGACTGGCCGATACGGTCATGGTGGTGCCGACGACGCCGGCCTCCGAGCCGATCGCGGTTGGCGAATATACCAAAGCTGTAAGCAATACGGACTACGATCCGACCTCCATTTTCAACAGAATGTAACTTTCAATCACAGCCAATATGAAACAGTTATCACTTGAAGAGAAGAAGAGCATTCAGGCTCAACTGCAGGCGTATGTCGCCAAGTATCCCAGCCAGGCGAAGGCCGTTAATTCACTGACGGGGGTCAGTGTTGGAACTATCAGCGTAATTCTGAACGGTAAGTTCGACGGCGTCAGTGACGAGATGTTCGCGCGCATCCGCGCCCAGGTGGCGCCGGTCGGTGCCAGTGACTGGAACCTGTGCGAAACGACGGCGTTCCGGGAGCTGAGCGCCATCTTCGAGGACGCGCGGCAGAACAAGAATGTCGCATGGATCGTCGGCAGTGCCGGAATCGGAAAGTCTACGGCCGCCCGGGCCTATGCCGCCAGCCACGAAAACGTCTTCCATATCTGCTGCTCGGAGGATATGCAGCGCGGAGATTTCATCCGGGAGCTGGCCCAGAAGATCGGCATCAAGAGCAACAAGGAGAGCCTGCGGGAGCGCCTGCAGATCGTTACCGATCAGTTGAAGACGCTCGACAATCCGCTGCTGATCTTCGACGAGGGGGACAAGCTCATGGACTGCGTCTTCTACTACTTCATCTCGATCTACAACGTCCTCGAAGGCCATTGCGGCATCGTGTTCCTGTCGACGGAGTACATCAAGCGACGCATGGAGAACGGCCTTGCCTACAACAAGAAGGGGTATGACGAGATCTTCTCGCGTGTTTGCCGCCGCTTCATCGACCTCACGCCGGTGACGGCTCACGAGGTCGATGCTCTCTGCCGGGCCAACGGACTCGATGACGATCGAAAGATCGCCGAGGTGGTCAAGGACGCATCGACCTGCCGGTTCGACCTGCGGCGTGTCCGCAAGGCTGTGCACAAGACCCGTCGCATCGCCGAAATCAGAGGTTAAACGCTATTCAAACGACGTTCAAATGGGCCGTACACTATCCGCAAAACAAGTCCTGACGATCAAGTACCGCACGATCGCGCCCGGAGGCATCTGGGCCGATTGTGTCGGCACGATCGGCCGCTCCGGCGTGATCTTCTTCTGGGGCAACAGCGGCAACGGAAAGACCTCGGCCGTGATCTCGTTCTGCCGCGAGCTGTGCCGCCTGGGCCTGCGCGGTCTCTACCTGTCGAAAGAGGAGGGTGTCGATCTGACCATGCAGGAGACGCTTCGCCGATTCAATATGGCCGAATGCGGCAGCCGCTTCCAGATCGACGGCCGCATGACCATCGAGGAGCTCGATGAGAGGCTCTCGAAGCCTCGTTCGGCCGACTTTGTGGTGATCGACTCGTTCCAGTACATTCAGATGAGCTACAAGGAGTACATAGCCTTCAAGGAGCGCCACCGCAACAAGCTGTTGATCTTCGTCAGTCACGCCGACGGGAAGCGCCCGGACGGGCGATCGGCCACCAAGGTGATGTACGATGCCGCGCTGAAGATCTGGGTCGAGGGCTACAAGGCCTTCAGCAAAGGCCGCTTCATTGGGCCGACAGGCGAATGCACGATCTACGAGGAGGGCGCCCGTCGCTATTGGGGGGGGTAAACCAGTAAAACAAAATGATATGGACCTGAATTCACAAAACAAGGTAATGCGGGCCGGTTTCATGATCATTCGCAAGGATGATCAGCCGCAGCCCCGAATCAAGTACAAACAGTTCGGATTTCCCGATTGGCGGACGTTCGAGAAGTTCTCGACCAAGGCCGAACGGGACCGGCGATTCAAAGAGCTAACGAAAGACAGTACCATCATCGAGGATTAAGACATGAAGACAATGAAGATCTACATCAGTGGCAAGATCTCCGGGCTGCCCATCAGCGAGGTGGTTGCCAAGTTCCGGGAGGCCGAGCGGAAGATCCGCAAGTTCGGGCAGGACCCGATCAATCCACTGAACAACGGCCTCCCCATTGAGACGGAGTGGGCCGACCAGATGGGCAAGGACATCGCGCTGCTGCTGCGTGCCGATGCAATCTACATGCTGCCGGACTGGCAGCACAGCGATGGTGCAACCATCGAGTATCTGATCGCCCGGCAGAGGCGAATGCGAATTTTTCTGGCCGAAACATTCGACGCGCATGTTGCGCTCGAGATGAACAAGATCTTGACCCATGAAACGGAAGCGTAACTATTCGCGGCTGTATGCCATAGCCAAGGCAAAAGGCATTGACCTCGACGAACACAAAGAGGTGTTGGTGTCGCAGTTTACCGGCGGCCGTACAACCTCCCTCCGGGATATGACCCCAGCCGAATACGAAGAGATGTGTGAGTGCCTCCAGACGGGCAAGCAGGTCGGAGAGAGCACGGAGGAGCACAAGGAACGACTGCGCAGGGCGCGATCGGCGGTGTTGAACCGCCTGCAACGCCTCGGGGTGGATACGGCTGACCGGACATTCGCAGCCGTAAACCGGTTCTGCATGAACTCCCGCATCATTGGCAAGCCTTTCGGGATGCTCTCCGTCGAGGAGCTGCAGGCGCTGATCCCGAAGCTGGAGGCGATCCTTCGCAAACCTCGCACCGTGAAGCCTCAGCGAATTGTCCACATTCCGTTGTTCATTCGACCTGATCAATTGCCAAGCTGATGGATAAGCCTACGATTACGATCGATCCGGCAGGGCCGGGCGGAAACGTCTTCGCGGTGATGGCCGAGGCGAGATCCGCGATCATTGCGGCGGCCCGGAAGGCCAGCTTCATGAAGGTCAGGGAGGACAGAGAACAGGATATCGCGGCTGCAGAGGCAGAAGCGGGGGGCATGATGCGGGAGGTGATGCAGGCTCACTCATACGATGAGGCCCTCGGCATCATTCGGAGATATGTAACGATTCAAGAGAAAGGAGGTAGCCTATGAGGTAGTTCCATCTCGGGCAGCGACAGGCAAGACAACTATGGGAAAAGTTGGCTGTTTGAAAAGCAAAATCAAATCAGAGGTTCGAGTCCTCGGCTGCCCGCAAACCTTACAAAGAGAACAGATATGCAGTGGATCAAAGAACCGGTCCCGTTTACCGGGTATTACGAGCAGATGCTCGCCCTCGACAAAAGGGAGGCAGCGTTGCTGGCAAGGATCCTTCAAAAGCCGTTGAAGGAGCTTCGAAAACGTCTTGAACGACTGGACGACATTCATGAGTCCGGGGAAGCCACCGAGCGGCAGGAGAACCGCCGCTGTGAAACAGAGGAGAAGGTGTCGCTGCTTGAGTATTTCATTGAACTTTCACCAAAAGAATAGCCTATGAAACGGATATTATTGGGCATCGCCGCGCTGCTTGTGACGGGATGCTGCTCATGTCGAAAGACGATCGTATTTGTGGAAGTCCCCTATACGGCGAGCTACAGCTATTTGTCGGTTGGCCGAGAAGTGCGCCCATCAGCGCCGCGGTTCATCCCCCGCAATCGCAGGGATTCGTTGCTGATGAAGGTGATGGAGGCAAGTATGAAGGCCAAAAGAGAGACCGATGAGGCGACAAGACATCTCAACCCGTTGTATCGATAACCACGAAACGATCATGGCGATGAACGGCAAAGAACGGGCAACTCCGGCCCTTTTCATCAACGGCCGGCCAGTCGGAGATGTGCAAACGATGGATTTTGCTGGTGATGACAGCGAGGCTACGTCGATGGCGGACGAATTTGCAACGATGAGGCAGTCGGTCTTTAAGTTCTCTGGAGCGATAGTGGATTTGGATCTGGATCTCCTGAAGATGTTCTTGGGTGTACGCTCTTTGAGCCGTCGACGGGTACGTCGGCGCCGATCGGTACCGATAAAACGCGACTCAAGCAAGCGCCGCAAACAGCGGCTGACGAGGCTTCAGCGACGCCGGAAACGGCAAGTCAAGAGGATGTCGTAATGCCTTAAAATAAGTGTGAATTGTCTTGCGTGTACGGAATAGTAGTGTTATGTTTGTTATACAATTAAACGGATTGAGAACCAATAAAATAAGCAGATATGAAACGAGAAAAAGCACTTCAGATTGCAACGAATTTCTACACCTTTCGCATGGGGAGTGAGCCGGTATCTATGACCGTGAAATACGAGGATCCCAAAGATGGCCGCGTGGTACTGGTCGCAGCCGATCACGACATAGAGGAGGACGAGGAGGTTCTGTACGAAATCGAGATTAACCCGATGGCCGATTCGATCACCATGAAGAAGATCCTCTGCGAGTTCTCTGCAAGCCATTTTATGCAGGGGACCAAGCAAATCTCCGAACTGCGCCAAGGCGATCAGTTCCGTCTGTCTGGAGATTGCCTTGTATATGAGTTCTGCGGGTCTGAATTCCGGTTTGGCTGCACGAGATATATGGTCCGGCCGACAACCGGTCGCGGAACCCAGTGGATCTCCGCGGACGTTGAGGTTTGGCCCTGCAAATAATACTGCACGATGGCAATCCCGAAAATGACAGCAGCAGAACTCGCCGAGCTGAAGGCCATAGCACTTGCATCGCTATGGCCTTCCACAGACGAGCAGATGGCGGCCTATGAGGCCACCGTGAAGCTCCGGAAGCTGCCCGAAAAGTTCCGCACGCCGGAGTTCGTCTTCAGGGCTGCGCGAGAAAAGAAAAACCAACAATCAACTATGGATATCACGAAAATGACAGCAGCGGAACGCGCCGAATTGAAGGCGCAGCTTGAGGCCGAAGAGCGTGCCGAGAAACAGAAACGCGAAGACGATGTCGCCGCCTACAAGTCAGCCGTGGACGAGTTCTGCAGGCAGAAGTTCTCCCGGCTTGAGGCATTGAGTGAGGAGATGAGGCGCCTCAAGAACGAGGTGTTCGCCGACGCCGAGACGCTGATCCAACTCAAAGAGGAGTTGTTCAAGACGAAATCCGACCGCCACAGCGATCAGTTCACCACCTCCGATGGTCGCATCACGCTGGCGCTTGGCAACCGCACGAACGACGGCTGGGACGACACGGTTGAGGTGGGTATTGCCAAGGTGAAGGAGTACCTGCAGTCGCTGGCCAAAGATGATGACGGCGCCAAGATGTTTGAGGTGGTGATGAAGTTGCTGGCGAAAGACCGCAAGGGGAACCTGCGTGCCGGCGCTATGATACAGCTCGAACAGCATGCCCGCCGCTTTGGCGATCCTCTATTTATTGAGGGCGTGGAGATCATCCGCCAGTCGTATCGTCCTGTCGATAGCTGCCAGTTCATCTCGGCATCTTACAAAGACGACAAAGGCGTCAGACACACGCTTCCGCTCTCGATGGCAGCCATGGACTGACTCGCCCTGTGACAAGAAACCCCGCATCCAAAAGGTGCGGGGTTTTGTTTTATCGAACCCGATGCAGAGATAGGTCTCGATCGAACAGCTGGATGTAGAGCACGTCATCTTCGATGTGGCCGGTTGCGGTGCTCGCTCCTGTGTTGATCGATACCTCCTTCCCGTCGATCGCATATCTGTACTCTTGTTTCACCGCGTCGAATCCCTCGTATTTCCACTCGGCCGTGCATTTGTGATCGGCCGCGAAATAGATCGTATCGGTTCGATCTTCATTGACCTGGCTCCATACAGTACCGACCAATTCGTCGGACGTCGGAGTTTCGTCTTTCGAGCAGGATGTTGCCAGCAGGCAACAGGATAGAAAAAGGAGCAGATGTTTCATGAGGTGTGATTTTGCTGCAAATATACGGAAAAGTGTTATTTTTGTGGTGACAAAATATTTGAAGCATGGGAAAATTCTACCTCATAGAGAAATTCGATGCAGACCATCATGAGTGGAATGTCGCGACACCGTTTGTTTACGATACGTCTGAAGAGGCGGAATTGAACTTGATAAATACTTTTGAGGATCATCATACCCCCGGGCTATATCGAATCGTGGAGGTTGAGCAATATCGGGAGGTGTTAAGATTGACGGTCGATCCGGAATAGCATGGAAAAATTCTATCTCATACTGAAGCTCGACGAAGCCAAACAAGCGTGGTATCTTGCGACGCCGTTTATGTTCGAAACATACGACGAGGCGAGAGTATTTTTGTTGAATCCTTACGAGGAATATAGTGACGACGGGTCGTATCAAATTGTGGAGGTTGAACAATGCCGGGTGGTGTCAAGTTTTAGGCTTGAATCGAAAAAAAAATAACGACCGGATGAGTTGATGGGGAGGGACGTTCAGTTCCTCCCTATTTTTTGCTTAATCCGTTAAGCGTTTGAAGGAGACGACGATTTTCTCTTTATTTTTGTTGAATCCAAATCAAATTCATGAAAAGAGGAAGGAATAAAATGCTTATTGCCAACCGCAACGAGGCGCTCTGTCGTAGGTGGTACTACTGGACAGAGCAGCAGCGTCTGCGGTTTGATGATGCATTGAAGATTCTATCCGAACAGGAGTTCTTCCTCTCTGAACAACGGATCCTTGCCATCATTCGCCAATACAGCCGCGAGAACCCTGATAGCGGCATCAAGCCGATGCCGAAAGTCAAAGTCCCGCGGCTGACTGCAGCGCAACTGCGTCTCTTTACTGGCGAGAATTAGCGGCTGCCCATTTCGATCCATACGAGAACGTGGTCTCGTATACCTTCAGGCCGCCTCCGATAGAATATTCTCTCTCCCGGACACGGGAGATCGCAGATGAAGCTGACTTGATTCTGAATCCCTGTATGGCGTTGAATACCTCCTCGTTCAGGGCGTCCCGCTCGAGGATTCGGTCTTCTGTCGTGGAGCCGATGTGCGTGTCGTCGTAGCAATCGATTGCCAGCTTGATGGTGAATGACGCATCCCCTCGCTGTATAGCGGGTTGGCCTGCATTCAATGTCTTCCACTCTGTCCCGTCGGCGTTGATGAGGACGGCCGGGAAGACTACAGGATACTGGTCTTCCTCGACCTCGAGCTGCCCGTAGTCTTCATCGATGGTCACGATTTGGGGAACTTTTTCCCGGATGCGCTTCATGAGCGCGAGTTTCATGTTTTCCATTGTGATTGAGTTTATAAGTTGAGTACGCGTTTGGCCCGATTCTCTATTTCGGCCTGTATAGAATTGACGAGCTCTTCGCTTCGGCCGAGGAATTGTCGTTGAGGAATGGAGATCTTCAGCTTCTTTTTCTTCGTCAGAGCAAGTGCCCGCCACTTCTCAGCTTCCGGAGAAACCTCGACAGGCCCCTTTTTAGCCGTTTTCCGGCCCTTTCTGTTCCTCTTCGACTGTCCGCTCGACTTGTAGAACATAGCCCAGGCAAAGCGCCGCATTTGGGGCGTAACTTTGGGCTCGACGACTCCGCCCCAGTTATGAATAGGGGCATAGGGAACTTCGTTCGCCACGCGCACCCGATAATCGGATGGGGTGTACTTGATCGAGCTGAATAGATGGTTCCGGCTGGAGAGGAGGGTGCCGTAATTGCTGGCGGCATCGGACTTACCGGACGACAATCGTTTTGCCTTCGGCCACGGATGCAGCCCGTTGTTGACAAATCCTCCTTTCCGGAAGTTGTCCTGAAAGTGATCCTTGGCCATCCGCCCGGCGACGACAGGCATTTCCCGGCGCATCATGTCGTCCAGCTCTTTCCGCTTTCGCTGGATCAGTTTTGCAAAATCTTGTATGTCCATAGTCAACAACCGAAAATATTTTGTAATTTTGTGTCGAATATCAATCTATCAGACGAATGAACGTCCCTGAACAGATCAGAACAGCAGCCCGTGGGCTTATTGAGCAATACGGCGAGACCTTCGATTACCTCGGTAGCGTCGAAGGTCAGGAGGCCTATTTGTTCAAGTTCCCGAAGGATTCCTGTACGGGCTTCCCGTTCTTGTTCCTGTACGATGGAAGCCAAGCCACCGAAGTAACCGGCCCCTCCGTCTTTGACTTCATCAGCCTATACGTCAAAGATCTCGATGAACTTGAGGTTGAATAACTTGTTGTCCACCCTCATTATTCCTCGGCAGTTATGGGAGGTTGAGGCCCCTCTCTCACACAGATATTTGACATCCTTCCACTCCATGCCAGACCCTTCAGAATTGTCTGACTGAGGCTCGATATACCGCAACTCGCCGTCAGCGAAACGCTGAAGGATGGTTGCGTGTCCCGAGCCGCCTTTCCAACCAATGCACAGTTCGTATACACCCTCCTCTTTGCATACCTCGTTGAAATACTCCATGTATCGCTTTGGGGTCATCCTCTGGTACCCCTTCGCGTCGAGCCAGCTGTTTATGCTGACATGACGGGCCGGAGTACCGTCTGCATTCATCCAGACTTCGAAGGCACGGCCTCGGCTTAAATATTCGAGCTTCGATCCCGGCGTGTTCCCCTTTGCCGTTACATCGAATCCGCGTAGCCGTAGCGCGTAGGCCGGGGCGCATGTTTGGCAGTTTATGCTGAACGGCATGTCCCTTGCCCGGTCGTAGTTCTTGTTCTTGCTGTATCGATTTCCCCGTCCATCCCGGTAGATTCCGGTCGGATCCAACACGAGCTCGTTAACGTGCTGCGGATTGGCGTTCTGCTTGTCCGCTTCCTCTACGCTCATCGGCTTCGCCTTTGCGATGTTGAGGGCTTTCTCGATTTCGAGATTGTTCCGGGCTATGGCCATCTTCTCCTCATAGGAAAGGCTGTCCGACATCTCGGCGATCATCTCGTCGATACGTGCCATCAGCTTGTCTACGGCCTTCTTCGCTCCCTTGCGAGCTTCGCTTTGATAGGGGTGCTGATCCGAGAACAGCTTGGCGTCTTTGCCCGGGTTGTTTTCGAGGCCCTTCTGCGGCTTGTCAAGCGGCGACGATTCCGGTACCGGAGTCTCGGGCTCGTCTGTCGAGGAGAGGCTGCACTTGCAGTTCCAGCGATCTCCGGGTCGATGCTCGCTCCAGAAAGCATCGTCGATGGGACGAATCGTTCCCCAGAAACGCTTATGGTCTAACCCCGGATGGATCGAGGTTGACTCGACCCAGCGCAGATTCGGCAGGATGTCCTTCTCCCGTTCGAACTGCCGCCAGTCGGCAGCTTGATGAGCTCGAATGACGGCTGTGTCGTATTCGGTGCGAAGCCAGGTGCCGACCTGATGGGACGCGATCGGCATAACCTCGTTTTTCCACTGTTCGAACGGTTTTAGATTGCCCTTCGAATCCAGTAAAAGCCGGGCCATGTCGTTCTGCATACGATGCACCTTGAAGGCCGAGAATACGGCATTGTTCCGGAGGATCTCGTTCCGGAAGTCCTCGTCGGGGTCTGCAGCTCGAGACTGCCCGAAGCCTTCTTTGGCTGCGTTGTTGATCTGTGCCCATATCTCGTTGAACAGGCACACCTCGATCTCCGAGGCTGGGTGGAACTCCTTGCTGTAGATATTCAGCAAGGCGCGGCGCAGCACGTCGTCGGAGAACTCGAATCCGGCCGAAACGTCGCTGTTCTGGATACCGTACAGGTTGTCGACTACCAGTCTAAATCCGCCCCCGAATCTTCGGGGGCGCGGCCGAAAAAACTGCGCAGCGCATCTCGAATGGATCGGGACCTTTTTTTGCCGTCATCCGGATCTTCGTCTTCTTGGCCGCCCTCCTTTTTCTGTGAGGAGGCCTGACTGGAGGTCGTTGAGGGTATAATCTGACGAGCCGCCCGTTGCTCGGCCTTGAGCTCGTCGTAGTTGTCCGGTTTTGGAATGCCGAATTCGTCGTAGAGGAAATCGTCGCTGATCGGCAGACCGGCCTCCTGCTTCAGCTTGCAGATGATGTCGGCCTGCTGCTTCATGTCCTTCTTTTTGGGAGGAACGAATGCGAACTTCCCGCCGCCCGTGTCAATCCCCATCGAGGCAAATACATCCGTCACCTCATAGTTTAGGGTGTTGAGGATTCGCCGTTTGATAAAGAATGCGATGTCGACCTCTCCCTCCTGCTGGACGGTTCCGAGGGCTTGCGTTCCCTTATCCCCGGCCTCGGTCGTCAGCGTATTACCGTTCACGGCCTTGCTGATCTCGTTGTTGCAGAATGTCGAGAACTTCTCATAGAGATCCCCGCTCGATGAGACATTGGATGGCTGGATGAGATTGATCTTGGTCCCTTCCGGATGGATGATGACGCCGGCGCCGCCCATCTTGGCGATGTCTTCGACGAGCTTCTCCCGGGCTGCGTTGTCCCAGGCATCATAGGTGCCCTCTCGAATAGGTCGGCCGAAGATCTCGCCCAGTTCAGCCCAGTCCGCTACGTTGTTGCGTTTCAGGATAACCCAGAAAGCCGGCACGGCCAAACTTCCGATCTGACGCGGATTGCCGACGTAGAGAAGGTCGGAGAACTCATCCCAACTTGTGCCGATGAGATCCGTCTGGTTGCGTAGGATCGTGCGGTTGATCGGGTCGACATGCTTTCGCGGGATCAGTTCGTAGTCGATCCACCCGTTCTTGTCTCGGAAGAACTGGAAGAGCGAGCCTCCGACACCCTCCCATTCGTCGTCGATCAGATCCTCGATGAACCGGCCGAACCACGGAGAGTCGATGTAGTCCTGCATCCTCTCGTCTGGCTCGCCGTTGCGAACAAACTGAATCGGAGTCGACAGAATGGCGGCCTTTTGTTTGCGACGGACGGCGAACAGGTGTGTGTCGATCATGACGTCTTTGTAAAGGTCGATCAGTTTTACTCTTCGAGGGAAGTCGATAAGCTCGGCCTTCCGGATCGCTTCCATGTATGCCGATACGTCGAGCCCTCCGCGGCGGGTGGGCTGCAGGACGATCGTCTGCGTCGGCGTTTGTCCAATATTACCGCCGGCGGTTATCCGTTTGCTTTTTTTGCTGCTCGCCATATCAGAAATAGTTATTTCGTTTCGGATTGCTGCGAATCTGGAATTGGGAGGCGGCCGAACGGTCCTCCTCCTTTTCGATCTCCGGCAACCCGTCTACGGAGATGTCTCCCTTTCGTACACCTTTGAGCCACTCGATGGCCCGTTCGTATCGATCCACCCGGATTTGCGACATGTTCCGAGGATTATGGATCGAGAAGATGTGGTAGATGGCAATGTCAATCGCCATCATCAGCACGAGCTGATTCCGGCCCTCTCCCTGCGCAGAGAACACCTTGCTGCAGTCGTAGCGGGCCGATAGGTATCCGCGCATCTCGGCGATGGCCCGGTCTTCGCAGATCTCGATGATTTGCTTGTCGGACCGGATCAGGGAGTCGAGGATCTCCTGATGAATGGAGGCGTCGTAGTCCTCCGGGTTGATGAATGCTGCCATTTTATTGTCTGTATTTATTTCGGCGAGAAACAACCGTACGAGGGATGGCCGTCATTGGCTGCATTTCGCCCATTTTGTCGTCGATAAATCGATTGCCGCCCTCGACGCAGTCCACGCCGTCGGCGTGAAATTTCAGGGCCATGGTGAAGAACTTGAACTCCTCGTCGAGAGCCTTCATGTGTGGATCCTCGCGCTCGGCCTCATTGAGGACCAGCAGCCCTTCCCGATGCAGTGGCTCGAGGTTCGCCTCGATACGGACGGCCTTGTCGGTCTTCTTCTTCTCGTCGGGAATAACCGACAGATTGATGCCGATCTCACGGCTTTTGCGGGCAAATGCTGGTCGGAACACCTGTTGAAAGAACGGGTCCTGCAGGGAGTTGTTCTCCTGCACCAGAAAGATCGGAACCTTTGTTCGCGCTCGGGCATACAGGTAGAGGGTGAAGAAGTGCGAGACAAACTCCTCGGTGGTCATTTTGCCGAGGAACCCCTTGATGACATAGAGAACGCGGCCGACTTTGCCGAGCAGCCACACCGCCTTCAACGAGCCCTTCTTGTTCTTGGCCGAGCCCTTTGCCTCCGATTGAGTCGGGTCGGCATAGACACACAGGAACGGGAACTGCCGCCATGGCACTCGGCCCCATTTGCGAGGGCCGAAGGTTTTGCCTTCGACGATCGGGTTGTTGAAGTATTCGGCCTGCTGCGCTTTGGTCGAGATCTTCGACAGCGCCCGATCGATACTCTCCTCGGTATTCTTTTCCGGCCACGTGCTTCGGCCGCGTTCGTCGCGGATATTCACGATGTCCCAATGGTCGGCCATCGCCCCGGCCCGAGCAATGCAGCAGTCCTCGGCGATGATGTTCCCGCACCAGATCACCAACAGCGGCTCGGAGGTTGATCGGGTCGGATACAAGGCGTGTTCCCACCAGTCCCACTTCTTGTCGAGGACGTCGGGGTTCATGCACTCTTCGTCAGTGTCGAAGTCGTCAAGCAGCAGGACGTCCGGGCGCACGGCTTCGTTGCGGGCGCCACGCGGCGCATCGCCGGCTCCAACTCCGATGAACATCGCGCCGCCTCGGGTCTTGAATTCAAGCTCGGCCCATTCGCCGATGCACGCTTGTTCGCCGTAATATTGGATGATGCGTCGGTTCGACTCGAGGTTTGCCCGGTACGGCGCGAGCAAACGGGCCGCCGCCTTCTGCGTGGCCGATGCCAGAATAACCGTACTCTTCTTGCCCGTCAGCACCAGACGCAGGACGGCCATCATCACCTTGGTACTCTTGGCCAGCTCACGACTCCACGACAGCACTTCGTACCATTCCGGATTGTAGAGCACCCGCTTTCGAGCCTTTGCCTGAAAAGGCGCCGACGGGTATTTCGCATACTTCGGGAAGAAGAACCGCTCCCACTCCTCCTCATGCCCCGGCGCTTCGAGCCAAAGCCGGTGCTTTTCGATGTCGGCGGCCGACATCGACTCGTCAACGGGAGTATCGTTGTAGATGGACTCTTTGAGGGCCTCCCATTCCTTCAAAGCCTCTCGGTCGACCTGTTTCATTTGATCAGCGATTTAATAAACTTGTCGAACAGTCCGGTGAAGGTCTTGGTGAGGTCCAGATCGACAGGACGCAGCCATGCGATGAAGCGCTGGGCCGTGCTTACTATCTCGTGGATCCCGAGCTCGGTCTCGAGCTTGTTGATCGAGTTGGTCAGCTTGGCAATGGTGTCGGCCTCGGCCGGCGTAGCGAAGCGCTTGCCGGGTTCCCGATCGATGATGTTGTTGTTGATCTCGACGATCTGCCGCTGGAGGTTCTTGATCTGCTCTTCCCGTGTCATGGTGAGCGAGGCCTTGTGTTCCTCCCAGTGGTCGGCCTTCGCCCATCGAATAATGGTCTGACGCGACACCCCGCACGCTTCGGCGATTTCCGCCTGCGTGCGGTTTTCGTTGATGTACATGGACATGGCCCATCGGCGCATTTGTTCGGATGTCATCTTTGTCATTGCGGTAGTATTGTTTTCCGCAAAATTGCCCCATAAACGGCTGCTGCGCAAATCGGAAAAACACGATGAAGACTTATGCGATCGTGTTGATTCTGTAACATTTCATGATAAAATCCCGATTTGGAGGGCGTGAAAATACGGTTCATTTTTGCGGCAAATCAAGCACGAAATGGAACGCATTTTCAATATCACTCCTGGGCCGCAGGCAGACACCTGCTGCATCCTTCTGTACGGCGAAATCGGAGACTATGCGGACGTGACAGCTTCGGATATTGTCTCGAGGCTTATGGCGGCCGAACAAACCTATCGGAAGATCGATGTAAGGATCAACTCCGTCGGAGGCGAGGTGTTCACCGGGATCGCCATCTTCAACGCCCTCCGTCAATCGAAGGCGGATATCACAATCTATATCGACTGCATTGCGGCCTCTACCGCATCGTTCATCGCCGGCTGCGGCCGTCCGGTGAAGATGGGGCGATTCGCCCAGCTCATGCTGCACCGGCCGACCAGTTATGCCCGCGGCGACGCGAAGAAGCTCGCTGCGAGTGCAGCGCAGCTCGAGCAGATCGAGAACATCCTCTGCCAGATCTATGCGGAACGAACCGGCAGGACGGTAGAGGATATTCGGGACACCTACATGGATGGCGCGGATCACTGGCTGACGGCGGATGAGGCGCTCGCGCTGGGCTTTGTCGACGAGATATTCGATGACCCGAGCGCGGAAGCGATAACGGATTCGCTGACACCGCAGCAGCGCTGCGACCGTTACACGGCGCGCTACTTGGACTCTATTGTACCACTTAATACCGAGAAACAAATGTTCGAAAAAATCAAAGGAATGCCGACCTTCTCCGACTGTGCGGACGAGGCGGCGGCCGTTGCCCGCGTTGCGGACATCGCGGCGAAAGCCAAGGAGCGCGATGCTCTGGCCAAGGAGATCGAGGTCTTGAGGAACAAGGTCTCCGAGTACGAGGAAAAGGAACGTTCGGCGCAGGAGGCTGCCTACGATGCCGAGGTCGACGCTGCGCTCAAGGAGGAACGAATCTCTGCCACTGAAGCGGACAGCTTCAAAGCGCTGATGCGGAAGGACCCGGAGAACACCCGGGCGCTGCTTTCCTCGCGCAAACCCAAGCGCCGGGCAACCTCCGTGATTGATACGGCCGGCGGCGAATCCAAGACCGACAAGGACTACCTCGCTGAGCGCGAGGCGGAAGTTCGTGCAAAGCTCGAAAAGTAACCAACAATCCAATCATCAACACTATGGCAAATCCCAATATTCAGACTGCCTATCCCGGTGAGGTCCTTGATCAGATTCTGGTCAAGGCTGCAACCGGCAATCAGCTCTTTGAGAAGGGGCTGATTCACTTGGAAACCAATATCGGTGACAAGTTCTACATCCCGCGTATGCAGCTCTCGAAGCTGCTGCAGAAGCGCGTCGAGATGCCGAAGAGCGAGAACTCGAAGGGCGAGTTCAAAATCGACGAGCGTGTGCTGGACCCGAAAGACATCATGGTCTATATCGAGTTCAATCCCCGGTCGTTCGAGAAGTTCTGGCGAAAGTATCAGCCGACCGGCAACCTCGTGTTCAGCGAGCTCCCGGCCAATGTGCAGGTGATTATGCTGAACGAGGTCCTCAAGCAGGTAGGATCGGAGCTCGGATATCACTTCGTACAGGGCGAGTCGGGCGAAGGTGAGGAGCAGTTCTTCGACGGCATCCTGACCCGCATCTTGGCCGACGAGGGTGTCGTGAAGGCAACCTGTGAAAGCACGAGCATGATTGCCCGTCTCCGTTCTGTGTGGGAGAAGACGGCAGAGAAGGTCCGCGATCAGCCGAACTTCACCTTCCTGATGTCGTCGGCCGACTTCGACAAGTACGACAACGAGCTGACCGATCTGCATCACAAAGGCGCGGATCCGACCTCGACGAACATCCCCCGATTCAAGGGCAAGCGAATTGCCGCGCTGAACGACCTGCCGTCGGATGTCATCATCGGAACGCTCTGCTCGCTGGGCACGGATTCGAATCTCTACGCCGGCTGTAATCTCGCGGACGACTACAACTGCCTGCAGGTCGACAAGGTGCAGGCCAACGGCGAGCTCTACTTCATCAAGATGCTGATGAAGGCCGACACGCAAATCGCATGGGGCGAACTGGTCACGCTGCTCGACTGCCGGGCCGACGATCTGGAAGGTTAAACCATTAAAACGCAAATACGATGAAACTGAATCTGAAAGTAGAAAAGATGTTCAAGGATGTCGAGACGAAGGAACTTCGTCAGGTGGGTCAGGTGTTCACCCTCAACGAGGAGTCCGTGGAGCGTATCAACGACCTGCTGAAGCGAGGCCTCTGTTCCGTGAAATCCGTTGAGGTTTCGGCCCCTGAAATCAACGAGGCGAAGGTCCCGGACAACGACTCTAAAAGCGAAGGCGAAGCTCCGAAGCTCGTGATGTTCCGTGAGAAGGAGTATCCGCTGGCCGCGGTGCGTGTCGCGCTGGAGTCGATCGGCGCTCCCATTGCGAGCAACGGCGGTGTGCCGAGTGCTACCAAGAAGATCGAATCGCTGACCGATGAGCAGGCGGACGCTCTGGCGGCAGCTCTGTCGAATGTCGAGTAGTATGAAACCGGCAGAGTTCAAACGCAAATACTATCCGGCCATCGAGCGGGTCTGCGCCGAGACAGGGCTGAATCCCCTGTTCGTGGCGGCGCAGGCCGCGCTCGAAAGCGGATGGGGCGATTCGGCAATTGGCAACAACCTCTTCGGGATCACGGCCGGCGACAAATGGACGGGAAAACGGCAGACGGTTCGCACGTTCGAATACTTCGACGATGCGTATCAGGGCGGCCGATTCGATAAGGTCTATTCGATTACCCGATCCTCGGACGGGCGATACCGGTACGAAGTCGATCGGGAGTTTCGCGACTACGATACGCTGGAGGATGGCATCCGGGACCACGCGAAGGTCCTCTCGGCCAAACGTTATGCCTCGGCGATGGCGTATCGAAACGATGTGACCCGATTCGCCTATGAGATCGCCAAGGCCGGCTACTGCACGGCAGACCCGACAACCTACGCCGACTTGATCTCTGATATCGCTCGGATGATTGAGCGCGTGTAAAGCGACAGAACAATGGAAAGATGGCCTGTAATCAAAGACATCCTGCTCGTCTTCCTCCCGGTGATCAGCTCCGTCGTTACGTGGTTCGTTTCCCGCCGCAAGAGGAATAACGACTTCCTTTCGGAGATGCAGGCTTCCATCAACCTGTTGTCGACCGAGAACAAGGAGATCCTCGGCGAGAATGTCCATCTGCGACGCGAGAACGCCGAGCTGAAGGCCAATCAGCAAGAGATGATCGAGAAACTCAACAAACTGACCCGTGAGGTGGAAAACCTCCGGAGGAATTTTAGCAAGAAAGAGAATGGAAAAGTTAAGAAAGATACCTCTTCTGCTCCTGCTCGTGATGCTTCTGGCGTCCTGCGCGACCAGCAGAACGACGTCGACCTTGCAGGAGGCGTCCTTGCAGGAGGCGCACCAATCCGAAAGAGCCGAGGAGGTCGCAGCCGCAACTCTCGACGAGCAGCGGCACAATGTACAGCAGACGCAGACGGACGTCTTGACGACGAAACATCTGTTTGCGGAGCCGATTCCGAGCGAGCAGACCTCGCTGGAGATTCCGACACAGAACCTCCTTAATCTCCCTGAAGGGGCGAAATACGGAACCCACTCCGGCCGGGCATCGGTTGAGGCGGAACGGCGCGGGGATAACATCGTCGTCACGGGTAAATGTGATAGTATAGCCCGCCGATGCGTCTACTTTGAGAGCCAGGTGTTCCGACAACGGGAAGTGATTGATTCGCTGGCCCAGCTCCTCATCGCCGAACGTGCAAAATACAGGCAGCTCGATTCTTTGAGCAGCGCACGGTCGGGAACCATGCAGGTGGTCCAGACAACCCGGAAGTCTCCGGCAACATGGCACTGGTGGCTCCTGTTCGGGTTCCTTGCGGGTGGAACCGCAGCGTCGTTGCTGACCAAAACGAACCCGCTGAAAACGATTGTTCAACTCATTAAACAGATCTAATTATGGCAGAAGTCAATCAGCAACCCGACGGCTACCTGTATGGGCTTAAAGCCCTCCTTTTCGACGGTAAGCCCCTCGGCTTGATCGATGAAGAGGGCTTGGACTGGGGCGGAGATGAACCGGAAACGGTGAAAGTATGGTCCGCTCAGAAGCGAGCAGCTCCCGTGAAGGAGATCCCGAGTAGCCCCGGCACGAATGAAATCGCGTTTGATCTCATTCAGCTCAACCCCGACAATCTCGTGCAGGTAGCGGGCGGCACGGTATCCAAGAATGGAAAGAAGTGGAATGCTCCCTCCCGAGTCATTACGTTGGAAGGCCCCGTGCAGATTCAGTCGGCCGATGGCGCAGTAACAGATGTTGTCAAGGCTTCCTTGATCGCCTACCCGAGAGGTAAGTTCAATTATCAGGAGGTCATGAAGATGCATTGCGTGTTAACGTTCCTGACGCCCGATGATGAGAAGACGGCACCCTATAGCGTTGACCTGGCTCCGGACGAGGAGGAAACTGAACCTGTAGGATGACACCACGTCGGTTCGATGTAGAGGCAGCGGACGCCCTGCTGGACACGGGGGTCTCGCTGCCTTTTTTCAAAATCTTCGGCCGTGAAGTGCGGCTGACAATGAAGAGACCCTATTTGGGTGGACTGATCCGCTACTCCAAGCTATACAGAGAACTCGGGTACACCTTTGATGAGATCGAAGCCTTTTCCAACGATCAGGCGCTTCGGTTCGTTGCGGAACACGGCTGGCGATTGTCTCGCATGATCGCTTTGATGATATGCCGAGGTCTGTGGTCCGGGCCTCTGTTTGTCCGGCCGCTGTCGTGGTTGGTTCGAATCTGCCTACCTCCCGAGTATCTGATGAATGCGAACGCAATATTCGGAAGGCTGCTCCAGACGCGCCCTTTTACGAATATTATCAGATCGATCGAGGTGATCAATCCGATGAGATCGAGACTGAGCCTACCCCAAACAAGCGGGGGAAGAAAGAGGAGTTAAAGACTCAATACGAAGGGTCCCATAGCCTCTTTGGTGTAGTTTGGCAGATAGCCGCCACGACTGGATGGAGCGTGAAATACATTCTCTGGGGCGTGAATTATCAGGCACTGCGTGTCATGCTGGCAGATGCGCCTCGCTACGTGAAGAAGAAAAAGAAGTCGGGAAAAACCGATCTGGTGGGGTTGTTTCAATCAAAAGCTAAAAAATGAGTGAACCTGTTGAAATAGAGTTTCTGCTCAAGAATAGGACGAAGTCGGGCATGGCGGAGGTTGAGTCCGGGCTCGACTCCGTGCAGCAGGATGCGTCGAAGACGCAAGCTGTCATTGCGACGTTGCGCGAGGAGATGCAGCGCCTGCAGCAGCAGGTTGCGGCTATGCCGACGCTCGATCAGAGCAATAACATCGCCATGATCGAGGCCCTGCAGGCGAAGATCGAGGAGCTCGAGTCGGACCTTGCTCGAATCTCAAAGACCGCCAAATCGGCTTCCACATCGACCAAGAACACGACCCTTGTCCCTAAAGATGCAGCCAAGGCTCAAAGCACCTTCAACGGCCTGAACATGTCGATTCAGCAGATCGCGCGTGAGATGCCGTCGTTGGCCATGGGACCACAGATGTTCTTCTTGGCCATATCAAACAACCTCCCGATCTTCGCCGACAACGTGCAGCGGGCGCGTGAAGAATACGACATGCTGGTCAAGTCTGGGCAAAAGGGAGTTCCCGTCTGGAAGCAGATTCTCAAGTCTCTCTTCTCGTGGCAGACAGCTTTAACCACAGGCATCATGCTGCTGGTCATGTATGGAAAGGAGATTGGGAACTGGGTTTCGGAACTGGTCGGAGGGAAAAGTGCGTTGGATGAGATGCGCGAGTCCATGGCGCAGACCTACGAGCTGGAGAAAAAGGCCCAAGAGACGGCGGCTCGCACTCGTTTTGAGTTGATGTCTGTGATAGCATCGATCAAGGAGTTCAACGGTACGAAGGATGCTGAACGGCAGAAGATCGACGAGCTGAACTCCAAATACGGAGAGACGTTTGGGTACTATCAAACGTTGTCCGAGTGGTATGACACCCTCTCCGCAAAGGCCGAACAATATACCCAGCTTCTGTTCCTTCAGGCAAAACAACAAAGCCTTGTGGACAAAGCGCTGGAGGCAGACGATAAGGTGAACAAAATCCAGAACACGCCATGGCAGGACTACAACACGTGGTGGGGATATGGAGGCCGGATTGACCGATTCTTTTCAGACAATGAGCGCTACAAGAACTCGCCCAATGGTCAATGGTTGAAAGAAGAGGCGCTGGCCGAGGCAAGAGCCGAGCGTGACGACTATCTGCGCCAGGCGGAGGAGTTGAGGAAAGAGGCGCAGGGGATAGTCGATTCAACCGGCCTGACCGATGTCGTTGAGGGTTCGGTTCAGGACCTCGAGAATACGATTGCAGCCAAGCGAAAAGCGCTGAAGGATCTTACTAACAAGGCCGACTACGATGCTGCGCTGGCGGAAATCAAGGTCTATGAGGACAAATTGAACGCCATTACGGGAGGAGGTAAGAAGACGTCGAAGTCCGGCAGCGGCTCGGAGAAATCGAATGAGCAGTCGCTCGAGAAGCTGTCGGATATGGAACTTGCCGCCCGCCAGCGGGTCGAGGAGCAGGTTGTCGAGCTGATGAAAGATGGCTACGACAAGCAGCGAGCCGAGGCCGAACTGAATTTTCGGAAGGAGAAGCAGCGCATCGAAAAGGAGGAGCAGGAGCGACTCGCGCTTTACGATAAGTTGAAGGCATCGGGAGCCAAGGTGTCTTCGGCCGACCGGACAACGATCACGGCACAGGCTGCAGCACAGCGAGTGCAGGCTGCGCAGTTGCTGGACAACAGGCTGGCGGAGATCGACAGGAAGGAAGAGGAGGAGAACCGCAAAAAGCTCGAGAAGCTCCTCGGACAGTATCAGGACTACGCGGCGCAGCGGGAGGCTATCGAGCGTAAGTACAATGAAGACATTTCAGCACTGCGATCCCAACTTGGAGGAGACTCTGACGAACAGATCAATCGAGCCATACAAGTTGCGGAGGTGTCGAAGCAAAAAGATCTGTCAAGGGTGGATGCGGCCGAGGCGTCGGAGGCGTTCAAGGACAACGATTTCCTGAAGCGACTTTTCGGCGATTACTCATCTATGTCGTTCAAGGCGTTGCAGGATCTTATCGCACAGGCCCGGCAGCTGCGGGAGTATCTGTCTGGGAATGGGAGCGCCGAAGGCATCACCTTTATCTCTCCGGAAGATCTTGCAAATATCGAAAAGAGTCCAGCCGACCTCGACAAATTGCGCAAGGCTCTCGACAAACTTTTGAAGGCTGGATCGGGAAGTGGCAGCAACAAGTGGGAAGGGATATTCAAAACCTTCGAGAAGGGACTTGCCAAACTGAAGGGGGCCAAAGATTTCAACGACATATCCGACGCGATCGGATCTATCTCCGGCGCAGCATCGAGTGCGGCCGGGGAATTGTCGGACATGTTCGAGGCAATGGGCGACACGCAGACGGCCGATGCGATCGGAGGCGTGCAGCAGGTCCTCGGAGCTGTCTCAAACATCGGACAAGGGTTCGCCAAGGGAGGAATCATCGGCGGTATCGGTGCTGCCATCGGGGAAGCTGCGAATTTTATCGGGCAGGCATTTGCCGCGGAAGCTCGCCATCAGGAGGCCCTCAAGGAGATCGAGCGGGCAAAACTCGATTTTCAGCGTCAGTACAATCTGGCGCTTCTTGAACAAAATCTGTTGCTTGAGAAGGCGACAAGCGTATTTGGAGAACGGCAGGTTGAGAAGGCGATCAACGCGATCGATGTATTCCGGCAGGCTTATGCGCAGCTTAAGCAGGAAATGGCTGGATCAGCAGCAAAGGGCGCTGAGTATGCTGCAATGGCCGGCTCTAACATCGACAGGTTCTTCTATCAGGACCGTCTTTCTGATGCAGCAGAAGCCTATCGGCAGGGGTTGGGTGGCTTGTGGGACGCCCAAATTGTCACAGGCCACAAGAAAACGGGATTGTTCGGATGGGGCAAAGGCAAAGATTTGTACAGCAGTATCCTTGAAGTTTACCCTGAACTGATCGATGCGAATGGGGAGCTGGACACGACGATGCTGCAGACGATCCTTGACACGCGCAAGATGTCGGATGAGACTCGGGCCTATCTGGAGAACCTGATCGAGCTGAAGGATGCGATGGACGAAGCAGAGGAGGCACTGGAAGATTATCTGCAGCAGACCTTCGGATCGTTAGGCGACGGCATTCTCGATTCTATCACTACTGCCCTGGCTGAAGGTGGAAGTGCGCTGGAGAACTTCGCTGACGAGGCTGCCTCCGTTTTGGAGAATCTGGGTGAACAGATCGCCTATTCTCTGTTCTTTGCTGACAAGTTCGACGAACTCGAATCGCAACTGAAGGATGTGTATGGCGGAGAAGGCAGTCCGGAAGATATTGCGAACGAAGCCATGGAGGTGATTGGGAATTTCTACGATGGCATCGGTTCAGACATGAGTGCGGCGCAGGCGTGGCTTGAGGCGTGGCGAGAAAAGGCGGAAGAGATGGGGTTCGATCTTTGGCAGGGCGGGACATCGCAAAGTGGGAAGGCTGGCGCCTTCACTACCATGACGCAGGATCAGGGCACGAAGCTCGAGGGTCTGTTCACCTCTGGCCAGATACACTGGGCGTCGATCGACGAGAAGATGGACAACGCTGTTTCCGGGTTGGGCGGCTGTTTGGATGTGCTGGGCCGGATCGCAACGAACACAAGTGCATTGCCTCTGATGCTGGCACTGCTGCAGTCTTTTCAACGGGATGGATTAAAAATGAAATAGCCATGATTCTCGAGGGTTTGCTTACGATCAACGGAATAGATCCCTATGTCGAATACGGGGCCTTTCTTTCCGAGGAAAAACAGGATGGGACGGAGAACTACTCGGCCCTGATGAAGCCGTCTGCAGTCAAGGAGCAGAAGGAGGTTTCCTTCCGTGAGCATGACGGCGTGAAGCTCCCGGATCGGATAGTTCAAAGCCGGGAGGCCCGCGATGTCACGCTCCGGTTCACGATCGGAGCCGCCGATAGAGCGCAGTTCCTCACCCGTTATGCTGGCTTCGTTGAGTTCCTGCAGCGGGGAGAGGACGGTTGGCTGGATTTCTACCTTCCGGAACTGGAGAGGCACTTCCGCTTCTTCTATAAGGATTGCCCGGGGTACGACCAGCTGACCGACTTTGAGGGTGAGGTATACGCCTCGTTTACGGTCAAATTCAGAGAGCCGAATCCGGCTTTTTAATGTCGTTCAAACACCATTCAAACGCATAAACATGGAGATAGGAAAAGACAAAATCAAACATTTCGCCGTCAACTTTGCGGTCGTCCTTGCGCTCGGAGAACCCGGGGTTTGGCTCGCCGCAGGACTTTCGATCGGGAAAGAGTACGGCGATAAGAATGCCACCGGCAACCATTGGTGCTGGTGGGATCTGCTGGCGGATGCCCTTGGCATCGCGGCCGGATATGGCGTGCGTTATTCGATTGGGCTGATATGGAACTGACGATCCATAGCAAGAATCAAGCGCTGAAGCTGACGGTGTCGCCGTCGGACAACTCGACGCGCCAGAAGACGCTGATGTCGGATCATGTCCTGAATCTGACGTTCACGGCTTTCGAGTGTGTGCGGATCGAGGTGCTCGACTACGTGGACTTTGCCGGCGTTCGGTTCTGGGCCATGGAGGAGTACGTTCCCAAAGAGGTGTCGACGGTCGAGTGGGAATACAACTGCAAGTTCTACGGCATCGAGAACCTGATCGGGCAGGCTCTGGTCCTCGAGCTGACCGACGGAAAGAACGACCCGGTCTTTTCGCTGACAGCCCCGGCCCGCGAGCACATGGCGCTTATCGTCGCCAACATCAACCGCAAGCTGGGCGTGACCGACTGGAAGGTCGGAGAGGTGATCTCGACCGAGAACATCACCATCGACTACCAAGGCACCTACTGCGATGAAGCCCTGTCGAAGCTCGCCGATGAAACGGAGAGCGAATTCTGGTTCGATGGCCAGACGGTGAACCTGTGCCGTTGTGAATATGGCGAGGAGATCACGCTCGGCTACGACAATGGCCTGACCAGCCTTGACCGGCAGGCTGCCGACAACATCCAGTTCTTCACCCGGCTGTTCCCGATCGGCAGTTCCCGGAACATCGACCCGGACGAATACGGTTATTCCCGGCTCCAGCTCCCGAGCAAGATGGCCTATGTCGAACAGAATATCGAACAGGGAATTGTCGAGTATTACGAAGAAGAGGCTTTCTCCGGAATTTATCCTCGCCGGGTCGGTACGATCAGCAGCGTGCGGAGCGAGGAGAAAACCGGCGAAGATGGAGATCCGTTTACGATCTACTACTTCAAGGATTCGGAGATCCCGTTCGATCCGAATGACTACGAGCTGCCCGGACTGGTCAAGCAGGTGACGTTCCAGAGCGGGGAGTTGAATGGCCGCGATTTCGAGGTGAACTACGATTCCCGTAAACAGGAGTTCGAGATCATCACGCAATGGCCCTATGATGACGATACGCAGCTTCCCGGAGGCGTGCTCATCCCGAAGGAGGGTGACTCGTATATTCTGTGGAACATCAAGATGCCGGCCGAGTATTATCCGCTGGCCGAGAAGGAGTATGCCGAGGCTGTTGATGTATATATGCAGAAGCATAACAAAGATCGCTTCGTGTATAAAGGCGGAACGGACTATGTCGATCTTGAGAAGCGTGCTTTGAATATCGACATCGGCCAGCGGGTCCGGCTCGAAAGTGCAAAGTATTTTCCGGCTACCGGCTACCGGTCGAGCCGTATCACGTCGATCACGCAGAACATCCTGCGGCCGACAGAGATGGATCTCGAGATAAGCGATGTGCTGGGCAAGGGCTATCGGAATAAGGTCGACGATGAGCTGTCGGAGATCAGGCACTATGCGCAGACCGCCTCCTCGGCGCTGCCCGATATCGTCCGGAGCTGGGAGAGTACGCCGGCCAGCGACTTCAACCTCTTCTCGTCGAAGCGCTCGATGAAGGAGTTTCTCAACAAGCGATCGAACGACACGGCGCAGGGCTTGATCACCTTTGAGCAGGGACTTCGAATCGGCGGATTCAAGTCCGGCTCAACCGGAGGAAACATCGATGCGCAGGGCAATGCGGAGCTGTTGTCGGTCGTTGTCCGCAACCTATTGCGTAGCGTGTCGTTCGAGGATGGGATGACGGGATCCGGGTGGCAGCTATGGCTGAACGAACTCGGAATCTCGAATCTGACGATCGACCGACTGACGGTTCGCCAGACGATGAGTGTACTGGAGATGCTTGTCGAGAAGGTCCGAGCTGTCGGCGGGCAGATGATCGTTTCGGCAGCCAGCGGAAAGATTGCGAGCGTCGATATGGATCAGACCGGGGAGAACTACCGGTTGACCTTTGAGATGGGCTGCCCGTTCGTCGCCGGCGACCTGATCAGGTGTTCCGTGACGAACGGAATCACCCCGAAGGCGTACTGGGTTGAAGTGGCGTCGGTCGATGGCGGTATTGCTACGGTGGCCGTGTCGGAGTTCGAGGGAGCGCTGCCGGCGGTGGGCGACGAAGTTGTCCTGATGGGCAGTGTCGACAACCCCTTGCGTCAGGGCGTGATCTCGATCTCGGCAACGGAGGATGGCCAACCTCGAATCGATGTGCTGAATGGGGTGTCGGGTAAAACCCTCGCAGGATGTCTGCACGCCCGGTTGGGAAATCTCGACGGGATCTCCGACAGCTGGTTCCCGGCCGACGGGCAACCCCATGGCTATGGCCTTTATGCAGACAACGCCTTCTTGCGGGGACATTTCCTGCTGACAACCGGCGAGGATGTGGCCACGAAGTTCGAGGTCATGGAGAATACGATCCGGACGAGTATCGAGTCGGTGCGAAATGATTTCACGACCGGCGAGAGCTTCCTAAACAACCCGAACTTCGGCGACGGGATGCGCTATTGGGATACGAACAACGACATCCGGTTCTTCACGCTGGGCGGGAAGTATTTGTGGCTGAATTCGGCTCCCTACTCGACCAAGGGGACATACGCGGCCGTTGAGGAACATGACGGCCGGACGGTGATGTGCATCAACAACAACTACATCCTGCAGCGCGACGCAGACTTCAAAACTCGGCCCTCATACGAGGCCGGGCTGGACGGCTTACTGAAGGCCAAGCCGGTGTTCCTGACATTCTTCTACCGCTGCCTCGAATCTGGCACGCTCGATATTGTGTTCGATGGGGTCGATCAGACGGGATTCCAGTATTTCGAGGAGTTCCACATTTCGCAAGAGGTTGAGGCTGGTGATGGGTACCGGACGTTTGAGGGCAGCGGTCTTTGGAACGGTACCGGCGATTTCAAGCTGACGTTTACCGGGAAGATGTACCTCTACATGCTGATGCTTTCGCTCGACCATATCGAAGACTTCGTCTACTCTCACAAGACGCTGTTCGAGCAGACGGATCTGCTGGTGAAGATCGCCACCGAGTCGTTTGACAAAGACGGCAATCTGATCAATACCACCGGGCTGATTAGCAAACAGGATGTGACGGGGCTGTTCGCCATCGACGGTGACGGGACCCTGAAATCGTTTGTCGGCGCCTCAACGGATGGGGTGTTCATTAAAGCGGGTAGCATCAAGCTCGAGGGCCTTGTCACGGCGAACGAGAACTTCAAGGTGCTCGAGGATGGATCCGTCGAGGCGAAGAACGGCGTTTTTCGAGGCAAAATCGAAGCGACGAGCGGGACGATCGGAGGATTCGAGATCGGCCAGAACCGCATAGGCGCTACCGCTTCGCAGAGCGGTGGTGGCGGTAGCTTGGCAATCTACAATGACTTCTTCCGGGTCGGCGGTGATAACGGCTACGTCATGTTCGGCGATGATGTGATCCCCGCGTCTTCCGGCGGAGCATTCAGCGCAGCGGGGCGAATCGTCAACAACAAAAAGAACAACCTCGGAATTTACGGATTTGACAATGCGAACTATGGCCTGTTCATCGATGTGTCGGGGGCGACGAAAAACTACGGCATTCAGAGCAACGCACCTCTGATGGCCCCGGCGTTCATCAACACGGAGGCGGAACTGCTCACGTTTGGGTCTGGAAGCTATTCTGTAGACTTCTCACAACACAACGTCATCCTGCTTTACTACAACGACCCCAACTACGGGAAAGTGGAGGTCACGTTACCGACAGAGACGTCTGTGGCAAGCAGTTTCGGTGTTGTGTCGCTTCCGGACAATTTTGCGGCCATCGTAACCTTCCGTGTTCGGCCGGGGTCGAAAAACATTGTTCTGAAGGGAATCTACGACCATAATGAAAATATGATAAACTACGAACTGGCGTCCGGAGATTCGATTCAGGTTCTGATCTCGAAGATCGACGGCTTCAGATACCAGATATTGAACCATAGCAATTAACAACAGATGAAAACGATCAACCTTAAAGAATTCGATGTCTTTACAGACATCACGAAGAAGCAGCGGGTGCGATGCGATGTACGGAAGTCGGTTGCCAATATGCTGTACAACCAGATGCATGGTATCGAGGCGCTCAACTTGGCACTGATGATCTATAAAAGCGAAGGGAAGCTGGTCGTAAGTGACGATGATCTGCGGACGCTGCAGCTGGCGTTTGAGCAGTTCGGAACCCCGGCACTGATCGAGGCGCTTGCGGCTCAAATCAAGGAACTCAATACTCCCACCGATAAAACTGAATAACTATGGCAATGACTGACGAAGAGAAACAGCAGATCAAACAGGAGGTCCTCGCTGAGATCGAGTCTTCCTCCATTGGCGTAACAGAGCTGGAAGAGGTATCCTCTCTTTCCGGAGTCAACTCACTGCCGGCCATGTCGGGCGCGAAGGTCGTGCGTGTGCCGATCTCTTTGCTGTCGAAGCCGGCTGAAGATGCTGCGGCCTCCGTTAACAAATTGATCGAGCAGGCGGATTCGAAGTTCAAGGAGCTCGATTCGCTGACGGATTCAACGAAGAGTGCGGCAGAGTCGGCCTCGAAAGCAGCAGCAACGGCGGAGGCTGTGACGAAGACGGTGACGGAAGCGTTGAACAGCCTGAATGGCGTCGCCGGGGAACTGCGCGGGACCGTTGTCAATGTGAACCGCGTGCTGAACACGACATCGTCATACGAAGATGTGGTCGCTGCGGCAAACGCCTTGGTAGCGGCTGGGATTACGGCGGCCCAGCAGGATGGCGTCGTGCTGATTTTCCGAACGGCGAAGGGCTGGACGTGTAAGCAGTTCACCGGAGACCCGACCTCCCAATTCACGACGGCCGCCAATTGGCGGAGCTTTGGAGGCGGTTCCGGAAGTGGCAGCGGGTTTTACAACGTCACGCTTGAGCAGCCTCTGGCCGAGGGGTTCTACACGCTTGAGACAGCGGTTGCAGCCTTGGCAAACGCGGAGGTTGAAGACGACGGCAAGCGAGGCATGATCATCACGTTCGAAGCTGCGGCCGGAGATTGGCGCGAATATCGCTTCACGGCGACGAGCATTGACTCATTCCTCACTCCTGCAGGATGGGAGGAATACGGCGCCAAGGGTGCGGTCAAACAAGTGACCTTCAATGGCGAGAAGCTGACTCCGGATCCGACCGGCAATATCTCGCTGAACGTCGATGTGCCGGAGACCGATGAGACGCTCGATCCGGAGAGTACGAACCCGATTCAGAACGCGGCGGTAGCGGCAGCGATCGACCGGATCGAGGCGAATACCGTGTTCTCGATGGGCGCCGAGGTGAGTGATGACGAGAGCACGGTTCGGCTGACTCTGAATAACAAGAGCGGGGCCGAAATTGCCTCGGTTGACATCCCGGCCGGAAGCGGAGGCGGAGGTGGTGATGCGTCCGCCACGAAGATCGTCCTTAATGCATCCGTAGACAAGGCGATTGTCAAGGAGGGCGATTCAGCCCGGCTCACGTATACGTATGACCACCAGTATATCGCCGGCGATGAGAAGGGCGAATCCACGGGCCAGAAGGCGACGATCACGCTCACACTGCTCCGCGGCTCTGCGACGTTGTACACGCAGAGCATTCAGAACGTCGGCAAAGGAAGCTATACCTTTGACCTCGGGCCATACCTGGCTGTAGGTACCACGGACATCTACGTGAAGGCCACGACTACCGATCCGGCTTCTGGCCGGCAACAGACCAAGCAGGGCTATGTGAGTGTTCGAGTGGTGACGCTGTCTCTGTCGAGCAGCTATAATCTCGCGTCGTCGATTGCCTCCGGCGGATATGCGGCCAGCGATACGGTGACCATCCCGTTCGCGGTCAGCGGCTCGGGAACGAAGATCGTCACGATGTATCTGGATGGCGTCCAGAAGGACAGCCGGGAGGTGAGCAAATCCGGTACCACCAACGGCAGCTTCTCTATTTCGATGATCGGGCTTGCTGCCGGGCGCCACACGGTACAGATGGTTGCGGAAATGGAGGCAGACGAATCGCTGACGCTGAAGTCGGAGAGCGTCTACATCGATTTCCTGAAGGCGGGTTCATCAGCTCCCTTCATCGGAACGATGATGCGCTTTGCCGATGGCCGGATCTTCTCCTCGGCCGAATATCGCACCCCGCGCATTTCCGTTGGGCAGTATGAGCAGTTGTCGTTCGAGTTCGTGGTGTACGACCCTGCCACGACCCCCGCGACAATGTCCGTTTACCGGGATGACGCGAAGACACAGACGGTAAGCGTTCCCCGCACGGTTCAGCAGTATGTGAATCGCTTTACGGAGCAAGAACAGGTCGAAATGATGTTCCTGTGCGGTTCTACATCGTACCTGTTCAACGTTGACGTCACCGCCTCGGATATTGATATCTCGGAGGCAACGGACGCTCTTACGCTGAAGCTGTCGGCCGCCGGCCGAAGCAACACCGAATCGAATCCGGCTGAATGGAGCTACGGTGACGTTCGAACGACGTTTGAAGGGTTTGACTGGAATAGCTCGGGATGGACGGGAGAGACACTGAAGATGATGAATGGGGCCTCGATCGAGATCGGGTTCCGGCCGTTCGCGGCAGATGCTGCGACCACCGGTGCCACCTACGAATTCGAGCTGAACTGCTCGAACGTCACCGAGCGTGAAGGCGAGATCCTCTCCTGCTTGGCCAACGGTATCGGGTTCCGCATGACGACGCAGGATGCCTCGATGACTGCTTCCGCCGGGACGTCGGTGAGCACGAAGTTCGCGGCCGACATGGATCTGCATATCGGCTTCGTCGTGCAGCAGAAGAACGGCACTCGTCTGATGGAGCTTTACGTGAACGGTATCCGCTGCGGAGCCAAGCAGTACGCCACTTCGGAGAGCTTCCTGCAGGAGACGCCGGCGACGATCTCGGTTCGGTCCGATGCGGCCGATGTCGAGCTGCGCTCGATTCGTGTGTATGAGAAGGCGCTGACGGACGACGAGATGCTGTCGAACTTCATCGTCGACCGGACGACTACCGATGAGATGGTGTCGCTGTTCGAGAACAACGAGGTGATGGATGACGAGGGTCTGTCCGTTGATATCGAGAAGCTCCGCGCCAAAGGGAAAAGCGTCATCCGGATCGTTGGCGACGTGGATCTGGTCAATCAGACGAACAACAAGAAGTTCGAGGTGCCGGTCGACGTCTACTTCTACTCGGCCTACGGTCCCGAATATGACTTCATCGCCCAAGGAGTCGGCCTGCGCATACAGGGTACGTCCTCAACAACTTACCCCCGCAAGAATTATCGGCTCTATTTCGATCGGGCGGATAAGTACGGAACCACGCTGACAGTGAATGGATCTCCCGTCCCAGACTTGAGCTACTCGTTCAAGCCAGGTGCGCGACCGGTCAAGATATTCTGCCTGAAGGCGGACTTCTCCGACTCTTCGTCGACGCACAACACAGGAGCGGTGCGGCTGGTGAATGATGTCTGGAAGAAGTGCGGATTCCTGACGCCCCCGCAGGCTGCCTACGAAGGGGAATACGACGTGCGGATTGGTGTCGATGGATTCCCGTGTGATGGGTTCTACGATGAGGATGGGAGCGGCACGAACGGATATCTCGGCAAGTTCAACTTCAACAACGAGAAGTCCGAAAGCCATCAGGTGTACGGTTTCGAAGGTATCGAGGGGTTCAACGATGAAGAGGCGCTGGCCGGCGACCGCAACAAGTGTATCTGCCTCGAGTTTCTGAATAACAGCAAACCGTTGTGTTTGTTTGCAACGGACGATATGTCGGAGTTCGACGATGCACTGGAATTCCGCTACAAGGCCGACACGGTATGGGCGGATGCGCATGAGGAAGACCGTGCGGCTGTGCAGCGGTTGTGGAGTTGGGTCTATGCTTGCAAGGATGACCCGGAGCGCTTTGCGGCAGAGGTGTCGCAGTATTTCGACGTCAATTCGCTGTGCGCATGGTACCTGTTCACCGATTACTTCATGGCTGTGGACCAGCGGGCCAAGAACATGATGCTTGCCACCTGGGATGGACTGAAGTGGTATTTCCTGCCTTACGACGCCGACACAATCCTCGGCGGCCGTAACGATGCTATGCTGGCCTACGACTATACGATCACCGAGGAGACCTACGACGACAGCATCGGGTCCTACGCCTTCGCCGGACACGACAGCGTGCTGTGGAAGCTCGTGCGGGAGGCTTTGTCCGACAAGCTGATGGAGACGGCAGCTACGATCCGCTCGAACATGAGCACGGAGTCGGTGCTGGAGATGTTCAACGTCGAGCAGATGGGAAACTGGTCGGAGCGTATCTACAACAAGGACGGCTACTTCAAGTATATCCAGCCCCTGATCGAAGGTGTCCAGACAACCGAGGGAACGAAGTTCTATGACTATCTCTACGCTCTGCAGGGCAGTCGTTATGCTCACCGTGTTTTCACGATCAAGAACCGATTTGCACTGCTCGATGCGATGTACGTCGCCGGAACCTACCGCTCGGACAGCTTCACGGCTTACTTCGGTTATGCTTTCAGCGGTGACAACCGGAAGATCAAAATCACGTCCAGCGAGCGGTACTATTTCGGCTACGGCTACACGAGCGGCACGCCGAAGCAGTCGTCGGTACTCGCGGCAGATGCGGGCAGCACGGTCGAGCTGACGATGGACGCGGACTTGATCGTCAACGACCCGCAGTATTTCTACGGCGCAAGCCGGATGCAGGGCCTCGACCTATCGAACGTTTCGATGGCACTGCTGCAGACGCTCAACCTGAACAACTGTACGGCGCTGCGGACTTTGAACGTGAGCTGCGCCCAGAGTCAGACGACGCTCGCCGCACTTATCGTCACGAACTGCCTGCACCTGCGGACGCTGAACGTCTCGGGACTGAAATCGAGCAGCTTCACGTCGCTCGACCTGTCGAACAACCTGAAGCTGGAGTCGCTCGTCGCGCGTAACACCTCGCTGCGGAGCGTCGCCTTCGCCGCGGGTGCTCCGCTGGCGACAGCGACCCTTCCGGCAACATTGCAGTCGCTGGAACTGGTCGGCCTGAACAGCCTCCCGAACACGGGGCTGACGCTTCAAGGTACGGCATCGATTACACGTCTGGTGATCGACGGCTGTGCGCTGATCGACTGGCAGGAGTTGCTGGCCCGCTGCCCGACGGTGCAGTATCTGCGTGTGACGGGCGTCGATCTCGAGGACGACGGGGCGCTGCTTCGGAGTCTCGCATCGATGGGCGGCGTGGACGAGCAGGGCGGCAATACGCCGACATGCCGGCTTGTGGGCCGCTGCCGCCTGACGCAGTACATGGACGACGCGGAGCTCGCGGCCATGCAGGCGCATTTCCCGGAGTTGACGATCGAGCAGCCGGCGTGGACGTGCATCGAGTTCGACGATGCGGTCTCCGACCCTGCGAACATCTCGAACCTCGACAACCGGACGGGCTACCGGTTCGATACGCCGTACATTCCGAGCGGACATGTCGCCCGCATCCTCGCGCAGCGCCATCGCTGTTTGGGCAAGAAGACCGCTGCAGGAGAGGTCACCGTCTTCCCGCTGCATGATGAGAACTCGAACTACTACGCCGATGCGGATGACGTGTCGCTGGCCACGCCTGCGGTGCTGACGGGCCGCGACGGCAACGTTTGGATGTACGAGCCGCACCGCTGGCGCAAGGGCGTCAACGACCTGCTGAACCAGAAGAAATACGCTTTTTTCAGTTCGGATGCCGAATGCCCGGCTGTTGACGGCCAGTACGTGAAACTCACGAAAGAGCAGGTCGAGGTGGCCGCAGGCAAGGCCATCCGCATCGCTGAAGAGTACACGACGCTTGACGAGGCCGTGACGGCCATCGCCGCGAACTCCTACTGCACGGTTCCGGTCGCCGGTTACCGTCAGGTGCGTTTCCCGTCGATGGCTTCGGCAGCTTACGGCGCGGTGTGGCTGGATGCCGCGGGGACGATTCTCGGACGTCTGCGCGCAACTTCGAGTGCGGGTATTCTGAATGGTATGTATCTGTTCGCGGCGGTTCCGGAGGGCGCCGAGCGGCTCGCCTTCACCATCGCCACGGCGGCGGATTTCGACTATGTACTGCTGACCACCAGCGATAAGATCGAGGCCATCGAGCCGGACTGGGTTGAAGACGACGAGGGTCTGGGTGCCGTTTACGAGGCACTGCTGCAAGATGATTTCTTAAAGTCCATTTCGGGCGAGATCAGCACCGGAGCGGTTTCGCAGGCCGACCTGAAAGTCTATGCCGCGAACTCCGGCCCGGGGTTTCAGCTCATCGACTGGGATATGCACTGCGCTGTGGCGAACCTTTTCTATGCGAAATACGGCACGCGCGATTCGCAGGGGCAGTGTGGTTACGGCGAGAGCTCGTACAACAAACGCAGTGGTTTGACGAACATGCTCGGCATGAGGGATACGATCAACCCCGAGAATAAAACCACCGGCGCCTATTATTACGAGGGGGAAACGCTCAAGGACGCGAAATCGACGAACGTGTTGGGCTACGAATGCTGGCAGGGCGATAAGGCTGAATGGCTGGATGGTGTAACGTTCAACAAGGAGAAAGCGAACGGCCGCTGGAGCATCGAGACGCCCGGGCGCGCCCCGCGCGAAGTGCAGGGTATCGCCGTATTTGCGGAGTATTGGCCTGCCAATATGGTTTTCGGCCGCCATATGGACTTGATCGTCGCCCGCGGCGGCGGTTCGGAAACCTCCCATTACTGCGATTGGCAAAACGTGTCCGGTTCTACGCGCC
>ENA-UESG01000032-UESG01000032.1-human-gut-metagenome-genome-assembly--contig:-NODE-32-length-161070-cov-32.362972_pt1 | contig 161070 bp, 116 predicted proteins | sample MGYA00243002_ERZ508003 | MGnify/ENA primary metagenome ERZ508003 (study PRJEB26167, sample SAMN06115514) | human gut metagenome | host: Homo sapiens | place: China:Shanxi | collected 2015-12-02... | reverse complement strand
GTGATCCCGGCGGGATTCGAACCCACGACCGACAGCTTAGAAGGCTGTTGCTCTATCCAACTGAGCTACGAGACCATCGTTGAAACAACGCTGCAAAAGTAAGAAATTTCGGGCCAACTGCAAACTTATCGTCCGATTTCTTGCTCCGGACCCGGACGGTCCGCCATACTCCGGAAAAACGGTCCCGGCTCTATTTCGTGAGGTATTTGTCGAGATACATTTTCAGTTCGCGCGGCATGACGGGCTTGGTGATGAATCCGTTGCATCCCGCCTCCTCGGCGACGCGCCGGTCGGTGTCGAAAGCATAGGCCGTCTGCATGATGACGGGCAGACTGTCCGTATGGAGCCGAATCTCCTTCAGCGCCTCGATACCGTCCATCACAGGCATTTTAATATCCATCAATACGGCGTCGGGATTGTGCGATAGCGCATACGCCACTGCCTCCTTGCCGTTCTTCGCCCAGAGCAGGTCATACTCTTTCTTGAGGATTATTTCCAGCAGCTTGTAATTGCTTTCCACGTCTTCTGCAATCAGGATCAACGGCTTACGTTCGGATGTATTGTTGTCTGTCATTGTGTATTACGTTGCAGTTCCCGCAAATATAGGAAATTTTTTCCAAAACCGTCGTTCGTCAACGGTAAAATGTTCCTTCGAAATGCGTTGCGTTTCCGCATCCGTCGGTGACCGAAAGACGCACGGCGTGGGTGCGCCGCTGCGCCGGCGCGTCGAAGAAATGAACCAGCGTTCCTTTCATCGGAAAACGGTCGCAGGGAACCCATTTGCCGTCGATGTGCAGCCTCCACGAGGCGATGCCCGAGAAGTTGTCCGCGGCGCGGAACCGCACCCCTTCGGCCCGGGTGAGGTCGGCGCCTTCGGCGAAGAGCGGACGGATCGCGGGCGGCAGCGTGTCGGCTACGATCGCCAGGTCTCCGGCCGTCCGCACCGAAGCCGTCACCGCGCCGTCGGCATATGCGCCTCCGACGCAGGCCAGCGAGCCTCTGCGCGTGCGTACGGCCAGTTGGGCGCGTAGTTGCAGCGGGCGCGGCACGCTGCCGCGGAGCGTGACCTCCACGGCGCGGAAAAGGGGCGTCGCGGGGTCGAAGAAACGGTAGGCGGGCGAGAGCACGACGACGCCCGAATCCGCCTGCGGGGCCTCTCCGAGTCCGGGACGGACGAAGATCGGCTCGTAAATCGTCCCTTCGGGAATGCGGACCTCCGCCTCGCGTCCGACGCGCAGGACCGAAGTCCGGTCGGGCCGCAGCGTCACGGCCGTGGTGTCGGCCTCGGCGCGGAACTCCCCGGCGCGTCCGCGGACGGCGAATTCCAGCGTCGAGACATTGCCGCAGTCGTCCTCGGCCTCGATGCGGATGCGGCGCACCTGCCCTTCCGCCGTGCGTATCAGCCCGCGTTCCGCCATCGTCGGGTAGAAACTGTCGGGCGCGCCCTCCAGCTGGGCCAGGCGGATCGCCTCGTTGCGCGAATTGATTTGTATCGGGTAACAGCTCACGGCATCGCTGCAACGCGATATGTCGTAGGTGAAGCTGTCCATGCGGAATTCGAAGCAGGGGATGCCGTCCGCGAAGGCTGTGACGCGCCATACCCCGAAGGAGTTCCAGACATCGTTGCGGCGGTCGGTGACTTCGGCCACGAAATAGCCCCTGCGGCCCACGCCGACGGGCCCGTCGTGGGTCAGGGCGTAACGGCCTGCGGCCGTGCGGACCACGGCGTAGCTCTCCGGGACGCTGCGCACGGGCACGCCCTGCACGGTGTCGACCTCGACGTAGTGCAGGCGCACGATGCGCGGCGGATATTCATCCCTGGGGCGGATGATTCCTTCGCGGACGGGGTTGTAGAGCCGCTGGGTCTCCGTGTCGCGGATTTCGTAATGGAGGTGCGGGCCGCCCGACGAACCGCTGTCGCCCGAGTAAGCCACCACGTCGCCCTGCTTCACGGGCCAGGTTCCGGGACCGAACCAGAGGTTCACGCCGTTCGAACGGCGTTCGTAACGCTCCCTGCGCACGTGCCGCTCGATGTCGTCGCGGAAACGCCGGAGGTGGCCGTAGACGACCGTCGTGCCGTTGCGGAGCGTGAGGTAGACGGCGCGCCCGTAGCCGCCCGCCTGCAATACCACGCGCGAAACGTAGCCGTCGGCCGCGGCCACGACCGGTTTGCCCTCCTCGGCGTCGGTCTTGATGTCCACGCCCGCATGGAAATGCCCGGGACGGATTTCGCCGAAATTGGCCGAGTAGAGCCGTTGTTTGAGCTCCCGCAGGGGGTAGATGTAGTCGTTGGGGGCGAGTTGCTGGCCTTGTGCCCCGAGGCAGGCCGTCGTAAGCAAAAAAAGTATTAGAAATCGTTGCATGTGTCCGTCTCCCTGACCATTGCCGAGGCTGCGTCCATGACGGCCTCGTAGTCGTATCCGAGCGAAAGCCCGTAGCGTATCAGTTTGGTTTTCAGTTCGTATTGCGAGGTGTATTTCACCGTCCGGGCCTTGCGTTCGAGCTGCTGCGCGAGCCGCTCGCCCATTGCCGGACGGTCGGCCTGCGACAACGCCGCGTCGATCCGTTCCTTCGAAACCCCCTTGCGTTGGAGCGCCGTGCGGATTTTGTACTCGCCCCAGCCGCTGAGCCGCAGTTTTTCGCGCACGAAGGCCTCGGCGTAGCGGCTGTCGTCGATAAAGCGGTCGCGCACCAGCCGGCCGAGCACCTGCTCGGCATCCTTTTCCGCCACTCCCCAGCCGCGCATCAGCCGCCGGGCGTCGCCCTCCGACTTTTCGGCGCGGGCGCAGAGGCGCATCAGCGCCGCGAGCGCCTCGTCGGGCGTTTTGTCGCGTTTTTTCCTTATTTCAGCCGGGTGCATACCATGCGCGGTTTTCCGAAGAGGTCCTCGCGGACCTCGGTGTCGGTGTATCCTTCGGCGCCGAGCATGCGGACGATCTCCGCCGCGGCGCGTTCGTAAATCTCGAACCAAAGACGTCCGCCGGGCGTCAGCATCTGCCGTCCCGCCCGGGCGATGGCGCGGTAGAAACGGATGGCGTCGTCGTCGGGGACGAACAGCGCCAGGCCGGGTTCGTGGTCGCGGACGTTGGGGTGCATCGCCGCGCGGTCGCTCTCGGGAACGTAGGGCGGATTCGATACGATCGCGTCGAACCGCTCCGGAAAAGCCTCCTCCAGCCCGTTCAGGGCATCGGCTTTGCGGAGCGTGACCGCCGCGCCGAGTTGTTGGAAATTCTCCGCCGCCACGGTCAGCGCGTCGTCCGAGATGTCGGCGGCGAAGACCTCCGTCCCGGGCATCCCCAGAGCCAGCGAAGCCGCGATGCAGCCGCTGCCCGTCCCTACGTCCAGCAGCCTCCGGGCTTCGCGCTCCCCGTGCAGGATCGCGTCGACCAGCTCTTCGGTTTCGGGCCGCGGGATCAGAACCCCTTCGCGCACGGCGAAGCGGCGGCCGTAAAATTCCGTGTGTCCGACGACGTATTGCAACGGTTCGCCCGCAGCCAGACGGGCTGCGGCCTCTTCCAGCCCTTCGACGGCGAGTTCCGCTTCCGGGTCGGTCAGCAGGGCCGACGGCGAAAGCCCCGAAAGCTCCGCCACGGCGGCCAGCGCGATGCTGCGGGCTTCGCGTGCGTCGTAAAGTCCCGTGAGCCGTGCGGCCAGCGCGTCGATGCTCCCGCGGCGCGTCATTGGCGGATGAAGTTGGCCAGGGCGATGGCCACGGCGGCTTCGACGACCACCGCGCCGCGCAGGGCGACGCAGACGTCGTGGCGGCCGTGGATTTCCAGCGGTTCGACCCTGTTGGTCGCCAGGTTGTAGGTGATCTGTTCGCGGCCGATGCTCGGCGTGGGTTTCAGCGCCGCGCGCACCACGATCTCGTTGCCGTTGGTGATGCCTCCGTTGATGCCCCCGGCGTTGTTGGTCGCCGTCGTGCCGTCGCAGTCGGTGAAGCAGTCGTTGTTCTCCGAGCCGCGCAGACGCGCTCCGGCGAATCCGCTGCCGAATTCGACCCCCTTGACCGCCGGGACGGCGAACAGTAGGTGGGCGATCATGCTTTCGGCCGAGTCGAAGAAGGGCTGTCCCAGGCCGAGGGGCACGCCCTGCACGCGGCATTCGACGATGCCGCCCACCGAGTCGCGGTCGGCCGCCGCGGCATGCAGCACCTCGTTGAAACGTTCGGGGTCGGTGCAGCCGCCGATCTCGGTCAGCCGGGTCGCGAAGCGGATGCTTGCGGGCAGCATCTTTTTGGCCACGACGCCCGCGGCCACCAGCGCCACCGTGAGGCGCGCCGAGAAGTGTCCGCTGCCGCGCGGATCGTTGAATCCGGCGAATTTGTGGTAGGCCACCAGGTCGGCGTGCGAGGGGCGGTAGTGGCGCATGACGGTCGAGTAGTCCTGCGAGTGGGTGTTGGTGTTGGCGAATTCGATGGTCAGCGGCGCGCCCGTCGTGTAGCCGTCGTAGACTCCCGACACGATCTGCGGTACGTCGGGTTCGCGCCTCGGCGTCGTGCCGGGCGCTCCGCTGCGGCGTCGCGCGAGGTCTTCGGCGAAGTCCTCCTCCGAGAGCGGGATGCCCGCCGGGACGCCGTCCAGCGAAATGCCTATCTGGTGTCCGTGCGACTCGCCCCAGATGGCGAGCCGGAAATTGTGTCCGAATTGGTTCATGGGCGGTTTGGTGTTTTAGACCCGAATATGTTCCAGGTCCTCGAAGAACCCGGGATAGCTTTTGGCGACGCTCTCGGCCCCCTCGATCTCCACGGCTTCGTCCGAGCGCAGGGCGGCGACGGCCAGCGACATGGCCATGCGGTGGTCGCCGTGGCTCTGCGTGCGTGCCGCGCGGACCTTTCCGCCGCGTATTTTCATCAGATCCTCCTCCGAGGTGTCGACCTCGATGCCCAGTTTGGCATACTCCTCGCGGATGGCCTCCGAGCGGTTGCATTCCTTGTATTCGAGGCGCGAGGTTCCCCGGATGACGCTCACTCCGTCGGCCGCGGCGGCCAGCGCGGCCAGCGCCGGGAACAGGTCGGGACAGTTCGTGGCGTCGAATTCGAAGGCCCGGAGCGGCCTGTGCAGGGCCGTCACCGAGTCCTCCTCGTTGATCACGGCGGCTCCTGCGCGCACCAGCGCGGTGCAGATGGCCGTGTCGGCCTGCTTCGAGAGCATCGAGGCGTTGCGCACGGTGACCTCTCCGGCCGTGGCGCCCGCCACCAGCAGCATCGCCGCGGCGCTCCAGTCGCCCTCGATGCTGAAATAGGTCGAACGGTAGCGCTGCCGTCCGGGGATGTAGAACTCCTCGTAGTCGCGCTGGCTGATTTCGATGCCGAAGCGCGCGGCCGTGTCGAGAGTCATATCTAAATAAGGTGTCGAGACCGCTCCGCGTACATGCAGCGAGGTGTCGCGCCTGGCCAGCGGCAGCGCGAGCAGCAGCCCCGTGATGAACTGCGACGAGACCGACCCGTCGACTTCGGCCTCTCCGCCCTGGATCGGGCCGCAGACCTCGATGGGGAGGAATCCCCCGTTGTCGCGGACCCGCACGCCCAGCCGGCGGAGCGGTTCGAACATCATCTGCATCGGGCGGCGCAGCAGCGAGCCGCGCCCCTCGATGGTGACGGGTGTGGGGCAGAGCGATGCCACGGGCGTGAAAAGACGTGTCGAGAGGCCCGATTCGCCGACGTTGAGCACGCAGCCCTTCGGGGACAGTCCGCCTTCGATCGAGAGCGATGTGGGGTCGACCCGGCGCACCCGCGCGCCGAGCGTCTCGATACATTGCAGGGCGGAACGCGTGTCGTCGCAGAATTCGATGTTGCGCAGCACCGAAACCTCCTCCGAGAGCAGTGCCGCTGCGAGGGCACGCTGTGCATAGCTTTTCGAACAGGGCGGCGTCAGCGTGCCTTTGACGCGGCCCGGCGGAACCGTTTTATCCATATTTACTCATTAACCTCCTGTCCCTTGCGGTTTTTCATCTCCTGCGTCAGCTGATGGCTCTTCTTCAGCTCGAAATGCTGCCCGAGGTAGACCTTGCGGACCATCGGGTCGGCGGCCAGCTCTTCGGCCGTACCCGTTTTCAGGATCTTGCCCTCGTAGAGCAGGTAGGTGCGGTCGGTGATGGCCAGCGTCTCGTCGACGTTGTGGTCGGTGATGATCACGCCGATGTTCTTGTGCTTGAGCGTCGCCACGATCGACTGGATGTCCTCCACGGCGATCGGGTCCACGCCGGCGAACGGTTCGTCCAGCAGGATGAACGCCGGATTGATGGCCACGGCGCGCGCGATCTCCGTACGGCGGCGTTCGCCGCCCGAGAGCTGTATGCCGAGGCTTTTGCGCACCTTTTGCAGCCGGAACTCCTCGATCAGCGCTTCGACGCGTTCGTTCTGGTACTCCTTCGAGAAGGAGGTCATCTCCAGCACGGCCCGTATGTTGTCCTCCACCGACAGGCGGCGGAATACCGACGCCTCCTGCGCCAGATAGCCTACGCCGAGCTGGGCGCGGCGGTATACGGGCAGGTCCGTCAGTTCGGAGGCCTGGCCTTCGTCGCTTTCGAGGAAAATGCGCCCTTCGTTGGGCTTGATCAGTCCCACGATCATGTAGAAGGTCGTGGTCTTGCCGGCTCCGTTGGGACCCAGAAGGCCTACGATCTCTCCCTGGTTGACGTCGATCGACACGTGGTCGACGACGGTCCGGGCCTTGTATTTCTTGACGAGCTCGCTGGTGTAAAGACGCATTGCGTTTCGATAATTTTTTTACAAAGTTATGCTTTTTTCCGAAAAGTTTTTTATCTTTACATTGAATTTTATGATTTTTAAAGCATACTATCGGCGAAATGAAACAATTTGATTCTTCCCTGCTGCATGACAAGCTGAAGGAGTACTTCGGCTTTTCGTCGTTCAAGGGAAACCAGGAAGCGGTGATCCGCAATGTGCTGGAAGGCAAGGATACTTTCGTGCTGATGCCCACGGGCGGCGGCAAGTCTTTGTGCTACCAGTTGCCGGCCATGCTGATGGACGGCGTTGCGATCGTCATATCGCCGCTGATCGCCCTGATGAAGAATCAGGTCGACGCCATGCGCACCTTCTCGGCCGAGTCGGGGATCGCGCATTTCCTGAATTCGTCGCTCAACAAGACAGCCGTGGCGCAGGTTCGGCAGGACGTGCTCGACGGCAAGACCAAATTGCTCTATTTCGCACCCGAGTCGCTCACCAAGGAGGACAACGTGGCGTTCCTGCGCAAGATAAAGGTTTCGTTCTACGCCATCGACGAGGCGCACTGCATTTCGGAGTGGGGACACGACTTCCGCCCGGAGTACCGCCGCATCCGGCCGATCATCAACGAGATCGGCTCGGCGCCGCTGATCGCCCTGACGGCTACGGCCACACCCAAGGTGCAGCTCGACATCCAGAAGAATCTGGGCATGTCCGACGCCTCGGTCTTCAAATCGTCGTTCAACCGCCCGAACCTCTACTACGAAATCCGGCCCAAGCACAACGTCGACCACGACATCATCCGTTTCATCAAGCAGAACGAGGGCAAGAGCGGCATCATCTACTGCCTGAGCCGCAAGAAGGTCGAGGAGCTGACCGAGTTGCTCGTGGCCAACGGCATCCGGGCGCTGGCCTACCACGCCGGGATGGATGCGTCGACGCGCGCCGCCAATCAGGACGACTTCCTGATGGAGCGCGTGGAGGTCATCGTCGCCACGATCGCCTTCGGCATGGGCATCGACAAACCCGACGTGCGCTATGTCATCCACTACGACATTCCCAAGTCGCTCGAAGGCTATTACCAGGAGACGGGCCGCGCCGGCCGCGACGGCGGCGAGGGCTACTGCCTGACCTTTTACAGTTACAAGGACATTCAGAAACTCGAGAAGTTCATGCAGGGCAAGCCCATCGCCGAACAGGAGATCGGCAAGCTGCTGCTGCTGGAGACGGTTTCCTACGCCGAGAGTTCGATGTGCCGCCGCAAGACGCTGCTGCACTATTTCGGCGAGGACTATACCGAGGACAACTGCGGCAACTGCGACAACTGCCGCAATCCCAAACCGAAGGTCGATGCCCGGGCTGCGCTCAAGATGGCGCTCGAAGCCCTGCGCGACATCGGAGACAAGTTCAAGGCCGACTATCTGGTCAACGTTCTGGTGGGCAAGACCACGGCCCTGATCAAGAGCTACGGGCACAACAAGTCGAAATGGTTCGGTGCGGGCGCCGAGCACGACGCCCGTTTCTGGGGCGCGGTGCTGCGTCAGGCTTTGATACTGGGCCTCATCGACAAGAATATCGAAAACTACGGGCTGATTTCGGTCAACAAGAAGGGCGAGGGCTATATCGCCCTGCCGTTCCCGGTGACCGTGACCCTCGACCACGACTACGACGAGGAGGAGAAGGAGTCCGAGTCCGTGGCTCCGATGGGCAAGGGCGGCGCGGCCGACGAGGAGCTGTTCTCGATGCTGAAGGACCTGCGCAAGAAGGTCGCCAAGCAGCACGGGCTGCCGCCGTTCGTCATTTTCCAGGACCCGTCGCTGGAGGACATGGCCGTGCAGTACCCGATCACGTTCGAAGAGATGCAGAACATCACGGGCGTCGGCGTGGGCAAGGCGCGCAAGTTCGGCGAGGAGTTCATCCGCCTGATCAAGGCCTATGTCGAGGAGAAGGAGATCATCCGTCCGCAGGACATGATCGTCAAGGGCGTGGCCAGCAAGTCGGGCAACAAGATCTTCATCATCCAGTCGATCGACCGCAAGATGGATTTCGAGGACATCGCCCGCGCCAAGGACCTCGACTTCGACGAACTGCTGACCGAGATCGAAGGCATCGTCAACGCCGGAACGAAACTCGATATTTCCTACTATCTGAAGGAGTTCATGGACGAGGACAAGATCGAGGACATTTACCTCTACTTCAAGGAGGACGCCGAGAGCGACTCGCTCGACGCGGCCATCGAGGAGCTGGGGGCCGATTATACCGAGGAGGAGATACGCCTGGTGCGCATTAAGTTTATGTGCGAGCAGGGCAACTGATTTTCGGTTTTACAGGGTGTTTTCCGCACTTCGTCTGCGGCCCGGGACCGTCCTGCTTTTGCAGCTCCTGCTCGGGTCCGAAGCCCGGAAACCGTTCCTCCGGAATCAAAAAGCAGATGAAACGGGGTTGGCCTTCGGGTGCCGCTGGCAAGGATGTAACTAACCGATATAACCTAATTTTGACGCCTATGAACAAGAAGACTTTTACTTTAGCCGTGATTTTTCTGATCTGCGCGCTGGGGTGGCTCGGGGCCAATGTCTATTGGCGGGTGACGCGCTCCAACTGCGTGAATGTGTTCGATCTGGTCGTGGGCGTGCTGTTCGTCGCGGCCGGAGTCGGAATGGTGTATAACGAGTTCAACAAAAAGAAATGCAGACACCTCGATGAGGTGAACAAGCACAAAATTCCTTGACCGATGCGTGCGATAGACCGTTTTCAGGCCGTCATGGCCGTCGTATTTTTCATAGGGACCCTGGTTTCGGCCTGGCGGGTCGCCGTCGCCGACGGAGGGGACATCTGGTACGTTCCCGTGATCATGGCCCTGGCATCCGCCGCGATGACCGTCGGCGCGTTGCAGCACCGGAAAAGGAAAGTTACCCAAAATAAGGATTGACATGAAAACCAATCTTATGCAGCTCCTGCGCCTCGTACTGATGGTGCTGGCTGTCGCGGGCGTCATCTATGCCATCGAATTCATGGAGCGCGGCATCGCCGTGTGGTTCTGGGTTGCGCTGCTCGGTATCGGGTTCGTGGGCCTGCTCTATACGTTCCGCCTGACGCAGCGCCGCGTGGCCCGGGAAAATCGCGAGCGGCAGCGGCTCGAAAAGAAGCGCAGCCGCCGTTCGAAACGCTGACCGGGGCTGTAACCGGAGGATGTCGGTCGTTTTGCCGGTTCCGGGTGCGTGACCCGGCCGGAATCGTTTTCCGGGGTCCGCAGGTCCCGTGCGGCTCTTTCGTCCGGGATCGCTCGTCCGGTCGTTTGGACGTTGACCCCGGCTCGGAGCGTCGCTCCGAATCTTCGGTCCTGTCCGATCAGCCCCCCCCCCTGCATGCGCCGGCCGCCGGACAAGATTGTCCGGCGGCCGGCGCATGTTCAGTTCTGAATCGAGGCGAGCGTTCCGTTTTCGAAATAAAGGTAGCTGTTTGTTCCGTAGACCCATTGTTCGTGTACGCCCCAACTGCCCGACATGGTGTTGATGTCTTCGGGCGACCCCCATGCCTCACGGCACATTTCCCGGGTCATACCGATCCGGACTTTGCCCTCCAGGATCAGCTCGGCAGTAGCCTTGCCGTATTTCCGGTAGAGCGCAGCCTTACGTTCCTTCTGCTCTTTTTCCTGTTGCAGGCGGGCCTCTTCGCGCTTCCGGGCCTCCTCGGCGCGCTGGGCGTATACCTCTTCGGACGGGGTGAAGATCAGCTCTTCCATGAAGGCGCGGTCGCTGCCGAGGGTGTATCCTTCGACGCCGAAAGGTGTCGGGTAGCGGCAAAGCGGGATGTAAATCCGCACGCTGTCCTCTTTCCGTTCGAATACGAACGCGGGCACGGCGTAACCCGTTCCGTCGCCGATCAGCCGGAGGTCGAGGCACTTCAGTTCCGTGCCGAAATTCAGCCGGTTCTCTTCGCCCTGCATGGTCTTGGCCTGCAATCCGAAGTATCCGGAAACATATCCCGGAGCTTCGGGTTTGCGCTTCGTGAGGAAGAACTCCCTGCCGACGTACGCCGCACGGTACTTCTCGATCAGCCCTTCGACGACGACCGGATAATATTCATCCCGCAGGTTCGTTTTGTCTTTTCCCGTATGTGCATACCAATAGAGTGTTTCTCCCTCTTCGGATCGGAGCCGGAAAACCCGGAACGCCTCTCCCTGGATTCTGTGTGTCTTGAGACCGATTATTTCGAAGGTTTTTCCTTCGATGGTTTCCGCCGGGGTGAACCAGCCCGTTTCGGGAGCCGTCGGAAAGAGGTTCCGTCCGAGAACGTGCGACTCCATTGTCGTGCATCCGCAGGCGGCTGTCGTTTCGTCTTTGTAGAACCGGGGACGGTAGGTATCGCTGTAAAGGGTGTCGATCCGGAAATCCTCGGGCCGGACCTTTCTGCGGGGTTTGCGCAGCCACACCGTGTCGACGCGCACGACGGCGGGCGTTTCCGCGAAGAAGTTGAAGTAGGCGGCCGGGCGGAGATCGGCGTGAATGTCCCGGGGATAGAACAGGATGCGTTGCCCGACGAGGCTTTCGTAATAGGCGGCGTCGCCGCCCGTGCGGATGTTTGCCGTCGAATCGTATACCGCCGGCGCGGTTTTCTCCGGCGCGGCGCCGTGCGGCAGGACGGATTGGACTTTGAGTTGTGCCGAAGCGTCTGCGATGCAGCAGAGACCGAGCAGGGTGGGGAGGAGGCGTTTCATCTTTTTGTCGTATGGACCCAAAGGTAGCGATAATTCCTGTCTTTGGCGCCGCAGCGGCGCTTTTGTTTGCCGGAGTGCTTTGCAATTCGCCGGCGATTCGGTTTTGAGCCGGCTTTTTCTTATCTTTGCTGCCTACAATGTAAAGTTTATGGGAGAAGTAAGGGCAAAAAAGGCGCTGGGACAGCATTTTCTGGTCGACCTGAATATCGCGCGCAAAATCTGCGATTCGCTTTCGGGCGGCAGTGCGGCCGGCGGACCGTGTACGGTGCTCGAAGTGGGGTGCGGCATGGGCGTGCTGACGCAGTTCCTGCTGCGGCGCAGCGACATCGTGACCTGGGGCGCCGAGATCGACCCGGAGAGCGTCGCATACCTTCACGCGCACTACCCGGAGTTCGCGCCGCGGCTCGTCGCGGGCGACTTCCTCGGGATGAACCTGCGCGAACGCTTTCCCGAAGGACTGAAAATCATCGGCAACTTCCCCTATAACATCTCGTCCCAGATTTTTTTCAAGGTGCTGGAAAACCGCGATCTCGTTCCCGAGTGCGTGGGCATGATCCAGAAGGAGGTCGCCGTGCGGCTGGCCGAACCTCCCGGCTCGAAGGAGTACGGCATCCTGTCGGTGCTCCTGCAGGCGTGGTATGACATCGAATATCTGTTTACCGTGAACGAGACGGTGTTCAATCCGCCTCCGAAGGTCAAGAGCGCCGTGATCCGCCTGCGCCGCAATGCCACGGAGCGTCTCGGCTGCGACGAAACCCTGTTCGTGAAGGTGGTGAAAGCCTCCTTCGGCCAGCGGCGCAAGATGATCCGCAACTCGCTGAAGTCCGTGTTCGGCGATTTCGGCGGGGCCGAGCACCCCTTCTTCACCCGGCGCGCCGAGCAGCTGGGCGTCGCCGAGTTCGTGGAGCTAACGAATTGGGTTTCGCGATTTTCGATTTTATAGGGCATCTTTGCACTTGCATTCGTGCGGCACGAATGGGACGTATTTCGATACTACCCATCCGTGCCGCTCTTCGTTTAAGCACAAATCTGTTTCTCTAAAATCGAAAACGTATTTCGCTCCGGCTTGCCGTTACATTCCGGCCGGTTTTTCCGCCCCGGCGACCACCGTCACCAGGTCTTCGCGGCGGAGGTACTTCCGGGCCAGCTGCTGCACCCCGGCGGGCGTCATCTCCCGGATACGGCGTATGTTGCTGCCGATCACCGTGTTGTCGCAGCCGCAGAGGATGTTCTCGATCGTCACGTCGGCGATGCCGAACGGCCCGTCGAGAATGCGCATCATCTCGCCCGTCATCATGTTTTTCACCAGCTCCAGTTCCGCTTCCGGCATCGGCTCCGCGCCGAGGCGTTCGATCTCGGCGTAAATTTCCCGCAGAGCCTCCTGCGTCACGTCTGCGCCGACCTGGGCCGCTATGGCGAAATAGCCTTCGCGTTCGAAGTTGACCATCGCCGAGACCACGCCGTAGGTGTAGCCGTGCTCTTCGCGGAGGTTCTGCATCAGGCGCGAGCCGAAATAGCCGCCCAGGGCCGTCGCCACGACCTGCATGCCCAAAAAATCGGGATGCGTGCGCGGGAACAGCAGGCGGCCGATGCGCAGCGACGACTGCACGGCCCCCGGGTACTCGACGAACGCCGCATGCGTGGTCTCGGGCGCGGGGAAGGCGGGCGGCGCTTCGGCCGCGCCGCGGGGAATCCGTCCGGCAAGCTCCGCCACGGCCTTCAGCTCGTGGTCGCCGATGCGCCCGCTGCACACGACGAAGCAGTTTTCGGCGGTGTAGAACCGGCGGTAGAACCCCGCCACGTCGTCGCGCGTGAGGCTGTCGTAGGCCTCCTCGTGCGACGAGACGCCGTAAGGATGCCGCTCCCCGAACAGCGCCCGTGCGAAGGCCTCGCGGGCCTTCACGTCGATCTTCGCCCGCTCGACCGCCAGCCGCTGTCTGCGTTTGGCGGCGTAGGTGCGCAGCTCCTCCTCGGGGAATGCGGGGCAGAGCAGGATCTGCTCCGCTACGGCGAGCGTCGGGTCGAAGAATTTCGAGAGGGTGGCGAAATTGATGTAGGCGTAGTCGCGGTCGACGTTCACGTCGTACCACGAGCCGTAGTAGTCGAGTTGTTCGGCGATCTGGTGCGCCGTCATGTCGCGTGAGCCTTCGGAGAGGAGGTTGGCGGCGGCCGACGCCGAGAAGGGCGCCTGCTGGAGGGCCGATCCGGCGCGGAAGACGAACGAGATGCGCAGCACCTCGAAATCGTCGGAGGCGAGCGTGTAGAGTCCGATGCCGTTGGGCAGCGTCGTGCGGCGGGCTTCGGCGACCTCGACCTGCGAGGGAGTTATGCGGGGTTGTGTCATTTCCTGGCGTTGTAAATGAGTGTGGAACTGTTTTCGGGCCGAAGCGTGCGGCGGCTGAACGAGCGGATGTCCTCGTCGGTGACGGCGCGGTAGCGGTCCACCTCGCGGTTGATCAGGGAGAGGTCGCCCAGCATCTCGTAGAACCCGAGGTTCATCGCCTTGTTCATCACGTTCAGTTCGCCGAAGAGCGTGTTGGCTTCGAATTTGTTCTTGACCTTTTCGATTTCGTATGCGGTCGCGACGGTCGTTTGCAGGGCTTCGATCTCTTCGCGGAAAGCCGCTTCGGCCGCTTCGGGCGTCACGCCCGGGAGCAGCTGGCCCGTGAAGACGAACAGTCCCGGATCGACGTCGCCCGTGATGTAGGCGTTGACGCTCGACAGCAGGTTGCGTTCTTTGACGAGGTGCGTGTAGAGGCGTCCCGAGTCGCCGCCCGAGAGCAGGTCCGAAACCAGGTCGGCGGTGTAGAAATCGGGCTTGGTGCGTGCGCACATGTGATAGGCTACGGTGACGGTCGAGGCCGGCACGTCGCGTTCGACCTCCTGGCGGCGGGCCTGTGTCTGCATGGGTTCCTGCGGGATGGCGGCCGTCGCGGACGGGTGGTCGGCGAGCGGCGCGAACCACTTTTCGGCCAGCTCCAGCATCCGCTCCTCCTCCATGTCGGCCGAGATCGACAGAATGGCGTTCGACGGGCGGTAGTGGGTGCGGTAGAAGGACTCGACGTCCGCGAGCGTGGCTCCGGCGATATGGTCGGTCGCGAGGCCGATGGCCGCCCAGCGGTAGGGGTGGACCTTGTAGGCGAGCGCCCGCAGCAGCATCGTCTGGTCGCCGTAGGGCTGGTTGAGGTATCGCTGGCGGAACTCCTCGATCACCACCTTCTTCTCGGCTTCGAGCTTGGCGGGGGTGATGTCGAGTCCCTCCATGCGGTCGCTTTCGAGCCAGAGGGCCGTTTCGAGGTTGTCCTTCGGGAGCGTGATGTAGAAATCCGTGTAGTCGTTGTTGGTGAAGGCGTTGTTGTCGCCCGAAGCCATCTGCACCGGAAGGTCGAAATTCTCCACGGTGCGCGTTCCGCGGAACATCAGGTGTTCGAACAGGTGAGCGAATCCCGTGCGTGCGGGGTTTTCGTTGCGCGCGCCGACCCGGTAGAGGATATTCACGGCGGCGAGTTTCGACGCCCGGTCGCGGTTGACCACGACGGTCAGCCCGTTGGGGAGTGTTTTTCTGGTGTATGGAATCATAGTTGCGCAAAGGTACGAAAAAGTCCGGTGGCTGCAAACCGGGATTGCGTGGGGTGGTCCCGTAGAACCTTCCGGCAGATAAAAGGGCGGTCGCGCCCCCGGGGACCGTAAAAAAGCAGCGGCGGGAAATACAAGTGACGCCTCATTGTTCGGAAAATGGATTCGGTGACTATGAAGAAGTTTGGGATAGGAATCCATCGCTCCCGCCGCTGCATGACCGGTACATCGGCAGAAACGAGAAGAGTGCTGCCGAGATCCTGGCTCCTGCGGCTCTGGTAAAGCCTGTAAACCCCTCACATCAGCGCGCACCCTTCGGGTACGATCCATTGTGGGTTTACAAAAAATTTACCAGATTTCAGGAGCCCCAATATAACCGTTTCAATAACGATATTTAAAGAACGAATGCAAACGTGTTTCCGAGGGCAAAGTTAATAAAAAATCCCGGTTTGCGGCCAATGTGTCCGAAAGTCCTATTCATAAACCTTATTTTTGCGGCTCCGTCCGTCCGGCCTGCGGTCCGCGCGCCGCGCGCCGTGTCCGGACGCGGCGTTTCCGCCCTCGGGATGCGTGCGCCTGCGGGTAATTCACTATTGGTTAGCCAGTTCTGCAACTCGGTGATTTCCCGGCAGTTTGTTGTTAATTGAATAACAACCCGGCTGTTATTCGATTCACATTTGAAATGTCGAAAAATAACGCTTTTTTGAACAAAAGTAAGTGCGGATTCTCGGCTGAAATTGCTATCTTTGCATCGCCCGTGTTTCCGGGCTGTGTCTGGATTGTTAGGAAAAACACACAAATATCATCTAAATTTCAACTAAAATGGCAGAAAAGAAATTTATCACTTGTGATGGTAACTACGCTGCGGCCCATGTGGCTTACATGTTCTCGGAAGTCGCGGCCATCTATCCCATCACGCCGTCGTCGACGATGGCCGAGCTCGTGGACGAGTGGGCCGCCCAGGGCCGTAAAAATATCTTCGGAGAGACCGTTAAAGTCGTTGAAATGCAGTCCGAGGCCGGAGCCGCAGGCGCCGTGCACGGATCGTTGCAGAGCGGCGCCCTGACCTCGACGTTCACCGCTTCGCAGGGTCTGCTGCTGATGATCCCCAACATGTACAAGATCTCCGGCGAGCTGCTTCCGGGCGTGTTCCACGTTTCGGCGCGTGCGCTGGCCGCACAGTCGCTGTCGATTTTCGGCGATCATCAGGATGTGATGGCGGCCCGCCAGACGGGTTTTGCCATGCTGGCCACCTCGTCGGTGCAGGAGGTCATGGACCTCGCCGGCATCGCGCACCTCGTGTCGCTGAAGGCCCGCGTTCCGTTCCTGCACTTCTTCGACGGTTTCCGCACCTCGCACGAGATCCAGAAGATCGAACTGATCGACGAAGCCGCGCTGACGGCGCTGCTCGACCGCGACGCCCTGAAGGAGTTCCGCGCCCGCGCTTTGAACCCCGAACACCCCGTTACGCGCGGTACGGCCCAGAATCCCGACATCTATTTCCAGACGCGCGAGGCTTCGAACAAGTTCTACGACGCCATTCCCGACATGGTGGCCGACACCATGAAGGAGATTTCGAAGATCACGGGACGCGACTACAAGCCGTTCGTCTACTACGGCGCGAAGGACGCCGAGAACGTGATCGTCGCCATGGGTTCGGTGACCGAGACCATCAAGGAGACGGTCGACTACCTGATGGCCAAGGGCGAAAAAGTTGGTGTCGTCACCGTGCACCTCTACCGCCCGTTCTCGGTGAAATACCTGATGGCCGTGCTTCCCGAGAGCGTGAAGCGCGTCTGCGTGCTCGACCGCACGAAGGAGCCGGGAGCCAACGGCGACCCGCTGTATATGGATGTCGTGGAGGCGTTCGCCGCCTGCCCGTGCGACCGCAAGCCGCTCGTCATCGGCGGGCGTTACGGCCTTTCGTCGAAGGACACCACTCCGGCGCAGATGCTGGCCGTGTTCGAGAACCTGAAGATGAACGAGCCGAAGAACCAGTTCACGGTGGGTATCGTCGACGACGTGACGTTCCGTTCGCTGCCCGTCGGCGAGGAGATTTCGCTCGCGAAGCCCGGCACGTTCGAGGGCCTCTTCTTCGGTCTGGGCGCCGACGGCACGGTGGGCGCCAACAAGAACTCGATCAAGATCATCGGCGGCACGACCGACAAGTACTGCCAGGCCTATTTCTCCTATGACTCGAAGAAATCGGGCGGCTACACCTCGTCGCACCTGCGTTTCGGCGACCTGCCGATCACGTCGCCCTACCTGGTGACCACCCCCGACTTCGTGGCCTGCCACGTGCCTTCGTACGTCGACAAGTACGATGTGCTGAAGGGGCTGAAGACCGGCGGTTCGTTCCTGCTGAACTCGGTGCACGACGCCGAGACGACCTGCGCGACGCTGCCCGACCACATGAAGGTCTACCTGGCCAAGAACAAGATCAACTTCTATATCATCAACGCCACGAAGATCGCCGCCGAGCTGGGTCTGGGTTCGCGTACGAACACCATCATGCAGTCGGCCTTCTTCAAGATCGCCAATGTCATTCCGTTCGACAAGGCTGTCGAGGAGATGAAGAAAGCCATTCTGAAATCCTACGGCAAGAAGGGCGAGGACATCGTCAACATGAACTACGCGGCCGTCGACGCCGGCGGCAACGCTGTGGTGAAGGTCGAGGTTCCGGCCGAGTGGGCGAATATCGTCGTGAAGGAGGAGGAGCACACGGCCGATGCCGCGCGTCCCGACTTCGTGAAGAAGATCGTCGACCCGATCAACGCCCTGAAAGGCGACCTGCTGCCCGTTTCGGCCTTCAACGGCCGCGAGGACGGTACGTGGGACAACGGCACGGCCGCTTATGAGAAGCGCGGCATCGCCGTCAACGTTCCCGAGTGGAAGATCGGGAACTGTATCCAGTGCAACCAGTGCGCCTATGTCTGCCCCCACGCCGTGATCCGTCCGTTCCTCGCCACCGAGGAGGAGGCCGCCGCTTCGGGCGTGGAGTGGAAGCAGGGCCTCGGCGAGACCAAGGAGTACAAGTTCCGCATCCAGATTTCGCCGATGGACTGTACGGGTTGCTCGAACTGCGTCGACGTCTGCCCCGCCAAGGATAAGGCGCTCGTGATGCGCCCGCTGGAGGAGCAGATGCCCCAGCAGAAGAATTGGGATTACATCACCAAAAATATCGGTTACAAGCAGGTCGTCGACAAGACCAAGTCGGTCAAGAACCTCCAGTTCGCACAGCCGTTGTTCGAGTTCTCGGGCGCTTGCGCAGGCTGCGGCGAGACCCCCTATATCAAGGCTATTTCGCAGCTGTTCGGCGACAAGATGATGGTTGCCAACGCCACGGGCTGCACCTCGATCTACTCGGGTTCAGCTCCCTCGACGCCCTACTGCACCAACGCCGCCGGCCAGGGTCCCGCATGGGCCAACTCGCTCTTCGAGGACAACGCCGAGTTCGGTCTGGGTATGCACGTCGGCGTGGAGAAACTCCGCGACCGCGTCCAGGAGACGATGGAGAAGGCCATCGCCAACTGCACCAAGTGCTCCGAGGAGTTGAAAGCCGTGATGAAGGAGTGGATCGAAAACCGCGGCTCGTCGGCCAAATCGGCCGAGGTTACGGCGCGCCTGATCCCGCTGCTGGAGGCCTGCGGCTGCGACTACTGCAAGGAGATTCTCGAGCACAAGGACTGGCTCGTGAAGAAGTCGCAGTGGATCATCGGCGGCGACGGCTGGGGTTACGACATCGGTTACGGCGGCGTGGACCACGTGCTGGCCACGGGTCAGGATGTGAACATCCTCGTCGTGGACACCGAGGTTTACTCGAACACCGGCGGTCAGTCGTCGAAATCGACTCCCGTGGGCGCCGTCGCCAAGTTCGCATCGAGCGGCAAGCGCATCCGCAAGAAAGACCTCGGCGCGATGGCCATGACCTACGGTTATGTCTATGTGGCGCAGGTTTCGATCGGCGCTTCGCAGCAGCAGCTCTTCAACGTGCTCAAAGAGGCCGAGGCTTATTCCGGACCTTCGCTCGTGATCGCCTACGCTCCGTGTATCAACCACGGCATCAAGGGCGGCATGACCCGCACGCAGACCGTCGGCAAGGAGGCCGTAGCCTGCGGCTACTGGCACCTGTGGCACTACAATCCGCTGCTTGAGGAGCAGGGCAAGAACCCGTTCGTGCTCGATTCGAAAGAGCCGGATTGGTCGAAGTTCCGCGAATTCCTGCTGAAGGAGGTGCGCTACACCTCGCTCCAGAAGTCGTTCCCTGCCGAGGCCGACGAACTGTTCGCCGCTGCGGAGGAGAACGCCAAGTGGCGTTACAACGGCTACAAGCGTCTCGCGCAGATGGAGTACTAACCGTCTGTTCCCGCTGTAAGGGTCGCATCCCACACGGGGTGCGGCCTTTTTTGGGCGGTATTCCGCGAACGCCCGAAGCGTCGCCGGCGTTGGAAGGCCGTGCTTTCATCCTTTTCGGCAGCCGGTTGTTGCGCAACCCGAATATATTGCCTATATTTGTCTGACGGAAACAGGCCCGAGGCGAAGAAACGCTTTTCTCTGCTCGCCGCCGTTTGATCGTCTGCTGTGCCTTGCGGATTGGATGCACGCCGTGCGCCCTTGCCGCCGGCACGCCCCGCCGACGGGCCGACGGGAACACCCGCGGCTGCCGAGCCGTCCATGACTGGATCAAACCCGGCGATGCGTTCGACAAAGCCCGGGCGGACGCCTGTCTGATGGCCGTACAGCCTCCTGCCGAGGGGCAGGTGCCGGCAGCCGGTTATCGTCTGGCGCGTGTTTTGAATGAATTGTTCGGTTAACAAACGTATTTTGAAATTATGAAAAAGATTTTTGCAGCCGCAGCGCTGCTTTTAGCCATGACCGCCTGTGGCGGATCGCAGAAAGAGGCCCTTCCGCTGGAGGGCACGACGTGGAAACTTGCCAAAATGGAGGCGATTCCCGCCAAGGCCGTCGACGCCGAGGCCGATTTCTTCACCCTGCAATTCAGCGCCGCCGATACGCTCGTGTCGGGCCGTACCAACTGCAACCGTTTCTTCGGCAAGTACGAGCTGAAAGGGCAGAAGCTGGAGTTCGAGAATCTCGGCATGACCCGGATGGCCTGCCCCGAGATGCAGTACGAGGACGCTTTCGTGAAGATGCTCGACGAGGTGGACGGCTACGAGATCAAGGGCGAGGAGTTGAAATTCTACGACGACAAGAAGCTGCTTGCCGAGTTCCGCGCCGTGCAGGACGCTGCGGCTCAAAAGAAATAAGTCGTATCCCGGCCTGAATGAAAAATCCCGCTTCCGAGTGTCGGAAGCGGGATTTTCGTCTTTTTGCCGCGACCCGCGGCCGCCCTCCTATGCGGGGTGTCATTCTCCGGAAGCGATTCCTGCTTCGAGCCGTTCGAAAAATTCCCGGAGCGGGATTCCGTAGTAGGCGCACAGGTCGGCAAGCGTCGAGACCGAGATGTTCCCGCGTCCGGATTCGATCCGGCCGATGTTGATGTCGGTGTCGGTGAAGACCTGCTTTTGGGAGAGGTTGCGCGCATGGCGCAGTTCGCGCAGCTGCGCGACCACGCCCCGGACCACAGGTTCGTTATATCGTTCGTTTTTCCGCCGCATGGTACAAAGATACGTTAAATTCGGCAATTTCCGAAGCCCGGTCGCCGCATCCTTCGCGGCCCTGCAAAAAGTCCGCAGCGCACCGCCGGTCACCGGCCTTCTCTTGTCAGCTGTTCGCCGTCTGCTGTTCGCCGTCTGCTATCCGCCGTCTGCCGCTCGCCGTCTGCCGCTCGCTCTTTGCTGTTCGCTGCCCGCCGCCCGCTGTTCGCCGTCCGCTGTTCGCCGTCCGCTGTTCGCCGCTTGCTGCCCGTGTTTGTCGCTTGTTGCCTGTGTCTACTGTTCGCCCTCCGCTGCCCGCTACTCTCTGCCCGCTACTCTCTGCCCGCTACTCTCTGCCCGCCACCACAGCCCGCCGCCGCGCGGGTCGATTCCTCTCCGGCAAACCCGTTTTTGTCCGGATATGCGCTGAATCGGCCGCATATGTGTGCCAAAAGGAGATCAATGTTATTCTGTTTGGCTTCAGACGTTGTCGAAACGGAATTTTTGTTTATATTTGTACAAATAAACAAAGGTAAACAACTCTTTATCCCTCTGGCTGATCGGGGAACTTCATCAGGAGACTGTTTGAACCGGGTATGGTTGCTGTCGGTCCTGTGTTATGCCTCGACTTCGTGGTGGGGCAGGCATGGGCACGGGACGATTTTCCTGTTCCGGCTCCTTGAAGCCTGCATTGAGAGGGACCGACTTGCGCTTTTTTGCTGGAAACAAAGCCGCGCGGTCATTATTCCGGGGCGGCGTCCGCCGTTGCATCACGGTCGGGATTTCTGACGAAATCCCCGTGCTGCCGTCTCGGTTGGATTTTAGGGGCGGCGGCTGTGATTTAGGCGTCACAGATAACATTCTTCCCGGGGGATTCCTGTTTTTGCCGTTCGTTTCCGAACGACGGGTGTATAGAGGCGTCACACTGGAGAGATCTCCGACAGGAGTCCCATCCGCCGCCCCTTTTTTTCGGGGACGGGCCGACGGCCAATACGTCACTACATACTAAAGTTTCACCCGGCGGAAGGTTTCCGTCCCCGATTCTTCATTGATAACAGGCACACGAAAAAAGCGGCCCCTCACGGAGACCGCTTTTTATCGTTTTCGTTGTTTTGTTTACTCGCTGAGCGGGGAAACGCTTACGTACGATTTTCCTTCGCCCTTCTTGCAGAATTCTACCGTTCCGTCGACGAGAGCGAAGAGCGTGTGGTCCTTGCCCATGCCTACGTTTTCACCGGCGTTGTGCACCGTGCCGCGCTGGCGAACGATGATGTTGCCCGCCTTTGCGAACTGACCGCCGAACAGTTTGATGCCGAGTCGCTTGCTTTCCGACTCACGGCCGTTCTTCGAACTACCTACACCTTTCTTGTGTGCCATGTTGATTCAGTTTTTAAAGGTTATGCAACGATTTCCTCGACGAGAATCTGCGTCAGGTACTGGCGGTGTCCGTTGCACTTCTGGTAGCCCGTGCGACGTTTCTTTTTGAACACCAGAACCTTGTCATCCTTCAGATGCTTCAGGATCTTGCACTTCACTGCGGCGCCTTTCACTACAGGTGCGCCGACTTTAACCTGACCGTCGTTGTCTGTGAGCAGGACTTTGTCGAAACTTACGGACGAATTTTCTTCGCCCTGAAGACGGTGGACATAAAGTTTCCGACCTTTTTCAGCTTTAAATTGCTGACCTGCAATCTCTACTATAACGTACATTTAAGTCGATTATGTATTTGAACATAAATTCGGAGTGCAAATATACGCATATTTATCTTATAAACAACACATCCTGCAATTTTTTTTGCCCCGGTGCGCCTCTGGCACGGTTTTGGGCGCGGCAGACGCTGCCGGCAAAGCCGGCGGAAGGACATGCACCGAATATTGATTGTTTCCGACGAGGAGTTCCTGCGCGACGTGATCCGGCTTTCGCTCGCCGACATGCAGGCCGACGTGCGCTGTGCATCGGATGTTCCCGACATGCAGCGCATGGTCCGGCGTATGCTGTTCGACCTGGTCGTCGTCGTGGGGACTTCGGCTTTCTTCACGGGCTGCGACGTGGTGCGCACGCTGCGCCCCGCCGGTCTCGGACGGCCGCTGGTCTACGTCGTGGCGTGGCAGCAGGCCGAACAGACGGTGTTGAGCCTCTTGGAGTGCGGCGTCGACCAGTACATGACCTTTCCCGTGAGCCTTCAGCGATTGCGGACGAAGATCGCCAACGCCTTGAACCGACAGTTATGACCGAAACGCTTCTGATGCTCTATACGATGTTTGCGGCGGCCGGGACGTTCGCCCTGCTGTCGCTGCTCGGCGCGGCCGAACTCCGCGCCCGGAGGCGGCGCTGCCGCGACGCCGCTCTGCGCGCGAAATACCTGCGTATCGTGATGCTTTACCTGCTTGCGGGCGAAGGCCCCGCGCCGCGGTTTCCGATGATCCGCCGTGCCGGCGCCCGGCTGCTGCTCGTCGAGACCGTCGCCGGACTTGCCGGCGTCACCTACGGACTGGACGCCGCGCCCCTGCGGCGCATCGTCGCGGAGTACGGACTCGACGCCTGGCTGCTCCGCCGCACGGCCCGCTCCCGGGGCTACCGCCGGGCGCGCTGCCTGCTGCTGCTCTCTCGCCTGCCCGTCGGCGCAGCCGCGGCGGACTGCGCCGCGCGTTATGCCGCGAGCCGCAACCGCTACGTGCGTTTTCAGTCGCTGATGGTGCGGCTTGCGGCCGATCCCTCGACGGCCCTGCGGCTGATGGCCGAATACCCCGAACCCTTTTCGGCCTGCGAAGTGGGGGAGATCATGGCCGTCCTGCGGCGCGGGATGCTGCCGATCGCCTACGAACCCCTCATCGGGTCTCCGAGCCGCAACCTGCGGATCGTGGGGCTGAACATCGTGCGGCAGTTCGGCATCGAGGAGGCCGAGCGGCTCCTGCTGCGCATCGTGTCCGGGGACGAAGACCCGGAACTGGTGCGCGAAGCGCTCTATACGCTCTGCGCGCTGCGCCGTCCGCTGACGCGGCGGGCCGTTTCCGGGCGGCTGTCGGCCATGCCTCCCGCCGAGCGCAAGGCCCTGCTGCGCTATGTCGTCGCCGAGGGCTATTCCCCGGGACCGCTCCGGCGGCTGCTCGACGAGCGCGAGCGTCCCTATTACGAATCGCTCGTGCAAACCTATAAACGCAGCCTGGCATGAAGCCGATCCTTCTCCTGCTGTTCGCTGCGACGGCGGCATGCGTGGGCGCGCTGCTGCCGCTGATCTCCCGCGCCCGCAGCAAACGACTGCTGCTGAACGCCGTGCGCAGGGCTTCCAGCGACGCCCCCGACGGCATCGGCATCTCGGTCCTGTGCAGCGGCGTGACGGATGCGGCGCAGATTGAAAATCTCCTCTCCCCCGAATACTCGCGTTACGAGGTGATCGTGGTGCTCGACGCCCGCCGCCACGCCGCGGAATTCGCCGCGCTGACGGCGCGCTACCGCATGATCCGCGTCGAGTGGGTCTGTTCGGGCGAACTCGAAGTCTCGGGCGTCCGTGCGCTGGGGCGTTCGCGCAGGCGGTGTTTCCGGCGGCTGGTGCTCGTCGACCGGGCGCGGGATTCGGAGGCGGGCGATTTCGACGCCGCGGCGTCGGTGGCCACCTACGATTACCTGCTGCCCGTTCGCGCAGGATGTTTCCTGCTGCCCGGAAGCGTCGAGCGGCTCGTCGCCGAACTGGGCGAAGGCCGGCCGGGAAGCCTCGACCTCATACGCTCGCCCCTGGGCGAACCCGCCGCCTTGTTGAGCCGCGAGGCGGTGGTCGCGGCGGGCGGTTTCGGGATGCGCCCGCTGCGGGGGATTCCCCGCTGCCGGCGGAGGATGTTGTGGGAACCCCTGCTTGCCGCGCCGCGCTCCGGGGTCCGAATGCCGGGACGGCTGCGCGGACTGGCGGTGGCGTCGCTTGCCGCGGCTTTCGCCGCCGCGGCCGCGGCGGGGTGGTGGACCTCCGCCGCCGCGCTCGCGACCCTCGCGCTGGTATGGGCCGGCAGGGAGTGCGCCGCGCGGCTCGCGGGCGGAACGGCCTTTTCGGCCCCGGGAGGCCTCACGGCATGGAGACGCCTTTTCGGACACTATTAAGGCACTGAAAATTTTTCGTTATCATAAATTCTTGTTACCTTTACCATGGCAATAAAAATTACCGATCCCAAAATACGAGTTACGATGATTAACGACAAGGTGAGAATGTATCTGCTGCCGCCGCTTTTCAATGCGGCAGTCAGAGCCGGAGCCTCGATCATGCGCGTTTACAAGAATCTCGACGATTACGATATAAGTCTCAAAGACGACAAAACCCCGATCACGCTGGCCGACCGCGTCGCGCACAAGACCATCCGCGAGTACCTCGGTCCCACACGTATCCCGATCCTTTCGGAAGAGGGTCGGAAGATGCGCTACGAAGAGCGCCGCAACTGGGAGCTTTACTGGCTGGTCGATCCGCTGGACGGCACGGTCGAATTTATCAAAGGCAACAACGAATTTACGGTCAACATCGCCCTGATGGAGAATAACGTCTGCATGGGGGCGGTTATTTATGTTCCCTATTTCGAAAAGATGTACATTGCGGGCCGCGATTCGGGTTCGTACCTCAAGGAGCATATCGCGCCGGACGCCGCCGCGGAGTATACCTACGACGAGATCGTCCGCAATTGGACGCCGCTGCCGCTGGCCGGGGAGGGGCCTCACGACCATCCGCGCGTGGCCCTTTCGCGTTCGCACCAGACGCCCGAGACCCGTGAGCATGTCGCCCGCCTTCGCGAGCGGCACCCCGATCTGGAGATCGTCGAGCAGGGCAGTTCCTACAAATTCTGCCTGCTGGCCGAAGGCCGCGTCGACTACTACGTCCGCACGACGCACACCTACGAGTGGGACACGGCGGCGGGGGAGCTGATTCTCGCCGAGGCCGGCGGCAGCACCCGCACGCTTCCCGACGGCCGGGAGCTGCTCTACAACGAGGAGGACCTCCGCAATCCGTGGTTCGTCTGCCGGTCGAAGTTCTCGAAGATATAGGTGGTTTTGCGAGCCGGTTTTCGTTCTGCGCCGGTTGCGTTCGATCGTCGCCTCTGCCGCCTGCGGCGGTATTTGCAGCAGCGGTTGGCCGGGATCGGACCGGCGAATGCCTGTCTGCTTTTCGGGTCTCTCCTATGAATTCTTGCTGATGTGCTCGATGTCGCAGGCGCCGCAGTTGCCCGAGCAGCCCGCGACGCCCTGTCCGTCGGAGCAGTCGGCCCCGCCGTCCGCCTCGCGCGTCTCGTGCACGGCGCATTTGATGCCGAGTTTCTGCATGTTTTTATTGGTCGATATTTCCGAGTCGATGTTGTGCCCCTTGATCATCAGCGTGAGGGACATGCCCAGTACGAACAGCCCGACGGCGAGTATGGCGCAAAGCAGGAGGATTAACCACGTTGGCATAGGATTCCGTTTTTTTACTACCCGAAATTTGGGGTTTCGGGGACAAATGTATACATTTGTAAGATAAATTGCAAAAATGTTGCCCGGACCTTCCGGGCGACGTATTGTGCTGACTAAACAGACGCAACTATGAAAATCGTGATAGCGGGTGCCGGCGAGATGGGCAGTCACCTGGCCCGTATGCTCAGCGGCAACGGCCACGACATCACCATCATCGACAGCGACCAGAAGCTGCTCTCCGAGGTGGGCAGTCTGGCCGACGTGATCACCGTCGAGGGCGACTCGACGACCTTCGCCGTGCTGCGCGAGGCTTCGGTGCGCAAATGCGACCTGTTCATCGCCGTCAACCACGAGGAGAACGACAACGTCGTGGCGGCGATGCTGGCCAAGAAGCTCGGTGCGCGGAAATCCATCGCCCGCATCGACAACAACGAATACCTCGAACCCAACAACAAGGAGATGTTCATCGACATGGGCATCGACTACCTGTTCTACCCCGAGAAGGTCGCGGCCCGCGAGGTGATCAACCTGCTGGGACACACTTCGACCACGGAGTACGTCGATTTTTCGAGCGGCAAACTTTCGCTCGTGGTTTTCCGTCTCGAACCGGCCTCGCCGCTGGTGGGGGAGGTGCTCACGGGCTTCGACGACGACCAGGCCCCGTTGAGCTACCGCACGGTGGCCATCACGCGCGGCGGGCAGACGATCATTCCGCGCGAGGGCGAACAGTTCATGGAGGGCGACGTGATCTATGTCATCGCGCGTCAGGACGCCGTGCGGGAGGTGATGGAGTTTTCGGGCCAGTCGAACATCGAGATCAAGAACATGATGATCCTCGGCGGTTCGCGCATCGGCATCCGCATCGCCACCGAGTTGCAGGACGAGGTGAACATCAAACTGATCGACTACAACGCCGAGAAGGCCTACCGGCTGGCCGAGACGCTCGACAAGACGCTGATCATCAACGAGGACGGCCGCAACACCGAGGCGATGATGGAGGAGGGGCTTTCGAACATGGACGCCTTCGTTGCCGTGACGGGGCGCAGCGAGACCAACATCCTGGCGGCGATGCTCGCCAAGCGCATGGGGGTCAAGAAGGTGATCGCCGAGGTCGAGAATCTCAATTACATAAACCTCGCCGAGTCGATCGGCATCGACACGATCATCAACAAGAAGCTGGTGACCGCGTCGAACATTTTCCGCTTCACGATGTCGACCGACGTGCAGGCCATCAAATGCCTGACGGGGAGCGACGCCGAGGTGCTGGAGTTCATCGTGAAACCCAACTCCCCGGCCACGAAGGTGCGGATCAAGGACCTCGGGCTGCCGGAGGATACGATCATCGGCGGCATCGTCCGCGGCGACAAGGTTTTCATCGCCGTCGACAACATGGAAATAATCCCCTACGACCGCGTGGTGGTCTTCGCCATGCCCGGTTCGGTGGGGAAGGTAGGGTATTACTTTAATTAAGAATTCACAATTCAGAATTCACAATTCTGAATTGCAGCGCATCATGTCTTTTCGAAACATAATTCTCAAAGCCTGGTTCTCGCAGCGCGAGCGGGCCATCGACCGTTTTCGCCGCCGTCCTGTCGAGACGCAGGCGCGGATGTTCCGGCAGCTGCTGCGCCGGGGACGCTTCACGGAGTTCGGCGACCGCTACGACCTGCGGCATATCCGTTCGGTGGAGCGGTTCCAGTCGCAGGTGGAGACTTTCGACTATGAGACCTTCAAGCCCTATATCGAACGGATGATGGAGGGCGTGCGGAGCGTCACGGCTCCGGGTCGGGTGTCGCTGTTCGCCCGTTCGTCGGGCACGACCTCCGACAGGAGCAAATACATTCCCGTGACGATGGAGTCGCTGTGGTGGAACCATACGCTGGGCATGCGCGACGTGGCGACGGTCTTTTCGGCCAACAATCCGAAGACCCGCGTTTTCGAGGGCAAGACCCTGACGCTCGGCGGGTCGTGCAGCCGCGAGGGCCGCAACCTGGTCGGCGACCTCTCGGCGCTGCTGATCCACGAGACGACCTTCTGGAGCGGCTGGTTCCGGGCGCCGCGGACCGAGACGGCGATCATTCCCGATTTCGACGAGAAGTGCGCCGCCATCTGCCGCCAGTGCGTCGGCGAACCGATCACGGCCTTTGCGGGCGTCCCGTCATGGAACCTCGCGCTGATGCGCCGCGTGCTGGAGTATACGGGCCGGAAAAATCTGCTGGAGGTGTGGCCCCGGCTGGAGATGTTCGCCCACGGAGGCGTGGAGTTCGCGCCCTACCGGACGTCGTTCGAGGAGCTGATCCCTTCGGAGAAGATGAAATACATGGAGACCTACAACGCTTCGGAGGGATTCTTCGCCATGGCCGACGACCCGTCGCGCAGCGACATGCTGCTGATGCTGGATTACGGAACCTTCTTCGAGTTCCGCAGCGGGACGCAGATCGTGCCGCTCGAAGGCGTGGAGTGCGGCAAGGTCTACGCCGTGCTGATCACCTCGAACAACGGCCTGTGGCGTTACGAGATCGGCGACACGGTGGAATTCACCTCGACGAATCCCTACCGCATCCGCTTCGCGGGCCGCACGCGGCAGTATATCAACGTTTTCGGCGAGGAGCTGATCGTCGACAACGCCGAGCATGCGCTGCTGGCCGCCTGCCGGAAGACGGGGGCCGTCGTGAGCGAATACAGCGTCGCGCCGTGCTACATGTCGCTCCGCGAACGGGGCGCGCACGAGTGGATCGTGGAGTTCGAACGCGAGCCGGACAGCCTCGAACGTTTCGCCGAGGCGCTCGACGGGGAGTTGCGGGCCGTCAATTCGGACTACGACGCCAAGCGGCGGACCACGCTCGAACGCCAGCGTCTGACGGTTGTGGAGCGGGGGCGGTTCCTCGCGTGGATGCGCGCGCGGGGTAAAAACAAGGTTCCGCGGCTGGTGAACGACCGCCGCGTGGCCGACGAGATACTGGCTTTTCAGACCGAACAGACCCTTTGAGGCTGTCTGTCCGCATTTTGGCCGCGCTGCGAGAAGCCCCTCCCGAGGGCCGTTTAAGAAACGGCTTTTGGGAATGGAAGCGTGGAATTGAGTCCGGATGCAGTGACTTTGCATCGCCCCTGAATCCCGGCTTTTAGCCGGGTAGAGTCAGGCTTGTAAAACGAGGCCGAAGGCGGCGGGATATGCGCTTCGGAGACCGGAAAACGAATGAGAAACGTAAAATAACACCTATACTGCCATGTACATAGCCATAGCCGGAAACATCGGGAGCGGCAAGACGACGCTTACCCAGATCCTTACGAAGCGCTACGACGCCAAGTGCTACCTCGAGGAGTGCGACAATCCCTATATCGGCGACTTCTACGAGGATATGAACCGCTGGGCGTTCAATCTTCAGATTTCGTTCCTCGGGAGCCGCATCCAGCAGACGATGGACATGATCTCCGACTGCAAGTCGGGGGTGATCTTCCAGGACCGCACGATCTACGAGGATGCGCACATCTTCGCCGACAACCTGCATGAAATGGGGCTGATGGCCACGCGCGACATCGAGACCTACATGAAGATTTTCCGGCTGGTGACGACGCTCATTCCCAAACCCGACTTGCTGATCTACCTCAAGGCGAGCGTCCCGACGCTCATTTCGCAGATCCGCAAGCGCGGCCGCGAGTACGAAATGAACATCGACGAACTGTACCTCAAGCGGCTGAACAACAAATACAACCACTGGATCGACACCATTTACGAGGGCGAGGTGCTCGTCGTGGACAAGGACCACGAGGATTTCGTCTCGAACCCTGCGGTGCTGGAACGGATCTGCGCGCGCCTCGACGCGCTCAAAGCGAAGAAATAGCGCATGACGCTGCCTGCGAAATTCGTGGAGCGGGTCCTGCGCGACCTCGGCGGGACGGAGGGCGCGGCCCTCTGCGCGGCGCTCGACGCGGAGCCGCCGGTATCGGTGCGGCTGAACCCTGCCAAGACCGGGGCGGACACGCTTCCCGCCGGACCTGACGCCGGGCTTCCTGTTCCGGAGGCTGCGGGGCTTCCCGCTCTGGCGATCGCCGGGCGCGTGCCGTGGAGCCGCGACGGGCGTTACCTCGCCGTGCGTCCCTCCTTCACGCTCGATCCCGACTTCCATGCCGGGGCCTACTATGTCCAGGAGGCTTCGTCGCAGTTCGTGGGACACCTGCTCGCTGCGGTCCGCACCGAAGGGGCGCGCATCCTCGACCTGTGTGCAGCTCCGGGCGGCAAGACGACGCTCTACGCCTCGCTGGCCGGACCCGACGGGCTGGTCGTCGCCAACGAGATCGACCGCCGCCGCGCCTCGGTGCTGGCGGACAACGTGCGCAAGTGGGGTACGGGCAACGTGGCCGTCACGACCTGCGAGCCGCGTGCGCTGGGCGATTTCGAGGCGTGGTTCGACGTGGTGGCCGTCGATGCCCCCTGCTCGGGCGAGGGGATGTTCCGCAAGGACCCCGACGCCCGCGGCGAATGGAGCGAAGGCAACGTGAAACAGTGCGCCGCGCGGCAGGATGAAATCCTGCGCGAGGCGTGGCGGGCGCTGCGGCCGGGCGGCACGCTCGTGTACAGCACCTGCACGTTCAACCGCGACGAGGACGAAGGCGCGCTGGAGCGGATGGCGGCGTGGGCCGGCGACGAGATCGCCGAGTCGGAAGAAACGGCTGTGGAAGATGCGTGGGGCATCGTTTGCGGGCGTGTCGGAGCGTTCCGCACGTTCCGGTTCTATCCCCACCGGACCTGCGGCGAAGGGTTCTTCGCCGCCGTGGCCCGCAAATCGTTCGACGCCGGGGGGCGCGTGCGCGCGCCGAAGGCGCGTCGCACGGTATTTGCGGCCGTGGACCGGAAGACCGCCGGCGAACTGGCCCGCTGGGTGCGGAATCCCGGCGGTATGCACTTCGCAGCGGTGGCCGACACCTGCTATGCATGGTACGCCGCGCAGGCCGACGCCGTGCGGACGCTCTCCGAGGCGTTGCCCGTGATCTATTCGGGCGTGGCGCTGGGGCAGGTGTTCAAGGGAGTGCTGAAACCCGATCCCGCGCTGGCTTTTTTCGATGGGATGAACCGCGGGGCGCTGCCTGCGGCGGAACTGGACGACGAAGAGACGCTGCGCTTCCTGCGCCGGCAGGACATCGCTGCCGGAGGGCTGGCCGAGGGGATGAACCTCGTCTGCTCGCGGGGGCGTGCGCTGGGATTCGCCAAACGGATCGGCGCACGGGTGAATAACCTGTATCCCAACTCATTGCGAATTATAAAACAATAGATATGGCCGATAAACTTTTTTATTCGATGGGCGAGGTGGCCGAGATGTTCGACGTCAACACGTCGTTGATCCGCCACTGGGAGTCGCAGTTCAGCATTCTCCGCCCCAAGCGCAACAAGAAAGGCAACCGCCTCTTCTCGCCGGAGGACGTCGAGAACCTCAAGATGATCTACCACCTGGTCAAGGAGCGCGGCATGACGCTCGAAGGGGCCAAGAAGGCGCTCCGGAAGGCGCCCTCCGAGAGCGGCGTGGACCGTGATGCCGAACTGATGGAGCGGTTGCAGCGTATCCGCGCCCTGCTGGTCGAGGTTCGCGAGGACCTGAAAGCCGGGGAGGGTGAGATCGTGACTGCTTCGGATGCCGATATGACCGATGTCGATGCCTCCGCTGCTGCCGCCGCTGATACCGCTGCCGCCGCCGAAACGCCCGTGCGCCGCCGCCGGGCCAAGGCCGTGGTGAAGATCGACGAACCGTCGGACGATGCCGCCGGGAAAGCCGCCGGGAAAGCCGCCGGGAAAGCCGCCGGGGATTCCTCGGCGCAGCCTGCCGTCAAACGCAGCGTCCGCAGGCCCCGCCGCAAGAAGGAGGAGGCCGAAACCAAAGAGCTGTTCGCGTTTTACGAACAATCCTTATTTTGAGCATTGTCCGTAAAGACGCTCTCGATCCGCGCGGGGTATTGTTCAAGAATTCGCGGCTTTACCGGGCGTATTCACGGCGTGCCGCCGTCTTCGCAAGCCCCCGCCCCGGCGGGGCGTAATGCCGCGAAGCGACAGACCGGCTAAAAGCGCAGGTGCAGGCGGCGGAGAACTCCTGAATGCTGTGTAATATAATTAACTCATATGATTATCAAACAAATAACCGACGTCATCGAACGCTTTGCCCCACTTGAGTGGCAGGAATCGTATGACAATGCGGGACTTATCGTCGGCCGCCCCGACGACGAGGTGCACAAGGCCCTGCTGGCCGTGGATGTTACCGAAGAGGTGCTGGACGAGGCCGAAGCCGAAGGGTGCGATCTGGTGATCACGCATCATCCGATCGTCTTCCGCGCGCTCAAGCGGTTCAACTCGGCTGATCCCGTCGAGCGGTGCGTCGAGCGGGCCATCCGCAGCCGGATCGCGCTCTACGCCTGCCACACCAACCTCGACAGCGCCCCCGGGGGCATGAGCTGGCGGCTGGCCGAAATGCTGGGCGTGGGGAACCTTCGGGTTCTCCAGCCTTCGGAGACCGGGGACGGCGCGGGGTTCGGCGTCGTGGGCGAACTGCCGGAAGCTGTTGACACCGTGGAGTTTATGCGGATCATCCAACGGCGGCTTGAGGTGAGCGTCGTACGGTACAGTGACATAGCGACATCCGGGGTGCGCCGCGTGGCGGTCTGCACCGGGGCCGGGGCCTCGCTGATCGGCGAAGCGCGCCGTGCCGGGGCCGACATCTACATCACCGCCGACATGAAGTACAACGACTTCATGGCGCCCGACAAGGCCCTCACGGTGGCGGATATAGGTCATTTCGAAAGCGAATATTGCGCAATTCAATTAATATTTGATATTTTATCGAAAAATTTATGTACCTTTGCGGTTCGCAAGAGTGAACGCTCGCGCAATCCGGTAAACTATCTGGTTTAAGTCTAAACTATAAAGACAACATATGGCAACGCAAAAGAAGACGGCCGACGTCGATTATTCGATGCAGGAGAAGATCATGGCGCTCTATGAGCTGCAGAAGATCGACAGCAAGATCGACGAAATCAACAAGGTGAAAGGCGAACTGCCTCTCGAGGTTCAGGACCTCGAGGATGAGATGGCCGGGATGAAGACCCGCATCGAACACATCAACGCCGAGATCGAGGAGCTGAACACGCTGACCAAGCAGCGCAAGCGCGAGGTGGACCAGGCTAAAATTATGATCGGCAACTACAAGGAGCAGCAGAACAACGTGCGCAACAACCGCGAGTTCGACGCCATCACCAAGGAGATCGAGTATCAGGAGCTTGAAATCGAGCTGGCCGAGAAGCGCCTGAAGGAGTATTCCGCCGGCGTGAAGGCCAAGAAACTCCAGCTGGAGGAGGCCGAGAACCTCTCCGTAGAGCGCGCTGCCGACCTCGCGGCCAAGAAGGCCGAACTGGAGGGCATCGAGGCCGAGACGGCTCCGCTGGTGGCGGAATACGCCGCACAGGGCGAGCGTGTCAAGGAGAAGATCGACGAGCGTCTGCTGGCGGCTTACGACCGTATCCGCCGCAACGTCCGCAACGGACTGGCGGTGGTGACCGTCAAGCGCGACGCCTGCGGAGGCTGCTTCAACCGCATCCCGCCCCAGCGTCAGGTGGACATCCGCCAGGGCAAGAAGATCATTATCTGCGAATACTGCGGCCGCATCCTCGTCGCCGATCCCGACGAAACGCAGGAATAGAGACGATACGAACAGCGAAAAGGCTTCCGGAAAACCGGGAGCCTTTTTTGTTTTTAAATATTTTTGTAAATGCGGGAATGTTAATTTATTAACATCGAAAATCTTTCCGACTTTTGCAAATAATCCTTAACTTTGCAAAGTTGTAATTTCCGGACTTAAATTATTCGCATGAAAATAGCCATAGCTCAGCTGAATTACACGATCGGAGACGTGGACGGCAATGCCTCGAAGATCATCGACTCCATTCACAAGGCGAAAGCGCAGCATGCCGACCTGGTGATTTTCGCCGAACAGGCCGTGAGCGGAACCCCCGCCTTCGACCTGCTGCGCAAGACGACCTTTCTCGAACTCTGCGAGGACGCTCTGGTCGAAATAGCCTCGTGCTGCGACGGCATCGCCGCCATCGTCGGTCTTCCGATCCTCACGGCGGACGGCACGATCAGCGCCGCGGCGCTGATCCAGGATCGCAAGGTGCTGCGCTACATCGGCAAGAAATACATCACGGCGCGCCGTGAAATGGGTTTCCTGGTCCCTTCGAAAGGCTATGAATACGCCACGATCAAGGGGCATAAGTGCGCGATCATCGTGGGCGACGATTTGAGCCGCGAGCGCGACTTCGACCAGTCGGTCGAAACGGTCATCTCGATCAACGCCCGCAAATACGGCAAGGGAACCATGACCTACCGTTACGAGATGATGCGCAACCTGGCTTTCGTCGAGAGCAAGAATCTCGTGCTGGTCAATCAGGTGGGCGGTTCGACCGACATCGTCTACGACGGCACGTCGGGCGCGCTGAACAGCCGCGGCGAACTGGTGCTGATGATGAAGAATTTCGAGGAGGATTTCCAGATTTTCGATACGAAGGCGTCCGCCCGGCCGATCACGATCCCCTCGACCTACAACGACCGCACGCGTCTGGTCTACGAGGCGGCACGCTGCGGACTGCGGGACTTCTTCCGCAAGAACGGCTACCGGAAGGCTTCGATCGGCCTTTCGGGCGGCATCGACTCGGCCGTGGTGGCCTCGATCGCCGCCGATGCGCTGGGGGCGGAGAATGTCCGCGCGCTGCTGATGCCCTCGCCCTTCTCGTCCCTCGAGTCGGTGGAGGACGCCAAGGAGCTGGCGCGCAACCTCGGCATCGAATACAACGTCATTCCGATCTCGGAAATCTATACCAGCGTGGTGAACACCCTCAAGCCGGTCATCGGCGGCACGGAGTTCGACGCCACGGAGGAGAATATCCAGACGCGTATCCGCACGGTGCTGCTGATGGCCCTCCAGAACAAAACGGACTACATCCTGCTGAACTCCTCGAACAAGAGCGAGAACGCACTGGGGCTCTGCACCCTGTACGGCGACACGGCAGGCGCTTTCAGCCCCACGGGCGACCTTTACAAGAGCGAAATGTACGACGTGGCACGCTATATCAACCGGACGCAGGGCAACCCGATTCCCGAAAGCATCCTGACCAAGGAACCTTCGTCGGAACTGCATCCCGGACAGAAGGACAGCGACATTCTGCCGCCCTACGAGGTGGTGGACGCCATCCTGTTCCGCATGATCGAGGAGGGGCAGCACCGCGAGGAGATCGTCAACGCGGGCTTCGACTCGGAGGTGGTGGAGAAAATCCACGGCATGATCATGCGCAACGAGAAGAAACGCTACCAGTTTCCGCCCGTGCTGCGGCTCTCGTCGTGCACGTTCGGACATGAGCGGCTGATGCCCCTCACCAACAAATACGGAGATTAGGGCGTGGCGGATTTGATCGAACACTGCGGCGTGGTGGAACGTACGGAGCGCGACACGGTCTATGTGAGGATCACCTCCCGGAGCGCCTGCGGAACCTGCAAGGCCCGCCAGGCGTGCGGCCTGGCCGAGGCGCAGGACAAGATCGTCGCCGTGGCGACCCCCGAGGCCGGGCAGTATGCCGCCGGCAGGGAGGTGATGGTCGGCGTGCGGCGGAGTGCCGGCGTACGCGCCGTCGTGCTGGCCTATGTCGGTGCGCTGGCCGTCCTGCTGGCCGTTCTGGTCGGGACGATCGCCGTCGCCGGATGGAGCGAAGGTGCGGGCGCCCTCGCCGCTATTGCGGGCGTGGGCGTTTATTATTTCGCGCTGTGGCTCTTCCGGCGGAAAATCGAACACACAATTCAATTTACAATAACAAAAATCTGATGGAAGTATTACTTTACACGATCCTGACGCTGTGTGCGCTGGGAGTGTTCTCGGCGGTAATCCTCTATTTCGTGGCCCGGAAATTCCGGGTCGAGGAGGACCCGCGGATCGACGAGGTGGAGAAGATGCTCCCCGGGGCCAACTGCGGCGGCTGCGGATTCGCAGGATGCCGGGGCATGGCCGACGCGCTCGTGAAGCGCGACGACATCTCGGCGCTCTTCTGCCCCGTGGGCGGCGGCGACTGTATGAAAGCCGTGGCTGCATACCTCGGAAAGGCCGCTGCCGAAAAGCAGCCCGAGGTGGCGACCGTCCGCTGCGGCGGCACGTGCGAGAAGCGTCCCCGCACCAACGAGTACAACGGGGCCAAGTCGTGTGCCGTGGCTTCGTCGTTCTATGTGGGCGAGACGGGCTGCGCGTTCGGCTGTCTGGGCTTCGGTGACTGCGTCGCGGTCTGCGCCTTCGACGCCATTCACATCAACCCGGAAACGGGACTTCCGGAGGTCGACGCCGACAAGTGCACGGCCTGCGGCGCCTGCGTGAAGGCATGTCCGAAAATGATCATCGAACTGCGGAAGAAATGGCCCAAGAACCGTGCGGTGTACGTGTCGTGCGTGTCGAAGGACAAGGGCGCCGTGGTGATGAAGGCCTGCAAGGCTGGATGTATCGGCTGTGGCAAGTGTGTGAAAGTATGCGCCTTCGATGCCATCACCGTGGAGAACAACCTCGCCTACATCGACCCGCAGAAGTGCAAGCTGTGCCGCAAGTGTGTGAACGAATGTCCTACGGGAGCCATCCGGCTCGTCGGCATGGACCCGCTGCCCAAAGCCCCGAAGGCTCCGGCAGCGCCCGCCGCTAACAAAGAATCGTAAAAAAGGAATTCCAACTATGAAGACATTTCCAATGGGCGGAGTCCATCCGTCGGAAAATAAGTTGAGCTGCGCCAAACCGATCGAGGTGCTGCCGCTGCCCGATGTGGTGACGATTCCCCTCGCACAGCACATCGGCGCCCCGGCGGTGGCCAAGGTCGCCAAAGGCGATCGGGTGCTCACGGGCCAGCTCATCGCCGAAGCCGGCAGTTTCATGTCGGCGAACATCCACTCCCCGATTTCGGGTACGGTGACGGCTGTCGATATGGTCGTCAACGGCCAGGGCCTGCGCCAGATGATGATCACCATCAAGCGCGAGGGCGACGACTGGGCCGAGGGCATCGACCGTTCGGACGCGCTGGTGAAGGTCTGCCCCTTCTCGGCGCAGGAGATCATCGCCAAGATCAAGGACGCCGGCATCGTCGGCATGGGCGGAGCGACGTTCCCCACGCACGTGAAACTCTCGGTTCCTCCCGGAAAGAAGGCCGAGTGCGTCATCATCAACGGCGTGGAGTGCGAACCCTATCTTACGTCGGACCACCGCACGATGCTGGAGCACGGCGAGGAACTGGTCGTCGGCGTCACGATTCTGATGAAGGCCGTGGGCGTCGGGAAAGCGTATATCGGTATCGAGAACAACAAACCCGACGCGATCGCGCATCTGACGAAGATCGCCGCCGGATACAAGGGCATCGAGGTCGTACCCCTAAAGGTGATGTACCCGCAGGGGGGTGAGAAACAGCTGATCGCAGCCGTCACGGGCCGTCAGGTTCCGCCTCCGCCCGCGCTGCCGATCGACGTGGGGGCCGTGGTGTGCAACGCCTCGACGACCGTTGCCGTCTATCAGGCCGTGCTGAAGAACAAACCGCTGATCGAGCGGGTGGTGACCGTCACGGGCAAGAGCGTGAAGGAGCCGAAGAACCTGCTGACCCGCATGGGTACGCCGATCTCGGCGCTGATCGAGGCCGCGGGCGGCCTTCCCGGGGATGCGGGCAAGGTGATCAACGGCGGTCCGATGATGGGCCGGGCGATGGTGAACCTCGACTCGCCCGTGACGAAGGGCTGCTCGGGCATCACCGTCATGTCGGGCCGCGACGCACAGCGCCGCGAGGCGACGCAGTGCATCAAGTGCGCCAAGTGCGTCTCCGCCTGTCCGATGGGACTGGAACCCTATTACCTCTCGAAGATGACCCAGAAGAAGGGCTGGGACGAACTGGAAGCGCTGATGATCACCTCGTGCATCGAGTGCGGCTGCTGCCAGTCGACGTGTCCGGCCTATCTGCCGCTGCTGGACTGGGTGCGCCTCGGCAAGCAGACCGTGATGGGCCTGATCCGCGCACGCGCAGCGGCTGCACCTAAAAAGTAAATGAAAAAACAGTATAGATATGGCTAATAAACTCATTGTGGCTCCCGCACCCCACGTGCAGACGGCCCAGTCGACGACCCGGATCATGCGCGACGTCGTGATCGCGCTGATGCCCGCGCTGGTCGTGTCGACGGTGGTCTTCGGACTGGACGTGCTGCGCGTTACGGCCCTTTCCGTGGTGTCGTGCGTGGTGATCGAGTACCTGATTCAGAAATTCATGGTCCGCGGTGCGACTACCGTCGGCAACTGGTCGGCCGTGGTGACGGGCGTGCTGCTTGCCTTCAACCTCCCGGCGTCGATTCCCTGGTGGATCGTCGTGATGGGCGCCTTCGTGGCCATCGCCGTCGCCAAAATGACCTTCGGCGGCCTGGGCAAGAACCCCTTCAACCCCGCGCTGGTGGGACGCGTGTTCCTGCTGATCGCCTATCCGGTGCAGATGACCACCTGGCCGCTGCCCGTGAACGGCTCGTTCGACGTTCTGTCGGGCGCCACGCCGCTGGCGGCCGTGAAGCAGGGGCTGGCGGGTCCCGGCGCCATCGGCGTGCAGGAGATGCTGCTGGGCAACATCCCCGGTTCGCTGGGCGAGGTGGCCGCTGCGGCCTTGCTGTGCGGATTCGTCTACCTGCTGTGGCGGCGCGTGATCACGTGGCACATTCCCGTGACGGTGCTCGCGACGATGGCTGTGTTCGCCGGGGTGGTTGCGATGTGCTCCGTGTCGTTCGACGCGCTTCCGCAGGCTGCCGACGGAACCTGTTCGGCCGGTTATAAACTGGGATACCTCTTCGGGACTGCGTGGAGGGCCGGTATATTCCATGTCCTTGCGGGCGGCGCGATGTTAGGTGCGATCTTCATGGCCACGGACTATTCGACCTCGCCGATGACCGTTCGGGGCGGCGTGATCTTCGCCGTGGGAATCGGACTGATCACCATGTGCATCCGTCTGTGGGGCGCTTATCCCGAGGGCATGTCGTTTGCGATCCTGATTATGAACGCCTGCGTGCCCCTGATCAACAAATATGTCAAACCCAAGCGCTTCGGCGTGAAATAAGAGGAGGTGACAGCATGAAAAGTACACTTTTGAACATGACGGCCGTCCTCTTCGGCATCACCCTCGTGGCTTCGGCCGGAGTGGGCTTCGTCAATATGATTACCGTGGAGCCGATCGCGGCGGCCAAGGAAGCCGCGACGCTGGCGGCCCTGAACGAGGTGCTCCCGGCGTTCGACGCCACGACGACCGAGGAGCTGACCATCGACGACATGCCGATCACGGTTTACACGGCGACGGCCGGGGGCAGCGTGAGCGGTTATGCCGTGCAGTCGATGACCAAGCAGGGCTTCGGCGGCGTGGTGCGCCTGATGGTGGGCTTCACGCCCGAGGGCGAAGTAGTGAACGTCAACGTGTTGGAGCAGACCGAGACTCCGGGTCTCGGTACCAAGATGGCCGACGAGGGCAACGTCCTGCTTGCGAGCGTCAAGGGCCGGAAACTCGAATCGAAGAAGCTCGTCGACGGCAAGCTGGCCGTGACGAAGGATGGCGGCGACGTCGATGCGCTGACCGCCGCAACGATCTCGTCGCGCGCCTATGTCGACGCGATCAACCGCGCGTGGATGGCTTACAAGAGCGTGGCGACGGGCGAAGCCCCGACCGACACGGCGTCCGGAGCGACGGCTGCCGCCGGACAAACCAACGAGCCTGCGGCTCAGGAAGGAGGTCAAAATGAATAAACTGCAAATTATATCGAGCGGCATCGTCAAGAACAACCCGACGTTCGTGCTGGTGCTGGGCATGTGCCCCACGCTGGGTACGACGACTTCGGCCGAAAACGGCATGGGCATGGGGCTGGCGACGATGGCCGTGCTGATCATGTCGAACCTTGTGATTTCGCTGATCAAGAACATCATTCCCGACAAGGTCCGCATCCCGGCGTTCATCGTCGTGATCGCCTCGTTCGTGACGATCATCCAGATGCTGATGCAGGCCTATGTGCCGGCGCTGTACGGAGCGCTGGGTGTCTTCATCCCGCTGATCGTGGTGAACTGCATCATCCTCGGCCGCGCCGAGGCCTTCGCTTCGAAGAACTCCCCGCTGGATTCGATTCTCGACGGCGTGGGCATCGGCCTGGGCTTCACGCTGGCGCTGACTGTGATCGGCGCCGTGCGCGAGATCCTGGGCAGCGGCGCCATCTTCGGCGTCAACCTCGGCTTTGCGGACGTCGCGCCGCTGATCTTCGTGCTGGCCCCGGGGGCATTCCTGGTGCTGGGCTATCTGATGGTATTGTTTAACAAATTAGCCAAGAAATAGTTATGGAGCTTTCCTATTTTGCAATCATCATCGGCGCCATCTTCGTCAACAACGTCGTGCTGGCGCAGTTCCTCGGCATCTGCCCCTTTCTGGGCGTGTCGTCGAAAGTCGAGACTTCGCTGGGCATGGGAGCTGCCGTAACCTTCGTGATGGCCATTGCGGCCGTCGTGGCGTGGCTGATTCAGACCTATGTGCTCGTGCCGCTGGACATCGTCTACATGCAGACGATCGTCTTCATCCTCGTGATCGCGGCCCTCGTGCAGATGGTCGAGATCATGCTCAAGAAACTCTCGCCGTCGCTCTATCAGGCGCTGGGCATCTTCCTGCCCCTGATCACCACCAACTGCGCCGTGCTGGGCGTCGCGATCCTGATGATCCAGAAGGAGTTCAACCTGTTGCAGAGCGTCACTTATTCGGTGGCCACGGCCCTCGGTTTCGCCCTCGCGCTGGTGCTCTTCGCAGGTATCCGCGAGCGTCTCGATTTCGAGGACGTGCCCAAGGCGTTCAAGGGCATTCCCATCGCGCTGATCACGGCCGGGATTCTGGCCATGGCGTTTATGGGATTCTCCGGCCTGGTTTGATTTCCGATTTGTAAGCGGCAATTTCCGCACATCCCTCGAACGGGGCGAATGGAATGTACCGAAGTACTACCCATTCGTTTCCCGAGAGGAGAAAATGGGTGTAAATATTAAATATTCAGCGATTTAATCTTTGCACAGGGTTTCTTCTTCAAGGGATTCCAAGCATAATAAGGTAATTCCAGACGAGGTTACGGTTTCCAGATCGTTACCTCGTCTGTTTTGCTGTATTTTGCATAAAATATTCGTTTGCAATTTCTTGCATCGCGCTTCATTTTGACAGACAACTCTGAGGAAATTAGTTTTAACCCCCCAAATTTCATCGGAGTATGCGCAGCACATTCAAGGTTCTGTTCTACCTCAAAAAGGACAAACACAAAGTTCAGCCGGTTGTTCCCGTCATGGGCCGTATTACCGTCAACGGTACGATCGCCCAGTTCAGCGCCAAACTTAGCGTTCCTCCCCATCTGTGGGAGGTGAAGGGCGGTCGCGCCAAAGGCAAAAGCCTCGAAGCCGACCGTATCAACCGCTATCTGGATAATATCCGTATCCAGATCGGAAAGCATTACCAGTCTATCTGCGACCATGACGGATATGTTTCCGCCGATAAGGTGAAGAACGCCTATCTGGGTTTCAGTAAAAGGTATAAACTGTTACTGGAGTTATGCGATGAATTCTGCAAAGAGTACAAGAACCGTATAGATGTGGACCGTACTATCCATTCCTTATTCCGTTATCAAACGCTACGACGCGATTTGAGTCTTTTCATCTGTCAGGACTATAAAGTCAAGGATATACCCCTTGTGGAACTGGATCAGTCTTTTGCAGAGAAGTTTGCCGCCTATCTGAAACATGTCAAGGGCCTTGCCGACACGACGATCAGCGTTGAGATCAAATCACTGAAGCATATCGTCAAGAAAGCGTTTAACGACGGGCAAATGGAGAAGAATCCGTTTGCCTATTACTACTACTTTGCCGACCAGCCGGAAATTGAATATCTCACCGAAGAAGAAATCAATAAACTAATTATCGGCAAAGTCAAGCAGCAGCGTCAGGATCGGACACGGGATATGTTTCTGTTCTGTTGTTTTACGGGCCTGTCCTATGCCGATCTGGCCAAACTAAGTTATGAGGAGTTGAAACAAACTCCGAACGGAGCATGGTGGATTAGCAGTATCCGTCAGAAAACGAAAGTACCGTTTACGGTAAAACTACTTCCGGTTGCGAAAGCTATTCTTGAAAAGTATCGTATTCCTGCCAACCGATTCAACCGGCTCTTTCCCGAGAATCCGGGAAAGGTCTTCCCGGTCGCTTCCTTGAAATCCTCGGACGCCAGTTTGAAACATATCGCCCGACAATGCGGGATTGCGAAGAATCTGAAATTCCACACGGCAAGGCATACCTTCGCCACGACGGTCTCCTTGATGAACGGTATTCCACTGGAAACAGTCAGTAAGATGTTAGGGCATAAATATACGACCACGACTCAGATTTATGCCAAGGTGACAAACCAAATGATAGGCAATGCGATAAGCCGAATAGAGGATAAAATAGGCGATAGATTCCAGTTCCCGACTCTGAAAGAAGAGAGCGACGGCTAATCCGAAAGACATCGGCGATTACAAGTTTCCCGCCGATAGTCAATTAAACGCCGGAGATGGAAATACGCAAGGCCATGCGAATCGCCCGAGGGCGAGCCTTGCGTATTTCCATCCCCGGCATTTTGCTGGTCGCTATCGTCGGAAAAGGCGACATTCTGCGGTTCGGACGCCAGTCGCTTCGCTACGTCCATATCAGAAACCCAAAGTAATCGCTTATCGCATTGTCTGTTTAAAATAGTCGTCTGTTGTTCTTCTTCTCGTGGAGATAATTCAACTCGTCGCTGTAAATTCCGATTACAAAGCGCAGCATATTGTCGACCAAAGCTGTAAGCCTTGTATTCTCATTCCCAATAAGTGGAGGATTGCCGATACTTTGTACTTGGTTGCCGCACTGATATAGATCGCCGAACGGTTACGGCAGTCCGCCGGGGCAAAGAACGTGCGTTCGAAATCCGGCAGCGGAATCTTTTTGCGACGGAATCCGGTCAGCTCCTTTACGTCACTCGTTTGGGTATTGACGTCTGTCCTTTCAGCAGTCGGAGCCGATGCTCCGGATACCGTTTCCGATGTCTTTCCCTCGGGAGCGTCCGTATTTTCCGCTTCCGGTTCGGGAATCCGGCGGATGACTTTCGAATCCAAAGGGGCCTGTCCGGCGATCATCTGACGCATCAATTCTTCGTCGACTTCGATACGGGGACGCTTCGATGGTTTTGTTGCGAGGTTGTCGGTTTCTTTTAATGAATCCATGGTACAATGTTTTTAAGATTGAACGTTCGCTTTATGCTTGTAAAGCGTGTGTGTCTGGTTTTATGGTTTAAACCATTCAAAATACCATTTTCTGCTTCACGCAGTTTATATCGGAATAATGAACGGAACAAGAAAACCTACCTTTCATGATGCAGGATACCACCGACTGAAATACCTCGGTTTTGATGTCCGGCCACGACCGCTCCAGTCCGCACCGAGAGCTTGTTTTGGTGCCCGGACGGTTGTAATATTGCAACCGGGAAAGACCCGTCCTCGAAAGCCGTAGCGGAGGTTTTTCAAAGTTTTCACAAAAAATTTCCGCCGCGGATTTTTGTTATCGCCAGATAACAGCGAGCTGTACCTTTGTCGGACAAATGCCAATTTGTCCGACAAAGGTACAGCTCGCCCTGCGAGGCCGGTGTCGCTCCCCTGTCGCGCCCCTTTTTTAAGCCATATATGGATACCGACCGAAAACTGACAAACGGGATTATTTTATCTGCTGAACTGAATCAGAGATTGACTGCTTGAATATTCCGATTAATGCATGTCTTCCAAAAAATCCAATATTTCCCGGCGAATCTGCCGGAATCTGGACACTGACGTGTCGTACCGGTCGAAATCGAATATGATCGCATTGACGAAAGCCTGTGCACGGATCGAATCCCGGGCCTCAACCATTTTCAGCAGGTCGTAGTCACGGATGCCGTCACGCATGGCTGCCAGCCGAATCGACGGGTAGAGCTTACGGTAACCGGGGTAGACGATATGCGAGTCGCCGCCGGGCCAGTCATTGGCGGGGGCGGAAACGTCTCCGAAAGGATCGCCGTTCGCTCCCCATGCGTTGAAGCCCCAGTGAAGGTATCCCGGAGAGTCGTATTTGTAGTTTATCCAATGCAGCAGGCGTGTCTTGATGAGCGGCAGTGTTACGTAACGGTTTGCGAAATTCCCCCGGGGATACATGCAGGTGTAGAACCAGCAACTATGTCCGGCTGGCATTGTTCGATAGATTTCCCATACGAATTCGTCGAGTTGTGGCACGAGGATGTCGATCAGCGCCGGGTCGTAGGACGAAGAACGGTAAGCTTCGATGATTCGGATGTCGGGGGCAGCCTGTTTTACCTGGCGGGCCAATCCTTCCCAGGAGGTCTTATTTTCGTTGAGCGGTTCGTCGGCAATGTGTTGTGTGTAGATGTCGAGCCAACTGCGGCCGCTTCCGTCATCGATCATTCTGGAACGCAAATGCTCCTGCAGAGCCGGAAAATACGCTGCGATGTATCGTTGCACGCGCGGGTCGTCATGGGGCAGACGTTGATAAACATAGGAGCCCTTGCCGTCGGGGACCGGTACGTTGGCCCAGAAAGGATCGGTCCACCCGTTGCGGGACCGCTTGGCGAAATGGTTGGCCTCGATCAGCCGTACGTCGGCGTGTCGGAGCAGGAATTCGATCGTTTTGTCCATCCGTGAGAAATCGAACGTCAGCCCTTTGCCGTCGGCTGTCGGAACCGGCGTTCCCGTTTCGTAGAGCAACCAGACGTTCTGACCATAGGCCGAGGCGGTTTCGACGAGCCGCCGCATACATTCCCAATAGGCCGGTGAATCGTCCTCCACGGATTCGTTGTCGTTCATGAAAGAGAATTTATCGGGGAAATACCAGTTGGTAACCAATAACGACTGTTCGGGAAGCGTGACCGGATAAACTTGTATGGTGAATTGTCGGTCGGCAACGATCCGCTTTCCGTTCTTTAGCCCGGAAATGCGTACCGATCCTTCGTAAAGCCCCGCTTCGGCATCGGCCGGAATCGGAATGTCCAACCAGAGCAAAGCTGTCCCGCCTGCGGCGATAGATACGGTGGTGTCGGTCAGAATGGGATCGGGATATTCTCCGGACGGTGATTGCAGGGCATCGGGGGCCGCCGGCACGTAGGCGTGGGAAGCCTGTACGTTCCGGACCCAGCCCAGAACGGCTTTGTCGAGCGAAGTTCCCTGCTCTGTTTTAAGACTCCGAAGGACAGGAGTCATTGCCGCTACGGAGTCGTCAGCGGAGATAACGAATTGCAGAACGGCGTTCTCGCCGCGGGCCACGCGGACGGTATCGTCCCCGGCAGGAGGGCAAACGATTCCGGGAAGAACATTGGTCAAAGGATCGATGACGCGGATCGTGAGTCCGCTTTCACTACAGGCTACCGGTAGCAGCAGGAGTGCAGGGCAAAGAGTCCGGATCGTCCGGTTGACGAGAAGTCGGAGCGGGGAAATGTTCATTTCGGGTTCGGTTTGAATTCTTAATTGCATTGCGGGAAAACAGTAAGCCGGAGTTCCGTGCATCCGTAGGGAATCAGTTCGAGATATTCGATACGGTCGGATACGGCGCGGGCTATCCCTTCGGCCGGAAGGCGCGGCGTGTAGCGTCCTTTTTCCAATTCCCAGTCGATCGGTTTGACGGGAACCGAGATTTTCACGGGCGTATGTTCCGGATCGAACGGATAGCTTCCTGCGGCTGCGGGTTTTGTCCGAATGACCTTCAGGGGTATGACCGGATCGGAGCAAAGGGCATAGTTCCAAGGTCCGGCAGGCTCGATGCTCCAGCATTCGAATTCGGGGTTGCCGGGAACTTTGCCGTTCATATTCGCATAGACCGTCCGGTCGGCTGTTTTCCGCTGGGGAACAGGATAGGAGAAGAGCAGAGGTCCGCGCTGCACGTAGATTCCCTGTCCGGGAACGGTGTTCATGACGGGTTGCATGCTGAGACACAACCGAATCCGGTCGCCGTTCCTGAATTTGCGCCGGAGGGTCACGAACGTGCCGGCGGGACATGCGTCTCGCCACAGTTTGCCGTTGACATATATTTTGGCATCCCTGCACCATGCGGGAATGCGCAGCAGAAACGGGATATCCGTCCTCTCTTTCAGGCCGAAGGAGAACTCGATCTCCCCGTCGAACGGATAGGAGGTCCGCTGTGCGATGTGGCACTGTCGGCCGTTCGGCAGGTCGAACGTTGCAGCCGAAGGTCCGTAGAGCGCAGCGGCAATAGAGCCGTCTTTCCCGCGTAGCCACATATGTGCGACGTAATTGGGCATGAAACGGTGAACGTTTCCGGCGCAGCACTCCGTTTCATGCGTCGGCCGGAAAGCCATCCAGGTCGAACCGTGGAAGAATTCGTTGTGATTTGAACGCCCCGTTGCGATTACCTGATTGACGGACGAGAAATACTGCAACGATCGGAAATCCTTGGTAACGGCTCCTAGTCCGGCATTGAAGACCGCTTTTTCTATTTTGTCAGCCCACCGGACTTCGCCCGTGGTCAGGAGAAATTGCTCCAGCGTCCAGGTGTAGTCGGAAATGTCGCAGGTTTCGTGACTGTTGATGACGTTCCCGTTTCCGACGAGCGCTTCCGCACTGGCCGGAACGCCGTCGGGGAGCATGTGGTCGCGGGTGAGCTTGCGTTCGGCGTTGAGTGCAAGGTCCAGGTAATATCGTTTGCCCGTATAGGCATAGAGCAGCATCGGGAGTTTCAGTTCTTCCATGCAGGTGACGCCATGCATGACGAACCGTTCGTCGCCGGCCGCGACTGCGGGCGTCAGGTCCCCGAATTTTCCGCCATTGTAGGCTCTCTCGCAAATATCCAGCAACTTCGCATTGCCGGTTTTGCCGTAAGTCCACAACATTCCCTCGATGCTGACGATGTTGCGCCATTTCTCGACCTGCTCCTGCGTAAAGTTCATGTAGTGCCTTTCCAAGGCTGCGGGGATCGCCGGATCGCCCGTGCGCTCGTAATAGGCTTGCAGCACCCGGAAGTAGACACACATGGGCCACATCGACTCAATCGCTTTGTTGCCCAAAACACCTGTGGACGATGCGTTGGCCAGCGTGTAGCGAATCCCCTCCTCGGCTTTGGCGATCATCTCCCGATCACCGAGCAGGTAACCCAGGCGGAGCAGACCGTCGGTGTAATAGGCTGTCTGCTCGTAGCGCCACCAGTCGCTTCCGTAGGTTTCGGTGTTACGTCCGATCTCACCCGCCCAAAGGCAGGAGTCGTACGGATAGGACATCGCCTCGGGATGTCCCGTAAGTCCCGTTTGTTGGCGGTGGAGGAATTCCTCGATCCAGCCCTGCGGCTCTATGCAGCCGATCATGCCGCCCTGAAACTGGGCATAAGGGGCCTGGGCGTTCGTCGCGGTACCGACGAGGCAAAGTGCAATAATTGAAAACAGCTTCTTCATGCGATTTCTTGACTATTTGTATTTTTCGACTCTTGCATCCCGGATGACACCTTTCCAGTCGAGCCCGAAAGCGAAATCATATGTATTTCCTTCCGAGTCCGTATAACAAACCATATCTCTCGGAACGTCTTCATGCTGCTGTTCCACGGTTTTCATGTCTGCGGGCAATTGCATCGGCAGAAGTGCCGACGGTTCCCGCCGGCCGGAGATAATATCCAGCACGGCCTGACGCTGTACCCCGAAAGCAAGCAGTATGGCATCGGCCGAAGGTTCGAATTCGGCCGGAACGAACGGTCTGGTCGTGGAAACGACAGCCACGACGGGCTTGTCTCCCATCTGCCGTTTCGTTCCGAGTACCCGTTTCAACTCTTCCCGGTTGGAACTCCGGACGGTTTTCCCGCGGTAACTCCGGTCGATGGACGGTTCTTTCGGGTCCCCGCCGGCAATACTCTCGGGGCGTGCGTGGCGGGCCGTGTAGTCGCCGTATTGCAGGCTGATCGGGACATAACCGTTGCCGCCCTTTTCCCGATCGGCCGCATCGTATCCGCAGCCTCCGTCGGGTTCGTCGATAAAAACGATCGCGAAGTCGGCATTTTCGGGGCTTTCTGCCAATTCGTAATATTGTTTGACCAAAGAGGTGTCTACAGGTAGGCGGGATTGTCCGCATTCGGGCAGATATACGCTCCGGCGGGTCGATGCGGGCAGGGTTCCCGCCCGGTTTTTCAGCAGGACGACCGACCGGAGCTGCGCTTCGTAACCGGCTTGCATAAATTCCGGATTCCCGACCGTCGCTTCCGTCCGGTCCGGGTCTACATAGGGATTTTCGAACAGACCGGTCCGAAAAATATTGAGCAGCAACCTTATGGCGGAACGTTCGAACCGCTCCCGGGCAGATTTTTCGCCGAATTCGGCGGTCCACATTCGGTAGGCTTCCAGCACGGGACCTTTGTCGTTGTTGCCGCCGAACTGGTCTACTCCGGCTTTGAGCGCTTCGTAATGCCGCTGCGGGATGCTCAATGCCTCCACTCCCCAGCATTTGCCGTCAGCCTCCTCGATGCTGGAATAGTCGTGCGTGATGCCCCAATCCGTGCAGACGACGCCGTTGTATCCGTATCTGTTCCGCAGCAGATCGGTGACGATATATTTGCTAAAACCGTTGCCGACCTTTTTTCCCGAGGGGTCCACCCCGTGGGAAACCGTATAATAGGGCATGACGGCTGCGGCCTTTCGTGTCTTGCCGTTGAGGCGGAAAGCTCCTTCCACAAAGGGCCGGATGTGTTGCTCGAAATTTCCGCCGGGGTAAACAGTGTATTTCCCGAAGCTGAAATGGGCATCCCGTCCGCCTTCTTCCGGGCCGCCGCCCGGCCAATGTTTGACCATGGCATTGACGCTTTCATACCCCCAGCCGTCCGCAATCTCGGCAGCTCCGACGGAGGTCTGGAATCCGTCGATATAGGCCCGCGCCATATCGGTGTCCAGATCGGGGTCTTCGCCGAAGGTACCGTAGAACCGGTTCCACCGGGGTTCGGTCGCCAGATCGATCTGCGGCGACAGCGCTGTGGCGATACCCAAGGCGCGGTATTCGGCGGATGCGATCCGTCCGAACTTTTCGACCAGTTCGGGGTCGAACGTAGCGGCCAGCCCGAGCGGACTGGGCCACAACGAAATCTTTCCTCCTGACCCTGCGTTGTATTCGGCCCAGGCTCGGGTTTCATTCCGGGGATCGGAACTGATATTGACCGGAATGCCTTGTCCGAGGCCTTCGACGAAGGCCTGCATGTTGTTGTTCCATTCGGCTGCAATGCGGGGACTTTCAACCCGGACGACGAGCACGGCCCGGAGATTGTCGTCCCGGAGGAACTTCCGCTGTTTGTCCGAAACAGCCGAGTGGGGAAGTCCGCTTTCCCGGAGTGAGGTCCCGTTGTAGGTCGAGGACCAGTAACCTACCGAATCCGTCGGGACGGCCTGATGGGAACTGTATAACATCAATCCGGCAATCTCTTCGACGGAGAGTCGCTTTGCAAGGTCTTCCGCCCGTTCTTCCGGGGTGTACCGCCAATCTTCGTAGCAGTCGAGAATCCCGTTTCGGTTCAGGTCTTTGAAAGCGTATCCGTCGGAATATAAGATACGGACGCCGGATCCGGGGAAATAGCCCAGAGTCTGTCCTCCGTCTTGCCGAATCAGACAGTAGGTGTCATGCGGCTCGACCGTCCATTTTCGGCCGCAGGCACAGAGTATCGGCAACATAAACGCCAAAGATACTATTCGACGTATAAGATCTGTTTTTGTTGTCATATCGTTATCAGGGTCGGTTCGTTCTTTAGGGGACTTGGGAAAGCAGTTACAAAAGAATGAATTTTTATCGGCCGCGGGGTTGAATATTTTCCGGAAAGATTCTTTCCCGTATACGGATACCTTATTGAAATAAAGGCGAAATTGCAGTTGTCCGGACGTTTTGAGCCGTATTGCGCCGTTCTCTTTCGGCCAAATGATCGTACAATTCGGCGGGATGCAGTTGTGTTTCCCGAAAAAAATGTATACTTTAGTTTCCGAAAATACCCGTTATGCATCGTCGCTTTCTTATATCCCGTTTTTTCATAGTCTGCATCGGATTTGTCCTTTCCGAGATACAGATCGTTGCTGCCGAGTCTTTTCCTCAGGTGCGTTTCACCCCGTTACCTTCCGACATTCTGCCGTCGAACGAAGTGCGCAAACTTTATCAGGATTCCGATGGATATATCTGGATTCCAACTTATAACGGATTGGCCCGCTACGATGGATACGGAGCCATCACCTACGGTATGCGTGATGTTTCGAACGGGTTGTTCAACACGTTCGTCAATGTCGTTGCCGAGGACCATGACAAGAACCTGTGGATCGGAACCGAGCACGGCCTTTTTCGGCTCGACAAGGTTTCGGGAAACATCGTGGCCGACGAATATCCAGAGTTGGCGGATTGCAACATCGCAGTCATTCTGTGCGATACGGGCAACGGCATCTGGATCGGCGGCGACAAGGGCCTTTTCCGCAAAAATGCGCTCGACCGTAATTTTCATCCCGTCCCGATCTCCAATTCGGCGGGTCGTCCCGTCAAGGCGGTCACCTCCATCATCAAGGATGACAAACTGAACCTGTGGATCGCCGCTTTCGATCAGGGTTTGTTGCGTTATGATATCCGTGAGGATCGCGCCTATGCTTGCGACGATGCCGTGCTGCGTAAAGCACATGTTTTGGCACGTGATGTCGCGGGTAATATCTGGGTGGGTACGTGGGGCGCCGGAGTGGTGCGGCTGGTTAATCCTCTGGCCCCGGGACCGACCCGTTACGTGCATTATAAACACGTGCCGGGCAGAACGCACTCGCTGCTCGACGATATTATTTACGATATTGAGGAAAATCCCGAGCAGAATACCATCTGGATCGGTGGTCGCAGCGGGTTGAGCATCCTCCACGACATCGACAATCCCGATTCGTTCCAGAATTTCTTTCCCGGCGACAACGCGGGAGACCTGCCCTATAACGAGGTGAATTCGATCCTTCGAACCCGTGACGGACTGATGTGGATCGGTTTGTTGGGTGGCGGCGTCTGCAAGGTCCAGACCAGCGGAACCAAATTCGAGTCCGATCGGCTGGAACCGATCAGAACCCGTTACAACACGAGTTCTGTTCGAAGTATGTATTACGCCGGAAACGGCGACTTCTGGTTCGGGCTGCTTGATTTCGGCCTTATAAAATACAACATTCGAAGCGGTAAAATCGTCGATTACCACGAGCATCCCGATTTGAAGTCGCTTCCTTACACTTCGACCGTCAATACGATCATCCGCCGCTCGACTACCGGGGAACTGTATTTCGGAACGCAAAACGCCGGTATTTGGGTGTATAACGAAACGCAGCACAAGGTTCGGCAGATCAATCATTTCAACCAGCCGAACTTTCTGGACGACTGCGTGATTGCTCTGTGTGAGGATACGCACGGCAATCTGTGGATAGGCTCCCGGTTAGGTATTTACGTCGAATCGACAGACGGGCGTTTCCACACCGCTGCTGAATGGCTCGGATACGCTACGCCATTCGATCAGACTTATGTGTTCGACATCTGTTGCGACAAAGCAGGCGATGTCTGGATCGCTTCCAACGGTCAGGGCATTCTGCATATCCGTACGGCAGACGGAGCCTGGAGGCAGTATACACGCGACAACGGCATGATTTCCGATCATGTCTATTGCCTGCAGGCCGACGATACGGGGTGTATCTGGGCCGGAACTTTTGCGGACGGACTTGCGGTCCGTATTCCTTCGGAAGGGAGCTTTAAGGCCGTGTCGGCTTTCCCGAATCTGGAAAACAAAGGTATCGGCAATATTGCCCGGGATGAAAACGGCCGGATGTGGATTACCACGAATAATTCGGTCTTTTCCTTTTCGCCGGACAGCCTGGGCAATCCCGAGCATATCAATACCTATATTATATCGGCCGACATGCAGTCGTTCTTCTTCAACCGAAACGCTTCGGCGCAGGTCGATTACGGACGCATTGCTTTCGGAGGATCGAATGGGCTGATGATATTCACCGGCAATCGCACGCAGCCCCACCAGACGAGACTGCCGATCGTGCTCACAGACTTCAAGGTGCACAATCGTTCGTTACGGACCATTCCCGCACGGGAACGATCGCGCATCTCTCTCCGGGATATCGATTACACGGATGCCGTGACGCTTACGCACGACCGGAACAACTTCTTCATCGAATTCTCGATGCTCTCCTATGCCAATCCGCGCGATCATATTTTTAGATACCGGCTCGACGGATTTGATAAGGAGTATGTTACGGCCGATTCGCACCACCGTTTCGCCTCATACAGCAATCTTTCACCGGGAACCTACACATTCCGTCTGCAGGCTGCCGGGGAAAACGGCGTGTGGAGCAGCAACGAGCGGACGCTCACAGTGCGGATACTCCCCGCCCCGTGGCTTTCGTGGTGGGCCTGGACGATCTATTCCGTGCTGCTGCTGGTGCTCGCCTATGGGGTCGTGCGGTTCCTGCGCTACCGGCTCCGGCTGCGTCAGGAGGTGCAGATTTCGAAGTTGGAGCGACAAAAAACCGAAGAACTGAATCATGCCAAATTGCAGTTTTTCACCAACGTCACTCACGAACTGATGACTCCGCTGACGATTATTCTTACTTCGCTCCAGAACTTGAACAACGGCACAGGGGACAATCAAACTCTTTACGGTGTCATGTCGGCCAATGCGACGCGGCTGATGCGACTGATTCAGCAGATACTCGAATTCCGGAAAGTCGAGAGCGGGAATCTGAAAATCCGTGTTTCGCATGGCGATGTCGTCGGATTCGTTCGCCGGTGTGTGGAAGCTTTTGCCCCGCTTGTGGCCCGAAAGCAGCTCAAGGTCTATTTCCGTGCTTCGTCGGAACAGGTCGACGGCTGGTTCGATCCCGACAAACTCGATAAGATCGTCTACAACCTGCTGTCCAATGCGGCAAAATACACGCCCGACAAGGGTGAAATTATCATCCGGATCGAAACCGGAGACGACTGTTCGGTCTGCATTTCGGTCGCCAACAGCGGCGAACTGATGACCCAGCAGACTATCGACGGACTTTTTCGCCGGTTTTACGACGGCAATTACCGGAAACACCATACGATTGGAACCGGTATCGGTCTGTCGTTGGTCAAGGATCTCACCGACCTCCACCGAGGTTCAATCCGGGTGTCGAGCGACGAGCAGGACGGCAACTGTTTCCGAATCACGCTACCCATAGGTCGAGATGCTTATACCGAAGAGGAGATCGACGATGATACCGGAGACGATGCCGCGGAAAAAATTTACGAAGGGGCCGGAGAATTCGTTCCGGTGCAGCCCGATGCGGCGATGACCGATACCCCCTCCCGCACACGCACTGACCATACGCTGTTGGTCGTCGATGACAACGAAGAACTGCTCTTGTTGATCTCCAATCTTTTGGCGCCCTATTTCCGAATTGAAACGGCATCCGACGGAGAAGAAGCGCTTCGTATATTGTCCCGACAGCCGGTCGATCTGGTCGTTTCGGATATCATGATGCCCGGCATGGACGGTATCGAATTGTGCCGACGGATCAAGCAGACCTTCGAATACTGTCATATTCCGGTTATCCTGCTTACGGCCAAAAATGCCGACGAAAGCCGGATTGAAGGGTACAATTCGGGGGCGGACGGCTATGTCACCAAGCCCTTCAACCTGCAGTTGCTCTACGCTCAGATTGTCAATCAACTCCGAAAATTGGAGATTCGGGGCCTGCATTTCCGCAACCAGCCGGTTTTTGAGGTGGAGAAACTGGAGTATACTTCGATGGACGAAAAGTTCATGCGTCAGGCTATGGCGTGCGTCAATGCGCATATCGACGATTGCGAATTTGCACAGGCCGATTTTACCCGTGAAATGAATATGTCGCGTACGATTCTTACCGAAAAACTCAAATCGCTCACCGGGTTGACTCCGGCTGCATTCATCATTGACGTGCGACTGCGTGCTGCCTATCATTTGCTCGAAGAGCAGAAGAAGATGCGTATTGCCGATCTGGCCTATGCTTCCGGATTCAACGACCCGAAATATTTCAGTACGTGCTTCAGAAAGAAATTCGGATTCTCTCCCAAGGAATTTATCGACAGACTGAACGAAAAAGGCGATAAAATCGCTTGATTGTCCGCAGAAGCGGGCCTACAACCGTTTTTCGGTAAAAATTCGACCTGCATGATCCATGTCAGGAGTATTTTCGTACCCGGTAGATTTTGTCCCGGCAGAGTGGATGGAATCGGCTCAATCCATAGGATATGATTATGAAACTCATTTTTGCAATCTCCATTGTCGCTCTTTCGTTCTTCGGCACTGCCTGCCGGAGATCTGTCGGCGAAATGATTCTGGTGCCGATGCCGCAGGAGGCAACCTTTACGGGAGGTTACTTTGAAACGGACAGCGCCCGATTCGTGGAGCGTGCAGGCGATGGGTACGTTGCCTGCCGAATCGATCCTTCGGCTCCGGAGATTCGTCCGGAGGGTTACCGGCTGAAAGTGACTCGCCGGGGCATTGACCTTACGGCCCTGGATTCCGCGGGACTGTTCTACGGCCGGCAGACGCTGTGCCTGTTGGCGACCGCACAGGGGATTCCCTGCGTGGAAATCATCGATAATCCCTGTTTCGGTTATCGGGGTATTCATCTCGATGTTTCGCGGCACTTTTTCCCCGTTGAAACGATATTCCGGCTCCTCGATGAAATGGCACGGTACAAGCTTAACAAATTTCATTTCCACCTGGCGGATAACGGCGGCTGGCGCATCAGGATCGACGCTTATCCGCTGCTGACCCGGCTGGGAGCATTCCGTACGGAGTCCGACTGGCTCGAATGGTGGAGTTACGGCGACAGGCATTATGTACCCGAGGACACACCGGGGGCCTATGGCGGTTACTATACGAAAGAGGAAATTCGCAGAATCGTTGCCTATGCTGCCGAACGCTTCATCGAGGTGATTCCGGAAATTGAGTTCCCGGGGCACTCCGACGAGGTTTTCGCAGCTTATCCGGAGCTCTGCTGCTCGGGCCGGGCCTATACTTCCGGCGAGTTTTGCGTCGGCAATCCGCTGTCGTTGAAATTTATGGACGAGGTCCTGACCGAGGTTCTGGAGTTGTTCCCCTCGAAATACATCCATATCGGCGGCGACGAGGCCGACCGGACAGCTTGGAAGAGCTGTCCCAGATGCCGGCATCTGGCCAGGGAGTTGGGCGGAGTGGACCAGGTGCAATGCTATCTGGTCGAACACGCCGAAAAGTTTCTGGCGGAACACGGACGCACGATGATCGGATGGGATGAAATCCTGAAGAACAACCTGCGATCCACCTCTACGGTAATTTCCTACAGGGGGCAGCGAGGAGGCATCGAGGCGGCCAACCGCGGTTACGATGTGGTCATGTCGCCGGGCGAGATCCTCTATTTCGACTGGTATCAGGTCGATCCTCATACACAGCCGCGCGCGATGGGCGGTTTCTCGCCGATTCGGAAGATGTACGGTTTTCATCCCGTCCCCGATACCCCTGCAAAGGCGGCCGACAATGAATCGATAATTCGCGGTGAATTCGTTTCGCCGGATTCGGTCGAATATATCTATGACGGCGGCAAAGAGCACGTCATCGGGGTACAGGGTTGCACATGGACCGAGTTTATAGAAACGGAAAAACATTTGGAATACATGATTTTCCCGCGTTTGCTGGCTGTTTCCGAACTTGCCTGGACTCCCCGGGAGCGATGTGAGTGGAATGATTTCCGTCGTCGTATCAATGTTCATGTATCGTTGCTGCATGCGCGGGGAATCAATGCTTTTCCATTGAGCGACGACGTTGTGATTACGGCTCAGATGCTTTCCGAAGGCAAAAAGGCCCGGGTGACGCTCGACACGGAGAAATATCCCGCCGAAGTACGCTATACTTTGGACGGTACGGCCCCGGTTCCCGGATCAGACCTTTACGACGGGCCTTTTGTCGTGAAAGCGGGGACAACCGTCCGGGCGGCGCTCTTTGTCGCAGGCAGGATGGAGGGGACCATGACGGAACTCTATGTCGATGCCCGCCGCAATGTCGATAATTACTATACTTATCTGAATACTCCCGAGGTATACGCCTCGACAGACCGTTAATCGATACTTTATGAAAAAACTACTGATCGCACTGTTTTTGTTTCCCGTGACGCTGGTCGTGGCGGTTCCGTCTGCAAAGCCCCGGTTGGGCGAGGCTCCGGTCCGGAAGATCGTTGCGGCTATGAGCCTTGAGGAGAAGGCCGGCCTGCTGGTGGGAACCTCAATGGAGGGTTACGCTGGCGAGGGCGCTGTAACGGGCCGCACGTTGAAAACAGTTCCCGGTTCGGCCGGAACTACCCGCTCTTTGGAATCCTACGGCATTCCGACAACGGTGATGGCCGACGGTCCTGCGGGCCTTCGTATCGATCCGGAACGTGCAGGAGATGCACGGACTTATTTCTGTACGGCTTTTCCGATCGGCACGATGCTCGCCTCGACCTGGGACGAGGCGGCTATTGAACGCTGTGGCGCAGCGATGGGTAACGAGGTGCTCGAATATGGCTGCGACGTGATTCTCGGTCCGGGTATGAACATCCACCGCCATCCGCTCTGCGGCCGCAATTTCGAATATTATTCCGAGGACCCGTTGCTGAGCGGCAAATGCGGCGCGGCGATGGTGCGGGGCATTCAGTCGCAAGGCGTAGGGACTTCGGTCAAGCACTTTGCGGCCAACAACCAAGAGTCGATGCGCTTACAGAATGACGCCCGGGTGTCGCAACGTGCGTTGCGTGAGATTTATCTGCGAGGATTCGAGATTGCCGTCAAGGAGGGGCGTCCGTGGACGGTCATGTCGTCCTACAATCGTATCAACGGACCTTATACGCAGGAGAGCCGCGAGTTGCTGACCACTGTTCTGCGCGACGAATGGGGCTACGAAGGTCTTGTCGTGTCGGACTGGATCGGAAAACGTAACACCGTGGCACAAGTACATGCCGGCAACGACCTGATGATGCCGGGAGAACCGGCTCAGGCGAGAGAGATTGTAGAGGCGGTGCGCAGCGGGAGACTCGCCGAGGCGGATGTTGACCGGTGTGTGACCCGTGTACTCGAATATATTCTGCGGACGCCCCGTTTCCGGAAACAAGCCGTGTCGGAGACTCCCGACTTGGAAGCACATGCTGCCGTATCGCGTCAGGTGGCAGCGGAAGGCATGGTTTTGCTCCGCAACGAAGGCGCTGCTTTACCACTTGCCGCAGGATGTAATCTCTCGGTGTTCGGAGTCAATGCCTATGACTGCATTGCCGGAGGTACGGGCGCCGGACACGTCAACAAAGCCTATACGGTCGATTTGGACGAAGGTTTGTGCAACGACGGATTCCGGCTTAACACCCGTACGGCAGATCTCTATGCAAAATACATGTCTTTCGGTGAGGCACTGCTCGCGGAGCAGAACGCCCTGCGTTATTTGGGCGAAAAGTGGTTTGTCCCCGAAACGACGCTGACGCCGGAATTCATCGCTTCGCGTGCGGCGGACAGCGATGCGGCCATCGTTGCCTTAGGCCGCAATTCGGGTGAATACAACGATCGTCCTACATCGGATTTCTACCTGACGGAAGCCGAACGGGAACTGCTCGAATCGGTCTGCTCGGCGTTTCATGCCGCGGGTAAGAAGGTGGTCGTGGTGCTCAATATCGGCGGCGTGATCGAAACCATGTCGTGGAAGGAACTTCCCGACGCTATCTTGTTGGCCTGGCAGGGAGGTTTGGAAGCCGGGAATGCCATGGCTGATGTTTTGAGCGGCCGCGTATCGCCTTCGGGACGGCTGCCGATGACTTTTCCGGCGGATTATTCGGATCATCCGTCATCGAAGAATTTTCCGCTCGACTATCGGGGGCGCTGCGGCGATTGGGCCGACGACGCCCCGGAACGACACCTGCGAAACCTGGGATTCACTTGTTACGAGGAGGATATCTGGGTGGGTTACCGCTATTTCTCGACCCATGCTCCGGAGGCGGTGTCCTATCCTTTCGGCTATGGTTTGGGGTATACGACCTTCGAGTGGACGGATGCGGCCGTCAGGCGTTCCGGGACGGATTATGCGGTAACGCTCCGTGTAACCAATACAGGTTCGCGCGCCGGACGGGAGGTCGTTGAACTTTATGTTGCAGCCCCGCAAGGGGCGCTGCCGAAGCCCGTGCGCGAATTGAGGGCTTTTGCCAAAAGCCGGGAATTGCAGCCCGGGGAGTCGCAGGCGCTGACCCTTCGTTTCGCGGCTGCCGATCTGGCCTCGTTCGACGAGCGTATTTCGGCGTTTGTCGTCGATTCGGGGCGCTATATGGCCGAACTGGGGCGTTCTGCCGACGACATTGTCCAGCGGCTGCCTTTTGTCGCCAAAGCTTCCGAGCGCAAGGTGCATGACGTACTGAAACCGCAGGAGCCCCTGCGACGACTCAAATTCTGATGCAATGAAAATAATAGCTTGTTTGTTGATTTGTATGGGCTGCAATGCGCTGTTTGCAGCAGTGCCGCCCGCTATCCGGCCCGATGCGAAGATCGAAACCCGGATTGAAAAGATACTCGGCCGCCTGACGCTTGAAGAGAAAATCGGCCAAATGTGTCAGTTGACCGTCAGCATGGTGACCGATATGAATGATTCCGGGCATCCGTTCATCAGCGATGAGCTGCTCGATACGGTCATCGGACATTACAAAGTCGGGTCGATTCTCAACGTACCGTTCGATGAGGCGCAGTCCCGGGAGGCATGGACGCAGATTATCGGTAGGATTCAGCGTCGTTCGCTCGACTGCCTGGGGATTCCCTGCATTTACGGTGTCGATCAAATGCACGGTGCTTCCTACACCCGCGGTGCAACCTTTTTTCCGCAGGGGATCAACATGGGTGCCGCGCTGAACTGTGAACTGATGCGCCGTTCGTCGGAGATTTCGGCTTATGAAACCCGTGCCTGTGCCATTCCGTGGAATTTTGCGCCGGTGATGGATTTGGGACGCGATCCCCGATGGTCGAGGATGTGGGAGAGTTACGGAGAGGATGTTTGTGTCAATTCCCGGTTGGCGGCGGCTTCCGTGCGCGGTTTGCAGGGCGATGATCCCAATCGGATCGGGATGTATCGGGTGGCTGCTTGTTTGAAGCATTTCATGGCCTACGGCGTCCCCGTGTCGGGCAAGGACCGAACGCCTTCGTCCGTTACGCGCAACGCCCTGCGCGAAAAATATTTTGCCCCCTTTCTCGAATGTATCCGGGCCGGGGCGCTGTCGTTGATGGTCAACTCGTCCAACAACGACGGTATGCCCTTTCATGCCAACCGCGAGTTGCTCACGGGGTGGTTGAAGGAAGAACTGAACTGGGACGGGGTGATCGTTACGGATTGGAATGATATTTACAATCTATATGAGCGGGATCATATCGCCGAGAGCCGCAAGGATGCGGTTCGGATCGCTATAAATGCCGGGATCGATATGGCCATGGTCCCTTTGGACCGGGATTTCTGCGTCTATCTCCGTGAACTGGTCGAGGAAGGGCTGGTTTCCGAAAGACGCATCGATGATGCCGTTCGTCGGATTTTGCGGTTGAAAATGCGCATCGGGCTGTTCGAAGAGCCGTTCCCGGACACTTCGAAGTTCGATCGTTTCGCGAGTGATGAATTCGCCGCCGTGGCTTTGCAAGCTGCTGAAGAGTCGGAGGTGCTGCTCAAAAACGACGGAGGTCTGCTACCGCTCCCGAAGTCGGCGCGTATCCTGCTCACCGGCCCCAATGCCAATTCCATGCGCTGTCTCAACGGCGGCTGGTCTTACACCTGGCAGGGTGAGCGTTGCGATGAGTTTGCAGATCGTTACAATACGATTTACGAGGCCTTGGCGCGTAAATTCGATCATGTTACCTGGATTCCAGGCGTAGAATACGGCACCCCCTCGGAGAATTGGCAGGTGGAGCGTGTGCGGGGAATCGGCGAAGCAGTCTCGGCAGCGGCCGATGCAGACGTGATTGTCGTCTGCATCGGCGAGAACTCCTATTGTGAAACTCCGGGCAACATGAATGATCTGAACTTGTCGCAAAACCAGAAAAAACTGGTCCGCGAACTGGCGTCTACGGGGAAACCCCTCGTATTGGTGTTGAACGAGGGACGGCCGCGTCTGATCGGCGATATAGAGCCGTTGGCGCAGGCTGTCGTCGATATCCTGCTGCCCGGCAATTACGGGGGTGACGCACTGGCCAATCTGCTTGCCGGGGATGCGAACTTCAGCGCCCGGCTTCCCTTTACCTATCCGCGCTGGCCCGATGCGTTGGCCACCTATGACTACAAACCCTGTCAGAAAAGGGGTACGATGGAGGGCGAATACAACTACGATGCCGTGATGGACGTGCAATGGCCTTTCTGCCACGGATTGAGTTACACTACATTCGAATACGGAAATCTGCGGGCTAACCTTACGGAATTTCGGGCCGGAGATACGCTTTCGTTCACGGTCGATATCTCCAATACAGGCGACTGCGCGGGCAAGGAGGCCGTATTGCTCTGGTCGAGCGATTTGGTGGCAAGCCTGACGCCTGACGTGATCCGGCTGCGCAATTTCGAGAAGATCTCCCTTGAACCGGGCGAAACCCGTACGGTGACGCTTTCGATACCGGCATCCGATCTGGCGTTTGTCGGTTATGACGGTCGCTGGCGGCTCGAAAAGGGCGATTTCCGGATCCGTATGGGTACGGAGACCCTGTTCGTCCGATGCGTGGAAACCCGGGTGTGGGACACCCCTAACATTCCCTGAAACCGTTCTAAAACATACCGATATGAAAAATGTTTTTTTTGCCGTCATGGCGCTTGCTGTTTCATTTACGGAAACCCGAGCGGCGGATTCTCCCGCGATCGTTCCCATGCCTCAGCACATCGCTTACGCAACTGGCGAAGGAGCGGTGCTCTCCGCCGGATCGCGGATCGCTGTACCCGGCGGGGCTAAAGCGTTGCGGAGTGTCGCGGAACTCTTCGTGCGGGATATTTGCCGAGAACATGGACTTCGGCTGAAAGTTTCCGGAATTTCCGAAAGCGGCATCGTACTCGGGATCGATCCGGCGCTCAGGGCGGAGGCCTATTCGCTCGACATCGGCCAAGGGCGTGTCGCCGTGACGGGCGGTTCCCCTTCGGGACTCTTCTACGGATTGCAGAGCTTGCGTCAACTTATCTCGCAGTATGGCATGCGACTTCCGGCAGTGCATGTGGAGGATGAACCTTGTTTCGCTTATCGCGGCGCCATGCTCGACTGCTGCCGTCATTTCTTCACGGTTGACGAGATCAAAACGTTCATCGACATATTGGCGCTCCACAAACTCAACCGTTTTCACTGGCATCTGACCGACGACCAGGGATGGCGTATCGAGATCAGGCATTATCCCGGATTGACGAAAGAGGGGTCACGGCGTGCCGAAACAGTCCTTGGACGCAATACGAATATCTACGACGGCATACCTTCGGGAGGATACTATACGCAGCGACAAATTCGTGACGTCGTAGCCTATGCGGCCGAACGGTTCATTACGGTCATCCCTGAAATCGAAATGCCGGGACATGCCTCGGCGGCACTGGCGGCCTATCCCTGGCTGGGGTGTGCCGGTGAGGGGTATATGGTACGGACGCGATGGGGCGTATTCCCGGAAGTTTATTGCGCGGGCAAGGATTCGACGTTCGAATTCATGGAGAACGTGCTTGCAGAGGTGTGTGAACTGTTTCCCTCGGAATATATCCATATCGGCGGGGATGAGTGTCCCAAACAGAGTTGGACGAGCTGTCCCGCCTGTCAGCAGCGTATCCGTAATGAGCGGTTAGAGCATGAAAACGAATTGCAGAGTTATTTTGTCCATCGGATTGAAAAATGGCTCAACGCCCGGGGGCGCAATCTGATCGGGTGGGACGAAATACTCGAAGGAGGGATTTCAAAGACGGCTACGATTATGTCGTGGCGCGGTGCCGATAGCGGCGTTGCCGCTGCCAAGGCCGGGAATCAGGTGATCATGACCCCCAACACGCATTGTTATCTCGATTATTTTCAGACGCAGGAGCCGGAGCGCCTCGAACCACTCGGTATCGGCGGTTACGTGCCGGTTCGTAAGGTTTATTCGTTCGATCCCTATGACCGTCTTTCTTCAGCGGAACAATCCTGTATTCAGGGAGTACAAGGGAATATATGGACGGAATATATCGCTTCTTTTGCCCATGCACAGCATATGGCCTTGCCGCGGCTGGCCGCATTAGCGGAGGTGGGATGGGCCTGCGACCGCCGCGATTTCGGGGATTTCACCCGGCGCATGACGGTATTCCGGAAACTTTACGACAAATGCGGCTATCGCTACGCCTCCTATTTCTTCGATGGAACGGGCGAATAAATCGGTCTACCGGTGCTAAATATACTGCGATGATGAACCCGAACAGACGACTTTTATCTTTGGACACCCTGCGGGGGGTCGATATGTTCTTTATTATGGGCTTTTCAGGGCTCGTGACCTCGTTGTGCGCACTGTGGCCCGGATCTTTTACCGATATGCTTGCGTCGCAGATGCAGCATGCGGCGTGGAATGGACTAACGATTCAAGACACGATCTTTCCTCTGTTTCTTTTTATCGCAGGCGTGGCGTTCCCCTTCTCGCTGGCCAAACAGCGTGCACGCGGATTCGGCAGAAAACGGATTCTGGACCGGATTTTCCGCCGCGGACTGATTCTTGCCCTGTTGGGAATGGTTTATAACGGGTTGTTCGAGCTCAATTTCTCCTCGTTGCGCATAGCAAGCGTGCTGGGACGGATCGGCTTGGCCTGGATGTTCGCCGCACTGCTCTGCGTGTATTGCAGCGTGAGAACTCGGATAGCTGTTGCCGGGATTATCCTAATAGGCTATTCACTGCTGCTCGGCCTGGTCGTAGCCCCCGATGCTCCGGTCGGTGCCGATCCGCTTTCGGTGGAGGGGTGTCTGGCCGGATGGATTGACCGACAGTACCTTCCCGGACACATCCTTTACGGGGCATTCGATCCGGAAGGGATATTGAGCACCCTGCCGGCAGTCGTATCGGCTCTATTCGGAATGTTCACCGGCGAATTTTTGCTCGATGGCCGGAGAGGGCTCTCTGGCTCTTGGAAAGCGTTCTATATGGCCGTCGCCGCACTGGCGATCACGACGGCGGGCTTGTGCTGGAATCTTATCATGCCGGTCAACAAGAATTTATGGAGCAGTTCGTTCACTTGCGTGGTCTCCGGTTATTCGCTGGGGATGACCGCCTTGTTTTATTACCTGATTGACGTGTGCGGGTACAAACGATGGACGTTCGTTTTCCGGGTTATCGGATTGAATTCCATTACGATTTATATGGCGCAGCGGATTATTCCACTGCGTTATGCGTCCGATTTTTTCGTCGGCGGACTTGCTTCCAAATGCAGTGAAACAGTAGGGGCGGTGATCTACGATATAGGTTATATCGTGCTCTGCTGGCTGTTTCTCTATTTCTTGTATCGAAAAAACACTTTCCTTAAGGTATGACCGGCAAATAGCCCGAAAATTACAATAACCTCATTTAAATAAATTTAGCATGAACCAAACTTTGAAGTTCTCGTTCCGGAACTTGTTTTTGTCCTGTGTGTGCTTGCTTCTGTTTGCATGCGGCGGGAATCCGGAGATAATTTCTCCCGACGGGCGCACACGCCTTTCGTTCGTGACGGGCGCCGACGGCTGCATGGCCTATACCGTCGAACGCGACGGCAAACCTTTGATCCTTCCTTCTGCCTTGGGCCTCGTGGTGCAAGAACGGAACCTCGCCGGCGGCTTTTCGGTACGGGAGATTGTGAAAAGGTCCGTGGACGAAACATGGACGCAGCCGTGGGGCGAAAATAAAATCCTGCGCGATTGCCACAACGAAATGACGGCGGTATTGAAAAACGACGACGGCGTGTTGCTGACGCTTCGTTTCCGGGCTTTTGACGACGGTGTGGCATTCCGCTATGAATGGGAGGTGCCGGACCTCGATTCGCTGACCGTCACCGATGAACTGACCGAATTCCGCTTCGCCGAAGACGGCGTGTCGTGGTCGATTCCTGGAAATTTCAACACCTATGAATTGTTGTATCGCGAACTGCCGGTTTCGGCCGTCGAAAACGCCAATACGCCTTTCACATTCCGTGTGGACGGCACATACGGTTCGATTCACGAAGCGGCGCTGTACGATTTCCCCGAAATGAATCTCTACCGGACCGATTCGCTGGCCTTCAAAGCCGAGTTGGCTCCGCTGCCTGACGGTATAAAGGCTCGTATTCCCTCGAAATTCATGACGGCGTGGCGGACGATCCAAGTGGGAGACAAAGCGGTGGACCTGATCAACTCGTCGCTGATCCTTAACCTGAACGAGCCTTCGAAGATTGCTGACACTTCGTGGATCAAACCGCAGAAATATATCGGCGTATGGTGGGGACTGCATCTCGGCACCCATACATGGACAATGGGACCCCGGCATGGAGCGACGACGGAGAATGCTCTGCGTCATATTGACTTCGCAGCGGCGAACAATATTCAGGGAGTGTTGTTCGAAGGGTGGAACGAAGGCTGGGAGAACTGGGGTAAAACGCAGCACTTCGATTATGTGAAGCCCTATGCAGATTTCGATCTCGACCGCATTGCCGCGTATGCCCGGGAGAAGAACATCGAGTTGTGGATGCACAATGAAACGGGTGGTAATATTCCTGAATATGAAGCGGCTCTGGAAACGGCTATGCAGCGCTATGCCGGATTGGGTGTGCATGCCGTCAAAACGGGATATGCCGGAGGCTTCAGGGACGGCCAGCTCCACCACTCGCAGTATGGCGTGCGGCACTACCAGCGTGTCGTCGAGACGGCGGCCCGTTATGGGATCGTCATCGATGCCCACGAGCCGATCAAGGATACGGGCATTCGCCGCACGTGGCCCAATATGATGACCCGGGAGGGGGCACGCGGCATGGAGTGGAACGCATGGTCGGAAGGGAACTCCGCGGAGTATCTCTGTACGCTGCCTTTCGTACGGCTCCTGAGCGGTCCGATGGATTATACGCCGGGGGTATTCGATCTTGATTACTCGCGCGTCCGGGGCCGGGAAACCGGAATGCAGGAGTGGAACGGCGACAACAATTCGTGTTGTATCAAGACTACGCTGGCACGTCAGATTGCCAACTGGGTGATTATTTATTCTCCGCTTCAGATGGCGTCCGATCTGATCGAAAACTACGAGGGACATCCGGCTTTCCAATTCTTCCGGGATTTCGATGCCGACTGTGACTGGTCCGAAGCATTGCAGGGTGAACCCGGCGAATATATTGTCGTCGTACGCCGTGCGGATGACAGTTTCTTCCTGGGCGCCGGCACGAACGATGAGCCCCGGACATTGACCCAGAAACTCGGCTTCCTGAAGTCCGGTATGACTTATACTGCAACGATCTATGCCGACGCTCCGGATTCTGCGGAGAATCCCGAAAACTATCGCATCGAAAAACGGACCGTGACTTCTGCCGATATGCTCGAAATTGCAATGACTGCCCGTGGCGGGCAGGCCGTGACGTTTGTTCCCGTAAATGAATAGAACCATGATGAGACTTGTTTTTTGGGTCGTGCTGCTGTCGGTCGTTCCGCTGTCGGTCGATGCCCGCAGCGAAGGGTGGGTAATTACCGCACGAGATACCACGGCTGATTATTTTGCCGTCGCCATGGCCAACGGAGAAATTGGCGTAGCCGTGGGTCGGGAGCCTTTTGCCCTCGGTTCTGTGATTCTGGGAGGGAGTTATGAGCCGGGGTTCGGAGATGATGTGAGTCGTATTCTGGAAGGGATCAATCCGCTGGGGTTGACAATGGCTGTCGATGGTCATCGGTTCGATCCGTCGGAGGTCCGTCCACAGCATCAGTCGGTCGATATGCGGCGTGCAGTGCACACGACCCGTTTTTCAACGGACGGTGTGACGGTCGTCTATCGTATACGGGCCTTGCGGAACATGCCTTACGCTCTTATGACAGAAGTGGAAGTGACGGCGGAACGCGATGCAGAGGTTCTTTTTTCAAACGGTCATACCGTTCCCGGAGAGTTCGCCGACACCCTGCGGGAGTCGCGCACGGTCGGATGTGAGGACGGCAGCCGTATTGCCGTACAGCGCACTTCCGGCAGTTACAACCGCGGCCGCGACCATATTGTGGCTTCGTCGACTTTTCTTTGCGGTGAAGGGTGCGAAGCGGTCTCACCGGAAAGCGTGAGGATTGTTCTGCGCAAGGGCGGCCGGGCGTCGTTCTCCCTTGTGGGAACAATCTGTACTACAGCCGCTTTCGCCGACCCGTGGAATGAATCGGAAAGGCAGGCTATTTATGCAGCCCGGGAGGGAGCGGCGCAACTCGTTGCGGCACACGAACGGAAATGGGCGGAGTTGTGGCAGGGCGATATCGAGATCGAAGGCGATCCCACGGCACAGTTGGATGTGCGTTTCGCCTTGTTCAACCTTTACGGCTCTATCCGTGAAGGCAGTCGCCGGAGTATTCCGCCGATGGGCCTTTCGGCCCGGGGCTTTTACAACGGTCATATCTTCTGGGATTCTGAGATCTGGATGTATCCGGCGCTGCTGGTGCTCCGGCCCTGCCTGGCGCGCCAGATGCTCGATTACCGAACCGACGGACTCGATGCGGCCCGTCGTCGGGCCTACGCCCACGGCTATCGGGGCGCGATGTTCCCCTGGGAAGGGGATGACCGGGGCGAGGAGGCTACGCCGACCTTTGCCCTCACCGGTCCGCTCGAACATCATATTACAGCCGATATCGCCATCGCCAGCTGGAACTATTACTGTGTGACGCAGGACCGGGAGTGGCTGCGCCGCGAGGGTTTCCCGCTGATGCGCGAGGCTGCACGTTTCTGGTGCGATCGCGTTACGGCGAATGCCGACGGCAGCTACTCGATCCGCAATGTGATCGGAGCCAACGAATACGCCGTCGGCGTCACGGACAATGCCTTTACCAACGGCGCGGCCCGCCGGGCACTGGAGTACGCTTCGGCTGCGGCGGAGCTTTGCGGCGAGCGTCCCGATCCGCAGTGGAGTGCGGTAGCCGCGGGCCTTCGCATCCCGCACTTCGCCGACGGAACGACGCGCGAGCATGCCGGCTACGACGGCGAGATGATCAAACAGGCCGATGCCAACCTGCTGGGCTATCCGCTGGGCATCGTGACCGGACGCGAAGCTCAGTTGCGCGATCTGGAATACTACGAGCGCCGAATCGATCCGCGTAACGGTCCGGCGATGAGTTACTCGGTTTTTGCGATTCAGTATGCCCGGCTCGGAATGGCCGAAAAAGCCTGCGAAATGTTCCGTCGCTCCTACTTGCCCAACCTGCGGCCGCCGTTCGGGGTGTTTGCCGAAACGGCCACCAGCGGCAATCCCTATTTCATGACGGGTGCGGGCGGCATGTTGCAGGCCGTGCTGTTCGGATTCGGCGGGCTGGAGATTACGGCGGACGGTCTCGTGCAGCGCCCGTCTGTCCTGCCGCCGCAATGGAAGAATCTGAGAATCAAAATAAATGGTAAAATCTATCAGGCAACGAACCAATAAATATTCCGATGAAAAAGACAATGCTTTTTTTGCTGCTTGCGTTCTGTTTCTCGAACTCGGTCCAGGCCGGTCAGGATGCAGTATCTATCAAACTGATTTCTTTCAATATGCGTACCAGTTGGGGGCGCGACGGCGACAACAGTTGGCCGAACCGTCGTCACGCCACGGCGCAAATGCTCCGGCAGGAGGCTCCCGATGTGATGGGCGTGCAGGAAGCCATGCAAGACCAGTTGTATTACATCGACACCGAATGTCCCCGGTATGCCCGTGTCGGCGAAGATCGTGACGGCGGGGCCGAAGGCGGCGAAACGATGGCGGTGTTCTACCTCCGCGACCGGTTCGAACTGCTGGACAGCGGCACCTTCTGGATCAGCGAGACTCCCGACAACGTGTCGCGCGGATGGGATGCCGCCTGCAACCGCACGGTAACATGGGTCGAATTGCGCGACAAGAGTTCGGGCAAAGAGTTTTTCTATTTCAACACTCACCTCGACCACCAAGGGAAAATTGCCCGTGAGGAGGGCGTGAAACTGATCGTGACGAAGATTCGACAGATTGCCGGTAAGAAAGCGGCGGTTATCTTGGGCGGAGACCTTAATACATCCATTGACAATCCGCATCTCAAGCCGTTGACCAGACTGATGGCTTCGGCACGCGATACAGCGGCGGAAACCGATCAAAAGGGAACATTCAATGGTTTCGGATCGGCTCCGGACACGATTATTCTCGATCATCTTTTCTACCGCGGCAGGATGAAATGTCGAAAGTTCGTCACCCTCGACGGCGATTACGGGGCGCCTTACATTTCGGATCACTATCCGATAGCAATGGTTTTTACGCTCTGAAAGCGACGAGGCCGATTCGTCGAACCGGCCTCGTCGTACCGTCCGGAATTTGAACTCCGTTATCGGAGAGCCTGGATCAGTCCGGTTCGAGCGTCCGGTATTTCATCGAGCGGATAGTACCGGTGGATGATCGTTCGATCCTTGATGACAATAATCCGCACTCCCGAAGGAGCGTCTCCCAACGGTCGGCCCACGGCACTCGTGGTTATCATTCCGATGTTGTCGTACGATGTCTCCGCGTTGTCGTGCAAATGTCCCGTAAAGACGGTTTGCACACCGGTTTCCCGGAACAGTTCGAAATATCTCCGGCGTTTTTCCGGCGAAATGGTCGAATAGCCGTCCGGTTCGTCGATTTGCCGGAGAAAGAACGGGTGGTGTGCGAAGACAAGAGATGTCCGGCTGGCCCTTTTCTTTTTGAGCGAACGGGCCAGCCTCCGGAACTGATTCTCTTCTTTCGAGGGGTCCCGGGTTTCGTCTTTCAGGTAATCCGAGTTGATGCCGGTCAGTAGGATCCCGTTCACACGCACACAGAAGCGGTCGGTTCCGAGGTGTTTCGTGTAGGGTTCCACATCGACGGAACCCTCTTCCAGCCGGACGTCGTGGTTGCCCGGGAGATAAAGGGTCTTGATGCGGGGATTTATTTCTGCGACGATCCGCAGGAATTCCGTCCATTGGCTCTCGTCCGCTGCATTGTGCACGTAATCGCCGGTGAAGACGACGACATCGGGGCGGAGCCTGTTTATTGCTTCGACGGTTTTTGTGAGGGTGCGGGTTTCATAGGCCATGTCGCGATTGTCGGCATAGAACCCCATCTGGGGGTCCGAAACCTGCATGATGATCGTGACCGGAGATTTTTCCCTTGCGGATGTGAGTGCGGCCGTCAGACAGCAAAGAGTTGTTAAAATGATCTTTTTCATTGGATTATAGATGAATGCATAGCCAAAAATAACGAATGGGTTGCCGAAATCCAAAAAAAAACGAAGGAATCCCACTTTATTTTCCTTACGGTGTTTTTCCGGTAAAATTTCGACCTTTTTTCTAAATAAGAGAAGAATTTTGTATCGGCATTTCAACCGAAACTACTTTATCTGAAAATTGTAAAATGAAACATGCTCATGACACACGTTTACGACATTACTTCTTATCCCGTTCTCTATTTGTAGTCGGGTCCCATCTCTACGAATCGCTAATGTTTGATCCCAGAAAATCATGAAATGTATTAAGATTGATAATATGTTGCGGACTGCGCGGTTGATTATGCTCGCCGTGTTGTCCGGAGGTATTTTCGCGGTTCCTTGCGGAATATATGCACAGTCTGCTCCCCGAACGGTTTCCGGTACTGTCACCGATGCGGCCACCGGAGAGCCGCTGATCGGAGCCACCGTACAGGTAAAAGGTGTGACCATCGGTACTACGACGGACCTGAACGGAATGTTTTTGATCAACCTGCCGGCAAACCGGAAAACACTGCTTTTCTCCTATGTCGGGTATGAAGCCCAGGAGATTGCGGTTGGCCGTGAGAATTATCTCAACGTGGCGTTGAAACAGGACGCCAATGCGTTGGACGAAGTTGTGGTGGTGGGTTACGGCCAGCAAAAGAAAGGCATGCTGGTGAGTTCGGTACAGTCCATCGCTCCCGCGGAACTGCGGATGCCTTCGTCGAGTTTGTCGACCGGGTTTGCCGGACGCCTGGCCGGTGTGATCGCCGTGCAGCGCAATGGACAGCCCGGTGCCGACCAGGCGGATTTCTGGATACGTGGTATCTCCACGTTCGGTTCCGCGACCAAGCCGTTGATCATCCTTGACGGTGTGGCTATCGACGCGAATGAACTGAACGGGCTGGACCCGGAGATTATCGAGAGTTTTTCGGTGCTCAAGGATGCTACGGCGACCGCTCTCTATGGTTCGCGGGGAGCCAACGGCGTGATGATCGTTACGACGAAGAACGGTAAGAATCTGGATAAGCCGGTCATTAATTTTCGCTTCGAGACGGCTCTTTCGACTCCGACGAGCCGCCCGGAAACGGTCGATGCGGTGACCTACATGCAGATGTACAACGAGTCGGTTCTGACGCGCGGTACGGGGCAGATTCCTTATACGCAGGCGAAGATCGACGGTACGCGGGCCGGCAGCAACAAATATATCTATCCGGATGTGGATTGGTACGATGAGATGTTTAAAAATTTGGCAGTCAACGAAAACTTTAACTTCAATATCCGCGGCGGCAGTTCGAGGGTCGATTACTTCATGAGCGCCACCGTCCGTCACGAGGAAGGTATGTTGAAGAACCTGAGCCGGGATTACTTCTCCTATAACAACAATTACTCGGTTTGGCGTTACGCTTTCCAGAACAATGTCAACGTCAATCTTACGAAGTCTACCAAAGTGTCGCTGAAAATCAACACCCAGCTCCGGGATACGCACGGGCCGGTGAAAAGCAGCGAAAACATTTTCGGAATGATCATGAACGGCAATCCCGCCGATATGCCGATAACCTTTCCCGACGATCCGACGGTAAACCATATCCGTTGGGGCGGCAAAGCCATGGTGAAGAATCCCGTGGCTGAAATGGTTACCGGCTACAAAGACGAGTTCCAGAGCGTATTGAACGCCAATCTGAGTCTGGATCAGAATTTCGATTTCATCACCGAAGGGCTTTCCGCTTCGGCGCTGATCTCTTTCAAGAACTATTCCTATACCCAGACATCGCGTTCGGCAGGTTATAATTCCTACGAAATTTCGGGTACGCATACGGGCGATGACGGATTGGAAGACTATGATCTGGAGATCCGCGGCAACGAGCAAAGTACGACACTCGCCACCTCCAGCAGTACTGACGGAGACCGCAAGATATATATCCAGGGAATGATCAACTATAACCGCAGTTTCGGCCGTCATGACGTGAGTGCTATGGTCGTGTATAATCAGGAGGAGACTGCGCTCGGAAATCCCGGTAGTCTGTTCAGTTCTTTGCCCAAGCGTAAACAGGGCCTTGCGGGCCGTCTGACCTACGGGTACGACAACCGTTACCTCATCGAGGCCAATTTCGGATACAACGGCAGTGAGAATTTCGCCGAGGGACGGCGCTTCGGCTTTTTCCCTTCGGTGGCCGTGGGATACGTGGTCAGTCAGGAGAAATTTTGGGCGCCTATCAAGAAGGCCGTCTCTTATTTCAAACTCCGCGGTTCGTACGGTCTTGTGGGCAACGACAGCGAGGAGACGCGTTTCATGTACATGTCGGACCTCTCCCTTTCCGGAGCCGGATATACGACGGGCGCCGACGGGGAGTATACGCTGAGCGGTCCCGTTTACAACCGTTTCGAGAATAAGAAGATCACTTGGGAAACCGGAGAAAAACTCAATGTCGGTGTCGATCTGCAATTTTATAACCGACTGAATGTAATGGTCGATCTGTTTCAGGAGGTCCGGAGCGGTATTTTCCTGGAACGCGGCACAGTTCCGGCTTTTCTCGGAACGGCTACGACAAAAGTGTACGGCAATCTGGGTAAGGTGAGAAATCGCGGTTTGGATCTCTCGATGGATTATACCCATCAGATCGGCAAGGATTTCTTCATTTCTGCCAAAGGAACCTTCACCTTCGCCCGCAACCGGGTGCTCGAACAGGATGAGCCGGATTACCTGCAGTATCCCAATCTTTCGCGGGTCGGCCGTTCGGTCAATTCGTTCCTGCTTTATGAGGCGCAACGCCTGTTTATCGACAATAACGAGGTGAAATACAGTCCTGAACAACTGCTGGGCGGTGAAATCATGGCCGGCGACATCAAATACGTCAACCAGCCCGATGCGAACGGCAACTACGACAACACGATCAATTCGAACGACCGTATTTATGCAGGGTATCCCGAAGTGCCGGAGATCGTCTACGGGTTCGGGTTTTCAGCGCAGTGGAAAGGACTCGATTTCTCGGTCTTCTTCCAGGGTACGGCCAATACGTCGCTCGTGATGAGCGGATTCCATCCGTTCGGTATCAATAACAATGTCAAGCGCAACGTCATGCAGTTCGTCGCCGACGATTACTGGAGCGAAAGCAATCCGAATATCTATGCGGCCTATCCGCGGTTGAGCGTCGTGGAATACGGCAACAACACGGTTGCCTCGACCTACTGGCTCCGCGACGCGTCGTTCCTGAAACTGAAAAACGCGGAGATCGGCTATACCTACAAGAAAATGCGTTTCTACATCAGCGGATCGAACCTGCTGACCTTCTCGAAATTCAAGTTGTGGGACCCCGAACAGGGCGGCGGATCGGGACTGAAATATCCGACCCAGCGGGTTTTCAACATTGGAATCCAGATGACGTTATAAAATAAATTCCAAACGAAATCCTATGAAATATTACACACATATTCTATCCCTGATTTTATCTGCCGCATTCCTGTTTCAGGCGTGCAGTTATCTGGACGTAGTCCCCGATGAGACGCCGGACGAGAAAGACGCCTTCCAGAACCCGACGATGGCCGAACGCTATCTCTATTCCTGTTATTCGTTCCTGCCCAATCCGCGTCACGAAACAGCTTCGCTGGATCTGATGACGGCCGATGAAGTGGTGACCCCGTGGGAACACGAGACCTTCGCCAACTTCCCGAAGGGAAACTACAACGCCAGCGAACCGGTGATCTCCTACTGGAATACGCTTTTCGGAGGTATCAGGCGGTGCTACATCTTGCTGGAAAATATCGACGCAGTGCCCAACATGACGGAGGCGAATCTCCGGATTTACAAAGGAGAGGCGAAATTCCTGATCGCTTATTACCATTTCCTGCTTTTGAAGAACTACGGTCCGATTCCGCTTATCAAGGGCGTCATGTCCATCGATATGGACAAGGCGGACTTCCCCGAGCGGGACAGTTACGACGTATGTGTGCAGTGGATCTCTGACCTGTTCGACGAAGCGGCCGGGATGCTGCCGGCAGAGCAGACCTCCACGGCCTACGGCCGGGCCACGAGCGTTGCTGCCAAAGCGCTGAAATCACGGTTGTGGCTCTATGCCGCTTCCCCGCTCTTCAACGGAAACAGCGAATACTATGCAAATTTCGTCAGCAAAGTGGACGGGCGCCATCTGATCAGCCAGACTTATTCGGAGGCAAAATGGGAAAAGGCGGCTTCCGCAGCCGAGGAGGCCATTGAGGTCGCTAAGGCCGCAGGTTATAAACTCTATACCGAAAGTCCGGTGGTTACGTCGAGGTTCGCCCAACCGACCGATCCCGTGCATCGGGTGCTCCGTCTGAATTTCATGGATTACAACACTTCGAAAGAGGTGCTGTGGGCCGATACCCGGAAAGAGGGTCACTATGGGTTGCAATACAAGTCCACTCCCTATCGCGTGGGTCCGTCATCGGGCAACGGTGTCGGCGTGACATTGACGATGGTCGAGATGTTCTATTCCAAAAACGGACTTCCGATCGATCTCGACCCGGAATACGACTATACCGGGAGGTACCGTTACGGGGAGTATCATAACGATGTCTGCGACGGTGTGACCATGAACCTGAATATCGATCGTGAACCCCGCTTCTATGCGTGGGTGGCTTTCCAGAACGGGTATTACGAAGTGCTCCGTCGCGACGGAGCTGACGACAACGCGAACATCGTGCAGACGAAGTTCCGCAAAAACGATGTTTTCGGCATCAAGGAGCGCACGACGAACTACACCCCTACGGGATACCTCAATAAGAAGGGTTGTTCGCCGCTCTACAACAACATTCAGGAGGACGTTGCCGCTCCGCATTATCCGTGGCCGGTGATTCGCATGGCAGAGCTGTACCTGAATCTTGCGGAGGCTTATGCCAACTTGGGACGGATTGACGAAGCGGCAGCAGCGCTGAAACCGGTCCGCGAACGGGCGGGACTGGACCCGGTGGACGAGGCTTTCGAAAAGGCGGGGCTGACGCTTGGACGCGACGAAATGATCCGCATGGCACGTCAGGAGCGGACTATCGAACTTTATCTGGAGGGGCACCGCTTCTGGGATGTGCGCCGTTGGAAAGAGGGCGACAAGTATTTCAACGTCCGCCCCAAAGGCATGAATTACAACGGGGAGTCCGATGCCGATTTCTTCCGGGTGACCGAGGTGATCGTCCAGCGCAAGTTCATGACTCCGATGCATTACCTGATGCCGATACCCAAGGATGACATCAACAAGAACGAACGAAAGTTCGTCCAGAATCCGGGTTATTGACAGAATCACGAATTTGAAAAACTGCATCTATGAAAAGCATATATAAAATACTGTTGCTCTTTACCTGTTCGTGCGGCGTTTCGTGCGGCGGGGACGATGAGCCTGTCATGACGGCGCTCGCCGTACAGGGAATCCGTGCCGAGGCATTTCCGGGAGCGATCCGACTGACATGGAACCCGATCGAAAGCCGCGACTTCCTCTATGCCGAGGTTTCGTATTACGATTTCGGCACGCAGACGACAATTTCGAAGCAGTGCAGCCGCTATACCGGCACCCTCTACATTGACGGACTGCTAAACCGATATGGGAAGTACCGTTTCACATTTACGGCTTACGATGTAAACGGAACGCCCGGGCAACCCGTCTATATCGAACGGCAGTGTGAAAAGGCCGAGTCCTATTATGTGGTTGTTGCGGAGAATCCGATCCCGCTCGCAGCAGACCAGTTGGCTACCAATGCCCAGGAGCCGAGCGAAGGCCCCTTGGAATTGCTTGTGGATGGAAATCCGGATACTTTTTTCCAGAGTTTCTGGGATGAGTGGACCTATCCCGAATTGAAGCCTACGGGTTATCATCACCTGACTTTCGATCTTCGCAAGGAAGTTTCAGCGTTTAAATTCCAATATTGGAACCGTAAGAAAGCGAACGGTTCGCTGCCCAAGGCCGTGAATATTTACGGCAGCCCGGATGGCGAAACGTGGGTGTTGCTGGCCCAATTGGATAACCTGCCCGGTGATCTGGGTTCCTCCTACACTTCGGAGTTGTTTCTGCCGGAAGAACCTATTTCCCATGTAAAATACGAGGTGGTGAAAGGAACCGATGTCTACCAGCCCTATTTTTCACTCGCAGAGATCGAATTTTACGAGGTCGTGCGGGAATTGGTCGATCCCGAAGCCGAATGACAATCATAATTGAAAAAGCAACGATAAAGATGAAAAAACTCTTGAAATACATATTGCTGCTAATTTATGTCGCATTGATGCCTGCTTGTGGGGAAGATTCCGGTCTGGACGGCGTATTTGCGAATAAGCCTTTTGCCCTGGTGACCGCTGCCGACGGCGGGCGGACTTCCATTTCGGCGGTCATCGACGACGGCAAGCGGACGATCCGTCTGACTTTCGACAAAAAGCGGGATGTGGATGCCGTGGAGTTGACGTTCCAGTTGAATCCCGGGTATGCGATGGTTTCTCCGAAGGAACCGGAGACGACGATGGACCTGACGCAACCCCGAACCGTGACGGTCAGCTCGGGAGCCGGGGAGGTCTCCTACGAAATCTCAGCCCGGAACGAAACTCCGGTCTTGTCGGCCTCTTTCCTGTTTCGCGGGAAACCGATCGAGGGAGTGATTGACCATGAGACGAGGACGGTTTCGTTCCCGATCACGACGATCTATGCTTCGGAATATCCGGAGGAGCTGTTGGGTGCCGTACCGCTGGATATCACGCTTTCCGACGGCTATCGGCCGACAAGCGAAAAGGTTTCGTACGACCTTTCGACCGGGGAGAGTTTTTCCGTTTACAAAGGCCGCAATACGTACACTTATAGACTGGTTGCCGACATTGCTCCGATACCGGTGGCAGATCATCTCTCTGACTTCCGGTTTCGGCGCGGCGTGAACCTCGCTTATTGGATGACGGAAGCCGATCGTGACTGGTTGGGCTATGTCATGCCCGCTCAATTCCCGTTGTGGAAAGAGTTGGGATTCGACCATTTCCGGGTTCCCGTCGACGAGCTGTGCATCTTTGACCGGGAGGGGCAGTTTAACGAAAAGGCCGTCGGGAAATTACACGAACTTTTTACATGGTGCGAGCAAAACGGCATGTATGCGATTCTCGACATGCACACACTGGCTCCCCGTGAAGGCTCGGACAGTTACCGGGAGGAGGAGTTGTACGACCCTGCCTATCCCGAATTTCGCACCCATTTCGTAAATGTTTGGCGAAAACTTGCTGCGGAATTCAAGGCTCACAATCCGAAGTGCGTGGCCTTTGAACTGCTGAACGAACCGCATGACGGGACACCCGACGCAACTGGTTGGAATAAGCTCCAGAATGAGGTTCTGACGGCAGTCCGAGAGCAGGACCCCGAACGGATCGTATTCGTCCCGGCAATGGGCTGGCAGGACTACAACTACATCAAGTATGCACGGGTGGCCGAGGAAGATCCCAATGCGGTTGTGTCGTTCCATTATTATCTCCCGATGCTGCTGTCGCATTATAAGATGCTGGCGTGGGTCGGCTATCAGGGAGCCGTGCAATATCCGGGGGTGGTCATTCCCACTCAGTCGGATGCTGACAAATACCCGCAGTATGCCTCTTTTCACAAAACGACCTACAATGCCGACCGGATTATGGGTGAAATGTCCAATGCGGCGTCCGACGGTCGGAATGCCGGACTTGCGGTACATTGCGGCGAATTCGGATGCAGTAAAAACGTCGCGGAAGCGATGCGTTTGGCGTGGTTCACGGATATGGTGGCTGCCATGGAGGCAAATAATATTCCATGGACGCTTTGGGAGTGCCTCGACGGCGGATTCGGATTTGTCGATATGGAATATGGCATTTACCGGATCAACTGTCCTCTACTGAAAGTGCTGACCGGCAAGGAGTTGACAGATGCAGAGGCGAAAGCTCTGCTGCAAAAGTATGGATTTAAAACTGAATAGGAATGTTGTTGAAGATTACACAGGGCGTATTCTGGATACTTGCTGTTTGCCTGATGCCCGGAACAGCCTATGGGGAGGGCCGGGACGTCTTGCCCGGAAACGCCGCCTATAAGGTCGAGGTTTTTCGGGGCGGAACCTGGGAGGAGATCTTCGTTTATAATGCTCGGGTTTCCGATTATGCCGGCAATCCCGAGGCGGGATATACCCAGTATACAATGGGGTTCGCCTTGTTTACGGACTCGTTTCGGCAGCCGTTGAAGGTCCGCGTGACCCGCCGTGCGGGGACGTTTTCGAAAGTGGAGATTCGTCCGCTCTCTTACGGCATCGTGCCCGACGTGCAGACCCCGAACAGCGTCGAGTTCGAACTGGGCGATCCCGCGCAAAAGGTTTCGGTGGAGTTCGACGGCAATCGGATGGAGAACCTCTTCATCCTGCCCGACCTGCCCGACACGGCGATCCCGATGGGTGCCAATGTAACTTATTTCGGTCCCGGGGTGCACAATGCGGGTGTGATCCGTATTGCGAATGAAAGCGGCCGTATTCTCTATCTCGATGAAGGGGCGGTCGTGCTGGGACGGATCGAGGCTGAAAATGCCGCCAACCTTACAATTCGAGGACGAGGTGTTTTCTGTTCGTCGCAGGAGGATCACGGCGCCGGCCGGCGGCCGCAGATGGAGTTCCGCAATTGCGACAATCTGAAGATCGAGGGCATCCTGCTGCGCGACACGCCGAACTGGACGCTCAAGATCGTCGGGAGCACGGGCGTGCATATCGACAATATCAAGGAGATCGGCTGGATCATGAACTCCGACGGCATGGATTTCATCTGCTGCCGCGATGTGCTGGTCGAAAACACCTTCCAGCGTAACTACGACGATAACGTGACCATCAAGGCTTTCAATGCCACGCCCGAATACATCGCTTCCCATACGAATACCGACGGCTCCTATTCCGACGGGGCGATCTGGATGGTTGCCGGGCTTCGCGATTTCGAGGTCTGCAACTACGAGATCCGCAACTGCGTTTTCTGGGCCGACAAGGCGCACAATATGCTCGTAGGCCCCGAGGCGCGGGGCATTGCATTCCGGAATATCCGGTTCCACGACAACATTGTGCTGGAAAACCGTCAGGACGACGGGATTTATCCCGGGGCAATGGCGGTGATGATCGCCGACGACGGCACGTTCGAGGATATTGCGTTCGAAAACATCATTGTCGAGGACATCGACGGCGGAAAGGTTTTCTGCGCGCACTTCACCAACGCCTGGGCGTTCGACGGACTTTATGGACAATGGGCCCGGAACATCACCCTGCGCAACATCGCCTATACCGGTACGCGGGCGACTCCGAGCTGGATCAGAGGACGCAGCGACGCGCAGTCGATCGACGGAGTGACGATCGGGAACTTCACGGTCAACGGCACGCCGGTAACCGACGGATCGGGCCCCCATCTGGAGATCAATGAATATGTCCGAAACGTAACGTTCGAATAGACTTTTGTCATGAGAAGAATCTTAATAACCTCTCTTGCCCTGTGTACGGCCGCGCTGTCAGCCGCCTGCTCCGACTCCGCGTGCGATTCGGACTTGGTTGCGGGCGGAATGGCTATGGTGCGGGCCGTACCGCAGTCCGTGACTGCGGAGGCCGCCTATGCCCACCGTGTCTGCCTGATCCGTGAAGGCGTTGTTGCGCAGTCCGTCTCTGCGGCATCCGCCGCGGCGCTCGCACCGTTTCGGGTAGAGCCGGGAACCTATGGAATGCTGGCGGTTGCTGCTGCGGACGAGGATAATCTGACCTTTCCGGCAGCGGAGGGGATCGCTCTGTCGGAGTACGGCGTCCGGATAACGGACATGACCGCTCCGATTCCCGACCTGCTGATCGGGTGCAACAGCCGTTTCGAAGCCGTCGCCGGATCGGTTTCGGCTCCGGTCGGGATGAAGCGGGCCGTGGCTCACCTTACGGTGACTGTCGTGGGGCTGGAAGCGCTCTCCTGCGAAAGTATCACGGTCTCGATTCCCCGGATGTACGACCGGATCGCCTCCGACGGAACGTCCGGAAACAGCGGGGCTGAATTTTCCGAAAAGGCGATCGTGCTGGCTCGGAACAGCGCGGGACGTTATGTCGGCCAGGCCGTCGTCCTGCCGACTGACACAGCCTCCGCGACGTTGGAGTTCCGCTTCACGATCAACGGAAAGAATTATGTTTCCGTGCAGGAAACGCGTATCGAGGCTAATCGGAAATACGCGCTTTCGGTCGCGGCGAAATTTAAGGACGATACCGACCTGAAACTTACGCCCGTGATCAGCTATCTCCCCTGGGACGCTCCGACGACGATTCCCGACGACGGGCTGCCCGCCATGGACGACCGTCCGGCCAATGACGATTTCACGGTGGAGATTTTCCGCAACGGATGCTGGGAAGAGATTTTCGTGTACAATGCCGAAGTTTCGGACTATGCCGCCAATCCGGCTGCGGGGTACGTCCAGCATGACATGGGCTTTGCAATGTTCACCGATGCGTTCGCCGCTCCGTTGAAGGTCCGTGTGACCCGCCGTGCGGGGACGTTTTCGAAAGTGGAGATTCGTCCGCTTTCTTACGGCATCGTGCCCAACGTGCAGACCCCGAACAGCGTCGAGTTCGAACTGGACGATCCCGCGCAAAAGGTTTCGGTGGAGTTCGACGACAACCGGATGGAGAACCTCTTCATCCTGCCCGACCTGCCCGACACGGCGATCCCGACGGGTGCCAACGTAACTTATTTCGGTCCCGGCATTCATAATATGGGGCGCAAGGAGATTCTCTATAAGGATAATCAGACGATCTATCTCGACGAGGGGGCGCTGGTCTACGGCAGCATCTATGCCAAGGGATGCCGCAACTTGACGATCCGGGGGCGGGGCATCCTCTGTTCGTCGAAGGAGAATCACGGTGACGGCCGCCAGCCGCAGATCGAAACCTTCGACTGCAACGGTTTCAAGGTCGAGGGCATCCTGCTGCGCGACACGCCGAACTGGACGCTCAAGATCGTCGGAAGCACGGGCGTGCATATCGACAACATCAAGGAGATCGGCTGGATCATGAACTCCGACGGCATGGATTTCATCTGCTGCCGCAATGTACTGGTCGAGAATACGTTCCAGCGCAACTACGACGACAACGTGACTATCAAGGCCTTCAACGGAAAGACCGATTACGTCACCGCGCACACCGCCTCCGACGGATCGTTCACCGACGCTTCCATCTGGACGGTCTATTATCTGGCGCAGAACAAGTTTGATGTCTACGATTACGAGATCCGCAATTGTGTTTTCTGGGCCGACAAGGCGCACAACATGCTCGTCGGTCCCGAGGCGCGGGGCATTGCATTCCGGAATATCCGGTTCCACGACAACATCGTGCTGGAAAACCGTCAGAACGACGGGATCTATCCCGGAGCGATGGCGGTGATGATCGCCGATAACGGCACGTTCGAGGATATTGCGTTCGAAAACATCATTGTCGAGGACATCGACGGCGGAAAGGTTTTCTGCGCGCACTTCACCAACGCCTGGGCGTTCGACGGACTTTATGGACAATGGGCCCGGAACATCACCCTGCGCAACATCGCCTATACCGGTACGCGGGCGACTCCGAGCTGGATCAGAGGACGCAGCGACGCGCAGTCGATCGACGGAGTGACGATCGGGAACTTCACGGTCAACGGCGCGCCGGTAACCGACGGATCGGGGCCTCATCTGGAGATAAACGGATACGTCCGGAACGTGACGTTCGAATAACCGCCTGAAATCAATAAAAAGATTTTATTAACCACCTTAAACGCATAATTATGAAAAAGTATTCCATGTACACATTTGCCGTCGCCATGCTGGCCGGTATGATTCTGACGGGCTGCTCCTCTTCGGAGGAGATTCCGGGAGGTACTCCCGACAACGGACCGAAACTGAAGATCGAGACCCGCTCGGCGGATGCCGCCGAGGCTGCTTATGCACACCGGGCGATTCTGGTGTCGGAGGGTAACATTGCGGATGCAAAGAGCGCCGCCGATGCTGCGGCTTTAGGTTCTTTCTCGGTCGAGCCGGGCAGCTACACCGTTTACGCCGTCGCTTCCAGCGACGAGACGAATCTCACTTTTACGGGTGTCGCCGCTTCGAATGCCGTTGCCGATGCACGTGTCAAAATAACCGACATTTCGGCTCAGATTCCCGAACTGTTGGTCGGTAATTCCGACGTCGTTACGGTCGGTGCCGAAGGCGCGGCGGCCGCACTCCAGCTCAAGCGCGTCGTGGCATCGGTTACGGTGACGGTCAGCGGACTGGAGAACGTCGATGCCGAGAGCATCACCCTGACGATCGGCAACATGTACGATCAGGTGAGTCTCGACGGAGCGTTTTCCAAGAGCGGAGCTGCGTTCGCATCGAAAAGTCTTGTACTCACCAAGAATGCCGAAGGCAAGTTCGTCGGCAATGCTATCGTGATGCCTACCGATACGGAGGCTTCCAACCTCTCGCTGACTTACAGCGTCAACGGCACGGATTACACCAGCACCCCTGCGGGCCGGATCGCGGCCAACGGGCAGTATGAACTGGCGACGACGGTCGAAGCCGGCAGTTCCTCCTCAAAGGTCAACCTCAACTCGGCGATTACCTACGCGGCCTGGGACAGCACGGTGGTGAATCTTTCCGACAGCTTTACCATCGACGAGACTACCCCTGACAAGCAGTGGATGGGTCCGACAGCCCTTCCAATCAGCGGTTCAGCCGCTCCTGGATACGACAATTTCTGGGCGTCGTCCGATGGAGGCGATTCCGGCTGGGGCGAGACATTCTGGCAGTACAACCTTTATGACGGGAACAAAACGGACGGAAGCAACTATTGGTGTCCTGACGAATGGGACCGCACGGCTCCCGTCTGGTATATCGACCTCGGCGCTGCCAAGCAGGGCGTGACCATCGACTACTGGAACAAGGCTGGCGGTAAGGGCGGTCAGAAAATCAAGACGATGGACATTTACGCAAGCAATACGCGAGCCGATTACGGCGGTGGCAATGCGGATTGGGTGAAGATCATGACTTTCACCTCCGACAAGACCACTCCGACCACGGACGCCGGGGCGCAGGTGACGACGGGCAAGATCGCATTCTCGGAGGATGGAAGCGTCTCCTATCAGTATGTAAAATGCGTGATGACATCTAAGGTCAATCCTGACGGTGCGACCATTACGGATGTGCTCGACGTGAATGTCGGCGAGGTAGAGGTTTCCTACTGGGAGTTCAAATAATTGTCGGAGGGGAGTTCTCCTCCTGCGATACGCTGAATGGGGATTTGCGGGAGCGGACTTTAACGGTCCGTTCCCGGCATCGCCCCGAACGGCAGTCGTGTGGGCCTGCGGGGCCTGAAGAATCAAGTATATAATATGAAAGCCATGATGATGAAAAAACAGAATGTCGGGAATGCCTGCGGATGGGCGGGTCGCCTTGCACGCCTTCTGTTACTGCCTGCGCTCACGCTCGTTCTGCTTTGCTCGTGCGACGAGGACAAGGCGAAATCCGAAAGACCGGAAGAGGGGGATCAGCTTTGGAAGATCGTTCCCGTTCTTGCATCCGAAAGCGATGGCTTCGAGGGGCTCGGTGAGTATGGGGTGTCGCTCTACCTTTTCAACGACATGTCATCCGACTGCTATAAATACCAGCATGCCGACTCGTTCGGCGATCTCGAACCTTTCGTGGTGGAAAAGGCGGCTTATTCGCTTGTCGCGCTGATGATGGATCGTGATGTTCCTCATGTTTTCTATGAGGCTTCGGACGAGGCCAAAAAGAACACAACCGTGACCGTAACGGACATGAACGAGACTATTCCGGATATGGTGCTCGGTACGGCGTCCGTTTCCCGGAATGTCGGCGCGACGGTTCCCGTCTCCGACCTGCAACGGCTGGTCGGGGCCTTGGATGTCCGCCTGACCGATGTCCCGAATGATGTCACGGCCGTGGAACTTACCGTAGGCGATCTCTACGACCGGGTCGACCTTACGGGGCAGTACGACTTTTCGACGGGGGAGCCTGCTTCGAAGCGGATCGAGCTGACGAAAGAGGGAACCGTTTTTTCAGCCCGGAGTGTGCTGATGCCTTCGGACGAGACGAGGGCCAATGTGAAGATGGATTTTCGGGTTTTCCGGGGCGACGCGTATGAGGATTTCGTCGTACGTCTTTCCGGAAGTATTCCGGCAGACAAACTCACGCGGCTTGAAGGCCGTGCGGAAGAGATCTTGAAGAATGCTGAACTGACGTTGGGTTTGACCTATGCTCCGTGGGATGCGAGCATAACGATCGAGGATCACTTCCAGACCGACGACGACCTGAATAAGGTTTGGTCCTCGGCGCCGCTTCCCATCAGCGGCGCAGCCGATCCCGGATATGACAATTTCTGGGCTTCGTCCGTATTCACCGACTGGGACGGTTCCGTAAAATACGATTCGTATCTTTATGACGGTATCATGGACGGGAGCGACGAGCACAAGGACCTCTATTGGGGCCCCGACGCAGTTGGGGAGGCAGAAAAAGGCACCGTTCCGTCGTGGTATGTGGATTTGGGAACCGGATGTCAGGGCATTACGCTCACCTACTGGAACAAATTCGGAGGCAAAGGCGGCCAGAAGCTCCGCACGATGAATATCTATGGAAGCAATGCTCCGGAGGACTATCGGGGCGGCAACGAAAGTTGGACGCTGATCACGACTTTCACTTCCGACCGGACGAAACCTACGGAAGACGCCGGAGCCGAGGTCACGACCGGGCGGATCGAATTCGACAAGGGAAATGCGACCTACCGGTATGTGAAATGCGAGATCACCTCCCGGGTCGACGCCGACGGCAATGTGGTCGAGGATTCCGATGTGAATGTTGCCGAAGTGCAGATAACCGTGTGGTCCTGTAAATAGGAATGTTTCGGCCCGGCTTGACGGCCGGGCCGTATTTTATGTAAAAATCAATTGGACATGAATGAACGATTGTTGCCGGGACGTATCCGTTCGGGCTGGGGAGTCTCTATTCTTTTTCTTTGTTTAATGGCCCTTTCCGGGTGCTGTTCACACGAAGCGATTCGGGTGAATCTCATTCCGCGCCCGGCGGAAATGGAGGTGCTGTCCGGGTATTTTCAGCCGGGAAACACGACGGTGGACGACTTCACGACCGTAGTTGTGGACAATTCCCGGATGGATGCGCTGGGACGGGAGGGATACGAACTTACGGTCGATCGCTCGTCGGTGAGACTCACGGCCGCCACCCAGACCGGCATTTTCTATGGGAAACGGACGCTGGAACAGTTGATGACCGACAAGGGTATTCCTTGCGTAAGGGTCAGCGACCGGCCCCGGTTTGCCTACCGGGGCATGCACATGGATGTATCGCGGCATTTCTTTCCGAAAAGTCAGGTGCTGAAGATGCTGGACGAAATGGCCCGCTACAAACTCAACGTATTCCATTTCCATCTGACCGATAACGGTGGTTGGCGCATCCGGATCGACAAATATCCGCGGCTCACCGCCGAAGGGGCATTCCGCACGCAGCGGGATTGGTACGCGTGGTGGGACCGGAACGACCGTCGCTATCTTCCCGAGGGAACTCCGGGCGCTTACGGCGGATATTTCACCAAAGAGGACATCCGTGAGATCGTGACCTACGCCGCCGAGCGGCACATTACGGTCATTCCCGAGATCGAATTCCCGGCGCATTCCGACGCCGTGTTCATCGGCTATCCGGAGTTGTGCTGTACGGGCAAACCTTATACGACGGGAGAATTTTGTGTCGGCAACGAACAGGTATATACTTTTATGGAGGATGTGCTTACCGAAGTTATGGAGCTTTTCCCTTCGAAATACATCCATATCGGAGGCGACGAGGCCCGGAAAGTCGCCTGGGCGACCTGTCCGAAATGCCAGGCCCTGATCGAGCGGGAGAGACTTGACGGGATACAGGGACTCCAACCCTATATGATCGCCCGTATCCAGGATTTTCTCGCTTCGAAAGGGCGGGTTATGGTCGGCTGGGATGAAATACTGCACAACGAACTGCATTCCGAAACCTTGGTTATGTCGTATCGTGGACAGAAAGGGGCTATCGAAGCCGCTAATCGGGGCAATTATGCCGTAATGACACCCGGTGAAGTGCTCTATTTCGACTGGTATCAGGCCGATCCTTCCACTCAGCCGCGTGCCATGTACGGATATTCTCCCATTAAAAAGATGTACGCTTTCGAGCCGGTGCCGGCTGATCCGGAATCGGCGGCCCGCAACGAGTCGATCATCCGGGCCGAATTCGTGGACCCTGCGGCCGTGGAGCCGATCCGGGCGGATCGCGCCGACCGCATCGTCGGTGTGCAGGGATGTACGTGGGCTGAATATATCGAAGATGAAGAGCAACAGGAATACATGATCTTTCCGCGTCTGCTGGCTGTGGCAGAATTGGCATGGACACCGCAGGAGAAGCGCGAATGGAGCGATTTCAAAGTCCGGATGAACTCCCATATCCCACTGTTGCAGCAACGGGGGCTAAATACTTTTACGCTGAGCGACGAAGTTGAGATCACGACTCGCATTCGTTCCGGAAATAGAGCGGTTGAGGTGACTCTCGACTGTGAGAAATATCCCGCAGAGATTCGCTACACGTTAGACGGAACCCCGCCGACGCCCGACGCTTCGCTTTACGAAGCTCCTTTTACCGTGACCGATTCGACGGTGGTCCGGGCCGCCGTATGTCGGGATGGAGTGATTCGAAGTCCTGAACGGAAACAATTGGTTACTCTCGCCGCGGAGATCGACAACTATTATCCGTTCGATGTGCCGGAAATCTGGAAAGAATATTTCGATTAATCGTTCCATCGACTATTGTGCGTTATCGCCTTTTCTTTCTGGGCGGCAGACTGTGCGCAGCCTTGAAACGGAGTCGGACGTGGCTGACTTTGGGTTGATTCGGGAAAAGGTCCGGGTGGAGGGAATAACAGACAGCCCTTTTATTTTCGGCCTTCGGATTTTTCCCGTATGCCCTGGCGCGGACGAATATGCCGTTGGGTCGCTCCTGTTCCGAAAGATCGTCTTCATTTCGCAAACAGAAACGACATCGTAATTGACGTTCCGGAGGGGGCAATGCCCGATAAACACACCGGTTGATAACCGATTCGTCATAGATCGCCCCGGAGATTTGCTAGTTTTCAAAATCAAAGATCCCCGGGGCTTATCGTACGATTCAGAAGCGATCGATATTTATGTGAACGGTTCAACATCGCATATAATCGGCTTATCTATCAGGTTCAATCTATTTAGAGACGGGAGAACCAAATATTTAAAGTCATACGCTCTATATTAGTGTACAAGCGTTTGTCAATGTGTTTATGTTCCTCAATATTCCGGAACGATAACCCATATCCTCCGAGATAGTTTTGTTGTTCACGATCATTTGATGGAATATAACCATTGGAGGACTGTCTATTTATCATGGTGAAGTCATTCTAAATAAATTATCCAATTTGAAAAATCGGGACATTTTATTAAATTTGTATTCAATAACAGGAGTTGTTTGACAAGATGGAACGCAGATGCGAACAAATGCATACGACTGTTTCCTAACCATTACCTGCTATATGCAAATAGAGTCATAACTTTTTAAGTTACAACTCTATCTAAAAATGAATGGATAATACTTGAGGTACTATCCATCCGCCCCGTTCTTCACGATATACGGAACTCCCCGGCTTAAAATCAAAAATCTGTTTCACGATGCACGGCATCTGCACCGCACTGGTTGGAAAACGGGTTCGGAACCGGTGCGCATGCCGTCCCCGGTTACGGCTGGATTCAGTTGAATTCGATGAGGAGATGCGTCGCCCAGAAAGGATCGGGGGCTTCGCCCGGCAGGGGAAGGGGAGGGGCGAGTTCCCCGGGAAAGAGCGTGCGCAGGGCATACCCGGCCTCCCCGGTGCGGTCGAGGATCAGTTGGCAGGCTCCGGTGGAGATCGTGCGGGAGGTGCGGACCGTGCGGACAGGGCATCCGTTGCGCAGGATGTTGCGAACAGCAGCCCGCTCGGCGGGCGTCAGCTCCGCGTCTGCCGCCAGTCCGCTCGTCCCGACGGGTTCGTCGTAGCGGAACGACAGGCGCACCCGGCCGTCGGCTCCGGGGTGCAGGGCGGTGAAAGATTCGGGGAAATCCCGTTGCAGCCGCGCGACGGCTTCCTGCGGAGAAAGGGCGAAAGTGCGGAGGAATTTGGACCCGGGCATGCGTAGCTGGCCGTCGATCGCCTCGTCGGTAAATCCCGCCCGGCGCAGGCTGTCGCGCAGGGCTTCGTCCGCCGTTTCGAAATGGGTCAGGACGTGAAAAAGCGTTTCGGGCGAATAGGATATTCGTTCCATCTCCGATCAGGATTTGTTGCGCCGGTAATGCCAGACGGAGATGCTTGTGATCACGATTGCGGAGAGCAGGAGCGCGGCGAAAATCCGGAACGGGGGCGTGCCGCTTTCCCAGCCGAAATAATCCTTGACCAGCGACGCGCCGTCGTAGGTCGCCGAGCAGACGGTCAGCATCGTCAGGAAGAGGATAAGGCCCGCCAGCCGCCGCTCCGAGTTCTTTTCGAGGCGTTCGGCCTCCTGTTCGAGGTGGCGGTGCAGTTGTTCGCGCTCGGTGGCGATGTCCAGCCCGGTGTCGATGGCCCGGTAGATGAGCTGCGGCAGGAAGTTGTAGGAGATGTTCGAGAAGGCGTACCAATGCTCCTGCTCCTTCATTTTGTGGAGCAGCCGGATGGACTTCCGGTCGTTGGCGGCCGAGCGGAATTGCCGGTTGACGACGAAGAGCAGCGTCTTCTGGTAAAGCGCATGGATGTAGATCAGCCGGAAATAGCTGTTGGGCCATACCCACATCTGTGCGGCCGTGCGGCCTTTTGCAACCACGGTGAAACTGTCGACCAGCGCCAGCGCTTTCCAGTTGCGGAATGCCGAAATCGTGTGGGTGCGGATGATCCGGTCGTAATATTCCTGGGAGGGGGAATATTCGTGTTTATGGTCGGCGACGCAGCCGACGGGGCTCAAGGTTCCCAGTTCGAAGAGCAGTTCGTCCGAGAAGTCGTCCAAAATGAAGATCTGGAAACATTTCAGCTTGTTGCCGGTGAGGGTCAGGCCGGAGAAACGTCCCTGACGCGGGGATTCGGCCGACGGCCGGGGAGGGCACAGCCGCAGGATCTCTTCCAGCAGGGCGAGGTACTCCGGGGCGTCGATCTGCGATTTCAGAATCCCCTGCTCTGCGATTTCATAGCAGGAGGTCTCGCGCAGAATGCCGTGTGCGGCGATCAGCGTGTCGAGCGTCGTTTCAGGCTCTTCGGCGATCTCCATGGCGAAAAGGCAGATGTCGTAGGGGAAGAAGAAGAGGTGGAACCGGCACAGTCTGAAGGCGTATTCCGCGGCAGGGAGCTTTGGGTGGCGCAGCGTGCAGAGCCGGTCGGTTTCCAGGGTCAGGTGCGCCGTGTCGGCATAGACCGCCCCCGAGGTCTGTCCGTCGACCTGCATGAGCGAATCAATGAAACTCTCGTAATAGATGCTGCTGAGCCGTTCGTAGGCCTCGCGGGTCAGGGGTTTTTCCGCCTGCCACCGCTTGTCGGCGGCCTGCACTTCGGAAGCCCGTCCGACGGCGGCGAGGTGGCCGCAGAAAAAGGTATGCGCGTAATGCAGTTTGTTATCCATGGATCGTTGTGGGTTAAAGCAGGGTTACTCGGACGAAGGGATGGCGCCGCTTCGGGTCCCCGGGGTTTTCGATGCGGACGACCGTCACCTCGGATATGGTTGTGCCGGGCTGCGGGATAAACTGGCCGACGCCCGTGAAGAAAAGTTTCATGTCGGCCTTGGAGATCGTGGCTTCGATCCCGGTGTCCCCGAGCAGGACGACGACGCTCTCGTCCGAGGAGCGCCGCACCGTGGCCGGATAACCGCTCCCGACGCCGGGCGTGTGTTTGAGGAAGGGATCGCCGACGGTCTGTCTGTGGCCCAGCAGCAGGCCGCCTTCCGCGGGCGAGAGGTGCAGTATCCGGCATGAAACCTTCTCGCCGCGCTTCCAGACGCCGTGCCACTGGTCGCAGTACTGCCACATGATCTCGGAGCAGTGGAGGAAGCCGACGGCTCCGCCGCAGCGCATCAGGTAGCCGCCTGCGGTCGTCCCCAGCACCGTGCAGGGGAGCGTGTCGCCGGTCTCGCAGGTCAGCAGCGGGTTGGGGGTCAGCGCGCAGGCGTTGAGCGTCGTGTACTTTGTCTTGCCGATGATCTCTTCACCTGTGATGACGGCGTTGATCCGGTCGCCCGGCTGGCACGGCACGTCGGTCGGGCGGTTCCAGTAGAACTCCGAGGACCGGATCGCCGCGTCGTAGAGCCTGCCCCGTTTGGGGAACGTGCAGAACACATGATGCGCCGTGGCCTTGACTACGGTGCACTGCACGCGGGAGCCGACGGCCAGATCGTTGTTGGTCGTGGGCGTGAGTGAGAATGTGATCTGCCGCTTCGTGAAACGGATGGCGGAAACGTAAACCGTTATGTTCGCATCGCTCCGGATGTTCATGGCCTTGATCTGCGCTTCGCTGACCGGAAGCGTTCCGACGAGTCCGTTGACCCGGACGAGGCACATCGTTCCGAACAGGCTCTGCACCGTGCCCTCCGCCTTCTGACCCACGCTGAACGTGAGCAGCGGATCGTGCGTTACGGCGCGCTGCGAAACGTAGAAGGTGCGTTTGACCTTGTCCACCGACAGTATGCGGACTTTGACCTCGTCGCCGCATTCGGGCGCATGTCCCGGCAGAACCTCCTCCCGGGGCATCGAGAGGTAGAGTTCCCCGCAGCGGAGCACACAGACCGTCTTGTCGCCTCCGGCCACCGTGGCTTTCACGATGTCGCCGTTGCGGAGCCGGGCCTGCTCGAACGGGTCGGTTGCGGTGCGGGTTCCGATCGAGACGTAGATCATCCGCGCATCGGGGTCGATGCGTTCCACGACGGCCTCCTCGCAGCGCGAGCCGATCGGGTAGAGCGCAAGCTCGGTCGCCGGCTGCCAGAAACGGCTCTCGGCGCACACCCGGTAGAAAAGATCGCCGTCGCGCAGCAACAGTCCGAAGCGCGGCGACCGGAAGCAGATTTCGCCCGAAACCCGGTCGCCCGGCCGCACCGGGATCTCCGACCAGTCGTTGTAACGCTGCTGCACGCTGAGCTTCAGCGTCCGCGTCTCGGGGTCGGCGGCTTCGACGACCATCGTCAGTTGTTCGCGCACCGCGTAGAGCATCTTGGCGTTGGCGATCGGGAAGAGGCTGGCGCGTTCGAGCGGAACCCGGCAATAGATGCCCCGGAAGCAGACCGTGATCGCCTTGACGGCCACATGAATCACCTCGGCGACATCGACCGTGCCTACGGTACAGCTGTCGAACTGCGAATAGTCGCTGACCAGTTCGGCCGATACGGTGAGCGCATTGGCCTTTTCGTCGATGCCCGTCACGCGCATCCGGACCAGCTGGCCCGGTCCGTAACGCTGACTGGGGCTCTCGTTCTCCCGGAACCCGGCATCGGTGTCGGACAGGAAGGCGCGATAGCCTTCGTATTCGGCCCACAGGCCTGTGGCGGTCCGTTCCGTCACGGTAAACCAGAGCCATTCGCCGGGGCTGAACCGTAGCTCTTCGCCGGACAGCTCTTCGCAGCGGCGGGTGAGCCGGATTTTTCGTTGCACGGGGTCGATGGAGAGAATCCGGGCGCGAAGCGCGTCGCCCGCCTTGTAGTTGCGGCGGATTTCGCCTGCGAACTCCGTATTGGCGATGTAGCACGGATACCCGCTGCAATCCACGTAGATGCCTTGCGGAACTACCTGCATGACGCTCCCCCGGACCAGATCGCCCTCCGCAAAGGGCATCTCCTGCAGGAACGGGTTGGGCAGAAGCTCCCGGACGCTGAATTTCAGAATGCGGCTCTCCCGGTCGAACCGTTTGACTTTCACCCGGAGCGTGTCGCCGTCACGGTAGTTTTCCCCGATGCGGAAAACCGGCAGCCAGCTCAACTCCTCGCGGCGCAGGGTCACGACGATTCCATGGTAGTTGACGAAGAGGGCCGAATCCATCACGTAGTCCGCCGTCACTTCGAGCGTGTCGCCCTCCGTAAGCCGGACGCCTTCCCAGTCGGGCGTATATTCGTCTTCGGGCAGTCGGAACGCCAGGCTTCGCGTGTCGGGATCGACCGCCGTTACCTCGGCTTCGATCTCGCGGCCGGGACGGAAGAAGTTGGCGAGATTCTCGACGCCGCTCCAGACGGCGGCGTCGAGCGTGAGCCGCCCCGCATAATCGTAATAGGTCACTTCGGCGGCGAACTCCTGCGGGATGAATTTGCGCAGCGTCACGTCGAGTTTCTCGCCCGGGCGGATGTCGTCGAGCGACCGCGTGTCGTCGACCATGTCGCGCAGGCTCGCCTTGAAAGTCAGTTTGCGCGGCATCAGGTCGGTGACAACCGCTTCGATCTCTTCGCCCGGGCGGTAGGCCGCCGCCGAACGTCCGGCCCGCTCCCAGGCCAGGTCGCGGGCGAAGATCACGCCGCGCAGCATCGGCATTTCGACGCTCTCGACGGTGAGCTGCTCGGGCATTTTCCGCGCCGCGGTCCGCACGTCGGTGATCCGGACGCGGTGCGCTTCGCCGATGCGCAGCGGCATGTCCGCCGGAGGAATGCCCTCGGCATAGCGGAGGCTCAACGCGAGGGAGAGGTCTTCGTAGTCGATTTGCAGGATCACCGCCGAAAGACGCTGACCCGGAACGAACGTCGCGGAAGGTTCGCCCCATGCCAGCTCCCCGCACGGCACGACGCCGGCATAACCGGCCGCGTCGACTGTGAGCGTCCGGTCGTCACCGACCGAAACGACCGTGCATTCCACCGTGCCGTACTGCCGGAATCCGGCTTCCACCCACGGGCGGGGCAGGATTTTCACGAGCGAGAAGCGAAGGCGTCCCTGCTCCCGGTCGATGGCTTTGCAACAGACGGCCACCCGGTCGCCCGGAACGAGCGTCGAACCCAGTCCCGGGGCGAGACCTTCGATCAGGCCCGCATAGCCGGCGTATTCGACCGCCGCCTTCTCTCCGCAGCGCCCGACTACTTCGGCGACGACCGTATCGTTGTCCGACACCGGGCAGTAAAGCCACGGATTGGGTTGCAGCCGGCGGATGCTGAGCCGCGGAACTCCGCTCTTCTCCAGTCGTTCGACCACAGCCTCGATCTCTCCGCCCGCCGCGTAGCGGGTCGGCAGGTAACGTTCGCCCAGCCGGAAGGGCGGGGTCCAGGTCGTATCCCCGAGAAGCACCGAAGCTTCCGTGTCGTTGCACTTCACCACCATGAGTTTCTCGGTGATGCGCGTGATCCGGGCGGAGAGGCGCGCTCCCGCGACGAACGGAACGGCGGCCCCGGCCAGCAGTCGCCGCCGGCTGAAGCGGCAGAGGCCGCGGGCGGCGTCGTAATCCAGATGGCAGACCCACAGCCTCTCGCCTTCGTCGTAGAGCGAGCAGGCCGAGTCGACGATTCCCCAGATGATCTCCTCCCGGGGGATGAATCCGAAGCACCCTTCGCCCGGACAGAAGACATGGATGCCCTCTTCGGTGCAGCGCTTCACCTCCACTTCGGCCCCGGCTCCGTTGCGGAATGCGTCGGAGAGCTGCGGGCGCGGCTCCGTCAGCAGCCGGCGCTTTCCGGCGTCGAACCTGGCGACATAAAGCCGGAAACGGCCGTCTGCCGGCAGCTCGTCGGCTGCGACGGACTCCAGCCACGGCTTTCCGGCGAGGATCGCCGTGTCGCGGGGCGAAAGCCATAGGTCGATTCCTTCGTAACGCACGATGGCCGATCCTGCGTCGAAGGCGACGAGCTGCGTTTCGATGAAGGATTCGGGGGCGATACGGAGCGATTTCCACGGATCGGGAATCAGGGTGCGATGGTCGAACAGCAGGCAGCCGAGTTTGAAATCGTAGGCCGCGGCCTGCGCCTCCAGATGCTCGCCGGGTGCGAGGCGCGAGGTTTCCGGCGCACTCCATGTGGCGCGTTCGAAGGAGAGCATGCCGCGGATGCCGCCGGCGGTTTCGACCCGGTACCCGGCCCGTTCCCGGCCGAGGACGGTGATGTCGAATCGTTGGCCGACCATCCGGCGGCAGTCCTCCCGGTCGGGCGAACCGACGTAGAGGCGCTGGTTGCGGCGGTCGATGCCCTCGATGCGTACGCGGCGTAGCTCTCCCGGGTGGAAGAGCGCGTCGGGCTGCACGTCGCCGCAGGCTCCGGCGACGAACGTGCGGGCCGTTTCGCGGGAGCAGACGCCCAGCCGGCCCCCGACATCGAAACGCACCTCTGACGCCGTGGCTTCCACGACTTTCGCCTCCGCCACGTCGCCTTCGGCGATCGGAACGCTCCACGGATCGGGCAGCACGGCCTTGCGGCTGAACTGGGCCACCCGCTTCGTGCGGTTGATGAAAATGAGCTGCGCCTCGATCCGCTCGCCTTCGGCGAATGCGCCTTCGGCGCTCGGCGGGGTGATCCACCCGATGCGTTCGCGGGGTATCTCGCCGATGATTCCGTCCAGGGCGACCATGACGGCCATGCGGTCGGTCCGCAATACCGTTACCTCATACTTCGAGCCGACTCGGTAGTTTACCCCGTTCCACGGGGATTCGGCGCCGCCGGTTCCGCTCAGGAACAGAACCCGGGCTTCGGGGTCGAACTTCACGAGCAGGACCCGGAGCCGGTCGCCGGTCCTGTAACGGTTCATTCCGCTCTGGAAGTTGAACCACGAGACATTGTATTTCAGCACCTCGCCCACGATGCCGTCGGCATTTACGAGCAGGTTGCCGTTCGGCAGCACCGCCGCGACGGTCCCCTCCGTCGTGTCGCCCTCCCGGTGGGGGTAGGCCGGCCAGGGGTCTTCGAGCAGCTCCTTGCGGCTGAAGACCAGCTCGCCGCTCGCCGCGTCGGCCCGCAGGACGAGCGCTTCGACCTGCATGCCCGGGCGGTAGGCCGAGCGGTCGACGATCCGGGACGAATTCCAGTCGAGTTCGTCGTTCGGGATATAGCCGATCACGTCGCGGTGCGTCACGATCATCCGGTCGGGGCGTATCTCCGCGATGACCGGGTAGCAGCGGTCGCCTTCGCGCAGGCCGGCCTGCGCCCAGAGGGACTCCCTGTCGTAGAGCAGGCGGACCCGGCGGACGCCGTCACGCTCTTCGGCGCGTACGCGGACCCGGCTGCCGTGGCGGAGCAGGCACTCGGTGACGTAATCGGGCATTTCGGGCCGCTCCAGTTCGATTTCGATCAGCCGTTCCTGCTGCAAGGCCCACAGTTTGCCCGCCCCGGCGGCGTGGGCCACCACCTGAAGGTCGTATTCGGTCCCCGGTTCGAGACTGTCCGGAACGGTGTCGCAGTCCGTGGTGAAACACTCCAGCACAGCCTCCGACGGAGAGAAACGCGAGACGAACGCCTCGACCGTTTCGCCCGCCTCGGGCCGGCGGGCGGTGTAGGGTTTCAGAATGCCGAAAACCCGGTCGTAGCCGATCCGGATTTCGTCCTCCCGCACGTCGCACACCTGCACCCGGATGCGCTTCCCTTCGGCAATGCCGGAGAGGGAGTCCCAGGGGTTGACCGGCGGCTGCGCCAGCCGGAAAAAGGTCTTTCCGTCCGACCGTCCGACCCGTACGGCGATCCGCTCGCCGGGCGAGAAGGCGATGTTGCGGGCCATCGGGAAGGAGTAACTGCCGACGGGAAGGAACCCGAACACCTCGCCGGCCCGCCAGAGTATGATCCCGGCCTGCCCGTCCTCGAAGAGCACCTCGGCGTCGAGCGTCAGACCCTCGTCGAGAGCCTGGATACGGTCGGCGATCAGACTTTTGAACTGGAATTTCGGATCGCCGTGCTCGAAAAAGCCGCAGACGCGCACCTCGGTCTCGAGCGAGTGTTCCCGGAGGTAGTTGTTCAGCGAGTAGGGCAGCTCCTGCGGGTGGAGGTGGAACGAGCAGGAGCGTTGGTCGATCGTGGTTCGGATCTCGGTCGTGGCAGGGATTTCCGTCGGGGTGATTTCGCAGCGGAGGATGTCGCCTTCCGCCAGCCCGTAATCGACCGTTTTGTCGAGCAGCTCGAACAGGAAATGGCGCTGCTTGTCGTTGCGTCTGATCATCTTCACCCGCAACGGCTGGTTCGGGAGGTAGACCCCGTTGCGGAAGCGTTCCACGCAGTTGGGGATCGAGTTCCTGTCGACGGTGTGGACCTCGCCGCGATAGCGTACGGAGAGTCCGTTGCGGGTGACGTTGTTGACATGGACCGTGACCGTGTCCCCGACATCGAGCGTCAGCGAGTCGAAGGCGACCGGGGCGTCGTCCGTTACGGGGTCGAACGTGTACCGGAGCCGGCCCGACTGCTCGTCGCGGGTTTTCGAAAGGAGCTTCGCCCGGATTTTCATGCCGCGGCGGTAGGCGGCGGCGATCTCGCCGCTGCGGAAACGCTCGTCGTAGTTCGGAAGCGACTTTTTGTGGATCAGTCCGTCGTTTCCGCCGAAGGAGACGAACAGGCCGAAATCGACCGCCCGGTTGACATAGACATCGAAACATTCGCCTTCCGCGGCCTCGACGGGAGCGGGACGCACCGGATTCAGGCAGACCGGTTCGTCGACATTGGTTTTCAGTCGGTTGAAGTCCGTATAGTCCCAGCATTGCGCTTCGATCCGCTCGCCCGCCAGCAGCCGGAAGAGGTGCTCGCCCGTGCAGTTCTTCGGGTTGAGCGTGAAATGGCAGCTGTTGCCCGGGGCGTAGACCCGGAAGCGTCGGCCCGAAAGGGCGTGGGCGGTCAGTTCGCTTTGCAGCCGCTCCACGTCCGCCGCGGCCAGTCCGACTTCGAGTGTCGTATGTTTGCGGATCGAGGCGATGAGCTGGTCGAACGATTGCTGCACGGCCTGCTGCTGCGAAACCGCGTCGCGCCAGGGGGTTGCCCCGGCGGCGATCTCCACCTCGACGAAGGCTCCGTCGGCGTAGCGCGCCGCGTCCGCGTCGGAGACGGCGATCAGCTGGTCGAATCCGCAGTCGAGGTAGCGGCGGCCGCCGACGCTGCACACGCGCCCCAGCAATCGGTCGGCAGGGGCGGCGGTGCGGATGGGTTGCAGGGAATTCCTATTCTCCATGTGCGTTTTCGGTTGAAGGGGTTTGTGCCGGGTCGGGGGTCAGGTGGAGATACCACTTGCCCTTGGCGATGAAGAAGGAACACGGGGTTCCCTTTTCCCAGGCGGAAATGACCGACCACCGCTGGTTCGACGTGTCGTAGAGCGTGATGGTCACCTGCGACCGGGGAAGGCGCTTGTCGTCGGCCGCCACGGTGAGTTCGAACAGCGTCGTGCCGCTCGCGGCGTCCTGCCGGGTGACTTTGTCCACGACGCGGCCCCGGTAAGAGGGCGCTGCGCCCGCATACTGCACGTTGTCGGCCATCATCGTTTTGCCGGCGTTGCGCCGCCGCTTGTAGAGCAGGTTCTCCGTGGCGAAGAAGGTAACCCGGTCGCCGGGCTGGAGCGTCTCGTCGTCCCGCATCGGGTAGTAGTAGTCCTCCGTCTCGTTCTCCACGGAGATAAAGGCGTCGCGGCGTTCGTTGTAATAGACCACCACGCCCGTCTTGCACCCCATGCAGGGCTGCCGCGGAATGTCGCGCAGCAGGCGGATGCGGTGGTTCTTCTCGAAGAGGACATGGCTGTCGGCCTCGTAGCCGGGAGCCGAAAAACCTGCCTCCGTATCGCAGGTGCAGGCCGTGGTCTTGTGCAGGGGCGAATAGACGGTCAGCCCCTGGGCGTTGTCCTGGGAGACGATGCGGCAGACGTCGAAAACCTGACCGCAGGTTTTCATCCGGCAGATTTGTTCGAAGAACTTTTCATTGTCGAGCAACAGGTAGGAACGGCTCTTGGCCACGAAAAATTCGATGATCTGTTCGTTTATGATCGTGACCGTATGGGCCATTTCGCTGCTGACGACGTCGCAGATGTCCGCGTGGTAGCGTTCGGGACGGCCGTATGCGATCAGCGGGAAGATCACCCCGAATCCCACCTGCTCGGGTTCCGTGCCGGACTCCCCGCGGCGGAAGAAATGAACGCTTCCCGTGTTGAGGATGCGCGGAACCACGCCCGTTTCGGTCTCCACGCCCAGGCACAGGTACTCCACGCCGTCCAGTATTTCGGTGACCGGGTTGCGGGGACGGCACATGATCTTGGTGTCGTCGAGCGAAAGCCACAGTTTGTCGATTCCGGTCAGCGGCCTGACGATCCGGATTCGGTTGCTGCCCGCCTTGTTGTAGCCCAGCGAGTGGATTTTGTACAGCGCCTTGTCGACCTTGGGAATGTCGATCGTGTTGACGACCGGCATCAGGATCTCCACCAGGAGCCGGTTTGCGGCGTAGTATGCCGCGGCGTCCGCCTCCGCGCCGCCCGGGAAATCAACGACCGCCAGCCGCCCGTAACCCGTCCGCCGAACCGCGTCGCCCGCCTGGTAAAGCTCCATCTGCGTCTGGCGTCCGCCGGACGACAGGATGATCCGGGCCGTCTGCGAGACCGTCCGGATGAAGCTGTCGCAGTCGATGGCCGCTTCTCCGGCGCACCACACGAGGAGCGTGCCCGTCCGTTCCCCGACGGTGAGGTTCCGGAAGCCGAACATGACGCCGGGGAACTCTTCGAAGCCGATTTCGCCCGATTCCGGAAAGCGCAGTTCGGCGCGCAGTTCAAGTTCGACGCACCACTGCACCGGCTGCGGCGTCTGCCGGATGCACAGGTGCGCCGTCGAGCCGGGGGCGCGCAGGTAAAGCCCTTTGGCGAGCGGCATGCCCGAGTCGGGCACGAGAAAGCGGGCTTCGCGGCCCTGCAAGTCGATTCCCGCACAGCAGACGTTGACCAGCATGGTGGAAGGGCCGCGCGATTCGCCGGTGAACGAGAGCTGCGCGGGCTGCATTTCGTGCTTCAGCGTGATGGCGAGCGAACCTTTGGCCGGAACGGCGGACTGCCCGTCGGCAAGCTCCAGCTCCAGAAGCGACAGTTTGGAATTCGGCTCGTAATACTCCGCCGATTCGAGGCGCAGGCTGAGTTTCCCGACCCGGAAATCGTCCTTCCCGGCGATGTAGCGGTCGCAGACCGACCGGTCGCGAATCCGGGCCACGAAATCCTCGTGGAATATGCGCAGGACGAACGTGGTGCGGTTCGAGAGGCAGAAGATATAGGGGATATGCTCGGTCGAACCGTCGGGGAGCGTATGGCGGAGCGTTCCCGACGGTTTCAGGTCCCATTTGACGGACGAGCGCAGGGTGAGTTCCGCGAAGCCCTGCTGCATCTTGCATCCCGCGACGAACCGGCAGGCGGCCGACTGGTTCCTGGTCCACAGGCGGACGGATGCGCCGGGGTAGCGGTCGGCGTTCATCAGCTTGTCGGTGATCACCAAGGCCTTGCGGCCGGCGTACCCGAAGAGGATGTAGGGGGTCTCCGGGGCTTTGAGCGGAGCCTGGGTGATCGGCTGGAACAGCCGGTGGCTGCGGTAACGGTTCTCCGGGCGCGTACGTCGGTCGATGACGACCGGTGCGGACCGGTCGTCGCCGCGGAAGAAGGTGATTTCGCCCGTGAAGCGGGGAAGACCGCAGGCCGCATCGCGGCGGAGCGTAAGGACGCGGTGGCAGATCAGCGGGGCGCTCACGGCGAAACGCAGGCTGCACTCGGCCGATCCGATCCGCACGCCGGTTCCGGCTTCGGCCAATGCGTGCAGCCAGGCGATCTCCGCTGTGTCGTAGCAGGTCACCGAAATCTCCTTGTTGCTGGCCGAGGCCGCATAGGCGAGTTCCGTCCCGTCCGGTGCGACGATCTTCCCCGAGACGGGCAGCAGCGAGCCGTCGCGGCTGCTCAAACTGAAGGTCTCGCCCCGGGCGTCGACGTATCCGTCGGCCTCCACGCGGCAGAACATGCGCGTGTCGTCGGTCCGGATACATGCCGTCAGCCCTTCGAACGGGGTGTTCGCATCCTTGATCGCGAGCCGTATCCGTTCCGCGTTCACATCGAAAATGCGGTAGATCAGCCCGTCGTCCGACTCTTCGCTGTGCGTCTCCTGGGTCAGGTAGTCGTAGATTTCGTTGTCGTAGCGCTTGCGGGCCTCGCCGACCGGAATCTTTTCCAGCGGGAAAGCGTCCAGCAGTTCCGAGAGGTTGCCGGGGGAGATTCCCTTGCGGCCCGTACCTTCGAAAAGGAACTGCATCAGGCAGCGCGGGAAGTGGTTGCGGAAGATGTAGTAGCGGAAGAGGTAAAGCGCCATCTGTTCCCGGTTCTGCAACAGTGCGAAGAAACGCTCGGTGAAAATGAACGCGGCCAGCCTTTCGTCGTCGTAGTTGCGAACCAGTTTGCGCAGCAGCGGCCATCCGATCTTCGTCCGGGAGCGTTCCGCCGCGGGGAGATCGTATCTCGAAATCAGGTAGTCGACATCGTCGATACAGAGCAGCAGGGTGTTGGCGTCCTGCGCCAGATAGTGGTCGCCGCCCTGCCGCTGCGCGTCGGCTTCCCGCCACTCCGCGATATAGCCGTAAAGCAGTTTCTGGGTGTATTTTTTCAGGTTCCCGAAAAGCAGCGAAAGGAACTTTCGAATCCGCAGCGCCGAGCGGGGGCGGAACAGCACCAGGTCGAGGTAGCGCGAGTGCAGGAAACGGTAGAACAGCCTGACGTCGGTGCAGTTGTCGATCAGCGCCCGGTGGAGCGCCGACGCCTTTACGGAATTCTCGGGCAGCTGCATGCCGAAATCGTCGGCGACGGTCAGCAGCAGGGTCGTCAGCCAGTAGTCCGAGAAAAGCTCCCTGAAAATCCGTTCGCTCGACAGGACGACGGCGCATTCGGCCAGCTGCCGGATATAGTCGTAATCCCCTTCCGTGTCGGGAACCGGATGGCCGATCCGGTAGACGACCATCGTATTGAGCAGCCACGATTCGATCAGCAGCCGCGCGTTGGGATTCGTTTTGTCGGTATAGGGTTTCAGGCCGGAAGCCATGCGCGCCACGAGGGCCAGGTTTCCGTTGACGGCCGGTTTTGAGGGCAGGCCTTCGGTTTGCAGCACGCCGTCGGCGGTGGTTGTCGCGGCCGGCTGTGCGGGATTGCGCCCCAGGTCGTAGAGGGCCTTGACGAAATCGCGGCCGTCGGCGATGCACCCCTCCTTGCGGACCCATCCGCTGCAAATCAGTTCCAGCGTGAGTTTCAGGATTTCGAAATTGCGCTCGTTGGTTACATCCAGCTGCCCGGGCAGCGGCGCGTGCCGTTCGCAGAAGTCGAGCGCCAGACGCCGGGCGAAGAAATATTCGAGGTAGGTGTCTACGAAAAACGTGAGCCAGCTCCCTTTGTGGTCGACGCTTTGTTCGACGATGTGCAGTCCGATCAGGCTGTCGACGAGCTTCTCCACCCGGTCGGCCCCCTTGTAGCGCGGGTCGCGGGCGATCTCGATGACGAAATCCTCGCGCAGGACCCGTTGCCCTTCGGCCGCGATCCGCCAGGCCATCTGTTGCAGCAGGTCGAAGGCGTTGAAATTGACCGCTTCGTCCACCAGCTTCTCCCGGCTCCGGACGCTCAGCGACGACCGCATGAACATCTCCAGCAATTCGCCCCGGTTGCCGACCGCTGGAATCTTGTATTCCGTGCTGCCGAGCAACAGGGCGGCGATCATCATAAAGTTGAGCGGCGTGCCCAGCAGCTCCTCGATTCCGGCCCGGATTATTTGCAGCCGGAATTCGTCGATCCGCTCCTCCGGGAGTCCCAGCTGGCGGAGGTAGAGCAGAATCTGGTCGAGCGAAATCTCGCAGAGGTGGTAAACCCCGCACCCCTCGATCCGCCGGAAAGCCTCGCGGCAGGCTGCAAATTCGTGAATGCGTCCCGTGATGTGGAAGCGGCACTTGTCGTATTTGGCGATGAACGATCCGAGCGAGGCGATGAAGAGTTCGGGGCGGGAGACCTTCAGTTCGTTCAGCCCGTCGATGAAGAGCGCGATGCGGCCCTCTGCGAGCAGCTGCTCGGCATGGGCGAACACCATGCGCTTCCGGTCCTCGGTCGTCGTGATTCCGAAACCCGCGTTGAAGGCCGTCCGCAGGGCGTCGTCCATCGTTTGGCCTTCGGTGACCGCGTTGAGATTGATACGCAGGGGCAGGATCGAACGGTCGCCGTTGTGCCACAGGTCCGCATACTGGCGGATCAGGCGGATCAACACCGTGGTCTTGCCTGCGCCCGGGTTGCCCAGAATCAGGCTGATGCGGTCTCCGGCGTCTATCAGGTCGTCCATCGCCATGCCGCCCTGTTCGCCGTCCGTAAAGTCGCCGCTTTCGTGCGGACGGCCGCCGTAGTCCGGGTCGGACAGCCCCTCCCCGGCATCCTGCCGGCGCTGGAGTTTCAGAGGCAGCAGATTCAGCGTCTGCTGGTTGTCGATCCGGCCGATGAAGCCCACCTTCTGTTTCAGTTCGCGGTTCTGTTCGCCGAGCAGCTCTTCGAGGTAACGGTCCTTGAACCGTTCGAGGTCGAAATCGTCGGCCGGAGATGCCGCTGCGGCTTTCTCCGGGGGAAGCTCGGGCCGGTGTTCGTCGAGATACCGTCTGTAATAGCCGGCATGGTGGTGGAGCAGCAGCAGCAGTCCGGTCAGCGTCAGCAGGAACAACCCGTCATAAGCATCGTTCAGATTGCCCCGGGGCATCAGGATGTCGCTTTCTTCCGTGTCGGTGTCGCTCGGGGAGTGCGTGATTCCGTTCCGGTAGCGGCGCAGCGTGTCGAAAAGACCTTTATACCGACTGTCGAACAGACCGCGTTTCCCGTCGGGAGACGGGACGCCGAGTTCGTTGAGGATGTATCCGAGGCCGTGTTTTTCGGCTTCGATCTGCCGCAGCAGGTCGCCGTTGCCGCACAGCAGGTAGATGAAGACTTTGATGTAGGATTCGAGCGAGATAAGCCCCATGCGCGTACACTCGATCCGGTCCTTGTCGTCCTTGTCCGGGAGATCGAGCCGGTTCCACAGCCCCTGGAATTTGGTCGCCAGCTCCGGCGTCGCCGCGCTGAACAGCACGATGTCGTCGAGCAGCTTCATCAGCTCCTCGAATTGCTCCAGGGGGACGATTGACCGGATCTGGACCTCCTCCACCGGCCGGTAGGTTTTGTCTTTCCGGTTGAAATAGTCGATATAACCGCGTCGGAACCGTTTTTGCAAATCCGGAACAATAATATTGGCGATGCGGTCGCTGCTGAATGTGGACATGGGCTGTGAATGACATTTACGGTCGCACGCCGACTTTCCGGACATCCGGTGAACCGGGAATGACCGTTCCGTCGGAACGCGGCATATAACAGGTAGACAAATATAGGAAAATTAGCCCGAAAATGCAAACAATGCGTCGCGGCGGACCGCCGTTTGCGATACGCGACCGTCGCGGCTGCGCTCCGGCGGTGGATCGGCGGCGGAGCGGGCGCAATTCGGGTGCAATCCGGGGGCGGCCGGAGGAAGGGACGGCACGGAATTTTCCGCCGGAGCCTTCTTCTCCCCGGTGGAAAATGGGCGCGAAATGAGAAAAATGGCGCTTTTCTATTGTCTATTTGGCCGGAATGACTATTTTTGCAAAATAGGGTTAGGTTAATTACATGGCATACACTTTCGACATATCCGATAACCGTCGGATCGTAGAGGCATTGAAAACCGGTGACGAGGAGACCTTCAAGGAGGTCTATACGGCTTTCTGCGCGCCTTTGCGACACTATGCCACGACCATTCTCCAGAACGAGCAGGCCGCTTACGAGGTCGTGCAGGACGTTTTTACCGCCGTGTGGCTCAACCGGAAGCGGCTCGACGCCGCAAAACCGCTGCGCAACTACCTGCTGCGCGCCGTGCACAACAACTCCCTGCGCCTGCTCAAGTACGACGAGGCCCGCCGCCGCCGCGAAATCAGCGCCGCCGCCGAACTGCACGGCGGATGGGACCAGGAGAAAGAGGTTCCCCCCCCCGAATTGGCCCCTGCTATTTCACGGCTTCCTGAACAGAGCCGCAAAGTGCTGCTGATGAGCTATTGGGAAAACAAGAAGAACGCAGCGATAGCCACCGAACTCTCCATCTCCGTGCGAACGGTGGAGACTATTTTGTACAAAGTAGTGAAGAAATTGCGCGGAGAAATCAAAAAAAAGTAAAAAAACAGTACGTAGTTTTCGGGTTCACCGTATTTATGGGGTAAAGAATAGTTATCCTGTATTATGGAAAGATCCAATTTTCCGCATCGGAATCTCGATGAGGACGATGAAGAGTTGCTGAACGGCATCTGGGCCGGGCTGGAGACGCCGGACGATCGTCCCGGTGCGGACAGCAGGGACTTCGACGACGTGAAAAGACGCATTCGCCGCCGTGTGCGGCGACGCTGGATGTCGCGCGCGACCCTGGCCGGAAGTGCGGCTGCGATCGTTGCCGCCGTGGTTCTGGTGGTTCGTCAGCCCGGGGTGCTGCCCGAGCCGGACGCCTTCGCGCAGTTGCAGCAGATGGGTGTGACGGTGGAGCGGCCCCAGGTGGTGATGACGGCCGACGACGGAATGCGGCTGGTGCTGGAGAATGCGGCCCGTCTCGAACGGCGTTCCGAGGGCGAAGTGGCCCTGCGCACCGAGACCGGCGAGCAGCGTCCCCTGGCCACCGAGCGCAAACTGAAAGTCGAAGTGCCCAACGGACGTCAGTTCCGCCTGGTGCTGGACGACGGCTCGGAGGTGTGGCTCAACGCCGGATCGAAGCTCGAATATCCGGCGACCTTCGAAAATGCCTCCGAACGCTGCGTGCGGATCGAGGGCGAAGCCTTTTTCGAGATCAAGCGGGACACGTGCCGGCCGTTCTGCGTGGAGCTGGGCGACGGCGAGTGCATCCGCGTGCTGGGGACGAGTTTCAATGTCAACGCCTATGCCGGGAACGGCCGGCACGTGACGACGCTCGTAACGGGCAGGATCGGTTACGCCGCGTCGGCCGGTGCGGAAGAGGTGGTGCTGGAGCCTAACCAGCAGGTGAGCCGCGACCTGGCGGCAGGGACCGTCGCGGTCAGCGCCGTGGACGCGTCGGTGTACGGCGCGTGGAAAGAGGGCTGGCTGTGGTTCGAGAACGAAAGCCTGCCCGCCCTGGCCGAGCGTCTGGGGCGCATATACGGCATCCGGGTGGAGGTGGCCGCCCGGCTCGGGGAGTATACCTTCTCCGGGAAAATCCGCCAGGACAGGGGCGTCGAGTACATCCTCAACCTGCTGTCGGAAACGTCGGACGTAATCTGTAAGGTGGAGAACGGCGTGATGCGGCTCAGCTGACGGGGCCGCTTCGCTTAACGGAAACTTAAATAATGAAAGAATCGTTGTCTATGAAATTTTGCCAATCAATTCCGCAGAGCCGGTGGCGGGGGAGAACCCTGATGCTGCTGGCGCTGCTGCTGTGCATCGCGCTGCCGAAAACTTCGTCGGCCCAGCGGGTGTCGGTCGTGCTGGAAAACGTGTCGCTGGCCGAGGCGCTGAAGAAGGTGAGCGCGGCCTCCGGGTACGAATTCTTCTATAACTCCAACGTGGTGCTGAAAAGCGACAAGCGGATCACGGCCTCGTTCGACGGTACGGAGCTGAAAACCGTGCTGGATCACGTCTTTTCGGGAACGGAGTTCTCCTACCGGATCAAGGACCGCACGATCGTGGTCGTGCCGCGCCCCGCGCAGCCGGCTCCCGAGGAGCCGGCGTTCGTGGAGATCGCAGGACGGATCACCGACGGGTCGAACAAGGCCCCGATGGCGGGCGTGACGGTCGTCGTCGAGGGATCGACCATCGGAACTTCCTCGGACGCCGACGGACGCTACGTGCTGAAAATTCCCGCCGGCATTTACAACATCATGTTCTCGTTCATCGGCTATGAAATCCATGTGAAGCGTTACAACGGGCAGAACCTCGCGGATTTTCGGAAAATTTCGCTGACGCCGACCTCCGTGGAAGTGGCCGACGTGGTGGTGACGGGCGTCTACCAGCGCAAGAAGGAGAGTTTCACGGGCTCGGCGACCACGTTCAAGTCCAAGGAACTCAAGGCTGTGGGTACGCAGAGCGTCTTGCAGAGCCTCCGCACGCTGGACCCCTCGTTCAAGATCTCCGAGAGCGTCCAGTTCGGTTCCGACCCCAACCGCATGCCCGATTTCGAAATCCGCGGCAAGAGCAGCGTGATCGGCCTGAAGGAGGAGTACGGCACCGATCCCAACCAGCCGCTGTTCATCCTCGACGGATTCGAAACGACGCTGGAGACGGTGATGAACCTGAATATGAACCGCGTGGCGTCGGTGACCCTGCTCAAGGATGCGGCTTCGACGGCCATCTACGGCTCGAAGGCCTCGAACGGCGTGGTCGTGATCGAGACCAAGGCGCCCGAGCAGGGCCGTCTGCAACTCTCCTACAAGGGCGATTTCAGCGTCACGATGGCCGACCTGACAGACTATAATCTGATGAATTCGAGCGAGAAACTCCAGTTCGAGACCCTCGCCGGAGTGTATCAGGACACCAATCAGAGCATGGCCAACCAGCTGCGGCTGGACGACCTGCGCAACGAGCGGCTGAAAGGCATCGCCCGGGGCATCGACACCTACTGGCTGAACGAACCGCTGCGCACGGGATTCACCCACAGGCACAACATCTACGCCGAGGGCGGCGAGGAGAAGATCCGCTACGGCATCGGCCTGAGCTACGGCGAGGTGCAGGGCGTGATGAAGGGTTCCGACCGTCAGACCATCGGTGGCAACATCGACCTGATCTACCGGACCGGGAAATTCCAGTTCAGCAACAAACTCACGCTCGATTATCAGAAAACCAACGATCCCGCGGTCCCCTTCTCGGAGTATGCGCAGGCCAACCCCTATTTCAAGAAGTACAACGACGAGGGGCGGATCGACCGCTACCTCTATTATTACCAGGACCCCGAGCTGCTCGAAACCGAGGCCATCAGCAACCCGCTGTGGAACGCCCACCTGAACAACTACGACAAGGGCGACCAGTTCGGATTTACGAACAACTTCATCATCGAGTGGTTCGTGGCGAAGGACCTGCGGGTGCGCGGCAAGTTCGGAATCACGCACGCCACGGGAACGACCGACACGCGCCTGTCGCCCCTGCATACGGATTTCGACGATCTGGAGGAGACCGAAAAGGGCCTTTACACCCACTCGACGACCAAGCGCACCAACTACGAGGGCGACCTTACGGCGACCTACGGCCGCGTGCTGGCCGAGAAGCACATGCTCAACGCCGTGGCGGGATTCAACTTCAACGCCACGAAAAGGACGGCCAACGGATACAAGGCCAACGGCTTCACCGACGACCAGTTCGGCGCTCCGTCGTTCGCGAACGGCTATCCCGAGGGCGGCAAGTCGACCTACTCCGAGAGTCAGACGCGCGCCGCGAGCTTCTACCTGAACGGTGGCTACTCCTACGACAACCGCTACCTGCTGGACTTCAACTACCGCAGCGACGGCGCGTCGATGTTCGGCACGAACAACCGTTTCCGCAACACGTGGTCGGTGGGCGTGGGCTGGAACATTCAGAACGAGCGGTTCCTTCGCGACAGCAAGTTTTTCCAGCTGCTCAAGCTGCGCGCCTCGGTGGGTAATCCCGGCAACCAGAATTTCGCCGCCTACCAGGCCTTCTCGACCTACGCCTTCAACGGCTGGATGACCAACATCTTCGGCACGGGCGTGATCCTGAACCAGCTGGGAAATCCCGACCTCGCCTGGCAGGAGACGGTCAACTACAACGTGGGAACCGACGTGACCGTGTGGGGCAACCGGGTCAACGTCACGTTCGACTACTACGTCAAGATCACCGATCCCCTGCTGGCGATCATCACCACGCCCGGTTCGATGGGCATCACGTCGGTGACGATGAACGCCGGGCAGCAGAAGACCAACGGTGTCGAACTGACGCTCAAGGTGTCGCCGGTCTACCGGCCGCACGACCGCATCAACTGGAACATCAGCCTGAACGGCACGCACGCCAAGGCGAAGTACGCCAAGATCGGCAATGCGTTCAGTTCGCTCAACAACGAGGGCCGGGCCTCGCTCTCGGGGATGACCCGCTACTACGACGGCGGCAGTCCCACGGCGATCTGGGGCGTGCGCTCGGCGGGAATCGACCCCGCGACGGGCAAGGAGCTGTTCATCAAGAAAGACGGCACGTACTCGTTCAGCTACGACGTGAACGACGAAGTGGTGCTGGGCGACACGGAACCCAAGCTGGAAGGCGTGATCGGCACGACGTTCTACTACAAGGGCCTGTCAGTGGGGTGTTATTTCCGCTATTCGCTGGGCGCGCAGATTTTCAACTCCGCGCTGTTCCAGAAGGTCGAGAACATCGGCACGGCCGACGTGTTCAACAACCAGGACAAGCGGGCGCTCTACGACCGCTGGTCGCCGAACAACACCGAGGCCTATTTCAAAGGCATCTCGCTGACGCAGAAAACCGACAAGTCCTCGCGTTTCGTGATGGACGAGAACTACATCTCGGGCGAATCGTTCAGCATCGGGTATGAATTCACGCAGTCGTTCGTCCGCAAGCTGGGACTTTCGGCCCTGAGCGTGCAGGCCAACATGAACGATGCGTTCCGCATCTCCTCGGTCAAGAACGAGCGCGGCATCGACTACCCGTTCGCACGGACGATCTCGTTCTCCGTGGCGGCGACCTTCTGATCGTGACAACCTCAATACAAAGCGCATTATGAAAAACAAAATACTTACATTGATCCTGCTCGCCTCGGCGTTGTGCCCGGGGTGCAGCGGCTGGTTGGACGTGAAGCCCTACGACCAGATCTCGGAAGAAGAGCTGCTCGAATCGGAAGAGGGTTTCCAGAAACTGCTGAACGGCATCTATATCGAACTCAACAGCGACGAACTGTACGGCAGCACGCTCTCCGTCGAGATGATCGAGATTCTCGGCGGCGCCTACGAGATCGGCGACAACTCCTCGGTGTGGGGCGACTATCTGGACCTCAAGGACTACGACTACAACACCGATTACTGGCGCGGCCGCCTGAACGGGACCTGGAACAAGGCGTACGCACTGATTCTGAACTGCAACAAACTGCTGAAAAACATCCAGGGCAGGCAGGCGCTCTTCACGGGACACAATTACGACATCATCCGGGGCGAGGCGCTGGCCTTGCGCGCGATGCTGCATTTCGACATGCTGCGGCTTTTCGGACCGGTCTATTCGCTCAATCCCGACGGGACGTCCATTCCCTATTACGCGGACGAGACGCTGACGCCCGAAGCCCTGCTGCCGGCCAGCCAGGTCGTCTACAAGGTTCTCCAGGACCTCATGGCGGCGCGCGCGGCCCTGCTCAATGATCCCGTGATCACCGAAGGGACGCTGATGAGCAGCGCGGGCAACGGTTCCAATTTCCTGCGTTACCGCGCCCTGCGGCTCAACTATTACGCCGTTTCGGCCCTGCTGGCGCGGGTGAACCTCTATGCCGGGCAGAAACAGGACGCCCTGACGTATGCCGTGGAGGTGATCCGCGCTTCGAACAACGGAATCTTCCCGTTCGTGGACCGCAGCCTCGTGGTGGGCAATCCCGAGGACCCCGACCGGATTTTCTCGTCGGAGGTGGTCTTCGCGCTGTCGCACGCCAAGCGCAGCCAGCTGTTTCTGAATTATTTCAACCCCGCGCGGACGACTTTCACCTTCAGGATGGAGAGCGACCTGATCTCGAAGGCGATCTTCGGAGGAGGGGCCGAGACGGGCGGTTATCAGGACGACTACCGCAACCGCGTGAACTGGAGCACGTCCGGCGAGAACCGCTATTTCTACAAATATACCGACATGGCGCAGACCGGAAAGATCCAGAACACGATGATCCCGATGCTGCGGCTGGGCGAAATGTACCTGATCGCCGCCGAGAGCCAGTCGGACGTGCTGGCCAACGGAACCTCCTATGTGAACACCCTGCGCCGCAACCGCGGCATCAGCACCTCGCTCGAGGCCCTGACGCCCGAACTGCTCAAGTACGAGTACATCCGCGAACTGTACGGCGAAGGTCAGCTGTTCTACCTCTACAAACGCCTCTTCTCGAAGGTGATCTGGTCCTATACCGACTCCCGGAACCCCGAACCGAGCACGAACCTTTTCGTCGTGCCGCTGCCCGATTCGGAGACCGAAAACCGCGAATAACCCCCTGACGACATGAAAAAGAAGCATATCATCCATTCGGCAGCCCTCTTGCTGGGGCTTTGCCTGGCGGGCTGCAAAGAGAGCCTGCCGGATAATTTCGGCGCGATCGAAGGCATTTACTTCTACAACCAGCTGACGGACAGGACCGTCGTCGACAGCGCCGCATACACGTTCATCTACGAGGACGCCGACGTGCTGGAAGTGCCCGTCCGGCTGCAACTGGTGGGACGCGCCGCGGCGCAGCCCCGGGCGGTCGATGTCCGGGTCACTTCGCAGGACGCCGAGGAGGGAACGGACTACACGCTCGGCGGCGAAGCCGTGCTTCCAGCAGGCAGCGTCTCGTTCGACTACGTGGTCACCCTCAAACGCACCGACATTCTGAAGGAGAAGACCAAAAACCTGCTGCTCGAACTGCGGGCGAACGAGAACTTCATCATTCCGTTCACCAGCCAGGTTCAGTCGGGCGGCGACACGGTGTCGGCGGTGACCTTCAAAATCAACTTCTCGGACCAGTTCACGGCGCCGCCCGCAGGTTGGCGCAGTCTGTTCGTGGGGCCTTTCTCGCAGCAGAAATTCGAACTTATCTGCGACGTGATGGAGATTCCGAGGGCCGATTTCAACGAGGTCGGGAAGATCACCGATGCCAAATGGCTCTACATCGAGAGCCGGATGATCAATTATGTCAGGGATCAGGAGAAGTTGAAAGCCGGGGGAGAGCCTTATGACGAACGGGCTTTCGACGAGAACGGCAACCCCCTGCAATTCTAATATGGAAGGAGTATGACGATGAAACGATTTTTCTGCATATCGGCCCTGTTTCTGTGCGCGGCGTGCGCCAACGATCTGGGCAACTACGACTACCGCGACCTCACGGAACCCGACATCACGGGCATCGAGGCGAATATCTCGGTACTGACCCATGCCCGGCTGCAACTGACGCCCGACCTGGGCGGCAACGATTTCCCGGACGACCGCTATTCGTTCGAGTGGCGGACGCTCGCCCGGAGCGCCGATGAGACGGTGACGGTGATCGGCACGTCGCGCAATCTGGATTACGAGGTGGCGCTTCCGGCGGGCGCCTATACGCTCTTCTTCAAGGTGACGGAGGATGCCAGCGGCGTCTACTGGCAGACGAGCAGCGAATTGCAGGTGAGCGAGGCCACCTCCGAGGGGTGGATGGTGTTGTGCGCCGACGGCGACGACGACCGGGCGCGCCTCGATATGGTCTCCGCGGTGACGGGCGAGACCTACACCGACCTGCTCAAGGATAACGGCATGCCCGAAATGAAGGGGCCGCGGCGCATCCAGTGGTCGCGGTTCGCCGACGCCGATTCGCCCTACTACCTGCTGACTGACGACGGCGCCACGCGCCTGGGCCGCAACGGCTTCGAGTGGAAGGAAGAGTACCGGCTGATCTACGAGATGGGCAATTCGGATGATCCGCGCCCGTGGGTGATCAACGACGCCTCGGGGTCCAAGATGATGGTGAGCGATTCGAAAACCTATTATGCCGAATGTCTGGTGTCGGTCGGTCTGTTCGGGCCGATCGGCGACACGCCGCTGAACGCAGCGCCGGTGATCGGGTCCAACATCGTGACGCAGAACATTGTGGTTCCCGTCGTGATGATGTACGACCTCGACGCGAAGCGGTTCGTCGGTTATGCGCCCAACCTGCGGTCTCCCGACGTGGGCGGATACGCCCCTTTGCAGGAGATGAACGACCTGGTGAAACTGCTCGGAGAGATGGACAACGGCGGAAGGGTCACCGGAGACGCCTTCGCCGAATTCCCCCAAGGGCTGGATTTCGTCTGGATGGAGAATACGAAATACGACCCGAACAGCACGAATATGGGTGTCGTCTACACCGTATTGAAGGACGGGGACCGGTATTGCCTCTACGGGACGCAGCTGGGCGAATTATGGAGCGTCGTCACCGTCGGCGATTGCACGCAGGCCTTGAGCAGGGCCTATTACGGCGACCTCTCGGGGTGTACGAACATCGCGCGGGCGGAGCATTTCGCATTCAGCTCGTTGAAAAACTACATGTATTATGCCGTGGGCGGGACGGTTTACCGCGTGGATCTCTCGGAAAAGCCCCTGACGGCGACGACGCAGTTCACGCTCGTCGGGGAGACTGTCACCTGCCTGAAATTCAATATCTACCGGCAGAGCGCCAACCTCACCCGCACGTACGACCTGGTGGTGGGCAGCGTGAAGGACGACACGGGCACGCTGCGGATTTACGAGGGCTTCAATTCCGACGGAAATTTCCGGGGCGTGGCGCCCGAGGTCCACACCGGGCTGGGGCGGATCGTCGACGTGGCTTACCGTGAAATGCTGAAATAACCGAAACAACGATAAACCGAACTGATTATGAAAAACTGGATTTATGCCGCTCTGGCGGCGCTTTTCGCGACGGGGTGCGCTCCGCACGGAGGCTACACCCTTACCGGGGAGGTTCCCGAAGCCTGGGAGGGCAAGCCCGTGGTGTTGTTCACGACCGACGCCGGGCAGGCCGAGGCCATCGACAGCACGACGGTGGCGAACGGGAAATTCCGTTTGCAGGGCGTGCTGGATGCGCCCCGCAACTGCCGTGTGGCCGTTTATCTCGATCCTGAAAACCGGTCGGACAGGAACCTGACGGTGACCTTTCCGGTATTTCTGGACAGCACGGCCGTGAATGCCGTGTGCGACGCTTCGAAAAGCGATCCCGTCTTCACGCTCGCGGGCGGCGCCACCCAGACCGAGTGGCAGGCTTACCGCGCGGCCCTCGAACCGCTGGCGGAGGAGCGCAACCGTGCATTCCGCGACTATGTGGAGGCTTTCTACAACGGCGGGGACGAGGCCAAAGGGATCGAACTGGCCCGACGGGTCGATGAAAAGGCCGGCCTCATCCGGGATTTCAAGATCGCTTATGTGCGGGAGCATCCCGCTTCGGCGGTCAGCCTCGCCATCGTGCAGGAACTTTGCGACCGCCAGTCGCGGCTGGATCGGGCGCAGATGGAGTCGCTGATGGATGCGCTCGCCCCGCAGGCGAGGGAGTCGGCAGCCGGGCGTTACGCCGCGGCGTGCATCCGCGACAAGCGGATCGTGGAGGGACAGCCGCTGCCCGACCTCGAACTGCCGGATGCGGAGGGCGTCGTGCGCCGGGTGTCGGATTTCATCCGTCCGGGACATTACACGCTGGTCGAAATCTGGGCTTCGTGGTGCATGCCTTGCCGGGGTGAGATTCCGTTCGTCCGGAGGGCTTACGACAGATACCACCGGAAAGGCTTCGACGTGCTTTACGTGTCGATAGACAGCGACGCCGGAAACTGGAAACAGGCGCTCGGCGAGGAAAAGATGCCGTGGCCCCAGCTGCTCGACACGGGCCGCACGAGTTTCACGACGTATGAAACCTCGGCCGTGCCGACATCTATCCTCGTCGACGGCGAAGGCCGCATCTGCCGGCTCAACGCCCGCGGCGGATGGCTGGACGGCGTGCTGGAGGAAATTTACGGAAAATGATTAACCGAAACAGGAATATGAAGAAAATCTTATTGTTCGTGCTGGGGGCGGCTCTCTGCGCCTGCACGTCGAAAAATCCCGACGACATCGTGGTGAACGTCGAGGTGGAAAACATGACCGTCTCCAACGTGGGGCTGCTGATCGACCGTTCGACATCCTTCACCATCCCGCTCGACAAGCATGGCAAGGGCCGGCTGGTGATTACCGGACTGGGAAACATCTATCCGCGCGTGATTTACGGGCAGACTGCGAAGATGGCGTTCATCGGCCGGGGCGAGGAGGTGACGCTGCGCTTCGACGGCCGCAAGTTCAAGGATGGCTTCCGGGTCGAAGGCCGCAACGTCGAGGCCAACGAGTACCTGCAAACCATGACTCTGCCCGAGTTCAACGCCTATGACCTGCCCTGGGAGGAGTTCTTTGCCGAAATCAACCGGCTGGCGGACGATGCCGTGCATCTGATGAAGGCCCGTAAGCTGGAGCAGACGTGCCCCGATTTCGCGAAGGTCGAGGAGGCGCGCCTCCGCTATCTCTACGCGCAGACGATGGTGATGTATCCGATGGGGCACCAGCTGATGGGCGGCGATCCCGATTACCGTCCCGGCAGGGAGGTTTACGACGCCGTGGGGAAGATGGTCGTGGAGCGCGAGGACTTGGCCGACGTGGACGTCTACCGCGATTTCATCCATTTCGCGATCCCGCTGGTGCTCGAAGGGCAGGGCCGCGAATTCGGCGATCCCTACACCCGCACGGTGGCGACGATGCGTTACGTCGCCGACAATTTCACCGACGAGAAGGTGAAGCAGACCATGCTGCGGCTGCTGGCGATCGAATACATGCAGAACAACGGCGTGCGCAATACGGCCGAATTGCAGAACATAGCGAATGCCTACATCACCGACCCGCAGATGCTGCGCGAATACAAGGAGGAGTTCGAAAGCCACGACCTGACGGCGCCAGGGCGCCCTTCGCCCGATTTCACGGCGACGGACCTGGCGGGAAAGAGCTATACGCTCGCCGATTTCAGGGGCAAATACCTCTATATCGACATGTGGGCGACATGGTGTGCCCCCTGCAAGGCCGAACTGCCGCATTTCCGCGAACTGGTGAAGAAGTTCGAGGGCCGGAACATCGCTTTCCTGGGGCTTTCGGTCGATAAGGACAAGGCCGCCTGGGAGAAGATGGCCGCGTCGGGCCAGCTGGCGGGCGTGCAGTTGCTGCTGGGTTCCGGCAGCCGGTTTCAGAGCGACTATAACATCGAAGGCATTCCGCACTTCATCCTGCTCGACAAGGAGGGGAAGATCGTGAACGCCGACATGCTCCGGCCCTCGTCCGAGGATACCGAACGGATACTGAACGAACTGGAAGGAATATAGATACCTGATTTTTAACTTTTTAAAACCAAAGCATTATGAGAAAATTATGGCTTATGTTGCTGATCGGATGCACGGCGGGTGCATTCACAGCCTGCTCGGACGGTGATGACGACCAGAAGCCGTCTTGTCCGATTACGGAATATACGGTTCCCTCCACGGCCGAGATCGGCGGTTTCTACACGGTGACGGGCAAGGGATTCGAGGCTTCGGCGCAGCTTTTCCTGCGCAACGCTTCGGGCACGGAGACCGCGGCGGCCGACCAGACCGTGACGGCCGCGGGGATCGAATGTACGGTTCCGTCGACCCTCACGGCCGGCGTGTACACCGTCGTCGTGAAGCAGAACGGCAGCTGGGACCTGGGTCCGGTGCGCCTGGAGGCTGCGCAGAACCCGGTGTCGAGCGTCGTGCTGCCCGCTGCGATCAAGCTGAACAAGACGCTGGAGATCGCCGGTAACGGTTTCACCTCGGCTTCGCGCATCTTCCTGGAGACCGCCGATGCCGCCAAGACCCGTACGGAGCTGACGGCCGTGCCCTCCTCGACGGGCATCAGCTGCACGATCCCCGACGGCGTTGCGGCAGGCACGTACAACGTGATCCTCAAGCACAACAACATCGACTGGACGCTGGGCGAGAACATTCCCGCTGCGGTGTACAAGCGGCTGACGGGCATCAGCTATGCGATGTCGCAGACCTGCGATTTCTCCACCGTGGAGGGCGGCGTGGAGGCCGTGAAGGCCATACTGCTGGAGATGGCAGGAAACGATCAGGAGATGGCCGATATGTATTTCGAGATGCTGTTCAGCGAGGGAACGAACGTCGTGTCGCAGTTGTCGCTCAAATATGGCAGCGACAACCGGGTGACCGCCGTTCAGCAGGGCGAGGGCGCAGACGCTGCCGACTGGTACACGTTCTCTTTCGACGGAGACAAGGTTTCGGCCCTGAACAAGATGTACGAAGACGGCGAATCCGGTATCCGGGCATTCTCCTGGGTGCTCAACGGCGGAAAAGTAGAGAGCAGCAACGTCGACTTCATGCGAACCGTCAGCGGCGAAGTCGTTTCGAGACCCGCTGATTTCACCTGGACCTATGATGCCGTTAACGGACAGTGCACCGGCGTCGTTTATCAGAGCACCGGCTCCAATTACGTCTCGTTCGATTTTGAAAACGGGAACTATACGGCGGGCGGAATGTTCGAATACGGCGATGCCGGCAAGAAGAACAACATCTTCGGCGTCGATGTGGCGAAAGCCATTGCTGGTGTTACCACCTCGCTGGACGACGATCATGCCCTGGCTTGTTTCCTGGGCTATGACGGAAAGGCTTCGCTCAACCTGCCCACTGCGACGATGTTCGACGCCATGTCGGAAGATGATCCCGCCAAGGCGGTAACCTGCACCCAGGACGGCGAGGGCTACGTGACCGCTGCCAAGTGGGGCGGAGTAGGTATGGATATGATGGGTATCGGAGTCAAGGTCACCTCTGAAACGATATTCGAATTTACCTACGCGGAATAGGCGAAAAGCGCCGATTTCGTTTTACGAGCCGCCCGGATCGCCCGGGCGGCTCTTTTCGTCGCCGTGCGGAGTTTGCGCGTTCTGCAATTTATTTTGCCCGAAGACTTCGTTTGTTGCGTGCAAATAGTTACTTTTGCAGGTATAATCCCAAAAATCCCGTAACGAAATGGAGAATACCATACAACTTCACGACAAGAAGTTCAGAATCATGATCCCCGCCGAGCAGATCGACAAGGCCGTGGATGCCGTGGCGCAGCGAATCAATGCCGACTATGCCGGCAAGGAGACCCCGCTGTTCCTGGGCATTCTCAACGGTTCGTTCATGTTCATGTCGGACCTGATCAAGAAAATCGAATTCCAGAACGAACTTTCGTTCGTCAAGCTGGCGTCGTACGACGGGACCTGCTCCACGGGCTGCGTGAAAAGTCTGATCGGCCTGAACAATCCGATCGAGGGCCGTCACGTGATCATCGTCGAGGACATCGTGGACACGGGCGAGTCGATCGAGCACATGATCAAGGAGCTGGAGGCCCGCAACCCGGCGTCGGTCGAGGTCTGTACGCTCTTTTTCAAACCCGGGTCGTACCGCAAGACGCTGCCGATCAAGTACCGCGCCATGGAGATCGGCAACGAGTTCATCGTGGGTTACGGGCTGGACTACGACCAGCTGGGCCGCAGTCTCAAGGATATTTACGTAGTGACGGAGTGATGGCTGCCGCGACCGATCCCGCATGGCTCGACGGCGGGCGAATGCTGCCGCTGGTCGAGGATTTCTACACCATTCAGGGCGAGGGATTCCACGCCGGGAAACCCGCCTATTTCATCCGTCTCGGCGGGTGCGACGTGGGCTGCCGCTGGTGCGACGCCAAGTATACGTGGAACCCGAAACTCTATCCGCCGACCGATGTGCAGACCGTGATCGACCGTGCGACGTCGTGTCCGGCGCAGGCCATCGTCATCACGGGAGGCGAGCCGCTGCTCTATCCGCTGGGCGTGCTCACGGAGACGCTGCGCGAGAGGGGGTTGCAGATTTTTCTGGAAACATCGGGTTCGCACCCTTTCAGCGGTGTTTTCGACTGGGTGTGTCTCTCGCCGAAGCGCCGGCAGCCGCCCCTGGACGAGGCGTTCGAACGGGCCGACGAACTGAAGGTGATCGTCGAGTCGGAGGAGGATTTCGAATGGGCCGAGCGGAATGCCGCCCGCGTAGGCGGAAAGTGCCTGCTGTTCCTCCAGCCCGAGTGGAGCGTCGCCGAAAAGGTCATGCCCGCGATAGTCGAGTACGCCAAGGCGCATCCGCGGTGGAATATCTCCATTCAGACGCACAAATACATGCATATACCGTAAAGAGAAGTAATCGGATGATTTCACGCTTGGTCCGCTGTCGATCGCTGTCGTTGCCGCCTGCGGCGTCAGATGCAAGTCTGACCCCATTCCGGCCTTCCCTCGGAGAGGGAGATGGCGTAGGCTTCGGGCGGTTGGCAATACGATAATTCCTTAAATGAAAATTCAGTTCGGCCGCAGGTTCTGGATCGTCGCAACGGCGGTCATCGTCGTCTTCACGGTGTTCGTCGTGGGGCGCAACGCCCTGCATGCCGTGAAGATCAAGCGGCAGATCAACGCCCTGACACGCGAGCAGAGCTATTATTCGGAGAAGATCGCACAGGACAGCACCCTGCTCGAACGGCTGAAATACGACGATTACCTCGAAGAGTACGCCCGGGAGAATTACCACATGCAGGGGCGCAACGAACACGTGTACATTATCAGGGAATAGGGCTTTCCGATTTCATAGGGCCTCTTTGCGCTTGCTTTCGTGCAGCGCGAACGGGACGTACTTCAATAACCGCCCGGCAAACGGGGGTGGCTGCAAGCCATCCCCGTTTGCATTAATAGTGCTCGAAGCCGTGCCAGTCCAGCGGTTCGGGTTTTCCGTTGCGGAGCCACACGAGACCCGGTCCGGAAGTGATGCGGCCGATGGAGTGGAGCGGCGTGCCGAAGCGGATGCGGAAATCAGCGGCGAGGCGTTCGGCGGCCTCCGGCGCGGCGGTGAGCAGGAGTTTGTAGTCCTCGCCTGAGCAGGCGGCCATGCGGACGTCGGCGCCCGGGGCTGCGGGGATCTGCTCGACGGCGACTTCGGCGCCGACGCCCGAGCGGTCGAGGATATGCTTCAGGTCGGAGGCCAGACCGTCCGAAAGGTCCATCATGGCGCGCACCTCGGGACGGCTGCCGAGCCAGATGCCTTCGGCGACCTGCGGCTGCGGGTTGCGGTGCACGGCGGCCGCGGGGGTGTCGCAGCGTCCCGCGAGGATGTCCTGCAAGCCTGCTCCCGAGGTTCCGAGTTCCCCGGCGGTGAAGATCACGTCCCCGGGGCGTGCGTCGCTGCGTCGCTTGAGGTGCGCGTCGGCCGCGCGGCCGATGGCCGTGACGTTGATCGTCAGGCCCGACAGCGAGCGGGTCGTGTCGCCCCCGGCGAGCGTCACGCCGAACTCCTCGGACAGTTCCCGGTAGCCGAGCATGAACTCTGCGGCCCACGTATCGGCGGCATCGGCCGGAAGGGCGATCGAGAGCAGCGTCGCCACGGGGCGGGCGCCCATTGCGGCCACGTCGCTCAAGTTTACGGCGAGGGATTTGCGTCCCAACTCGCGGGGCGAGGTCGCCGTGCGGAGAAAATGGACCCCTTCGGTCAGCAGGTCCGCGGTGAAGACCAGCGATTCGCCGCCGCCGACAGACAACACGGAGCAGTCGTCGCCGATGCCCTCGAATCCGTTGTCGGGAAGCGGGGCGAAAAGGGTTTTTATGCTGTCGATGAATCCGAATTCGGTCATGGAAGAGTTGTGTTATGGCGCAAAGTTACCGATTTTTTCGGTGAATTTGATTATCTTTGTCCGGGAATCGCCCGCTTGGGGCGTTAGGTTAATGAATGAAACTATGAAGATATTGATTCTCAACGGACCGAACCTCAATCTTCAGGGGCGGCGCGACACCGGGGTTTACGGATCGCAGACTTTCGAGTCGTATTTCGAAGCGCTGAAAGCGAACTATCCCTCGGTGGAGTTCGGCTACTTCCAGTCGAACATCGAAGGCGAACTGATCGACGCCGTGCAGCAGGCCGACGGCGTTTACGACGGCGTGGTGCTCAATGCCGGCGGGTATACGCATACTTCGGTGGCGCTGCGCGACGCCGTGTCGGCCGTGTCGGTTCCCGTCGTCGAGGTGCACATCTCCTCGATCCTCGCCCGCGAGGAGTTCCGCCACACCTCGCTGCTGGCTCCCGTGGCCGCGGGGTCGATCATGGGGTTCGGCCTGAACTCCTATCGGCTGGGCGTGTACGCGCTGCTGACAGGCGCGGAAAAATAGTTGCGTCGGGGCGGAAGCCCGGCAACGCTGCCTTCAAGTCCTCTCCGGGGAGGGATTCGGGGTGGACAGACTTGTGAACGACGCCAACGGCGGCGGCAACACCGCCCGAGAGCGTATCGAAGGATAATATAAACGTAAAAACATAGCTCTATGTATCGCATGAAAAAAACCAAGATTGTCGCTACGATGTCGGATTTCCGCTGCACCGAAGAGTTCGTAAAACAGCTTTTCGACGCGGGTATGGACGTGGTGCGCGTCAATTCGGCGCACGTCTCCGAGGACGGGGCCACGCATATCGTCGAGACGGTGCACCGGGTGAACCCGGCCATTCCGATTATGATAGATACCAAAGGACCCGAAATCCGCGTCACGACGATCGCCGACGAATACGGCAACAGCATCAATTTCCGCCCGGGGGACCGGGTGGCCGTGCGCGGTTCGGACGGCTCGGACTTCACGACCCGCAAGGTGGTCTACATGAACGTGCCGTCGATCGTGAGCGACATTCCCGTCGGGGCGCGGATGCTGATCGCCGACGGCGAGCTGGAAATCCGCGTCGTGGGCAAGAACGATACGGAGCTGGACTGCGAGTTCGTCGTGGGAGGCGCCATGCGTTCGCGCAAGAGCGTCAACGTGCCGGGCGTGTCGATCGACCTGCCGTCGGTGACCGAAAAGGACCGCCGCTTCATCGAATGGGCCGTGAAGAACGACGTTGATTTCATCGCGCATTCGTTCGTGCGCTCGGCGCGCGACATCCGGGCCGTGCAGGATATTCTCGACGCCCACGGCAGCAACATCAAGATCATCTCGAAGATCGAGAACCAGGAGGGACTGGACAACATCGACGAGATCATCGAGGCTTCGTACGGCATCATGGTCGCCCGCGGCGACCTGGGCGTGGAGCTTCCCGCCGAGGTGATTCCCAACACGCAGCGGCGTATCGTCGAGAAGTGTATCTGCGCCAAGCGTCCCGTGATCATCGCCACGCAGATGCTCTATTCGATGGTCAAGTCCCCGCGTCCGACGCGCGCCGAGGTGAGCGACGTGGCCAGCGCCATTTACGAGCGTGTGGATGCCGTGATGTTGAGCGACGAGACCGCCATGGGCGATTTTCCCGTGCAGTCGGTGGAGACGATGGCCCGCATCGCCCGCGAGATCGAGCGCGACGAGACGCATTTCAAGCCGATGATCGACATGGACATGGTTTCGGTGAACCACGAGATCACCGCGCAGCTGGCCCGTTCGGCCGTGCGCGCCTCGACCAACCTGCCGATCAAATACGTGGTGCTCGACACCAAGACGGGCCGCACGGGCCGTTATCTGGCGGCGTTCCGCGGCCGCAAGACCGTGATGGCCGTCTGCTACCAGCTGCATGCGCAGCGGATTCTGGCCCTGTCGTACGGCGTCGTGCCGATTCTCCGGAATCAGGAACTCTCCGACAGATACCATTTCCTGGTCGATGCGCTGGAGTTCCTCGACCAGTACCGCAAACTCGACGACGGGGACCTGATGGCCATCGTGGGCGGCAGTTTCGGTCCCGACGGCGGTGCGTCGTACGTCGAGATCGCCAACGTGCAGAATATCCGCAAGCGTAACGAGGAGATCGTCGCGCAGCACAACTGTTAGGCTGTTGGGCGGCGAACTCAAAGAGAAAGTCGCGCAGGGCGTGGCGTGGAGCATGGCCGAGAAGATCGGCTCGATGCTCCTCGCAATGGCCGTGCGGCTGGTCATCCTGCGCCTGCTGACGCGCGACATACTGGGCTTCATGTCCATTCCGTCGGCCGTCGTGACGGTGCTGCTGGTGATCGTCGACAGCGGGTTCTCGCAGAGTCTGGTCCGCCACAAAGGGCCTTCGCAGAGCGATTACAAGTCGGTTTTCCTCTTCAACATCGCCGTTTCGGCGGTGCTCTACGGGGTGCTGGTGGCCCTGGCGCCCCTTGCGGCGCGCTGGTACGGCATGCCCGAAATCGCGCGGATCGCCCCGGTTTTCTTCCTGCTGCTGCCGCTCAACGCCCTGTGCGCCGTTCAGAATACGATTTTCATCCGGCAGTTCCGTTTCGCGCTGCTCTCGAAGGTGACCTTCCTTTCGTCGCTGGCGGGCGGGCTTACGGCCATTGCGCTGGCGATGGCCGGGTGGGGCATCTGGAGCCTCGTGGCGGAGCGTGTGATCGCGGTCGGGATGCGGACCGCGCTGCTGTGGTGGTTGAGCGACTGGCGCCCCTGCGGCAAGTGCGGGCTGAAGCCCCTGCGCGAGATGGCGCCGTTCGGGTGCAGTCTGATGGTGACGGACCTGATTTCGAATTTCTATAACAAGATACCCCAGTTTTTTCTCGGAAAACTCTATTCGCCCGCGGTGCTCGGATCGTTCGACCAGGCGGTGAAACTCAAGGATATGCCCGCCGCTACGGGCATTCAGGCCGTGCAAAACGTCACGTTCCCGGCCTTGGCGAAGATCCGCGACGATGCCCCGAAGTTCGCCGAAGGATACCGGCAGGTGGTGATGGTCGTCTCTTACGTGATGTTTCCGATCATGCTGGGCATGTCGGCCGTGGCCCGCGACATGTTCGCCGTGCTGCTGGGCGAGGAGTGGATGCCGACGGTTCCCTATTTCGAGGCGGTATGTCTGGCAGGACTGTTCTCGCCGATCGCTTTGACGGCTTACAATGTGTTGAAAGCAAGGTGTAAGGGTCCGTTGATCGTGCGTCTCGAAGTGGTGAAGAAGATCATTATGACGGCGATTTTCGCCGTGACGATTCCGCACAGCGTGATGGCCGTGGTCTGGGGGCTGGTGGCCATCGCATTCTGCGAAATGGCGGTCAATTTCCTGGCGACGATGCGCTTCACCTCCCTGACGTTCCGGCGTTTCGTCCGTACGCTGCTGCCCGTGGCGCTGGTGTCGGGGACGATGTACCTCCTCGTGCGGCTCACGGCCGCGGCGATTCCCGGCAACGATCTCGTGCGGCTGCTGGCCGAACTGGCGACGGGCGTGGTCAGCTACCTCGCGCTGTCGGCGCTGTTCCGGCTGGAAGCCTTCCGGGAGGTGACGACCATCGTGCGCAGGCAGCTGAAAAAATAAGGTTTGAAACCCAAGGGCCTCTGATATGTTCCGACAACCCGATTCACTCTATGCCGGAGTGTTGCTTTGTTCGGCGATCATTCTCGCGGTGGTCGGCGGATCTCTTTTTTTGCTGCGTATGCCGGGCGATGAACGCCTGCGCAATTACCGCCTTTCGCGCCGTTTTGTCGGCTGGGCCTACTTTTCGCTCGCTTTCACCGATGTGCTGTGGCTGCTCTTCTTGCGGGAGGAGTATGAACTGGATTTCACGCGGATTCTGGTGCTGGCCGTCGCTGCGGTGCAGGCCACGATGTTCTCCGGGGCGCTGGTGACGTTGGTCAACTCCCGTTTTCCGCTTGCGCGGGGAGTTCGCCGTCATCTGCTTGCCGTGGCTGCCGGAACGGCGTCGCTGTTCGGCTGCATGTTGTTCTTTCCGCAGGCCTTTCCAGTGCTTTTCCGGCTGACGGCAGCCGCTTATTGTGTGCAGATAGCCCTCTTTGCGCGGACTTTCGTACGCGAATACCGGGTCTGTCGCCGCAAGCTGGACAACTTTTTTTCGGACGGAGAGATGCGCCGTCTGCGATGGGTGGCCGTGTCGTTTCTGATGACGGCCTTGATCGGACTGACGGCCGCGGCATGGCTGGTGTCGGGGTTAGGGATGCCTTACCTGTTTGCTTTTACGGGGGTCTACATGGTGTTCTACACCTTCTTCGGAATGAAGTATATCAACTATCCCGCGGAGTTCGGGCGGATCGCTCCCGTGATCGCCGACGATGTGCCGGAGCCTTTGGCCGCCGGGGAGAATATCCGTACGGCGCTCGACGAATGGATCGCCGCGAAAGGGTATGTCCGCCCGGGTCTTTCGCTGGAGTCGCTGGCCCGCGAGGTCGGGTGCAACCGCAGTTACCTGTCGCGGTATGTCAACTCCGAGTTGGGGCTTAACTTCAAATCGTGGATACGCGCCCTGCGCATTGCCGAATCGCAGCGGCTGTTGCTGGAGCATCCCGGGGCTTCGGCCCTCGAGGTGGGCGAGATGGTCGGCATCCACGGGCGCAGTACTTTTTTCGCGCAGTTCTCCGAAGTGACGGGCATGTCGCCCGGCGAATACCGCCGCCGCTATGCCGGCGGAGACCCGATCGCCCCTTCGCAAGAATGAAAACAACGCCGAGTCCAGAAACCCGGCGTTGTTTTTTAAGTTCCCGGACTCCTCCGCAGCCGTTTTGCGCTACTTTTATCATCGGATTAAAACGAATGCAATATGATGATGAAAGGATTTTTTACGGCCGCATTGGCCGCATTGGCCGTGTCGGCCGCAGTGCTGGCGCTGGCGGGGAGCTCGGACGGCGGCGGGAACAAGGCGTCACCGGTATCCGGCACGGTCGATATGACCCGGATGACCGCCGATGAGGTAAAGACCGCGATCGGAGCCGCACTCGACGCGGGCATCACCGAATTCAAACTGACGGGCGAGTTTGCCAAGATCGGGATTCCCGCTCGGGTCTCCTTTTCCAGCACCCCTCCGGTCGGCAACCCTTTCTACGACTCCGGCGTGGAAAAGATCGACCTGACCGGCGTGACCGACTGGCCGGAAGTGAATGTGAACGGACGGGTGGACGACGATTTCAACTTTCCCCCGGACGATGTCCGCGGTCTGCCGGCAAGGGCGTTCGACGGACAAAAATATGATAACGGAGCGTTCCATTATGCCTATCCCGCCCTGCGCGAAGTGAGACTGCCCGCCGGAGTGAAAGCGCTCGGCTGTTTGGCATTTTTCGCCTGCCAGGCGTTGAGCTTCGTCTCCTGCGACGGCGTGGAGGAGGTCGGAGTGCAGGCCTTGTCGGGCTGCCCTTCGCTGGAGAGCGTGCAACTGCCCGAGGCGGTTCGGATTTATAACGCAGCTTTCATGGCTTCCGGCCTGACCTCCCTTTCGCTGCCCGAAACGACCCGACTCGGATACAGCGCATTTCAGCACTGCGATGCTCTGACCGAGCTGCGGCTGACAGCAGCAGGGAATATTACCCTGGAAATGGACAGTGGAGCAACTCCTTTCAGCCCGAACTTCGCCAAAGTATGCGATCTTACGCTGAATGCCGACAAGCATTACAGCACCGGCACGGCGGCCCCGAAAGCTGCGTCCGCCGACCAATGGGCCACGAACTACTACGGAGATCCGCTTACCTGGAAGAGCATCGCTTTCGAGTGACGCAGGGGTGTTTCGTTATTTTTGCCGCTCCCGTTGCTCCCGCATCTGAACGAACGGGCCGCACCCCGGAAGGATGCGGCCCGTTCGTTTCCCGGAAGAATGCGGGTTATTTGTAGACTTTGGGGGTGATGACGCCCCGGAGCACCACCAGCGCATTGGTGACCAGCGCTTCGAGTTCGTTCTCGCCCGGATAGACCGCGATCGGAGCGATGAACGAGCAGCGTTCGCGGATGTACTCCACGACAGGCTCGTTGTAGGCGATGCCGCCCGTGAGGACGATGGCCTGAACGCTGCCCGAGAGGGCCGCGGCCATGGCTCCGATCTGTTTCACGATGTTGTAGCACATGGCGTCGAGAACCTTTTTGGCCCGCTGGTCGCCCTGTGCGATGCGTTCCATGACCTGAATCACGGAGTTGGTTCCCAGGTAGGCCACCAGCCCGCCTTTGCTCGAAATGAATTTCAGCAGCTCCTCTTTCGTATATTGTCCCGAGAAGCAGACCTTGATCAGTTCGCTCGAGGGGATGCTCCCTGCGCGGTCCGGGGCGAAAGGACCGTCGCCGTCGAGCGCGTTGTTGACGTCGACGATACGTCCCTGCTTGTGTGCGGCGACCGAAATGCCGCCGCCCATGTGGGCCACGATCAGATTCGACTCTTCGTACACCCAGCCCATCCGTTCGCAGTGGAGACGCGCCGTGGCCTTCTGGTTCAGGGCGTGGAAGACCGGTTTGCGCGGGCACATCGGCATGCCCGAGATGCGTGCCGCGTCGTCCATCTCGTCGACCACCGGCGGGTCGGCGATGTAGGCCTTGACACCCGCCATGTGGGCGATCTGTGCGGCCAGCAGTCCTCCGAGGTTGCAGGCGTGTTTCATCTGCGCGTTCCGCAGATCGTAGCGCATGCGCGAATTGACTTCGTAGACTCCTGCGGGAATGGGGCGTATCAGTCCGCCGCGGCCGATCACCGCCGAGAGGTTTCTGATGTCGAACGCCTCTTCGCGGAGCGCCGAAAGGATCAGTCCGCGGCGCCAGTCCAGCTGGTCGTTCACGCCGGCGAAGCGGGAGATTTCCTCGGTGGAGTGACGGAGGTTCAATTCCAACAAAGGCCGCTCCTCGTCGTAGAGGGCGACCTTTGTAGACGTTGAGCCGGGATTTATTGCTAAAATTTTGTAGCCCATAAGTTCTCGGTTCGTTTTTAACGAGAGTCCGACGGATTCGCAACGACTGATTGTCGAAGGGTGACTTTCAACCGGGAGGCGTTGCTTCTTTCGTCGGGCTGGTTTAAGATTGGGTTAGGTCCGGATGACCGGAATTTTATTTTTTTACAGCCAGGCAGGCCAGCGCTATCGAGAAGAGCTTGGTCTTGCTCGTGTCGCCGCGCGAGGTGAGCACGCACGGAACCTTCGTACCCATGACCATCGCCGCCAGTTCGCCGCCGCAGAGGTGCGTGACCGACTTGAAGAAGACGTTGGCCGATTCGAGGTTGGGGAACAGCAGGCAGTCCGGATCGCCGGCCACCGACGAACCCTTGACCTTTTTGTGCTCGGCGACCTCCTTGTAGAGCGCCACGTCCAGCGACAGCGGACCGTCGACGACGACGTTGCCCAGCTGGCCGCGGTCGGCCATCTTGGCCAGCAGCGCGCCTTCGGTCGAGGAGATCACGTTGGGGAGCAGCTGCTCCGAGGGGGCGATGCAGGCGATTTTCGGCGTTGCTATGCCCAGCAGGTTGGCCGTGCGGGCCAGGTAGCCGATCTGCACCATCTTCTGCTTGAAGTCGGGGAGCGGAATGACCGCCACGTCCGAGATGATCAGCAGTTTGTGGTAGCAGGGCATTTCGACGATCGAAACGTGGCTCAGGACGCCTTTCGGGGGGAACAGCCCGGCCTCCTTGTTGAGGATGCCGCGCATGTATTTGTCGGTCGAGACCAGACCTTTCATCAGAACGTCGGCGTTGCCCGAAACGACCGATGCGACGGCCTGCTGGACGCATTTCACATCGTTGGGTTCGTTGACGATGTTGAAGGCGTTGATGTCGATGCCGTTCTCCTGGCAGACCTGTTTGATAACCTCCTTGTCGCCGAAGAGCGTAGGCTCCACGAGACCCTCCTTATAGGCTTCGTAGACCGCTTCCAGCGTATGCGAATCCTGTCCGTAAGCTACGGCAAGACGTTTTTTACCCCGTTTCCTCGCCTCCTCGACGATTTCGGTAAGATGCTGAATCATGGTGTTGTTACGTTTAAAATTGATATATGCTTTGTTGTTTTGCCTCTATGCTGTTGGCGGTCGTTGCTGCCGCCGGCGTCGTTTGCAAGCCCGACCCCTCCCCAAAAATCCTTTCTCGGGAGGGGCTTATCGCATGCGGCCGGGATGCGGACGTTATTTTACCAGATTGTAGGTGTCCGTGGCGATCACCAGCTCCTCGTTGGTGGCGATGGTGGCTACCTTGACTTTCGAATCCGCCGCCGAGAGGATCTTGTTCACGCCGCGCGCGCCCTTGTTGGCCGCAGGGTCGAATTTCACGCCCATGAACTCCAGTCCGGTGCAGACCGCCTCGCGCATTTCGCACGAATTCTCGCCCACGCCGCCCGTGAAGATGATCATGTCGACACCGCCCATTTCGGCGGCGTATTCGCCGATGAACTTCTTGATGCGTCCGTAGTACATATCGCGCGCCAGGATTGCGCGGGGATTGCCCTCGTCGTAGGCGCGGTCGATGTCGCGCATGTCGCTCGAAATGTCCGTGAGGCCCTGCACGCCCGACTTCTTGTTCATCATCGTGTTCAGCTCGGCATAGCTCATGCCCTCCTTTTCGCCGATGAACGTGATGGCGCTGGCGTCCACCTGGCCGCAGCGCGTGCCCATCACCAGGCCGTCGAGCGGCGAGAAGCCCATCGAGGTGTCGTAGGACTTGCCGTTGAGAATCGCCGTCACCGAACCGCCGTTGCCGATGTGGCAGGTGATGATCCGCGAGTTGTGGAAATCCAGTCCGGCCAGTTCGGCGCCCACCTTGGCCACATACTTGTGGCTGGTTCCGTGGAAGCCGTACTTGCGCACGCGGTATTTCTCGTAATAGGCGTGGGGCAGGGCGTACATGTAATTCACCGCCGGGATCGACTGGTGGAACGAGGTGTCGAACACCGTGACCTGCTTCACGCCCGGCAGGACCTTTTCGATCGAAAGCACGCCTTCGAGATTGGCGGGGTTGTGCAGCGGGGCGATCTCGAACAGCGAGCGGATCTTCGCCTTGACGTCCTCGGTGACGATGCAGCTCTCGGGGAAGAACTCGCCGCCGTGGGCTACGCGGTGGCCGACGGCCTTCACTTCGTCGAGCGACGCGATCACGCCGTGGGCGGGGTCGGTGAGGGCGTCGAGCACGAGCTTGATGCCGGTCGTGTGGTCGGGAATCGGCTGGTGAAGCTCGAACGGCTCCTTGCCGACGGGTTTATGGGTCAGGTCGCCTTCCGGGAGGCCGATACGTTCCACGATGCCTTTTGCGAGCAGTTTGCTCGACGCGTCCTCCATGTCGATCACCTGATATTTGATCGAAGAGGAGCCGCAGTTTAAAACCAGAATTACCATAACTTCTATTTTAAGTTTTTATGTTTTTTCTTCGTCGTTGTGCTTCCGGGCGGTGTTGTCGCCGCCTTCGGCGTCGTTTACAAGCCTGACCCCACCCCGGCCCTCCCTCGGGGAGGGAGATGGCGTACGTTTCATTCGCTTTAGGGCTGCAATCCGTTTGTTTATGTTTTTTCTTCGTCGTTGCGCTTCCGGGCGGTGTTGTCGCCGCCTTCGGCGTCGTTTACAAGCCTGACCCCACCCCGGCCCTCCCTCGGGGAGGGAGATGGCGTACGTTTCATTCGCTTTAGGGCTGCAATCCGTTTGTTTATGTTTTTTCTTCGTCGTTGTGCTTCCGGGCGGTGTCATCGCCGTCTTCGGCGTCGTTTACAAGCCTGACCCCGGGCAAATTCAGCCATCTAATTCGCGGCGTTCCGCCGCGTATCCAATTCTGACCCTCCCCTAAATCCCCTCCTCGGAGGGGGCTTGTCGCAGCGCGACCGGGATTTCAGCCGGGATTTAACCGGGTTGCAGGTTATTTTTAATTCTTAATTTTTCATTTTTAATTGCGTGCAATTTGCGCTCCGATCCACATGCCCAGTGCGGCGAAGGCGATGCAGACCGCGACGCTCAACGCAATGTAGGCCGTCGCAGGCCCGTAGTCTCCGGCACGCAGCAACCGCACGGCATCGGCCGAAAAGGTCGAAAAGGTGGTGAATCCTCCGCAGAATCCTGCGATGAGCAACCATCCTGCCGCAGCCGAATTCGTGGTCTCCAGCAGAATGCCGATCAGCAGCGATCCCGCGGCGTTGACCGTGAACGTTCCGGCCGGAAAACCCAGCAGCGTGTGCCCTCCGAGCAGCCAGACGGAGAGCATATAGCGGACGATGCTTCCGGCGGCGCCTCCCAGGCCCACGGCGAAAAGTTCACGAATCATAATTTAAATATATGTATTATTTTACGGATGTGCAAATTTAAGCAAAAAATGATTACGAATCGTTCAATTATTTGCCGAAATAAGTGGAATTTTTGTCACATATGGCGTCGGGGTCTTTTGGCGCCGGCCGTCCGGGCCATGCGGCGGCGTCTCCCTTCCGCGAGGGGCGTCGGGGGATGCATCGGTGCGCGGCGACTCCGCTTCGCCCGCGCGGGGCGGAGTCGGGAACGCGGCGGGATGCCGCGAAAACGGCGGGCGGCGGCGTGACCGTCATGGCTCTCTGGTCTGTCCGTTGCCTGAAATCACGTATTTGTAGGTCGTGAGTTCGGGCAGCCCCATCGGGCCGCGGGCGTGGAGTTTCTGGGTCGAAATGCCGACCTCGGCGCCGAACCCGAACTGGCCGCCGTCGGTGAAGGCCGTCGAGACGTTGACGTAGACGCACGCCGCATCGACCCGCCGGGTGAACTCCCGGGCCGTCCCGGCGTTTTCGGTGACGATGGCTTCGCTGTGGCGCGAGGAGTAGCGGGCGATGTGCGCCAGAGCTTCGTCGAGGGAGCCGACGGTCCGCACGGCCAGCTTGTAGTCGAGGAATTCGGTCCCGAAGTGCTCCTCCGCGGCGGGGCGGAGCAGGCACGCGGGGTAGCGGCCTTCGAGTGCGGCGTACGCCTCCGCGTCGGCGTAGACCGTGACGCGTTCGGCGGCCATCGGGTCGCACAGTTCCGCGAGGTCCCGGAGCCGTTCGCGGTGGACGATGAGGCAGTCGAGGGCGTTGCAGACGCTGACGCGCCGCGTCTTGGCGTTGCAGGCCACGGCGCGGCCTTTCGTCAGATCGCCGTCGAGGTCGAAGTAGGTGTGGACGATGCCCGCCCCGGTCTCGATCACGGGTATGCGGGCGTTTTCGCGCACGAAGCGGATCAGTCCCGCGCCGCCGCGCGGGATCACCACGTCGACGTAACCCACGGCGTTCAGCAGCGCTCCGGCAGCCTCGTGGCCCGCGGGCAGCAGGGTGAAGGCCGCCGGGTCGATGCCTTCGCTGCGGAGCGCCTCGCGGAGCAGGGCGGCGATGGCTTCGTTGGAGCGGCGGGCGTCGCTGCCGCCCTTCAGCACGCAGGCGTTGCCCGTCTTCATCGAGAGCGAGAAAATGTCGGCCGTGACGTTGGGGCGCGCCTCGCAGATCATGCCCACCACGCCGAACGGTACGCGGACCTTGCGGAGGGTCATGCCGTTGGGACGGGTCCATTCGGCGATCGTTTCGCCCTGCGGCGAGGGCAGTCCGGCGACGGATTCCATGTCGGCGGCGATCGAGGCGATGCGTTCCGCCGTCAGCCGCAGGCGGTCGCGCATGGGTGAATCGGCGTCCATCGCCTCCAGGTCGAGGGCGTTGGCCGCGAGCACTTTTCCGGCGTTTTCCCGCAGCAGGGCGGCGGCTTTCACGACGGTGCGGCTCAATCGCCCGGCGTCGACAAGGGCCAGTTCGTTGCCGGCGCGCCGGGCGGCGGCGAAAATCGTATCGTATTCCATATTTTATTCCAGATATAGGTAATCGCAGTGAATCAGCGGTTTGAGACCTTTGCGGCCGAGGTTGCGGCGGGCCGTCGCACTGTCGCACGAGATGCGGCCCACGCCCAGTAGGGCGCCTTCGGGCGAGAGGATGCGTACGATGTCGTCGCGCTCGAAATCCCCTTCGACGGCCGTGACGCCCACGGCGAGGATGCTCGCGGCCTTGCTCTGCGAGACGGCCGCGGCGGCCCCGGCGTCGAGGTGCAGGGCGCCCTTGGCGAAGCCTTCGCTGCTGGCGATCCACTTCTTGACCCCCGAAGCCGGTCGGGGAGCCGCTTCGAAACGCGTGCATACGACGTCGCGGTCCGTGAGGATCAGATCCGTCAGGATATTGTCGCGGCGGCCGTTGGCGATCACGACCTCGATGCCCTCGCCCGCCGCGCGCGACGAAATGCGGCTCTTGGTCGTCATGCCTCCGCGGCCGCGCGAGGAACGCGCCGTGTCGATGTACTGCGAGAGGTCGCGGCCCGGGGCGACGCGGCGGATGACCTGCGAGGCGGGGTCCGAAGGCGAACCGTCGTAGATGCCGTCGATATTGCTCAAGATGACGAGCGCCTCGGCTCCCATCATCGCCGCCACGAGACCCGAAAGTTCGTCGTTGTCGGTGAACATCAGCTCCGTGACCGAGATCGTGTCGTTCTCGTTGACGATCGGGACGACGCCCGCCGCGAGCATCGCCTCCATGCAGTTGCGCTGGTTGAGGTACTGCCGCCGCGTGGAGAGGCTCTCCTTGGTGGTGAGCACCTGCCCGCAGGCGATGCCGTATTCGTTGAAGAGGTCGTAGTAGCGGTTCAGCAGTTTCACCTGCCCGACGGCCGAGAAGAGCTGGCGGGCCGAAACGGTGTCGATGCGTCCGACGCGGGTTTCGAGCAGGCTGCGGCCCGAGGCCACGGCGCCCGACGAGACGAGGATGAACTCCGTGCCGGCCCGGTGCAGGCGCGCCAACTGGTCCACGAGCGCCGAGATGCGCGTGGTGTCGGGCCGTCCGTCCTCGCGGGTGAGCACATTGCTGCCGATCTTGACGACGATGCGGCGGTATTTTTTCGATTCACAATTCATAATTCACAATTCAAAATCGCTTCGTCCGGACAAACGGATTCGGTCGCCTGTCCTCCCCCTCTCCCGTCATTGCGAGGAGCGTGGCGACGCGGCAATCCGATCAAAGGTCGTAACCTCACAACGCGTTCGGCGGATTCCCACGTCGGTCCTTCGGCTCTTCCCGGAATGACAATCCAATTTTCACCTTTCGTTTCAGGGTTCATATTTATATCCCACGCCCTTGACCGTGACGATGCGTTCGTCGCCGATCTTCTGGCGCAGCTTGCGGATGTGCACGTCGATCGTGCGGTCGCCCACGACGACCTCCGTGCCCCAGATCTTGGCGTAAATCTCCTCGCGGGGAATCAGCTTCCCGGGCGACGAGTGGAGCAGGTCCAGCAGCGCGAACTCCTTGCGCGGGAGGGTGATTTCCTGTCCGTCGCGGATCACCGTGTAACGCTCGCGGTCGACCGTGAGCCCCGGGGCCGGGGCCTTCTCGGGAGGTCTGTCGGCGTCGATGCGCTTGAGGATCGCCTGCACGCGGCTTACCAGCAGCTTCATCTTGATAGGCTTGGTCAGGTAGTCGTCGGCTCCCACGTCGAACCCTGCCAGCTGCTGCCCCTCCTCGCCCAGCGCCGAGAGGAAAACCACCATCGTGTCCTTCAGCACGGGGTTTCGGCGGATCGCGCGGCAGGTCTGCGCCCCGTCCATCACCGGCATCATCATGTCCAGCAGGATCAGGTGCGGACGGCATTCGGCGGCCACTTTCAGCGCCTCGGCGCCGTTTTCGGCCGTGAAGACTTCGTAACCCTCGCGTACGAGGTTGTAACGGACGAATTCGAGGATGTCTACCTCGTCGTCGACCAGCAGGATACGGTGACTCATGGTGTCGGTTTTCGGTCAGGCGGCCCGCGAGGGGCCGTGTGTGCGTAACTTTTTGCGAAGATAATGATTTTCCGGCGAATATTCAATAAATTGTCGTACCTTTGGCCTTTCAACTATTCATATATGATCAACGAAGCTGATTTCAGCGCTTTAGGCCTCAGCGAGGAGATGCTCGCGGCCGTCCAGGCAAAAGGGTTCGAAACACCCACCTCCATCCAACGACTTACGATTCCCCGTCTGCTCTCGGGAGAGAACGACATCATCGCGCAATCCCAGACCGGCACGGGTAAAACGGCGGCTTTCGGGCTGCCGATACTCCAGCAGATCGAGCCTTCGAAAGAGGGCGTGCAGTCCATCATCCTCGTCCCGACGCGCGAGCTGGCCGTGCAGGCCGCCGAGGAACTTTTGAGTTACAACCGCGAGCGGCGGCTCTCGATCACGGCCATCTACGGAGGGGCCGCGATGAGCGAGCAGCTGCGCCGCCTGTCGCGGGGCGTCGACATCGTCGTCGGCACGCCGGGGCGCGTGCTGGACCACATCCGCCGCGGTACGCTCAAATTGGACAAGGTCCGTTTCCTGGTCCTGGACGAAGCCGACGAAATGCTCAACATGGGCTTCGTGGAGGATGTCGAGGAGATCATGGGCCATACGGGCGAAGACCGCCGCGTGCTGCTCTTTTCGGCCACGATGCCCGAGCGGATCATCCGTCTTTCGGAGGCTTACATGCGCAATACGGAGGTGCTGCGCGTGGAGTCGCAGCACCTGACGGCCGACCTCACGAACCAGATCTATTTCGAGGTGCGCGAAGCCGACAAGTTCGACGCCATGACGCGCATCATCGACATCGAACCGGACTTTTACGGCATCGTCTTCTGCCGCACGAAGATCGGCGTGGACGAGGTGGCGACGCGTCTGGTGGCCCAGGGCTATTCGGCCGAGGGGCTGCACGGCGACGTGTCGCAGGCCCAGCGCGAGAAGATTCTCCGCAAGTTTCGCGACAAGGCGGTCAACATTCTGGTGGCGACCGACGTGGCCGCGCGGGGTATCGACGTGTCGAACCTCTCGCACGTGATCAACTATTCGCTGCCGCAGGATTCGGAGAGCTACGTCCACCGCATCGGCCGTACGGGCCGCGCCGGCAACCAGGGTACGGCCATCACCTTCATTTCGGGCGCTGAACTGCGCCGTTTCAACTGGATGATGCGCGACATCAAGGCCGACATCAAGCGGGAGACGCTGCCTTCGCCGCAGGACATCGTGGCGATGAAGCGCGCCAAGATCAAGGACGATTTGCAGGAGATCGTGGCCAATGAGAGCTACGGCGACTACGCCGACATCGCGGCCGAACTGCTCGAAAGCTATGCGCCCGACGTGGCGCTGGGAGCCTTGCTGCGGCTGGCTTTCCGCAGTGAGCTGGATCAGAGCAATTATCCCGAAATCCGTTCGTTCTCGGTCGACCGCAAGGGCAAGGCGCGGCTGTTCCTGGCACTCGGAGGCCGCGACGGCTACACGGCCCGCCGGATCGTGGAGATGCTCAAGCGCAAGTGCGGACTGCGGGACAAGAATATCGACGACGTGCGTGTCTTCGAGAACTATTCGCTGGTGAGCGTGCCGTTCAGCGACGCCGAGGCGGTCGTGGGGCAGCTCAACGCCTCGGGAGGCCGTCGCCGCATCGCCAAGATCGACGGTTCCGATGCGGAGAACGGCGGCGGAAAGCGGCGCCGGCCGGCTACGGAGGGTCGCAACGGCGGCGAAGGCGCGTCCGGAAGCGAATCGGCCGGAGAGCCTCGTTCCGAGACGCGGGGCCGCAGGAAGGCCGGGCAGCCCGAGGGCGCGGAGGAGTTCCGCTCCGAAAGGCGGCCGCGCAGGGAAACCGCGGAAACGGCGGACGACGCCGGGGAGCGGCGTTCCGTGACGCGGAGCCGGAAAAAGGCCGAGAACGACTGGAACGCGTCTCCGGCAGGCGGCAACGACGGGTTCGACTGGGAGGCTTTCCAGCGTTACGACGATGCCGCGGCATGGGAGAAGCCCAAGCGCGGCGGCGGGACCAGGAGCGTCCGCCGCAGCGGCCGTCCCGTCACCACGGGCCGTCAGGCTGCGCCCAAACGCATTGCCGCAAAGGGCCGCAAGCGCTGACGAAGGGCCGGAACAGACCGGAAAATTGCGCCGCCGTGCCGGGATGCAGCGATTTCGCGCTTCCGCAGGGCGGCGTTGTTGCATGTTTTGACGAAATCTTTTCGGCGTTCCGCATAAAATGGTTATATTTGCGAGATTTATATGCTCCCGCACATGCGGGAACCAAAAACGTGTACTGAAATGGCTACTGAAAAACCGACACTTCCTGCTCCCGAGGAGCAAGTCAGCCCTGCGGCTGAAGATGCGCAAGCGAATCCTGCCGTGACTGTCCGAGTCCCTGAACCCGAAATGCCCGCCGCAGGACCGGCTGCGGAGGCGTCCGCCGCTGCGGAAGAACCCGTTGCGGAGGTTGCGGACGCGCCCGCGGAATCCGCCGTGACGGAGACGCCCGCCGCCGAAGCGTCTGCCGGGGTTGCCGAAGCGCCCGCCGCAGAAACGCCTGCGGAGGAGGCCGCCGCGGAGCGGATTTCCGGGGAGGAGGCTGCGCCGCGCGCCAAACGTGCCCGGATCAAGCCTGCCGCCGGGCCGGAGGTTGCGGAATCGGAGGAGGACGCGTCCCGGGACGTGCAGGTGGACTTTGCCGATGAGGAGGCTGCGCTCGCGGCGCAGAATGCCGGGCTGGAGATCGAGGGCGCGACGCCCGAGGAGGAGGCCGCGGAGGAACTCGCCGCGCAGAAGCCCGAGGAGGACAAGTTCGCCGGAAAAGGCAAGGAGGAGTTGGTGGCCCTGTTCGCCCGGATGCTCGAAGAGCAGCCTGTGCAGTCGATCCGCCGGGATGTGGAGGCGTTGAAGATCGCCTTTTACCGCATCCGCCGCGCCGAGGTCGAGGCCGCACGCCGCCGCTTCGTCGAGGAGGGCGGCGCCGAGGAGGATTTCGCTCCTTCGGTGGACGGCGCCGAAATTCAGCTCAAGGAGCAGTTCAAGGAGTACCGCCGCCGCCGCGACGCGTTCATCGCCAACCTCGAAGCCGAGAAGGAGGCGAATCTCAAGGTCAAGCAGGCGATCATCGAGGAGCTGAAGGAGCTGGTCAATTCGGACGAGACGCTCAACCATACGTTCAACAAGTTCCGCGAGTTGCAGCAGCGCTGGAAGGATACCGGCATCGTGCCGCAGCAGCATGTCAAGGATTTGTGGGAGACCTACAACCTGCACGTCGAGAATTTTTACAGCTTCATCAAGATCAACAAGGAGCTGCGTGACCTCGATCTGAAGAAGAACTACGAACAGAAGGTAGCCCTCTGCGAGCAGGCCGAGGCGCTGGTGCTGGAGCCTTCCGTCGTCGAGGCGTTCCACAAGCTGCAAAAACTCCATGACGAGTGGCGCGAGACGGGTCCCGTCGCCAATGAGTACAAGGAGGCGCTCTGGGAGCGTTTCAAAGCCGCGTCGAGCCGTATCAACAAACAGCATCAGGAGCATTTCGAAACGCTGAAGGGCGAGCAGGTGAAGAACCTCGAACTCAAGACCGGGCTGTGCGTCGCCACGGAGGAACTTTCGTCCCAGCCGCTCACCACCCGCAAGGAGTGGAACCGCGCGAGCGACCGTCTGCTGGAGATTCAGAAGACCTGGAAGACCATCGGTTTCGCGCCGAAGAAAGATAACAACCGCATCTACGAACGTTTCCGCACGGCGTGCGACCGTTTCTTCGAGGCCAAGCGGCAGTTCTATGCCGGAATGAAGACCGAGATGGAGCACAACCTTCAATTGAAGATTGAGATCTGCGAGGCCGCCGAGTCGCTGATGAACAGCGAGGAGTGGAAGAAGGCCACCGACGAACTGATCGCCCTCCAGGCCCGCTGGAAGCAGATCGGAGCCGTGTCGCGGCGCCATTCGGACGCCGTCTGGAAGCGTTTCCGCGCTGCCTGCGACAAGTTCTTCGAGCGCAAGGCGTCGCACTTCGCGAGCGTCGACGGCGAGCACGAGGAGAACCTGCAGAAGAAACTCGCTCTGCTGGCCGAAATGGCCGGGGCCGACGTGAAGGCCGGGGGCTACGAGGTGATCCGCGAGTTCCAGCGTCGCTGGGGCGAGATCGGTTTCGTGCCCATCAAGCAGAAGGACGCCATCCAGAAAAAGTACAAGGCCGCCGTGGACGAGCTGTTCAACACGTTGCGCGGTTCGGAGCGCGACCGTTCGATGGGCCGCTTCCGCGAGAAAGTCTCGTCGTTCAAGGCGTCGGGCGACCGACGCCTGCGCTCGGAACGCGAACGCCTCTACAACAAGGTGCGTCAGCTGGAGCAGGAGATCGGCCTCCTGGAGAACAACATCGGCTTCTTCGCCAAATCGAAGAACGCCGAGGCGTTGGTGGCCGACGTGCGTGCGAAGATCGAGCGCGCCCGCGAGGAGATGGCCTCGACGATCGAGAAGGTGAAGCTGATCGACAAGCAGGACCAGGACGAAAATAACAATGCCTGACGATCGGATCGTCCTGCCGCTCCGGACGCCGGCCCACGGCGGAACGCCGTGTATACAGGTTTGACCCGCCCCCGAACCCCCGCCTTGGCGGGGGCTTGCGGAAAAAGGCGCTGAACGGTGTTACAACGAATTTATAAATAAAACAGTAATGAAACTTTCCAAACCCAAGTACATATTCGTAACGGGCGGCGTGGCGTCGTCGCTCGGCAAGGGTATTATTTCGGCTTCGATCGCCCGCCTGTTGCAGGCCCGCGGTTACTCGGTGACCATTCAGAAACTCGACCCCTACATCAACGTAGATCCCGGAACGCTCAACCCCTACGAGCACGGCGAGTGCTACGTCACCGAGGACGGCGCCGAGACGGACCTCGACCTGGGGCACTACGAGCGCTTCACGAACCAGCCCACGTCGAAGTCCAACAACGTCACGACGGGCCGTATCTACAAGAGCGTCATCGAGAAGGAGCGCAAGGGCGAGTACCTGGGCAAGACCGTGCAGGTCATTCCCCACATCACCGACGAGATCAAACGCCGCATTCAGCTGCTGGCGCAGACCAAGAAATACGACGTGATCATCACCGAGATCGGCGGCACGGTGGGCGACATCGAGTCGCAGCCGTTCATCGAGTCGGTGCGCCAGCTGCGCTATTCGCTGGGTTACCGGAATACGGCGCTGGTTCACCTGACGCTGATCCCCTACATGGCCGCTTCGGGCGAGTTGAAGACCAAACCCACGCAGCACTCGGTGAAGGCCCTGCTGGAGAACGGTCTCCAGCCCGACATCCTCGTGCTGCGCGCCGAGCATCCGCTGTCGACGGCGCTCAAGCGCAAGGTGGCGCTGTTCTGCAACGTCGACGCCAACGCCGTGATGGAGTCGATCGACGTGCCGACGATCTACGAAGTGCCGCTGAAAATGCACGAACAGCATTTGGACGAGGTCGTGCTGGACAAACTGAACCTGACGGCCGACAAAGAGCCGGACATGGCCGCGTGGAGCGCATTCGTCGAGAAGGTGAAACACCCCTCGAAGAAGATCGAGATCGCGCTGGTCGGCAAGTACACCGAACTGCCCGACGCCTACAAGTCGATCTGCGAATCGTTCATCCACGCCGGGGCGGTCAACGACTGCAAGGTCAAGCTGCGCTATGTCAATTCGGAGAAGATCACCCGCGAGAGCGCAGCCGCGCAGCTGGGCAAGATGTCCGGCATTCTGGTGGCCCCGGGCTTCGGCAACCGCGGCATCGAGGGGAAGATCGAGGCCGTGCGCTTCGCCCGCGAGAACAACATCCCGTTCCTGGGCATCTGCCTGGGCATGCAGTGCGCCGTGATCGAGTTCGCGCGCCACGTGCTGAATCTCGCCGATGCCAATTCGAGCGAGATGGAGCAGACGCCGCATCCGGTGATCGACCTGATGGAGGAGCAGAAGGGCGTTACGGCCAAAGGCGGCACGATGCGTCTGGGCGCCTATCCCTGTGCGCTGAAGAAAGGCTCGAAAGTCGCTGCCGCCTACGGCAAACTCAACATTTCGGAGCGTCACCGCCACCGTTACGAGTTCAACAACGACTATCTGGAGCAGTTCGAGGCGGCCGGCATGAAGGCCGTGGGCGTGAATCCCGACACGAATCTGGTGGAGGTCGTCGAGATCGAGAACCATCCCTGGTTCGTCGGTACGCAGTACCATCCCGAATACAAGAGCACCGTATTGAGCCCCTCGCCGCTGTTCGTGGCCTTTGTGAAGGCCGCGCTGGCGTATGCGGAGAAGAAGTAATCACCCTCTGAAAAGATAAAAAGGAAGACAGTTTAATGGATAAAAAATCAATCATAGGCATTGCCGTCGTAGCGGTTCTTTTTCTGGGATTCGCCTATTTCAACAGCCAGCAACAGAAAGAGTATCTGGAACAGAAAGCCGCATACGAGGCCTATGTCGATTCGGTGGCCGCAGCCGCGCGTGCGGCGGCTCCCGTGGCCGATTCGCTGGCGTCGGGTAACGGCGTGCAGGCAGAAGTGGCGGCCGCAGAGGCTGCGGCAGCGGTACGCGAGCGTCAGGTGGAGACGCTGGGCGAGTCGCTGACGGCGGCCCGCGAGGCGGAGGCCGAAGAATTCATCGTGGAGAACGACGTGATGGCGGTGCTCTTCTCCACCCGCGGCGGCCAGATCAAGGGCGTCACGCTGAAGGATTACACCCAATACGGTCCGCGCGGAAAACGCGACCGGAAAATCGAGATGATGGACCCCGCCACGGCGCGTTTCGGGCTTTCGTTCTATCTGAAGAACGGGCTGAAGAACGTGCCGGTCAACACGCTGGATTACGTGTTCACGGCCCAGCCCGTAGTCGGGGAGGCGGACGGAGCCAAGAGCGTCGTGATGCGCCTTCCGGTGGCGGAGGGGGCCTATCTGGAGTACCGTTACCTTATATATGATACGGAGGCTCCCGAGCGCGACTACCTCGTCGACTTCGACGTGCGGCTGGTGAATATGGCTCCGGAGATGGCCAACCAGACGCAGATTCAGATCGACTGGGCGAACACCACTTTCCAGAACGAGAAGGGTTTCCAGAACGAGAACATGTACACCACGCTCTCGTACCGTTTCCCCGACGAGACCTCGATCGAGGAGCTGGGCATGAGCGAAGGCGCAAAGTCGAAGAATATCTCGACGCAGGTCAACTGGGTGGCTTTCAAGCAGCAGTTCTTCTCGTCGGTGTTCATCGCCCCGGACAACGTGTCCTACGCCAACCTCGCCTTCGACACGGCGGCTCCCGAGTCGTCGCTGCTCAAGACCTTCACGGCGCAGATGGGCGTGCCCTATACGCCGCAGACCGAAGGGTATGACTTCGCATTCTATTTCGGCCCCAACAAGTACTCGATCCTCAAGAAGATCGGGGAGCCGGGCGGTGCGGATATTTATCTGGAGCGTCTCGTGCCGCTGGGCTGGGGCATCTTCGGATGGGTCAACCGCTGGTGTGTGATTCCGGTCTTCGACTTCCTGCGCAACTACATCGGCAGTTTCGGCATCATCATCTTCATCCTGGTGCTTCTGGTGAAGCTGGTGATCTCGCCGCTGACCTACAAGAGTTACGTTTCGATGGCCAAGATGCGTCTGGTCAAACCCCAGATCGACGAGCTGGCGAAGAAGTATCCCAAGCCGGAGGACGCCATGAAAAAGCAGCAGGCGACGATGGAGCTTTATAAAAAGGCGGGCATCAACCCCATGGGCGGCTGTATTCCGATGCTGATTCAGATGCCGATCCTGATCGCCATGTTCCGCTTCTTCCCCGCGTCGATCGAGCTGCGCGAGCAGCCCTTCCTGTGGGCCGACGACCTCTCGTCGTACGACAGCATCGTGAACCTGCCGTTCTCGATTCCCTTCTACGGCGATCACGTTTCGCTGTTCGCCCTGCTGATGGCGGTGTCGCTGTTCGGATACTCCTGGTTCAACTACCAGCAGACGGCGTCGTCGCAGCCCCAGATGGCCGGCATGAAGTTTATGATGGTCTACATGATGCCGATTATGATGCTCTTCTGGTTCAACAGCTATTCGAGCGGCCTTTGCTACTACTACCTGCTGTCGAATATCTTCACCATCGGGCAGACGCTCGTCATCCGGCGCATGGTCGACGACAACAAGATCCACGCGATCATGCAGGCGAACGCCGCGAAGAAGTCGAAAGGCAAGAAATCGAAATTCCAGCAGCGCTACGAGGAGCTGATGCGTCAGCAGGAGGCCCAGCAGCGCGCGAAGAGAAAATAGGCGGAACTCCGCTTTGAACACGGGCCGGAGCGGATTCCACATCGGGAACGCTCCGGCCCTGTTTTTGCCGGAGGCCGCATAAAACGATACCGTTATGAAACGAATTTTGATGCTGGCGTCGCTGCTGGCGGCCGGAATGCCGCTCGGGGCGCAGAATTTGGGGTCGGAGTACCGGCTGAAACGCGTGATTCCCGTCGAGGGACGGCAGGGTGTCGCCGCCGATTCGAATTTTTACTATGTGTCGGGCAGCACGGCGCTCTATAAATACGACAAGCAGGGGCGGCTGGCGGCCAAAAACGAGCGGCCGTTCGAGGGGCTGCCGCTGGCTGCCAACCACATCGGCGACATCGACGTGTGGGACGGGGAGATTTACGCCGGGATCGAAACCTTCGACGACGGCCGCGGGGAGAATATCCAGGTGGCGGTCTACGACGCTAACACATTGAAATGGAAACGCTCGATCGACTGGGAACCCTCGTCGGGGCAGGTCGAGGTGTGCGGGCTGGCGGTGGACCGCGACGGCGACATGGTCTGGATGGCCGACTGGGTCGACGGACGCTACGTCTACGGCTACAATCGGAAAACGGGGCGGTATGTCCGCAAGGTCCACCTGCGTCCCGTACCCCAGTGGCAGCAGGGGATTTTCATGGTCGGCGGACGCATGCTGATCTCTGCGGACGACGGGGACGCCGACCTCGATGAACCGGACAACCTCTACGTTGCGGATCTGCGCGACGGAAAATCGTATGCCACGGTGCTTCCGTTCCGCTCGATGGACGATTTCCGCCGTCCGGGCGAAATCGAGGGGCTGGCCGTCGATCCTGCGACGGACGATCTGCTGGTGCTGGCCAACCGCGGGGCGCGGATCGTGCTGGGCATGCCGCGGGGCTTCTATCCGGGCTACGACGGCGAGGTGCACGAAGTCTACGTCTTCGAGAAGGTGAAATAAAGAAAGGTCCCGGATGTCCGGGACCTTTCTCATGGGAAGCGCGGTTATTTGCCGAATCCGTTCGAAACGAATGTCAGCGCGTCGGGCAGCACCGTCTGCCAGTAGCGCCAGGTGTGGCCGCCGTCGCGCATGCGGTATTGCAGGGGAATGTCGCGCTCGCGCATGAGCGTGTAGAAATCGACGTTGCATTTCCAGAGGAAATCGTCGTCGCCGCAGTCGACCCACCAGCGGACCGAGCGCACGCCGTCGAGCTGTTCGGCGGTCATTCCGCGCAGCAGGGCCACGGGCGAGTTGTCGGCGACGGACTGCTGGAAGGCGTTGTCGTAGCTGCGGCGGCCGGGGAACATGTCCAGCAGGCCGCTCATCGAACAGGCCGAGCCGAACAGTTCGGGGTGGTGCAGGGCGTAGACCGCCGTGCCGCCGCCGCCCATCGACAGCCCCGCAACGGCGCGGTGCGCCTTGTCGGAGGCGATGCGGTAGCGTTTTTCGACGGCGGGCATGAACTCTTCGAAGAAGAACCGTTCGTAGTCCCAGCCCGGAACGTCGAAATAGCCCATGTGTCTGCCCGTGCGTTTCGGGCCTTCGCCCGAGGCGTCGGGCATGACGACGATCATCGGTCGGGCCATGCCCGCGGCGATGGCTTCGTCGGCGATGCGGCGCAGGTCGCCTTTCTGTGTCCAGTCGGTGTGGCAGCCGCTGGCGCCGTGCAGCAGGTAGAGCACGGGGTAGGACTCCTGCGAGCGGTCGTAGCCGTCGGGCAGGTAGACCGTGCAGCTCTTTTCGGCCCCGAGGACCTCGCTCGGGAAGGTGCAGACTTCGGTGCGGCTCTGCGCTCCGGCTGTCAGGGCCGCGGTGAGCGCAAGCAGGGCGATAACGAGTGTTTTTTTCATAGTAGTTTCAATTAAACCCCTCCCTGGGGGGTCGGATTTGGAAACGCTGCCGCAGGCGGTGACGGCAGCCGGCAGCGCGGAACGGGGCATGTGATTGCTCCGGTCGCTTATTCCACGTACAGCACCAGTCCCTTGAGGTATTCGCCTTCGGGATGGTAGATGTTGATCGGGTGGTCGGCGGGCTGGGTCAGCTGGTGCAGGATGCGCACCTTGCGGCCTGCGATGGCGGCGGCGGAAAAGACCGTCGTGCGGAACAGCTCCTTCGTGACGGCCTGCGAGCAGGAGAACGTGAAGAGGATGCCTCCGGGGCGGATCTGCGACAAGGCCCGGGCGTTGAGCCGCTTGTAGCCCTGCATGGCGTTGCCCAGCACCTTGTGGTGCTTCGCGAAGGCCGGCGGGTCGAGGATGATCAGGTCGTATTTGTCGCCGATGTCCTTCAGGTAGTCCACCGCGTCGGCGGCGACCTCCGAGTGGGCCGCATTGTCGCCGAAGTTGAGCTGCATGTTCTCCGTGGCCAGCGCCACGGCGCGCTCGGAAGAGTCCACCGAGCAGACTTCCCCGGCGCCGCCCGAGAGGGCGTAGACCGAGAACCCGCCCGTGTAGCAGAAGGTGTTGAGCACGGTGCGGCCCTTGGCGTAGCGTTTGACCAGCTGGCGGTTTTCGCGCTGGTCGAGGAAGAAGCCCGTTTTCTGCCCCTTTTCCCAGTTGACGCAGAACCGCTCGCCGTTTTCCAGAACGATGTGCGACGCATGGTCCGAGGTTCCCCACAGGTAGCCGTCGACGGCTCCGAGGGCGGCCTTGAAGGGGAGCGTCTGCGACGATTTGTCGTAGATGGCCGTGAGGCGTGCGCCGTAGACCGTGCGCAGCGCCTCGGCGATCTGCATCCGCGCGTGGTACATGCCTGCCGAGTGGCACTGGATGACGGCGACCGGGCCGTAGATGTCGACGACGAGGCCCGGCAGCGAGTCGCCCTCGCCGTGGACCAGGCGATAACAGGTCGTCGCGGGGTTGTCCGTGAGGTCGAGCGTGCGGCGCACGTCGTAGGCGACGGCGATCCGGAGGTTCCACCACGCCTGGTCGATCTCCTCGCGCTCGAACGTGAGCACGCGCACGGCGATCGACCCCACCTGGTAGTGGCCCAGGGCCATGAATTCGCCCTGCCGGGTGTAGACCTCGACGAGCGCCCCTTCGGCGAAATCGGACTCCTCCTCGGCTTTGATGTGATCAATGGCGCCCGAGAAAATCCACGGGTGGCGGCGCAGAAGCGATTCCTCCTTGCCTTTGCGCAGGTAAATTTGCGGTATCATTTGCGGATCGGTTTTTTCGGTGTGCGGAGCAGCTGTTCGTAAATGCGGGTGCAGACCCATGCGTCGGTCGCGGCATAGAGCTGCTGTTTGTCCGTGAGGGTCGCGGCTTCCCAGTTGCTCAGCCGCTGGGCTTTCGAGACGCGCCGGCCCAGCACGATGGCCGAGAGCTTGCGCAGGCTCTTCTCCCCGATGCCCCACTCGGGGGCGATGCCCTGCAAGTCGACGAAGCCCCCGTCGCGGAAGTGGCGGATCTGGCGCAGCGAGCGCAGGTCGCCCGCCACGTCGGCGCCGATTTTGAGAACCCGCCTGTCTTCGAGCAGTTGCAGGATGGGCTTGGCCAGCGGAATCTTGTTGAGCCGGAACAGGTAGCAGACTGTCGGCGTGGAGAGTTGCAGCAGCGATACGCGGAACGTGACGCCCGGGCGGAACGAGGGGCGCGTCTCGGTGTCGAAGCCGATGACGGGCTGCTCGGCGAGCGTTTTGCAGGCCGCGGCGATGTCGCGTTCGTGTTCGACGATGCGGATCTCCCCCCGGAACTCTACGGCCGGGAGCAGGGCGGTCTGCTCGTTGCTGATTTTATCAATGAAGTTGTTAACTGTGGTCATGCGGTGAAAATTCCCACAAATTTATGCATTTATTTTCAGAAAAGCGGCTCTTCGGCGCGCTATTTTGCCTTGTCCGGGCCGTCGGGACCGCTGAAAAGCGCGATGCGTCCGTCTGCGAAGGTCCGGACCGCCCCTTCCCCGAGCAGTTCGCGCACCGCTTCGGCCAGCCGTTCGGGCGGGCAGGCCAGTTCGGCGGCGAGCCGGTGCGGGTCGGCCGGGGACCGGGCGAGGCGCGCCAGGAGTTTTTCGCGCAGGGCGCTTTCGGAGCCGGGCGCATCGCCTGCCGCTCCGGGGTGAGCGGTTCCGGGAGCGGTTCCGGCCTCCCGGGCGGCGGCTTTCGCGGCCCGTTTGCGGGCCAGGCAGATGTCGCAGACCCCGCACGGCGCGGGGTTTTCCTCGCCGAAATACCGCTCCAGCACGGCGCTGCGGCACTCCTGCTCGTTGGCGGCGTAGGCGATCATCTGTTCGAAGCGTTCGCGCATCAGCTCCTGCCGCCGCTTGTAGGTCTCGGGGGCTATGTAGAGGTCGGCGCGCGGAAGGCGTTCCTCGTTCATAAAGAGGATGGGCGAGCGGTTCGAGGGGATGTAGCGGATCACGCGCAGCTGCCAGAGCCGTTTGAGCAGCTCCTTGACCCGCTGGACGGTGTAGCCGCTCCAAGTGGCCAGTTCGCCCTCGTCGATGGGGCGGAACTCGGTGAAGACGCCGTTGTAGAGCCGCAGCAGGGTGCGGATGAAGTGGTCGAGTTCGTCGCGCTGCACGCGGAGTTTGTACAGCTCGTCGCGGCTGACGCAGAACATCACCCGCGCGGGGTTCTCCTGTGCGTCGGTGAGGGTCATGTAGCCGTTCTGCTGGAGCAGTTTCAGGGCGCTCGTGACGGTTCCCGAATAGAGGCGCTCGCGGGCGCAGAAGTCGTGTATGTTGAACAGGAACGACGCTTCGCCGCCGTCGCCGATGCCGATTTGCAGGTAGGAACAGATCCGTTCGTAGATCTCCTTGATCTTCTCCAGCGGAGGGAACTCCTGCTCGAAACGCCGCGCGATGCGGTCGCTGTCGTCCGAGGCCACGAGCAGCAGGGCATAGGCACGCTGTGAGTCGCGGCCCGCGCGGCCGGCCTCCTGGTAGTAGCTTTCGAGCGAGTCGCACATCGCATAGTGGACCACGAACCGCACGTCCGCTTTGTCGATGCCCATGCCGAAGGCGTTGGTGGCCACCATCACGCGCGTCTTGCCCGAGAGCCACTCCTCCTGCCGCAGCGACCGCTCGGCGTGTCCCAGTCCGCCGTGGTAGGCGGCGGCCGTCGTGCCCTCCTGACGCAGGAGGTCGGCGATCTGCTCGGTGCCCTCCCGCGTGCGGACGTAGACGATGCCCGTGCCGGGGACGTTGCGGACCAGCCGCAGCAGCTGTCCGTTCTTGTCGTCGGTGCGGCGGACGCTGTACGAGAGGTTGGGGCGCGCGAAACTGCTGCGCAGAATGTGCGGTTCGGGGAATTTCAGGTGGCGCATGATGTCGTCGGCCACTGTTTTCGTGGCCGAGGCGGTGAGCGCCAGCACGGGGACGCCGGGGAGTTTTTCGCGCAGCTCGGCGATGCGCAGGTACGAGGGCCGGAAGTCGTAGCCCCACTGCGAGATGCAGTGGGCCTCGTCGACGGCGATCAACTGTACGTTCATGCGCACGACGCGCAGGCGGAACGCCTCGGTCGCCAGCCGCTCGGGGGCCACGTAAAGGAATTTCACGTCGCCGTAGGCGCAGTTGTCCAGCGCGATGTCGATCTGCCGCGGCGAAAGGCCCGAATGGATCGCAACGGCCGGGACGGCCCGCGCCCGGAGCCGGTCGACCTGGTCCTTCATCAGGGCGATGAGCGGCGTGACGACGATGCACAGCCCCTCGCGGGCGAGGGTCGGGACCTGATACGTGAGCGATTTCCCGCCGCCGGTGGGCATCAGCGCCAGCGTGTCGCGGCCCTCCAGGACGGAGCGGATGATCTCCAGCTGCACGGGACGGAACTCCGTGAAGCCCCAGTAGCGTTTCAGCGTGTCGTATATCCTGTCCGGTGCGGGTTTCATAACACAAAGGTATAAAAAAGAAGGGACGGGGCAAAAGCCGTTTGCAAGCCGTTTTGTAAAAAAATTAGGCGGTTTGGAGATTTTTTTATACTTTTGCGAAGATCAGAACGTTCGACAGATGAAGATACGCGAAGAATTCAAAGTCCGGGAGATGGCCGGCGAGCACGTGATCGTGATGCCGGGGCGCGGAGGCGCCGCCGATATGACACGCATCGTGTCGCTCAATCCTTCGTCGATGTATCTGTGGGAGAAGCTGCGGGGACGCGAGTTTACGGCTGCGGATGCCGCGCTGCTGCTCACCGAGCGTTACGAGGTCGACGCCGACACGGCCCGGAAGGATGCCGGGCGGTGGATCGCGAGCCTCGCCGAATGCGGAATCGTGGAAGAGTAGATGAAATTGAAAAGGTCCATATCGCTGCTGCTGCTCGCCGTCTATCTTTTTGCGACGGCGGGGACGGCTTTGGCGTCGCTGACGTGCAAGTGCGTGGCAATGAAGGCCCGCACGGAGCATGCGTGCTGCTGCCATTGCCTCCATGTGGCGGACCTTCCGGCCGCGGCCGGCGGTGAGATGCGCGCACCCTGCTGCGGCAACCACCATTCGACCGAAATCGAACTCTACGTTTCCTCGTCTTTCGACAACAACGAGCGGTATACCCGCTGCATCGTCCTCGACCTGCCGCCTGCGCTCGCCGCAGAGTGCCCGTGTCCCGCGCATGTTCCCTTTCTGCGCGAGAAGGTCGCCGAGAGGCGAACGCCTTTCGTCCGGGAAGCCTCGACACTCTCCGTCGGCTTCCGCGCTCCTCCCGTATTGGCTTAAGACTCCTTCGGGACCGGTGTCGTGTACGCCGGTCCGTAATCAGTTTTAACCAATAACGGAATTTCCATGAAATTTTTCAAAATCACTGTATTTTCATTTTTCGCCCTCGCCGCGTGCGGTTCGCTCCGTGCGCAGGATTTGCGGGGCGTGGTCCGCGATGCCGAGAATCAACCGCTTGTCGGCGCCTCGGTCTACTGGGCCGGTACGACCATCGGAGCCAGCACCGACGCCCAGGGTGCGTTCCTCCTTCACCGCGTAAAGGGCTACGACAAGCTCGTGGCCTCGTATCTGGGCTTCGTCAACGACACGCTGGACGTGAAAAACGGCGTCGACAAGGTCGCGTTCGCGCTCCGTTCGGAGGGCGTGGCGCTGGAAGGCGTCGTCGTCGAGGGCAATTTAAGCGGCAACTTCGTCAAGCGCGACGGCATCGTCAAGGGCGAGATGATCTCCTTTGCGGGTCTCTGCAAGATGGCCTGCTGCAACCTGGCCGAGTCGTTCGAGAATTCGGCCTCGGTGACCGTCGGTTACAGCGACGCCATTTCCGGCGCCCGGCAGATCAAGATGCTGGGGCTGGCCGGAACCTATACGCAGATTCTCGACGAGAACCGCCCGATCATGCGCGGCCTGAGCGCTCCCTACGGATTGAGTTACACGCCCGGCATGTGGCTCAACTCGATCCAGGTGTCGAAGGGCGTGGCTTCGGTCACGGCGGGCCATGAGGCCATCACGGGGCAGATCAACCTCGAACACCGCAAGCCGACGGACGACGAGCGGCTGTTCGTGAACCTCTACCTCGACGACGAACTGCGCCCCGAAGCCAATGTTTCGACGGCCTTTCCCGTGACGAAGGACAAGAAACTGTCGAGCGTCATTCTGCTTCACGGTTCGATGGACACCGACGCCCGGAAGATGGACCACAACCACGACGGCTTCCGCGACCTGCCGAAATCCGACCAGATCAACGTGGCCAACAAGTGGCTCTATGCCGCCGACAACGGCACGCAGGTGCGCTGGGGCTGGAAGTTCGTGCAGGAGAATCGTCTGGGCGGCATGCTCGACTACAAGAACACCCGGACCATGCGCGAGGCGATGGAGAAGGACTGGGACTGGCGGGCCGGCGACAAGAAGATGCCGCTCTATGGTTCGCACATCCGCAACCGCAACGCCAACGGCTATTTTAAAGTCGGTATGCCGGTCGGTCCGGCGGTCTACGACCCCGACGAACAGGACGAGATGCGCTCGAACCTGGCGTTCGTCGCCGACTTCGACCACTTCAGCGAAGACGCCTATTTCGGGCTGAACGACTACACGGGCAACCAGAATTCGCTGGCGCTGAATCTGATGTACAACCACTATTTCACCTACCGTTCGTCGCTGATCGTCGGCGTGCAGGGGCATTTGGACTACTACCGCGAGAAGCTCCTCAATCCCACGCCGTGGATCGCCGCCAACAGCGTCCGCAACTACGATTTCGACCGCAACGAGCGCGAGGCCGGAGCCTATGCCGAGTATACCTACGCCATCAAGGACAAGTTCTCGGTCGTGGCCGGACTTCGCGGCGACTACAATCACTATTACGACCGCTTTTTCCTCACGCCCCGCGGCCACCTGAAATGGAACATCACCCCCTCGACGACGCTCCGCGCCTCGGGCGGTCTGGGTTACCGTTCGACGAACGTCATCACCGACAATATCGGCGTCCTGGCCACGGGCCGGGCGATCACGTTCCTCGACAATGAATCGGGGAAGTTCGATTTCCGGAAATTCGACCGTATGGAGAAGGCCCTGACCGTCGGCGGAAGCCTTACGCAGACTTTCGGACTGGTGAACCCCGGCGATGCGACGCTGAGCTTCGACTATTTCCGCACGCAGTTCTACAACTCGGTCGTGGCCGATCAGGAGATGTATGCCGACCGGATCGTTTTCTACGACACCGACGGACGTTCGTACACCGACACCTACCAGATCGACTTCTCGTGGTCGCCGGTCGAGCGGCTCGACATCTTCGCCACGTTCCGCTACACGGACAGCGAAATGACGATCAGGCGCGCCGACGGCGGTACGGCCCGCGTGGAGCGTCCGCTGGTGAGCCAGTACAAGACGCTGCTCAACATTCAGTATGCCACGAAGTTCCGCCGCTGGGTGTTCGACGCCACGGCGCAGCTCAACGGTCCGGCACGCATCCCGACGCAGACGGGCGACCTCGACGACAGCTACTATTCGCCCCGTTATCCGATGTTCTTCGCGCAGGTGAGCCGCAAGGTGGGCAAGTTCGACATTTACGCCGGGTGCGAGAATATCGCCGACTACCGCCAGAAGGACCCGATTCTCAATGCGCAGGACCCCTACGACTACAAGTTCAACTCGATGAACGTCTGGGGGCCGCTCATGGGCCGCAAGTTCTATGTCGGTTTACGGTTTAATCTCTATTAGGACTGTTTTGAAGACCGGTATGGAACCGTGCAGACAATCCCTCCGAACCTCCCTTTGAAAGGGGAGGCCCGGAAACAGGATAATGAAATTTTCGAAACCTTAAAATAACAGCAAGATGAAAAAGATTCTGATGATTTGCCTGGCTCTGGTGATGGGCCTCGGCATGTGCGCTGCGGCCGGCAAACCGGCGCAGAAGAAAGAGGTGACGACGGTGTTCGTTACGGACATCGACTGCGAACACTGCGTGAAGAAGATTATGAACAACGTTCCGTCGCTCGGCAAGGGCATCAAGGACGTGAAGGTGGACCTGCCGAAGAAGGAGGTCACCGTGATTTACGACGCTTCGAAGAACAACGACGAGAACATCGTCAAGGGGTTCGCCACGATCAAGGTGAAGGCCGAACCCAAGAAAGCCCCTGCGAAGAAATAGCTTCGGCGGGTTTGTTATCGGAAACGGGGGAGCCTCTTCGGGAGGTTCCCCCGTTTTTCAGTTCCGGGAGGAGGCGATGCGGCGGCGGATCACGAGGTCGGCGAGCAGCAGTGCGAGAAAGACCAGCGCGATGCAGACACACATTGCAACCAGCCATTTGTCCTCTTCCGACAGCGCGAAGTGCGGCAGCGTGAAGTGCGGCAGTTCGGGGCGGGGAAGGGCGAAGTCGGTGATTCGCAGCCTGAAGTCCGGCCACAGCGTCGTCACGCAGGCGGCGATCAGCGTCGCGAAGCAGCCGGCGCCCCCGGCCGTCAGCAGCCACGTTTCGCGTCGTTCGCGCCGCAGGGTCTCACGCCGCATCCGTTCCATCAGCCGCGGGGTGAAGCCTGCGGGCAGTTCCGGGGGCGGAACTTGCCGGACCGCGCGGCGTATCGCATCACTCTGTTCCATTCATCTCGTCGTTTACCAGTACATATAGTTTTTTCCGGATTCGGTGGAGCCGCACCTTGACGTTGCCTTCCGAGAGTTCCGTGATCGCGGCGCACTCGCCGACGGAGCGGTCCTCGTAGTAAAACAGCGTTACCAGCGCCCGTTCCTCGGGATCGAGCCGTTCGACGGCGCGGTTCAGCGCGTCGAGGCGCTCCTGCTTTTCGGCCCACTCTTCCAGCCGGTCGGCCTCGCTGTCGGGCAGGGCCGCCAGCCGCCGTTCGTCGATGCCGTAATGCTTCGGACGCGTGCGCCGCGCGTGCGACACGGCCGTGTTGTAGGCGATGCGGTAGAGCCACGTCGAGAAACTGCTCCGCCCGCCGAACCGGTCCAGACTGGAGAAGGCCTTCAGAAAAATGTCCTGCGTCAGCTCTTCGGCGTCCTCCGTGTATCCGGCGATCCGTGCGGCCAGCGTGTAAACCGCCCTTCCGTAGCGATCGACCAGGCGGGCGCAGAGACGGGTCTCTCCGCCCGCGATTCGTCGGATCAGTTCCTGTTCTTCCGTTTGCATGGTTATTCCGTTAGACGCGCCGCGGCGGAAAAGGTTACACGTGAGCCGTGTTTTTCCGTCGTCTGTAACCTTTTTGCACATTCGGCGTCTAACAGGGCAGAGATCGCAAAAAAAGAATCGGAAACCTTTTAATTTTACAGATTATGAATTTTATCATGGTCCCGCTGGTGACGGGAATCGTCACGCTGGGAATTTACAAGTTCTTCGAACTGCTTATCTGCCGCCGCGAGCGGCGCGAGATTATCGGGAAACTCGAACCCGGTTCGCTGATCGATTACCTGAAACTGGTGCCGATGGGGCTGCGGACGGGCGCCACGATACGGACTGCGTCCGAAACTGCTCCGGGTATCCCGGCCGGGGCGTTGAAAGTCGGCTGCTTGCTGCTGGGGCTGGGCGCCGGGCTGCTTTTCGGCTTTATGCTGACCCGGATAACCGAAATCCAGTCCTATGACACGCGCAGCGCCGTTTACGGCGGTTCGGTGCTCGTTTTCGGAGGCCTGGGGCTGATCGTCTCGTTCATCGTGGAGCGCGTTCTCTCCCGCAGGAGGTAGGACGGGAGGATCGCTGTGAAAAGAGCGTCCCGGCGGGACGCTCTTTGTTTTGCAGTGGCGTACCCGCTATTCCATCGGCCGGATGCGGACCTCCGTCACGCCCTCCAGCTCGCGGGCCAGACGGTCGATGTCGGTCTTTTCGTCCACCTCGCCGTAGTGGTAGGGGTAGAAGATCGCCGGTTTCAGCGCTTTCACCGCTTCGACGGCCTGGTCGACGGTCATCGTGTAGGGCTGGTTCACGGGCAGAAAGGCGATGTCGATCTTTCGGAGCGCCTTCAGTTCGGGGGTGGGTTCCGTGTCGCCCGCGATGTAGATGCGCGTGCCGCCGATGGTCAGCACATAGCCGCAGTCCTCGCGCTCCCGGGGGTGGAATTGCAGATGGCCCGGCGTGGTGTTATAGGCCGCGACGGCCTCGACCTTCACATAGTCGCGCGGCGTGGCGACGCTGCCCGGACGCATCGTGTAGCAGTTCATTTCGAAAGCTTCGGCCGAGGTCCGGTCGCAGAGGATTTCGGTGTCGGCGGCGAGCAGCTTCTCGACGGCCGCCACGTCGAGGTGGTCGTAGTGCGAGTGGGTGATCAGCACGACGTCGGCCTTCGGCAATGCGCCGTAGTCGGCGTTGGCGCTCACGGGATCGACGTAGATGTATTTGCCGCCCACGGAGATCGCGAGCGAGGCGTGCTTGAAAAAGGTGATCGTGAATTCGGTCCCGTCGCGGGCGGAGAGCCGGTCGGCGGGATATTCGGGGGTTTTTGCGCGGCCGCAGCCGAAAATGGAGAGCAGTGACATAAGAATGAATACGGTTGGTTTGTGTGTTTTCATAATCGTTCGATCGCGAAATTTGCGATCAGCGTGTGGCTGAACGGCAGTCCGGCAAAAAGGGGTGTCGTCAGTCGGAGCATCATGGAATAAAGATACAAATTTGCGGCGAAACGGCAAAATAGATTTCGCATACGCGAAAAAAAAATCTATCTTTGCGGCAGCACAGCTCCGACGCACGCCCGAACCGGAGCTGGAAACCCCGACGCGGCGCGCCAAAGGTTCGCTGCCGGGTTTCTGCAGGCCGGCATACCGGACGGAAATCGGATAAAGGGAAATTTTTTACGGCATCCGCGCAGTATATTGCCGCCGGGTGCGTTTATATGAATAAATTAACCAAACATACCGTATGAATAAACTTATTGCAACAATCGCGCTGGCGGCTCTCGCATTCACGAGCTGTATCAAGGAAAACAATATCTGGGAGGAGATGCGCCCTGTCCAGCCCGGAAGGCACATCTATCAGCTGGCGACGGATCAGGATAAACTCGCCATGCGGCCGGCCAATGCGGCCTTGCGCCTGGCGATGCTGCTGGCCGAAGCGGATAAGCAGGGCGAGGATGTCCTGTCCGCAGACCTGAAGGAGATCGTGGTCAAAAAGGGCGACGCCTCGATCAAGGTCTGGGAAACCCTTTTCGGCGCGCATACGAAACTCGAACGGCAGGGTGAAGACTATCTGATCACTTACAGCGACGAAGCCCAGCTGCCCGACGGTTTCTTCATGGCGGGTTCCGTGCTGGTGAAAACCAACGGGACGAAGGTGCTGAACCAATCCTCCTATTCTGCGCCCTGGACCGTCGAGATGCAGGATCTCAAGGTGTTCGTTTACACGAATACCGGTCTGCGGTCGGCGTTCAATTTCGATGGCGGGGAGACTTCGCTCTATTTCGACGGCGACGATTCCTATATAATCGAAGCCTCGTCGTTCGGTATCCATCTCGATAATGTGGATGCGTCCTCCAACTGGACCGGCCGCTATACGCTGCGTGCCGAGGATTCGAGCCTGGCCTATTCGCTCTGCTCGGGCAAGGATTTCAAGGTCGAAGGCGGCGCTTCGGGTCCGACCCTCTATTCGTCCGACATGACGCAGGCGGTGGGGATGGGCTATGAGCTGATCAATGGCGTTTACCGCGGCATGCAGATCATCAGCGGAACGCAGGAGTGCCGTTTCCTCTCCCCTCTGGAGTATGATACGACCCAGTTCCCCGCATCGTCGGTGACCTACGAATGGTCGTACGACAGCTCGACTAATACGGTTTTCCAGAAGATTCGCTACAACGGATACGTTTATCCGAAGGATTGATAAAAGGGCTTATTCAGACTTGCTTGCGAGGCGCGAATGGATGTTGTTCCATGCGCGCCTCATTTTTTTGCAAGTGCCGGGCGGGCGGATCAGGGGTTACGGTCGAGCCGCATGACGGAGGGGATGAAGAATCCCGCCGCGCCCACCGCGACGATGATCGTTCCGGCGACGACGAAGGTCGTGGTGAGTCCCACGTTCTCGGCCAGGAATCCCGTGCCCAGCAGTCCGAGGGCCGCCGGCAGCAGCCCGAAACTGCGGTAGAGCGACATGACGCGTCCCAGCATGCCCGCTTCGATCCGGGTCTGGACCACGGAGACGAACGAGGCGTTGAACACGCTGCTGGAGATGCCCGCCGCCGCCGTGAAGAGGGCGAACCAGAGGAATCCCGCAGGCGACAGAAGCCCCGACAGCGCGAACGAGAGTCCCACGACGAGATACATCAGGTTGACCAGCACGATGCGGCTGACCCGGTAGGTGCGCGCGCCCATGACGGCGCCTCCGACGAGCGCCCCGCCGCCCCAGACGATCTCGATCAGGCTCATTTCGAAAGCGCCTCCGCCGAAGTGTTGGAGCGTCATCAGCGGGAACATCACCCCGACGGGCATGATGAAGAACCATACGACGATGGCCAGCGTGAAAAACCATCCCATGCCCGGAATGGCATGCATGGCCGAGAAACCTTCGCGGAACTCCCGCCACAGGTCGGGTTTGCGCGTCGTGTCGCGCGCCGGGTTGGGAATCCGGACGCACAGCAGCGAGATGCAGGCGATGGCGGCTCCCGCCACGTCCAGCAGCAGGATGTTGCCGATCGAGGTGAGGTTGATCAGCAGCGCTCCGAGGGCCGGACCCGCGATGCTCGACAGCGAGGCGATGATCTGGTTGACTCCGGCGATGCGCGTGAGCTGCGATGCGGGGGCCAGCAGCGGGACCGACGCCTGCATGGCGGGTATGTGGAAGGCCGAGCCGGCCGAGCGGCAGGCCAGCAGGATGTAGATGTGCCACATCCGGGCTGCGCCGAGCCAGAAGAGCGCCGTCAGCGCCAGCGTGCAGAGGGCGATGAAGCTGTCGGCGAGGATCATCGTGCGCTTGCGGTCCCAGCGGTCGACGTAAACCCCGACGAGCGGCCCCAGCAACGACTGGGGCAGCATCCCGGCGATGGCTGCGAGGGCCAGCACCTCGGCCGAGCCTGTTTCGAGGCTCATCCAGAAGATGATCGAGTAGGCCACGACCTCGCTGCTGAGGATCGAGGCCAGCTGCCCGCTCCAGATGACGGCGAATGTTTTTTTCCAACTTTCCACGATGTGTTCTGTCTTTTTAGAATCCGAGTTTAGGGAGGATGAAACCCATGCGGGCTTTGTCGCTCCATAGCCGGAACTGCCGCCCGTCGGTGTGAAGTTTGAGCGCGCCGGTGCCGAGGTCCCTATTGTCGCTTTCCGTGCCGCTGAATGCGTGCAGCCGGCTCGAGGCCGTCGTCAGGAGCAAGGTCAGATGTTTCATGCGGTTTATTTTAGGTTGGAAGTGCTTCCTGGAAAAATTCCGGAGAAAAAAAGGCGGATACCAAGGTATCCGCCGCGCTAAAACCCTTCTCGCGAAGGGCTATTTAACTGCTTTAACTATTGCCTCGAATGCCTGCGGCTCGTTCATTGCCAGGTCGGCCATCACCTTGCGGTTGAGGACGATTCCCTTGGCGTTGAGTTTGCCGATAAATTGTGAATAGGTCATTCCCTGGGCGCGGACGGCGGCGTTGATACGCGTGATCCACAGCGAACGGAATGTCCGCTTCTTGAGGGCGCGGTGTGCATAGGCATAGCACAGACCCTTCTCGACCGTATTTTTCGCAACGGTCCAAACGTTTCCCCTTGAACCAAAGTTACCTTTGGCAAGTTTCAAAACTTTCTTTCGACGTGCGCGTGACGCGACAGCGTTTACTGAACGTGGCATATTGTAAAGTTTTTGGAGGACTGCCAGCGATACGGTTCTCCCGCATTCTTTGGGGCTGGTTCGTCCCGATTAATAAAATGCTGCGGGTTAATTACTTAACGAGCAGGTTCTTGATTTTGGCCTCGTCGGCCGCAGAAACGGTTCCCGAATAGCAGAGGTTGCGCTTCTGTTTCGTCGTCTTTTTGGTCAGGATGTGACTGTGATAAGCGTGTTTGCGCTTGATCTTTCCTGTGCCGGTGAAGGTAAAACGCTTCTTCGCAGCGGCATTGGTTTTCATTTTCGGCATTGTCGTAAATAGTTAATTAGTTAAACATAGCCTGCAAAAGTACGAAATTTTTCCCACAGTGCAACCTTCCCGCCGAAAATTCTTCGCAATCCGGGATTTTTTCTTACATTTGGTGTCGTAACGACGCTTTCGGGTGGTCGGGAGGCTTTGCCGGGGCTTGCGGCGGTCCGGTCTTGCGGCGGCCGGGTTTTTCCCGTACTTTTGGATGGACCCGGAACGCGCCGGCGGTCGTGTTTTGCGGAGCTGGATGCGGCGGCCGGGGACCTCTCCCGGAGGAATGCCGGAATTTTATGTATGATTTTTGCGGGGCGAAGCCCGGAGTGCTTATGGAGATGGAATGGAATTTTATCGTGCGGTTGTGTGTGGCGGGCCTTTGCGGAACGATCATCGGCCTCGACCGGGAATACCGGGTTAAGGATGCGGGTTTCCGCACTCATTTCCTGGTGGCGCTGGGCAGCGCGCTGATTATGATTGTCTCGCAATACGGATTCGAGGATTTTCTGGCGACCCACGACGGGCTGCGTCTCGACCCCAGCCGCATCGCGGCGCAGGTGGTCAGCGGCATCGGTTTCATCGGGGCCGGCACGATCATCATTCACCGGCAGCTGGTACGGGGGCTGACCACCGCGGCGAGCCTCTGGGCCACGGCGGGCATCGGCCTGGCGGCGGGGGCGCATATGTATATCGTAGCCGGAGCGGCCACCGCGCTGACGCTGTTCGGACTGGAGGTGCTGACGCTGGTTTTCGGCGGACTGGGGCGGCGCCGGACGATGATCGTCTTCTCGGCCTCGAAGAAGGAGTTCGTCGACGCGATGTTCGAGCGCCTCGAAAGCAAGGACTATTCGGTGATCTCCTACGAAGTCGAGACCCAGCGCACTTCCGACGGAGTGGTGCACCGCGCCACGATCGTCATCCGGGCCAAGGGGCAGGCCAGCGAGGAGGGGTATATCGACCTGCTGCGCGCAAATCCGGACATCACTGTCGAAAAGATCGTCTGACGCAGTTTTCGCCGTCACGGTCGCCGCTTTCGTTTTTCTCCGTCGCTTTACGTGAAGGTGCAGGCGTTTCCGCTTTTCGGCGGAATTGTCCGGGAGCCTTTTTTATTGTCCGATGAACCAGCCGGATGACATTCGATTTGCAGATTGGCCGCCTGTATCTGAAAAAGATGTAAATATCTGATATGTATGCATATGTTTGATTCGCAAAAAATAATTTTAATATTTAATTTTGCAGTGTTTTTGTATGCGATACGCCGAAGGTTGAATTTACTTGACTAAAAATATTTTTCACTTGTTTTATTATTTGAATAATTATTTGCTTATGAGAACCTTACAGAAAAGAGGGGGGGGAATATCAGGTCCCCGAAATTGAGATTGTCGATGTAAAGGTCGAGGCGGGATTTGCCGTGTCGACCGAGACCGGAGAGTCTGCTTCCGGAGGATGGGGTATGACGGATAATTCCGGAGACGGCGAGTGGGAATAACATTGTCTAATTCCAAATTTACGGTAAAGTCATGAAAAAACTTTGGATGATTGCAGGTTCGGCATTGGTGATGTCCGCCTGCTCGGATAATGTCGCTGAAATGAATCCCGCTCCGGCCGGAAATAACGATTTCGTCACGCTTGCCGAGATCTCGGCAAGCCTGCCTGCGACGCGCGCGTATCTCGAAGACGTTGAGTTCGGTGCGGGTAAAGAGGTTAAAACGTTTTGGTCTTCGGGCGATTGTATTACCGTCTGGAGCGAGCCGGAGCCGGAGAGGCTGCTGCTGTACCGTCTGAAATCCGGAGCGGATACTCCGAATGCGGTTTTCGAAGTTGTGGGTAACGAAGAGGGTGTCCACGGTACTCAATTCTATGCTTTGTACAACGGTTCTTCGAGCGCCTCGAAGCAGATTACGCTGAACTCGGTGCAGAATAACAATATAAACCGGCCTTCGAACAATATCGCCGAGGGTGCGGCTCCGATGGCTGCTTATGCGGCGGTGGAGGACGGCAACCTTTCGAATGTCAGGTTTGCCTTTAAGAACCTGTGCGGTATTATGGCCGTTACGCTGACTACCGATGCTGATGCTGCATTGGGTTCGATTACGCTCAATTCGACGGCGAATCTTACCGGTAGCGGTGAAGTGAGGTTCGTCAACGGTGAGCCGTCGTTCCGTATCGGGGCGAATGCCGGTAAGTCGATTTCGCGCGAACTCGGTAACTATAAAGTGAAGGGTGGGGAGCCTAACACGTTCTATTTTGTCGTTCCTGCCCAATCTTATGGCTATCTGGCGCTGGATGTCATGTCTTCAACGAATCCCAAACCTGTTTGGTTCAGAACGCGCACCATTGCCGATGGCCTTTCTGTTGGTGCCGGAAGCATAACGCGAATTGCAAACGTTACGGTCAGAACCGTTGCACCGCATGTTTATAAAGTGGGCGACATCTATCCTAACGGCGCTGCCGGCGGCGATGTTAAAGGCATTGTCTTTGAGGCCGCACAGGACGGGCAATCCGGTAAGATTGCTGCGCTGAAGGACTGCTCGGTGAATGGTACGGAGGTGTCCGACGAGATCGGTACGTATTATTGGTATAGTTGGGGTCCCTCTACTGCTGCGCTGAATTCGATTTCGGACGGTAAGGCGAATACGGAGGCCGTTCGGGGAAATTCTGCCGATTATCCTGCTTTTGCCGCAGCGCTGGCTTTGGGCGACGGTTGGTATCTGCCTGCAAGAGACGAGTTGTCAACTCTTTTCGATATGCAAGGCGAACTTATCAATAAGGGCGGCTATCAGGAGATGCTGGGTATTGCCTATTGGAGTTCCACGCTGACGGGTAGTGCGCGAGCCAAGAAAATCAATTATTACGACGCTGTGGAGGCGGCTATGGCGACTGTTTCGCTCTCCGGCCAGTCTACCGTCGAGGGTTCGGTCCGTGCAATCGCACAATTCGAGATAAAATAAACATACGCTCTGTATAATTAGAAGCCCGGCCTCGCAGGCCGGGCTTTTAATTACCCCCCCCCTCCTCCGGTTCTTTTTCGGAAACCGTTTTGCCTCTTGCCGGCCCGGAGCGTTATCCTGCCGCTATTGCCTCCGCTGCCATCCTGTTTGCCGCAGTCTTTCCGCAACCATGCAGGCTGGGAGCCTTTATCGGGCTGCCCTTTTGGGGAGAGCCATGTCAATAGCAGCGGGCGACCTCTTTGAGTTGCGGATCGCGTGCCATGTCGTTGGGATTCGTTCCGGGAATATCCTGGGGAATCTCCTCTCCCAATCCGGCAAACAGTTCTGCCCAGAACCGGGGTAACGATCCGTCTGCCGCGAGGAAATTCATCGGCCGGGCCGGAAATCGTCTGCTGCCGTCCGGGGCAAGGTAGCTTTCCCATACCAGTTCGCTGCAATACATCTTGCCGTTGTCCGGTCGGAACGAGTAATCGTAGGGCTGTCCGATGAATTTTCGCGCCCGCTCTATCGCTGCCGCGACGCCCGTCGTGTCGCGCAGACGCATTACCGTAACCGCAGGCCGTCCGTCGATTCGGGCGGAGCGTGCCAGAAAATCGCCCAGGGCAGTGACCCGTACGCCGCCGTCGCTCGTGGCCTCCAGTACCGAATCGACCCCGCGCGACCGCACCGCTATGCCTACGTGCGAGTAGTTCAGTTGTCGCTCTTTGCCTGTCGCGGCAGTGATCGCTCCGGTCATTTCCGATGTTTCTCCGACCTGAAACAACAAATCTCCCGGGTGCAAACAAGGGGCGTTTCGGGCGCAGGAAAAGCCGCACAGTAATATACCTATATATAATAACGATCGCATGGGTATTGTTTTGAATTTGTTTCTGCAAAGATATTAAAATATTTTTACAACTAACTCGCTGATCCATAATCGGGTGAGAAAAAGGCGTGAAAATTGTCGAAAAAAAGTCCCGGAATTATTTGGAAGTTGCCTGGAAAAGTCCTTATCTTTGCACCCGCTTCGAGAGAGAAACACCGCTCGAAAGCGACAAAAACAGGTTCTGAAAAATTTTGAAAAAAGTTCCGAAATCCTTTGGAGATTCAGAAAAATGACTTACCTTTGCACCCGCTTCGAATGCAACACACGGTTCGAAACGATACGAAAAAAGGTTCTGAAAAAATTCTGAAAAATTCTTCCAAAAAGATTTGGTGGTTCGAAAATAAACACTTATCTTTGCACCGCTTTCCGCTGAAAAATCGCGGTCAGAACAGCGGGAGAGGCCGAAAGGCGGACCCCGGAGAAATAAAAGAAATTGTTCTTATAGTAATATATTGAACAGCGTTCTTTGAAGTATTTGAGCAGCTAAAAGTTTTTTCCACTCTTGCAAGAGAGTGATTTCAAACAATACCTTTGAGATTAGAGCGAAAGATTTAAAACAAAACATTATTTATACAATGGAGAGTTTGATCCTGGCTCAGGATGAACGCTAGCGGCAGGCTTAACACATGCAAGTCGAGGGGCAGCACGAGGTAGCAATACTTTGGTGGCGACCGGCGCACGGGTGCGTAACGCGTATGCAACCTACCTTTAACAGGGGCATAACACTGAGAAATTGGTACTAATTCCCCATAATATTCGGAGAGGCATCTCTCCGGGTTGAAAACTCCGGTGGTTATAGATGGACATGCGTTGTATTAGCTAGTTGGTGAGGTAACGGCTCACCAAGGCAACGATACATAGGGGGACTGAGAGGTTAACCCCCCACACTGGTACTGAGACACGGACCAGACTCCTACGGGAGGCAGCAGTGAGGAATATTGGTCAATGGACGCAAGTCTGAACCAGCCATGCCGCGTGCAGGAAGA